>Ga0334882_1000334_pt1 | contig 77179 bp, 68 predicted proteins | sample GraSluR1_MG_5_FD_207226 | JGI IMG/M metagenome (GOLD analysis project Ga0334882, IMG submission 207226) | Sludge microbial communities from methane-producing bioreactor in Wageningen University, Netherlands - Granular Sludge_15_04-R1 | ecosystem: Engineered > Bioreactor > Anaerobic >... | reverse complement strand
TGGGAACTCTTTCCGATTACGAGAAAATGAAAGGTTTAATACAATCTCAAATAGTTCAAAACAACTTGAATGAAGTTGAGGTAACAGTTGTTTTAAAAAATCCAGAAGTATTCTCGAATGTGTGCCACGAAATAGAGAATTCAATAAAGGCAAGACTTGGTAATGAAATGAAGGTAAAGTTTTTTGTTTCTGATGAGATTAAAAAGGAGCCAAACGGGAAAATGCGTTTTGTGGTCAACAAGTTGATCGATAGTGAGGGAAATCCTATTAATAATACAATTAATTGATTGGTTTACAGAACCATGAGAATTACACTACTTGGTGATTTTGCACCAGTTTGCAGGGGAAGCAACTATTTATTGGATAAACGTGAGGAAGTAAGAAATTATCTTCATGAACTTTTCAGGGAAAGCGATTTAGTATTTGCAAATTTAGAAACTCCAATAACGAATTCTGAAAAGAAAGCTGAAAACAAGAGATTTTCCTTCAAGATGAACCCAGAACTTACTGAAGTGTTTCCTCCCCAATTAATTCTCTCCATTGCAAATAATCATATCCTTGATTTTGGCGATGAAGGTCTTTCCGACACCATTAAAAATCTTAAAATCAAAGGTATACTTTTTACAGGGGCTGGTAAAAATATTAATGAAGCGGGTACACCTGTAATTGTTAAGTGCAAAAATAAACAAGTGGGCTTTATTGCATCTGCAGATAAAAGATATAAATCAGCAACCGAAGAAAACTATGGAGTATTTCCATCAGACTTAAATGTCTTGATCCCTAAGATTAAAGAATTAAAAAAGCAGGTAAATCTACTATTCCTATCAATTCATATGGGAATGGAGTACATTCCGGTACCAACACCAGCAATGATGGAAATGGCAAAGCAATCGCATGAAGCTGGAGCTGACGTTGTGTTCTTCCACCATACACATTGTTTAAGTGGCGTTACTTTAAGGGAAAACCACACTACTTTATGGGGATTAGGGAATTTTATTTTTCCAGAGAAAAAAAACAATCCATTTAAACCATGGATCGAGACTGCTGCTTTTCATTTCAATTACGCAGATAATCAAAATGATATATCGTTAGATATTATACCTTATAGAATTAGTGAGGTAGGTTTACCTGAAAAACCTGATACTGCAACCAGAGAAAAAATCATTTCAAGAATAGAAAAACTTAGTAGAGAAATTAATTCTGGAAAAAGCCTAATATGGCTTCGTTGGATAAATATCATAAAACCTTCATATCTTCAAATTGCCTTTTCAAATTATCTTGATATTGCTAGACGTCAAGGTATTACAGGTATGTTTCGTCAAATATTTTCTTCAATTCAGGTGTTATTCTTTAAAAAGTAGTTTATGAGTAGTAAAGGGAAGGTGATGATTTTGGTAAGGCGATTTCTTTATTTTATACTACCTGTGGTTTTACTTTTTTATATTTTCAAGCGTGTTGATATAGATATTCTTATCTCCAATTTAAAGAATACAAATCCATGGTTAGTAATTGCAGGAATCCTTTTACGACCCATGCAGATAGTTATAGGTTCAGTTAGGTGGCGTAAACTGAACCATTATTTTTGCAAATCAAATCTTCCCGTTAAGTTCATGATCCAAAACTATTGGTCTGGTTTGGCAATTGGATATTTTACTCCGGGCAATATCGGGTGGGATGCATATAGGGTTCTTGCAGTAGGAAGAAGGATAAAAACTTACACTGGGGCTTTCATTACCATCATAGTTGAAAAATTCTTGGGTTTTTTTTCTGTGTTAACAATGGCACTTATTATGTATCCAATAATTTCATCGAAGATCGTTAGCAATGTTATTTTTTTTCAAAAGAGCTATTACATGGCTTTAATTGTTATTGCATTATCGATTGTTGTTATCGCTTTCCTTGTCAAAAAAAGAAATCAAAAGGTTCTTACAAGTGTAAAACGCTTTTTTGATAAGAATTTGAAAAAACTTTTAAATGCATTAAATAATCGGGATATTGTTGAGAAGATTAAACGAGATTATGACAAATCAAACAACATCTTATCATTTCACAAACAACCCAAAACTTTTTTAATTTCATTTCTACTTTCTATTGGGATCCTCATTGTTGCAGCTATTTGCAGTCAACTTATCTTTCGTGGATTAGATTACAAAATAAGTTTCTTTGTGAATTTGTTCGTTGCGCCAATTTTTTTCATTATTTTTTTAATTCCAATATCATTTGGTAGTATTGGAGTTCGAGAAGGTGCCTTCATATTGCTTTATGGACAATTTGGCGTTCCTATGGAAGTTGCACTACTGGTAAGTTTTTTTAATCTTTTTGGCCTTTTCTTAAATAATATTATTGGTGCTCTTTTCATTTTTGGTAAAGGGCTTAATCCATCTAATGAGGAAATAAAATCATTACAATAGATGAAAAAAATCCCCTTTAATAAGCCATACCTAGCGGGTAATGAGACACACTATATTTACGATGCCGTTAATACCGGTAAACTTTCAGGAAATGGTAAATACACTAAAAAATGCCATGCTTTTTTTCAGGAAAGGTATGGCTTTAGAAAGTGCTTACTCACAACATCGTGCACCGATGCCCTGGAGATGGCAGCATTGCTCATTAACATCCAGCCGGGTGATGAGGTGATCATGCCATCGTACACTTTCGTTAGCACTGCTAACGCATTCGTTCTTCGAGGAGCGAAAATTGTGTTTGCCGATAGCCGCAAGGATCATCCGGGAATTGACGAAGATTCTATAGAATCGCTTATAACTTCAAAAACAAAAGCCATTGTTCCGGTTCACTACGCAGGTGTTGCCTGCGATATGGATAATATCATGCATATTGCAAACCGGCATAACCTTTTTGTTGTGGAGGATGCTGCGCAAGCCATTGATAGTTATTACACCGGAAGGGATGGTGTAAAGCGAGCATTGGGTTCCATTGGCCATTTGGCTGCATTTTCGTTTCACGAAACTAAAAATGTTATTTCTGGCGAGGGTGGAATGTTGGTAATTAACGATGGCCAGTTTGAAAAAAGGGCTGAGATCATCTGGGAAAAGGGAACTAACCGGGCTGCTTTTTTCAGGGGTGAGGTAGATAAGTACGGATGGGTCGATGTTGGCTCATCATTTCTCCCATCAGAGACTATAGCAGCATTCTTATATGCCCAACTGGAGCATTTGGAACAAATTCAGCAGAAGAGAAAAAAAATATGGAATTCATACCAAGATAACCTTAGGGATTGGTCTACCAATAATGGGATTACACTTCCTTCAATCCCAGGTTATGCTACCAATAATGCACATATGTTCTATTTGGTAACCAAAAATTTTGAACAGCGAAAAGCAATTATTAATAGGTTGAAGGATGAGAAAATTTCACCCGTTTTTCATTATTTAAGTTTACATTCAAGCCCTTTTTACAAGGAAAAGCATGATGAGCGAAGCTTACCATATTCTGATAATTATTCAGATTGTTTGCTAAGGTTACCCTTTTTCTTTGAGCTGGGCGAGAATGATATTATAAGAATATGTAATACTTTGAAGTCGTTATAATAATTGGTTAATACTAAAGTGAATCCCTTTCAAAAAACTTTGTCCATTTTCAAAGATAATCTCAAGAACATTTTCCATTATTCTCCATTCATCCCATATCGAAAACCCAGCAAACGGTACAAGTTGTGGAATAATAGTAGAGAACATAGATTTATTAAGAAGATAGATGCAGCTTATCAGGGAGATAGAAATTCTTTTGACAGTGTTGAGGTTTCAATCATCATGCCTGCCCATAACAGGGCATACTGTATAGAAAAGTCAATTAAAAGCGTGCTGAAACAGCACCACACAAATTGGGAGTTGCTGATTATCGACGATGGAAGTACCGATGGTTTGGGATCATTCATTGAAAACAATTTCAGCGATAAGCGGATTAAGTATTTTAGAAAAGAGTGGGGGGGTGTGTCGCAAGCCCGAAATTTTGGATTGGATAAAGCCAATGGGAAGTACATCTTTTACCTCGATACCGATAATGCATGGTATCCCGATTACCTTCGGAACATGATTGTGTTTATGGAAAAGGGAAACCTTGATGCCTGCTACTCCGGTACCAAAATAATTGACGATAATGGAGAAATAATTGGTTACTACGGTGAACCATTTGTGTGGAACGAATGCTGGGAGCTAAACCATATTGATATCAACAGCTTTGCCCATCGTGCCGATTTATTGGGAAAGGGCTTCAGGTTCGACGAAAACCTTAAACGGCTGGTCGACTGGGATTTTATTCTTGCCATTACGGCACACCACCGAACTGCTTATGCACCATTCCTTGGAGTAGAGTACTACGATGGACAGCAGGGTAACAGGATAACCTTTACCCAACATTTGGGTGATGAGATAAAGCAGGTGATTAGCTATATCCAGGAAAAGCATCGGTCATTAATGGATAATTCGTCACCTGAAACTAAAAATTTGCGACCACGTTGGAACCATATATTGAAGTAGAAAGCTTGTCTCTGTAATTATTAATCTAGTTCAAAAAATATATCTTGTCAAAAGTTAGCGTAATTATTCCCAATTATAACCATGCTCAATTTCTTCCAAAGCGGATTGAGAGCGTTATAAATCAGACCTATGGGGATATTGAGGTTATTATCCTCGACGATTGCTCTACCGATAATAGCCAGGAGATTATTGAGAAATATGCTGCAAACGACAATCGTATTGTTAAACACTATAATACAGTTAACACAGGAAGTCCTTTCAAGCAATGGAAAAAGGGTATTAATTTGGCAAAGGGAGAGTTTGTTTGGATTGCCGAATCAGATGATTACGCTGATGTAACGCTTCTTGGGAAACTAATTGCTGCAATGCAGCAAAACCCCGATGCTGGGGTTGCATACTGCCAATCGAACTTTGTAAATGCTAATGGCGTTGTTGTGGGAAACCACCTCGAAAATCTTAGTGTACTTCATCCTACAATGTGGCAGAGCGATTTTTGCATGGATGGCAATGAGGTGCTTGCCCGTTTTATGCCAATTATTAACGTGATCCCCAATGTTGGAGCTGCTTTATTTCGTCGCAATCTCGTTAAAAAAATTCACTGGGATAATCTTTTTCACTATAAACTTGGCGGCGATAGGTATTTTTGGATTCAGGTTTTAAATAAAGAAAAGCTTTGTTTTGTTGCGCAATCGTTGAATTTCTTTCGTGTTCATCCCGATACTCAAAGAAATCAATACCTACATTCCATTACATACCTGAATGAGGTTAAGGATAATATTAAAACAATTTGCTCGTTGGTTAAAGTTAGCAGGGTTAGTAAAACCAAAGCAATCAGGCAGTGGTTAAGGTATTTTCGAAATTCAACCCAAAATCAAAGTAAGGGAAAGTTAATGCATTATGTAAAATCGTTTTTTATTTTTACAAGTTTAGTCACAATCTATCTAAAGTAATTTAAAATCAATAAATCAAAACTTAATAACCTAATGAACAAAGTAAAAAACATCTGCTGTATCGGCGCAGGCTACGTGGGTGGGCCCACAATGGCGGTAATTGCCCAGAAATGCCCTGAGATTAAGGTGAATGTTGTGGATATCAACCCTGAGCGTATTGCTGCATGGGAAACCGATGAGCTTCCCATTTACGAACCCGGATTGCTGGAGGTGGTTAAGGAGGCAAGGGGTCGCAACCTCTTCTTCTCCACGGATATTGAGAAGGGAATAAGCGAAGCTGATATGATCTTTATCAGCGTGAATACCCCAACTAAAACTTACGGAATGGGCAAAGGGCGAGCTGCAGATCTTAAATATGTAGAGTTGAGTGCAAGGCAGATTGCCAGAGTGGCAAAAACGAATAAGATAGTTGTGGAGAAGTCAACCCTTCCAGTTCGCACAGCACAATCCATCAAAGCCATACTTGACGAGACGAGCAATGGGGTGAAGTTCAGCGTACTATCGAACCCTGAGTTTCTGGCAGAAGGAACCGCAGTAACCGATTTGTTAAAACCTGATCGCGTTCTGATAGGCGGTGAGCAAACCCCTGAAGGGCTAGCTGCCATAGAGGCACTCACCGATGTGTATGCTCACTGGGTACCCCGTGAGCGTATTATTCAAACTCGTCTGTGGTCATCGGAATTGAGCAAGCTTACAGCCAATGCATTTCTGGCTCAGCGTATATCATCAATTAATAGTATATCAGCATTATGCGAAGCCACCGATGCCGATGTGGATGAGGTTGCTCATGCCATTGGCACAGATAGCCGCATTGGACCCAAGTTTCTGAAATCATCAGTGGGCTTTGGGGGTAGCTGCTTCCAGAAGGACATCCTAAATCTGGTATATCTCTGCGAGCATTTTGGTTTGCCTGAGGTGGCAGCATACTGGGATCAGGTTATTAAGATGAACGATTACCAGAAACGCCGTTTTGCCCAAAAAATCATTCATACTCTTTTTAACACAGTTTCGGACAAAAAGATAGCCATGCTGGGATGGGCATTCAAGAAGGATACTAATGATACCCGCGAGTCGGCTGCGATTTATGTTAGTGATCACCTGCTCAACGATCATGCTTCGGTGCATGTTTACGATCCACAGGTTCCAGCAAAAAGTATGTATGCTGACTTGAACTATTTGGAGACCCGTTCTCCCGAGGAGAATCGTGCCATGCTAACTGTAAACACCAATCCATACGATGCTTGCAAGGATGCACATGCCATAGCCATTATTACTGAGTGGGATGAATTTAAAACCCTTGACTGGAAAAGGATCTTTGGCAGCATGAAGAAACCGGCGTTTCTATTCGATGGGCGAAATATCCTAAACCATGAGGAGCTAAGGAAGATTGGCTTTAAGGTATATGCCATTGGGAAAGGACATCAAGGTTAAAGGGACAAGAATAAAGGTTAAGGTATAAAGGGATCTAGGATCGAGGGTTTTAATAGAGACTTTTAACTATTATCAAGACGTTATATCTTTAATAATTAAATATTTATTACGAATGAATGAGGTTTGGGAAGAGGAAAGTAAATATTTTATCCGTAGGGATTTGAATGAAAGATTATTTCGTTTTGCTGTTAATGTGATTAATGGCCTTAGAGATATACCAAAGTCCCCATAAAATAAGGTTATTAGATACCAACTTATAAAATCATCATCATCAAGTGCTGCTAACTATGAGGAAGCACAAGGCGCTGTATCAAAGGCTGATTTTTCAAATAAAATTGGAATTTCTTTGAAGGAAATGCGAGAATCTAATTTCTGGCTTCGTTTAATAATTGCCTTAGGTAATAAAGAAGACAATTGGTCTTCCTTGGAGATTGAATCCGAAGAATTAAAGAAGATATTGAGTAGCATCTACTCCAAAACATCAGTAAGAAGATAACTTTGCATTTAACCTTTACCCTTTATACTCTATACTTTAAAACTTTAACCTTGATATTATGAAAGGAATAATTTTAGCCGGCGGAGCCGGAACCCGTTTACACCCGGTAACAAAAGTAATTAGCAAACAGTTGCTACCTGTGTACGACAAACCCATGATTTACTACCCACTTTCGGTATTAATGCTGGCTGGGATTAAGGATATTCTAATTATATCTACTCCCCACGATCTGCCCAACTTTCGAAATCTATTCGGCGATGGCAGCCAATTGGGTTTAAACTTTCAGTATGCCGAGCAACCCTCGCCCGATGGCTTGGCACAAGCCTTCATAATTGGCGAAGAGTTTGTTGGGAACGATAATGTCTGCTTGGTTTTGGGTGATAATATTTTTTATGGTGCCGGGCTACAGAAGATGTTGCTCAATTCGGTGAAAATGGTGGAGGAGGAGGGAAAATCTGTCGTTTTTGGCTATTTTGTAGACGATCCGGAAAGGTATGGAGTGGCTGAGATCGATGGGGAAGGTAATGTTTTGAGTATTGAGGAGAAGCCAAAGGAGCCAAAATCGAATTACGCAGTGGTTGGGCTTTACTTTTACCCGAATACTGTTGTTGAGGTTGCCAAAAATGTGAAACCTTCGTGGCGCGGAGAGCTGGAGATTACTTCAGTAAATCAGGAGTACCTTAAACGGGGTAGCTTAAGGCTACAGGTTATGAGCCGGGGCTACGCCTGGTTGGATACCGGAACTCACGAAGCGCTCTCAGAGGCAACAGAGTTTGTGAAAACCATTGAGAAGAGAACTAGCCTGAAGATCTCATGTGTCGAGGAGATTGCTTTGAACATGGGATACATTGATAAGGATAAATTTACAAAGTTGACTGATGATTTGGGCAAGAGTTCCTATGCCGAATACCTGAAGAAGATAATTAAACATAAATAGGATTAAAAAAAGAAAAAAAAGCATGAGGAAAACTATCATTGTTACTGGTGGCGCAGGTTTCATTGGCTCAAATCTAGTCCACCTGTTATATAAAAGCGATAGGTATCGCATTATCAATGTTGATGCATTGACCTATGCAGGGAATTTGAATTCGCTCAAGGAGTTGGTCGATTCATCTAAGTACATCTTCGAGCAATGCGATATTGCAAACAAAGAGGCATTATTCGGGATTTTCGATAAATACCAACCTGAGGGTGTTTTCCATTTGGCAGCCGAATCGCATGTCGACAGATCGATAGATGGTCCGGGACAGTTTATGGTTACCAATATCATGGGAACCTACAACCTGCTTGAGGCAACCCGAAGGCATTTAAATACACTCGACGATCAGAAGAAGCAAACATTCAGGTTTTTACACATCTCCACCGATGAGGTTTTTGGCTCGCTTGGTAAAGAGGGTTTTTTCACTGAAACAACTCCCTACGATCCCCGATCACCTTACTCATCGAGTAAGGCATCGTCCGATCACATTGTCAGGGCTTGGTATCATACTTTTGGGGTGCCTACATTAATAACTAATTGCTCTAATAATTACGGTCCCTACCAATTTCCAGAGAAATTGATACCTGTGGTTATCCTTAAATGCTTAGCTGAAGAACCGATTCCTGTTTATGGTAAAGGCGATAATGTTCGCGACTGGCTTTACGTTGAGGACCATGCCGAAGCGCTGGTTAGGGTTTTTGAGAAGGGGAAGATTGGCGAAACCTATAATATTGGAGGGAATACCGAGAAGCAAAACATAGAGGTAGTTCGAACAATTTGCTCAATCCTCGATGAGATGGTGGCTCCAAAATCGGTGAAAGCAAGACAAGAATTGATAACCTTTGTAAAGGATAGACCAGGGCACGACCAGCGTTATGCCATCGATGCTTCAAAGATTCGAAAAGAGTTGGGCTGGAGACCAAGAATGACATTTGAAGAGGGGATCAGAAGTACTGTAAAATGGTATCTTAGCAATGAAAAGTGGTGGAAGGACATACTTTCGGGCGATTATAAGCTGGAGCGCTTGGGGCAGATCAAGTAGTTAAATTCATTTGGTAAAACTGAATTAATCAAATAAATGATATTTATTAAAACAAACATTCAAGGCTTGATTATTATTGAGCCTAAAGTTTTTGGTGACTCTAGGGGATATTTTTTCGAATCGTTCAACCAAAAGGAATTTGATGAACAAATTGGACCCATTAACTTTGTTCAAGACAACGAATCAAAATCTACTCATGGAGTGTTAAGGGGTTTGCATTTCCAGAAACCACCATTTGCACAGGCTAAGCTGATAAGATGTATTGAAGGAGAGGTGATTGATATTGCCGTAGATTTAAGGAATGGCTCACCCACTTTTGGTAAGCATTTATCGGTTAGGCTTTCGGGGGAAAACAAGAGGCAGCTATTTGTTCCTAGAGGATTTGCCCACGGCTTTGCCGTGTTAAGCGATAGCGCAATTATTGCATACAAAGTGGATAATGTCTATGCTCCGGAATACGATTCAGGCATAATTTGGAACGACCCAGATTTAGGAATCGATTGGGAATTAAAGGAGTGCGATGTTATTCTTTCTCCAAAAGATAGCGCACTGAAACCTTTGTCCCAAACTGATGTAGGTTTTTTTTGAAGTAGAATTAGGTTTTAAGCAAAAGGAACAGCACCTCCAACTTGGCAGGTGCTGTTCCTTTTTTGTTTGCAACGCAACCCAAAAGGCTACTTCTTTATAGCTTTTATGATTCCATAAATAATTATAACAGACCCCAAAAAAGTTCCAGCTATTTGGCCCAAACCAAAGCCGGGTGTTTGACCAATACCTATATCATCCAAGAAAATTGATAGTAAAAGAAGAATTAAACCAATGAGGATGTAAATGGCTCCGGTTTTTTTGTTTTTATCCATTTTATTATAAGGTTTGATTAAGTTTAGATATTAAAGATGCATTCGTTCTAAACTGCAAAAATAGAGAATATAATTAATAAATTGTTTTTAATCAGCAAAAAGGGTTGATCAAAAAATTAGGAATGCAGATGGGCCATGTAATACAGAGCATAGAAGTTGTTATTTACCCCCACACTCAGCCATAATCATTCGGCAGGCGTTCATATTTCCACGACTGCAAGATGCATGGAAATCGGCACAAGCTTTGGCCTTATTGCCTGAACGAAGATGTGCCATGCCCCTGTTATAGTATCCCATAGCATTTTCAGGGTCTAAATCGAGCGATTTATCATAATCCTCAATTGCATCAGAGAAATTACCTTGTCTGTAGCTTATAAATGCTCTATAATTTAGGGCGGAAATACTCCTGGGGTTAATATTCAGGGCCTCGGTGAAATCATCAATGGCACTGTTAAAGTTTTCGTCCTTAAGGTGAGCGGCTCCCCTGTTTATGTAAACGGAGACTGCAATCTGACCAGATCCAACCTCAAGTGCCTTGTCGAAGTCTGCAATGGCTTTCCGTGGCTGACCCCTAAGATTATTCAGAATCCCCCGACGCATGTAAAATTCGGGGTTGTTGGGATAGTCCCTTATGGCAATATCGATATAACGTTGGGCTTCTTTAAAGTTTTCTGTTAGTATGTATGCTCTTATTACTCCGCTTAGAGCAGCTGTATCCCTTGGATTTTCCCTTAAAACTTGTGAAAAGTCGTTTATAGCAGCAGAAAAATTTTTCGTTTCAAGGTTTTGATAACCTGAGGCAATAAGTCCGCTTGATTGAGCTTTAACGCTGCCAGGTATGAGCAGAGCAGTTATTAAGAATAATATTGTTAGCGTTCTCATTTTAATAATTGTGTTCGAAATATAGCACAATTCTGATTAGTTAGCAAATGAAGTTTCAAACTTAGTTCTGTTCAGTATTGCTCGACCAAGGGTAATTTCATCGGCATACTCCAGATCATCACCAAATGCCACCCCCCTTGCAATTGCCGTTATCTCGATATCAAAACTTTTGATCTTTTTATACAGGTAAAAATTTGTTGTATCTCCTTCCATAGTGGCGCTTAGTGCCATGATAACCTCTTTAACGGTACCCGAAGCAATTTTGTTTACCAAACCTTCGATATTTAAATCTGCAGGTCCAATCCCATTCATAGGACTTATTAGACCTCCCAATACGTAGTAAAGTCCATTGTACTGGTTTGTCGATTCAATGGACATCACATCCTTAATGCTTTCTACAACGCAGAGAAGTGATGAATTTCTTCGGGGGCTGGAGCAAATGCTGCAAATATCAGTGTCGGAAATGTTTTTGCATTCTCGGCAATACTTTATTTGCTGTTTAAGATGAATCATCGAATTGGAAAAAAGCTCAACATCTACTGTTGGCTGCCTTAACAGATGAAGAACTAACCGTAAGGCTGTTTTCCTTCCAATGCCAGGTAATTTGGCAAACTCTTCAACTGCGTTTTCAAGTAGTTTCGATGGGTAATTATGCATGTGCATAGAATGCTTTTTCGTCCTTATGCAAATCTACAAATAATCAACCAAAAGCGGTTGAACGAAAAATTTTTTATTTCACCTTTTTTACCTAGAATTGCAAAGTTTTAAGAAAATAGAACATGGAGCCAATTTGGGTGATATTTATCATCGTTTTGTATTTTGGAGTTCTTATCGCTATTGGAGCATATACTAGTCGTAATGCCAATAACGAATCTTTCTTTTTAGGCAATCGTCAATCCCCTTGGTATATCGTTGCCTTTGGGATGCTGGGAGCCTCGCTCTCGGGGGTTACCTTCATTTCGGTGCCAGGATGGGTTGGCGATAGCCAGTTCTCGTACCTACAGCTTGTGCTAGGCTATTTGTTGGGCTACTTTGTGGTGGCCAATGTGTTATTGCCACTTTACTATCGGCTAAATCTTACTTCAATCTACACATACCTCGATACAAGGTTTGGTTTTTATAGCTATAAAACGGGAGCTGTTTTCTTTTTAATCTCTAGAATAATTGGTTCATCCTTTAGGTTATTTTTGGTTGCAACGGTTCTGCAAGTGGCCGTTTTTGATGCTTGGAATGTACCCTTTTTTATCACTGTGGTTGTTACAATTCTCCTTATCTGGCTCTACACCAATAGGGGTGGGATAAAAACCATCATCTGGACCGATACGCTCCAAACGGCAATGCTCCTTGCTGCCGTAACCCTTACCATTTACTTTATTTCCAAGGAGATGGGGCTAAACTTTGGGAAGATGGTGCAAACCATTCGCGAAAGCGAATACAGCCGCACTTGGTTTTTCGACGATTGGAATGATAAGCGGCATTTTTTGAAGCAGTTCTTTAGCGGGGCATTTATAACCATTGTTATGACAGGGTTGGATCAGGATATGATGCAGAAAAACCTTAGCTGTCGCAACATTGGCGATGCCAAGAAAAACATGTACTGGTACGGTTTTGCCTTCTTGCCTGTGAATCTAATCTTCCTCTCGCTCGGAGTTTTGCTGTTTATATTCGCACATCAGCAGGGTATAGCCATCCCCGCTCAAACCGACGAACTGTTCCCAATTATTGCCACACAGGGGTATCTGCCTAAAATAGTGAGCATTCTGTTTATCCTTGGGATTGTTGCAGCGGCATATTCCAGTGCCGACTCGGCGCTAACAGCACTAACCACTTCATTTACAGTAGATATTATTAATCCCAAAGAGAAGACCGAGGAGCAACTCAAAAGCATCAGAAGAAGGGTGCATATCGGTATTTCGGTTCTAACAGCCTTGGTTATAATGGTATTCAGGGCGGTAAACGATCAAAGCGTTATCAGCGCCATTTTCACGGTTGCAGGATATACATATGGTCCCTTGCTGGGGTTATATACCTTTGGACTGTTTACTCCATTTCAGGTGAAAGACAGGTGGGTACCTTATGTCGCACTTTTATCACCAATAATATGCTTCTTCCTTTCAAGGTATTCCTCCATTCTTTTCAATGGATATATGTTTGGCTTTGAATTGCTTATGGTGAATGGTGCTATTACCTTTTTGGGGCTGCTACTACTTATGAAGAGAGGTGAGAGGGTGGGAAGGATTTAATTTTATGTGATTTTTGGATAATAATTGGAAGTTTTTTGATTTAAGAACAAGCCTGCCTGCCCTATCTGCCGATAGGCAGGCGCAGGCAGGGATTAACGATTTATGATTTAAGATGAAATTGGAGAAATCCAAAATCTATAATCGTTAATCATTGTTCGAAATTCATTACTTCTTCAACGCAGCTTTGCTGAAGAGATGTTCAGGGATATTCTGGTTAAACTTAATGCTGGTTATCCGATATTCAGTACCATCGCCCTGCTTAAGCATATCCTTAAAAACCATGGTCGTGGGGAACCAGCGACCCTCAATCTGTCTTACATCGCTTAAAGTTGTTTGCTTTAGCAGCTGTCCGCTCTTGGCAAAGAGTTCCTCTTTAAGGGGAACGTATCTTTCGGCATCGATCCACATTTTTCGGGAGTGGTAGGCAATATCCGTTACCTTTGCGGTTAACTCCAGAATGTATGCCCTCCGCCCATCGATTGTTTCCTCGCCAATGGTTTTAGACTCATAGATTTCAGAAAGCTTTCGATCCTCCATCATGTCTTCGTACGAGAGGTCAGAGCCCATTACCGATTGCCTTAGCATATGCCCCGAAATCTGAATTGTGCGATCGGTTGAAGGTGAATAGATCCAAAGCTGGTTCTCCAACTTAAGCATCTTTGTGCCCTGCTCCCGAGTCGGCGAGAGGTACTCAGTAAAAGCCTTGGTATATCCCACGGAGTACGAGCGCATGGTCATGGTTCGGCTACTTCGGCGCCCATGAATTGTCATGCTCGATTCGATTATTCGGTTCTCGGACGACATGTTCCTGTCAACCCGATTAAGTATCTCATCGGCGGATGGTTGCGCCTTGCTTGAGAGGGCAATAGCTGTTATTAAAATTAGGATAATAGTTTTCATCGATAACATTTTTATGGTTTAGTGTGTATATTTGCTAAAAACAATCGTATGTCACAAGTTGTAATCAAGGTCAATACAAGGACAAAGGCTGGTAAGCATTTACTCGAAACAGCAAGAATTATGGCTGAAAAGTATGAGGGTATTGAATTTGAAGATGAAGTAAATGAAGATGAATTACTCAAAAAAATGGTTCGCAATAGAAAAAAAGATGTTCTATCGTATAATGAGAAGAAAAGTTTCCTTGACGATCTAAACTCAGTTGCTGAGCCATGAAATATGAGTTTGAACGAGACTTTGCCAAGGATTTTTATAAGTTGAATGATAAGAGATTGGCGCAAGCAATCCTTCATACTATCCAGAACGTAGCCTCCGCAACCTCTCTCGATACAATAAGGAATATAAAAAAACTTAAAGGGCACAAAACAGCTTATCGTATCCGATCGGGTGATTATCGAATAGGTGTTTTTATTGAGGATGATACCGTTTTTTTCTCCGCTTTCGATCATAGAAGTAAGATTTACAAGCGTTTCCCTAAGAAATAGCATTATTCAGTTTAAACAAATCATACAAATTCTCAAGAAGCATATCATAATTAATTAGTTGTCTGTTTGTAGTGATCTTTTAATCTTTCCAAAAATCTCTACAATTTTTGTTATCAGCGTTCCATCACGCTTCCAATTCCTTAAATAGTTTTGCCGTTTGCCGTTTATAGATTCCTATTCCCGAAAGCATTGTACCAAGCATGGTTGAAAGCAATCCCGGGATAAATCCAACATAAAAGTCAGGATAGGCTATACGCGCCCTAATGTGCGTGGGTAGCATCATTGACGATCCCTGCATCATTCCTGTAATATCGATTCCATACTTTTGGATAAGCCAGGCAAAAAAGAGGCCAAAGATCGTTCCAACGATGGATCCAACAATACCTATGAAGATCGATTCATAAATCATAGTACGGTAAACATGCCCCTTTTCCTCGCCAATAGCCAATCGTATTCCAACCTCTCCGTAGCGGCGAAGACCACCAAGTAATCCTGCATTCCAAAGCACAAGCGACATGGCGAAAACAAAAACCAGCGATATGTAAACCGACCACACATTGGCAAGTTCAACGTATTGCCCCATCGCTCCTTGTCTGCTTAAGCTTTTCATAAGTGGAGCAAATTCATCCTCTTCGGGTTGATCAGCATTAAACTTATTGGCCAAAATAATGGCCTTTTCGTCATCATAAAAACCATCATTAAAGAATCCTAAGATTTCGCTTGAGGCATCGTACATGTCAAGTGCAAACCTTGCATCCTCAATATCAACAATAATTGCACCCTTGTCAATAGCCTCTGCTCCAAAGGAAACAGTGCCAACAACTTTAAAGTTGTCCATGGACATGCTGCCATGCATTGTGGAGCCAATGAGCGTAATGTTATCACCGGGATTAACGCCTAATTTTTGAGCGAATTCATCGCTGAGTATGGCCTCCCCTTTATTTTTAATCGAATTTCCTCGAACTAAAGAGCGGGAAAGGTTCATGCGTTCATCCTCTTTGCTCTTATCGGAAAGCAGTTCAAGCCCCATCCCAATGGCTGGTCCCTGCGAACGGGTTTCGCCATTCTCATCTGGTGCATCCACTAAACCACCGAATTGAATGCGAGGTGACCATTTTAATTCTGGAAACTGAGCGTTTAGCTCGTCGAGTAAACTGCCTACATCCACTAAGGCCAAATCATTTGGAATCTGATGAGCGTTTTCTGCGTAAGCTTTTGTCATCACCTTAACATGCCCACTATTGAACTTAGCATTTACCTCAATGATATCGCCCATAAATCCCCTGATGTAGGCGTTCATCAGAACGGTGAGCATTACTCCAACCGAAACGATTATTATTGGTAGCCTACTGCGACTCTTGTCGCGGAAAAGGCCTTTTATTAGGAATTTTATCATAGTGTTTTTGTGTAATTAGTTTTATAGTTCATAGAGTGCCTAGAGTGTCTAGAGTTCATAGAGTTTATCGAGTTCTAACCTTTAAGGGTTTTGCCAATGGTACTAAAAATTGCAAGTAGTTCATTTGCTTCGTTGAGCATTTCGAGAAGCTCATTTTCTTCTATCCATTTGAATTCTTGGATTATTTCAAGCCAGAAAACTGTTTCACTAGCTTCGCTTTCGCAAATCCTTTCTTTGGAAGCGAAATCAGCCTTACTTCGGCTCCTATTTGCTTCTCGATAGTTTGCACCAACACTTGTACCCGATTTTGAAATCTGTTTACGAACAAAATTTGCCTCAATGGTGTTTGGCAATTTTGCTGATAGTTTCAGAATCTTAACAGCGAATATTTTTGTCCTTTTTTCAAGTTCCTTAGCAAACTCCTTGTTATTCATAACTTTTACTTTACTAATCCAAAATAATTTTAACTCACGCTTAACTTTAGTTCACTCTTAACTTTAGTTCACTTTAGGCACTTCACTGTATCTTCCCCCTCAATGCTTCAGTTGGATTCATCTTTGCGATTTTGCGCGAAGGCCAGTAGCTAACAATTGTAGTAGTAATCACAACTATTAGAATGGTTGACAAAACCAAACCAAAGCTATAAACCGGATAAAGGGTTTGAGCAATGGCCATTCCCAGTTCACTTACATCAATGGGCATAGACCATCCCACTTTGGCTTGCCAGCCAAGAAAAGGAAGCCCGTAAACTGCACCAACAAGAGCCGCCAGAATAGAATACATGGCACCTTCTACTGTAAATAAACCAACAACTTCTTTACGGGTATATCCAAGTGCGATGTAAGTTCCAATTTCTTTCTGCCTTCGAAAAATAGATAGCACCATAGTATCAAAGATTGCGAGCATAGCAAGTAGAAGCAGTATAAAGTAAAAAACAGTTAAACCAATTGATTTAGTTTTAATCAGATCGTCAACTGATTTTGTAAGTATCTCCTTAGTTTTCAGTGTCCACCCTTCTACTTGTGACCTTTCTAACTTATCGTTCCGGTAAGTAAGAATTGTTACATGATCCTGAAGAAGCGCCATTTCTTGTAGCTTATCCAATGCAATGTATATTTGCCCTTGCTCAATGGCTGGAACGTTGCTTGCGAAGATATCAACAATTATTACCTCGGTTGCATCGAAGGTACCGTTAGCATCGCGCCATCGAAGGGTAATGTAATCGCCCTTGGCGATATTCATGTTTCTGGCCATCATTGCACCTATTATGGCTGGAATGCCACCTTCAACAACCGTATCGAGTTTATGCGTTGGCTGGCTGAAAATCGATTGATTTAGCCTAATCCCTTTAATGGCAATAGATTGCATTCTACCCTGCGGGTAAATGGTTCCCTGAACGATAAGAATTGGCTCCATATCGCCTCGTGCTACTTCGTCCTCGAATTCCTTGGGTATGGCTGCGTGGCTATCGGTAATGGTAAAGGGATCGTACGGATCGTAGGTGTGATGCCAGTACTGACCACCGCCAATCTGCCAGTTCTTCATGTCGTGCTTAGCCTGCTCCTCCCAACCAATCATCACCCCGTTCATCCAGATAATAACCACGTACGAGAACGATAGCACAATCACATTGAGCCAGGTTCGGAGACCTGCTCCAATGAGATTTCGGATTGCTAATTTTATTGCAAGTTTCATTACTTTTACCCTTAGTTGGATGAAATTACTTCGTCCTTATCTACTTTCCCGTCCAAAAGAAAAATCTTTCGACGTAAGTAATTGATTACCTTGTCGTCGTGAGTGGCGAAAAGGAAAGTGGTTTGCAACTCCCTGTTTAGTTTTTCCATCGTTTTCAGGATATGATGCGAGTTGGCCGCATCGAGGTTTGCAGTTGGTTCATCGGCAAGAACCAACGAGGGCCGTTTTACCATCGCCCTGGCAATGGCAACCCGCTGACATTCACCCCCTGAAAGCTGTGGTGGTTTCGATTTAATCTTATCGGTTAGGCCTACCCACTCCAAAGCATCCAGCACCATTTTTTTACGATCTGATGCTGAAAGGTTGAGCAAAAGAAGAGGAAACTCAACATTCTCGTAAACTGTGTGCACCTGAAGGAGGTTGTAACTCTGAAAAATAAAACCTAGATTCTCCTTACGGAGTTTGGCAGCTTGTTTAGCATTCAATTTCCCAATAGAATTGCCAAGTACCAAAGCCTCTCCATCGGATGGCACATCGAGCGAGCCAACGATGTTGAGCAGCGTAGTTTTTCCCGAACCGCTTGGCCCAATAAGCCCTGCGAATTCTCCCTTACCAAAGGTAAGGTCAATGCCCTTGAGGGCAGTAAACTCACCCTTTCCCATGGGGAACCGTTTGGTGAGATTGGTGGTTTTGATTATTTCCATATCTTTTTATTAAGTCGAAAGTTAATTAGTCTGATAGTCGAAAGTCAACAAACAATAACTCTTTGCTTGCTTAATGCCTTACTTATTTTTCCTAAGGGATTTAATAAAACCTTTTATGATTTTTGAAACTTCTATTGCATTCCTTACAAGAACATCCCTCCTTTTACTGTCAATAAAGTTTAACCTTAAGGCAAGGTGCAGCATAGATCTTACCTCACTACACGATCCGCTTGCAATGTAAAGGAATCGTACAAATTCTGCATCGGTATCTCTATCAAAGCCTTCGGCTATGTTGTTGGAGATTGAAACTACTGCTCTACAAATCTGATCTCTAAATCCATAATCTTTAATATTACCGAAAGTTGAATAGATTTCAACGGTAAGATCTTGACCCTTCTGCCAAGCAATAATATCTTCAAAAAATTCAATTTTCATAGCTTATGTAGTTTAAGTTTTTGCAAGTTGATTGATATTGGCTTAATTAATAATGTCCATACATTTCCTTATTCTGATATTCTCAACTAAATTCTTTTCTTCCAGTCTTTCAGTCTTTCAGACTTTTAGACTTTCGACTTACTGACTTTCCCACTCCATTAATGATTAAAAACAAACATAAACTGCACTCCTTTACCTCCAAACAGATTGCTACTAAAGTTTTGCTGGGGCAAGCTAATATTCTCTGGATTCCAATAAGCCATTAAATGCAACGATATACGGTTATAGGTTCTCTGCCAATTAAGGAATGTGTAAAATTCATCCATGTCCCAGCTGTAGTAAACCATTGTTGATATGTTGTCGAAAATGCCTAAAGGATAACTTATAGAAAATAAGGAGAATTGATATTCCAGATTCATAAAAAGTGGTTTTTGGTCATAAAAAATAAATAGGTGTTCATATACTGCGAGTAAGCCATTGCCAATCCCAAAGGTGTAATCGACTCCAATATTTAACAAAGTGTGATCGATTAACCTTTCCAAATCCTTTCCATACAAATTTCTGGAACCCTCAACCCAAAACCCAACAATCCAATCAATCTTCGTGTCAAAGCCAAGTTTGTACTCGGGAATATTTTTGTAGTCTGACCAGAACATGTCATGAGTAAATGATTCATAATATGATAAACGATGATGAAACGTGAAAGCAGCTTCACCTATAAATATTGGCAATTGGATTCTACCTCCAAATTCGGGCTTTCCTTTCTCCGTTTTAAAAACCTCCCAACCCTTTGGACCCTCATTCCCATAAAGCCCCCACAGCCAGATATTTGCATTATTCAAAAAGTAGTACCTTCCAAGCAATCCCCATACCCCATCGGTTAGTTGAAGCGGATCGCGGGGATCCATCTGATCGAACCACATCAGCGGACGGAGCATGGTGGCAGAACCAAAATTAATTTTTTGCAAACCGGCACGAACCTCGAACTGTGGAGATGAGTAGCGAGCCCAAACCCTATAGGGTTTAAATTCTCCTTCGGGATTGTTTTTGCTGTAGCAGTTTAGATAGATATTTGCTGACAATTCTAGGTCAACCAAATTCTTTTCAGAAAAGCGGTTTAAATAGTTTACCTGTGGTATGATTCGTCCTCCACCCGCCTGTTTCTCAGTGGTTATATTGTAGTTTGTCCATGCAGAGAGTTGCCCCTTATATATAATGGTATCGCCTTCGTTACCAAACGAAATTGTTCTGAAGCAAATGACAAGCACAAAGAAACCTATAAACCTTTTCATCACTTATCGTGATTTACTATGCCGAAAGTAAAGAAGTTTGCAATTTCCATAATCAGCTCCTGTGGGCTATTGTAAAGTTTTAATACATTATCGTCGCTTACCAATTCCATTAACTTGCGTGACATGATCAGGATTATCTCTGGTTTAAAATCTCTCCGAAGCCATCCCTCATGCTGCCCCTTTCTGAAATCCTCAATAATTTTTGCCCATACTTCGGTTGTCCTTCTCTGGATGTAAGCCGAAACCTCAAGCTCAGGATTGCTATAAAAATCCATCAGGAACTCCTTACTTATATCGTTGGTTCCCTCAAACTTCATCAAGAGCATACTCCGTATCTTTTCCGATGTTGGCAAATCATTATTTAACAGCTCATGAAAATCGGCTATAGATTTATCGATGACCATATCAAAAACTGCCTTTGCGAGTTCCATTTTATTAAGATAAAAACGGTAGAATGTCATCTTGCTCACATTGGCTTTTTGACAAATCTCCTCAATTGTCACCCTCTTGAAACCATGCTTCCAGAACAGTTCTCTGGCTATTGTCACAATTTCCTGGTGTTTTTTACTTTGATATTTCATAAAATATTACGAATTAAGTACAAATATACTATAAAAGTAATATTATGTCAAGAAAAGTAAATATTTTTTTCATTTTTTTTTGATTTTTTTTATCAACAGCCGCAAAACCAGATTTTTGGCTGATTTCGAAGTTTTATAAACGTGTAACTTTAAAAAAACAAACGTTTACAATGATCCCTGTTATCAAATATGTTGATTTGTTATATCTAAGGGTTGGTATCAATAACGGTTTTTATATCTATATTTGCCAGCCTGAATTGGTGGGACTTATTATTAACTAATACAAATTTAATGGTAACATACAGTAGTTTAACGCTTAGCGATATTTTGAACCGTTCACGAGTTCAGTTTACTGAGCAACCATCATTGGCTTTTGTTGGGGAAAAGCCGATAAGTTATTGTGATCTTTCAATACATATTAAAAACACTTCTGGACTTCTAATTTCTTTGGGAATTGAGAAGGGAGACAGGGTTGCTTTACTTGGAGAGAATAGTCCTAACTGGGGAATAGCATATTTTGCTATAGCCTGTATTGGTGCAGTAGTTGTACCTATTCTTCCTGATTTTTCTGCAATTGAAGTTGGAAAAATTCTTGATCATAGCCAATCTAAAGCAGTTTTCGTATCGTCAAAACTATACAGTAAAGTAAGTAATACAGGAGAAGTTGGTACGCCTGATGTTATATTACTTAATAATCTTCAGGTAGTTGAAGCGAACGAAAAAGATGTTGAAGCAAAATCAAGCTATTCATTACCTGAACCTATAGTAAACATTGAGTTTACCAACATGAATTTTCCTGAACCTAAGGAGGAAGATTTATTGGCTATATTATATACATCTGGCACAACAGGAAAACCAAAAGGGGTTATGTTGACCCATAAAAATATAATATCTAACTGTTTATCTACTTTCCAGATACAGGAGATTACATCAAGTGATCGATTGGTCAGCATTTTACCACTCTCGCATACTTATGAGTGTACAATTGGTTTTATAATGCCAATAATGAGGGGGGCTTCGGTATATTACTTACAAAAACCACCTACAGCGTCAGTTCTTATTCCTGCATTACAAGAAGTTAAACCTACCATGATGTTGGTTGTTCCTCTTATCATCGAGAAGGTTTATAGGGGAAAAATCTTACCCCAGTTAACTTCATCAAAAATTAGTGCAAGACTTTACGAAAAACCTTTCTTTAGAAAACTACTCCATAAAGTGGCAGCTCGTAAACTTCATAAAACCTTTGGAGGTAAATTACATTTCTTCGGAATTGGGGGATCTAAACTTTCCTATGATGTTGAGAGGTTTCTGTACGAGGGAGGATTCCCTTATTCCATTGGTTATGGAATGACTGAAGCATCACCCCTTATTTCAGGTTGTGCTCCTTCGTTGGTGAAATTTCGCTGTGCGGGATTTTCCATTCCAGGACAAGAGATAAAGATAAATAACCCTAATCCAACGACTGGTGAAGGGGAGGTTCTTATAAAGGGAGCCAATATTATGGCAGGGTACTATAAAGACGAAGAAACCACAAAGGAGGTTTTTACTGAGGATGGGTGGCTAAAAAGTGGTGATTTAGGAATTCTTCATCCAAATGGATTTTTAGAGTTGAAAGGAAGGCTTAAAAATATGATAGTAGGCCCAAGTGGTGAGAATATATATCCTGAAGATATTGAGGATGTTATTAATACTCACGCTATGGTGATTGAATCAATGGTTTATGAAATGCGTGGCAAATTAGTTGCTAAAGTACATCTAAATTATGAAGAGTTGCAAGCAAAATATAGTGATTTGAAGGAAGCTGCTCACAACATTCATCAGAATCTTGAAGAAAAAGCGCAGGAAATTATGAAAGAAATTCAAGTATATGTTAATTCTAGGGTTTCAGCATTCTCAAGGCTTCATTTAGTTTTAGAACAAGTTGAACCTTTTGAGAAAACGCCTACTCATAAGATAAAAAGATATATTTATTCAACTCACTATTTAGATGGGTTGAACTTAACCTAAAAGAAAGAGGCTTAACGCCTCTTTTTTTATTTAATTAATTCATAGAAGTGATTTTTTGCTATAGATAATCAGCGATGATATCCATCTTAACGCCTCTTGATCCCTTTATTAATATGAATTTTTTTGTTAAGGGGTTTGATTCAAAATATTTCAAACACTTTTTTGATGTTGAGAACCATAAATGATTGTGCTGGGTTTGTTTAAAACCATTCCCAACAAATACCAATAGTTCAAAACCCAAACGCGTTGCCATCTCGGCAATTCTATTGTGCTCTGATTCTGTATATTTTCCTAGTTCAAGCATTTCCCCTAGGATGGCAACTTTAGGATATCTATGTTGAGTGTTAGAAAAATTATGCAAAGCAAACTCCATACTACTTGGATTGGCATTATATGCATCAATTATAAGAGTGTTACTTTTAGTATTTATAATTTGTGAACGATTATTCGATGGGATATAACTCTCAATGCATTGAATGGCTTTTTTATTATCAACATTAAAATAATTGCTTACACAAAAGGCTGCCAGAATATTTTCAATATTATACTCTCCGGCAAATTGAGTTTTAATGCTAAAAGTAATTCCACTTGAGACGGAGAAGTTAAAAGATAATTTTCCCTTTTTTGAAGCAATTCTATTCACATGATAAAGGTCTCTTCCGTAAGGAATAACATTGTTTTTAAAAGGGAACTTAATGATTATTTCATTAAGTTCTTTATTATTTGTATCAATAAATACCTTGCCATCAGATTTAAACAAGAAGTTGTATAGTTCACTTTTTGCTCTTTTAACCCCATCAATAGAACCGAAACCCTCAAGATGTGCTTTTCCTATGTTTGTAATTAGACCGTGTGTAGGTTTTACTATTTCACAGAGTTTGCTGATTTCGCCCTCATGGTTTGCTCCCAATTCAACAACTGCCATTTCAGCATTAACGGGAACAGATAAAATTGTAAGAGGAACTCCAATATGGTTATTAAGGTTACCTTGAGTTGAAAAAGTCTTGAATTTATCTTTTAGAACACATGTTATCAGCTCCTTGGTAGTTGTTTTGCCATTGCTTCCAGTAAGAGCAATGATTGGTATGTTCAGTTTAGATCTATGATAGGATGCTAATGCTTGCAAAAATTCTAATACATCAGGAACAAATATAACTTTTGGATATTCTTTTAGGAAGGGATCATCAACTAATGCTATTTCAGCGCCTCTTTCAATAGCTTGAACTGCAAATCTGTTTCCATTAAAAGTTTCACCCTTTAATGCAAAAAAAATATCACCCTTGTCAATAGATCTACTATCGGTGCAAATCCTATGACCTTTCACATAGAGTGAATATATCTTTTCAACGATATCCATTTTCGATTGAAGAGTTTATTCTTAAACTAAAAAAAAAGACCCCATTATTTAATTAATGAGGTCTAAATTGATTCTGTACAAAACTATCTTCTTTTATCACTTGCTTGAGAGCCCACTGCCTCCATGGCACAACGGAAACCAAGGTCGCTTTGAGATGATGCTTCATCTAAGAATCGACGGGTGCCAGGGCTTAGCCAATATGCGCGATCCTTCCATGAACCACCTTTATAAACTCTAACCCTATCGTTAATGAGAGTAGTCATGCCATCATTTGGTCTATCAAGTCGTGTTGTTTGTCCTTGATAGTACATCTTATCAGAAGTTTCCCCATAACCTTCAACGTCTTCCCATTCATGAATACTTGATGCAACATCTCCATCCAAATGGTTGATGTAGTAAGCTTTATTATAGTTACGGCGATTAGCGGCTTCTTCAGGAGAAACGTCTCTAAAACGAACCCTACCAAGACTATCAACATTTTTGACTGATCCATCAGGGTTTAGGTCAAGAGTTTGAAAAACGTTACCACGGTATGGCCTGAATTCATCCATGTCCTGAAATGTGAGGGGACGATAAACATCCAAAACCCACTCGTTAACATTTCCTGCCATACAGTACAACCCAAAGTCGTTAGGCCAATAGGATTTTACTGGTCCAGGAATCAACTCTCTGTCGTTGAGATTTCCGGCAACACCCATATAGTCACCTCTCCCGCGAACGAAATTGGCCATCATTTCACCTCTGTTTCTGGATGCACTATTACGAACATTATGTCCATTCCATGGATAAATTCTTCTTTCAACAATTCTTTCATCATAAGTATTTCCAATCAATCCAGAGGCAGCAAACTCCCATTCTGCTTCAGTTGGAAGTCTGTACTTTGGCAAAAGAATGCCATCCTCAAAGGTTATTTTCCTACCTTCCTCCTCGCCAGGTTTTAGGCTGGGCTTGGTATTTCTAACTGAAGCATCGTATTTGTCCAATAAGTATGCATCGGTATTGAAGTTCTCATGGTCTTTTTGCTGCAAATCGAGATTAATCCAACCACCCTTAACCAATAGCATTTCGTTCACTCTATCGCTTCGCCATAGGCAGTAATCGCTTGCTTGTAGCCAGCTAACACCAACCACAGGATGGTCGTTGTATGCAGGGTGTCTGAAATAGTTGGTAACGTAAGGATCGTTATAGCCTAAAGGGCTTCGCCAAACTAAGGTGTCAGGGAGAGCATTTTTATAAACTTGAGGGTAAGAAACGTAAACCCTTCGTAACCAGAAAAGGTACTCCCGGTAGTCAACGTTTTTAACTTCAGTTTCATCCATATAGAACGATGCAACCGTAACCCTTCTGGGTATTGAGTTCCAATCGTACATAATATCCTGCTCCACTCTGCCCATGATAAAGGTACCACCTTCGATGAAAACTAAACCAGGACCCGCTTTTGGGGTATAATCCGTAACAACTTCGAAACCACCATAGTTGGGATCATTATATCTCCAACCAGTGGTTGATGATTCGCCAGATTTTCCCCCGAAAATACTGCAGGATGATAGCCCTGCTACCCCTGCTATTAGCAAAATTAAATAACTGTGCTTCAATTTCATAATTGATGGTTTTTCCTTTTGGTTCAAGAAGTTTGCAACTTCAAATATAATAATAATTGTATTGATAACATTACAAGAACGAAAAAAACTATATTTTCGGACTTTTAATATAACGAATTTTTTTCCTTACTCTTGCCTTATACTGAAAATTCTTTCCAAAGGTTACTTCATGAGTCGATGTATTTATTCCTCTAAAGCCTCCCTTAATGATACTGAAATCATAGCTATAGCCAACAGTATATTCGTCGTTATGATATCCTGCAAGGAATACAAAGGTATGGCTTGCTAAAGTTAGATTTTCTCTGAGCCATAAACCTGCAGAAAAAAAATGGTTAGAAAGATAAACTCCAATATTAATTTGCCTAAAATCTTGTTGTTGTAAATAAAGAATATTAGGAGAAATGTATAAATTTTTTCTGAATAGATATCTTTTATAAACATTAATGTCACAACCGAAGTGAGCAGAATATTTTCTTGGAAGGACGACACGTTGCTGACCGTATTTGGATTCAACGGGTTGTGCAAGATGGTGTACAGATATTCCTCCATAATAAATATCCCATTCCCCGGCAATACCGGCAGCAAAATCAGGAACAATTTTTGAGTAACCAGAAAAATTTGGAGAGCCAATTATTTCACCGGTGGGATCAATCATGTCAGGAAAAATCAAATTATTTGTATTCAGTGATTTTAAAATACCACCTGCTTGGATACCTCCTCTTAGTTGAAGATCGTAGGTAACCTGAATAGTATATGAATAGATTATATCTGCAGCAAGGCGATTTAGAGATCCTTGTCCCTGTCTATCATTAACAATATTTACTCCTAAACCGCTATTCGCGTTAATAAAGTATCTATCAAAACTTACTCCATATGTTGTGTAAGGTGATCGTGTTGTTAGCCATTGGTTGCGATATACTAGCTTAGCACGCATATAGAATGGGTTTCCAACATAGGCTGGATTTAAGTAAAGTTGATTTGAGTATACCTGTGAAAAACCTGGATCTTGTGCATTAACAACATTTGATATTGCCAGTAAAGCAATAATGATGAAAAAAATATGGTTTTTCCAGCTCATCTCGCTGATCAAAAAGAATTAAAAGCTATTTTTTTAAACACAAAGTTTTCAAAAATATTAAAAATATATGGAAAAACAACGTAAACAAAGGATTTTTAGATTAATATTTTAAACTCGATTTTAACAAATAAGTTGCATTCAAATCAAAATTTAAATTTGAAAACCCTTTAAATTTATCACATATAATTGAAAAAAATATATGGTTTGCATGGAATTTCTTTTCATTTATCAATAGTGTTTTTAAAATTGAGTTAAATTGCATTTAAACGGATGCTGTGAAAAAGTTGATAATTCTTTTTTGGCTTTTGATTATATTTTTAGAGGGTTTTACTCAAATTCGAGAATTCAATAGTAATCCCGATTCTATTAAATCCAAGCGTATTAACATTGTTATTGGGAGTGGACTTGGTATATATTCTTTAGGATTATCATATCTTAGTTTTGTCTGGTATAAAGATCATGAACGTGTGCCCTTTCACTTTTACAACGATGGTATGGGTTACCTGCAAATGGACAAGGTTGGTCATGCTTATGTAGCCTACTGGGAGAGCTTTGCTGCATACAGATCATTACGTTGGGCAGGGGTTGATAAGAAAAGAGCTTTGCTATGGGGCGGCCCAATGGGGTTTATATTTCAATTTCCCATTGAGGTTTTTGACGGATTATACGAGGGGTGGGGTTTCTCGTGGTGGGATGTTGCAGCAAATACTTTTGGATCGGTACTGTTCTCATTTCAGGAAGCTGTTTTCGACGAACAATTAGTTCTAATGAAGTTCTCATACTCACCCAGTGGCTATCCTAAGTATCATCATATTCTTGGAACTAATCATTTGGAAAGTTTCTTTCTCGATTATAATGGACACACCCACTGGTTGTCGGCAAATATTAGAGGAATAACGGGAATTCAATCATTCCCAAATTGGCTAAACTTTGCCTTGGGTTATAGTGCCAATGGAATGATTTTCGAATTTGAAAATCCAACCTACTATCAGGGGAAACCCTTTCCTTACTTAGAGCGATACAGACAGTATCTTTTTTCGTTGGATATTGATTTATCCAGAGTTCATGTTAAAAGAAAATGGGTTCGAACAGTTTTTCAAACCGTTAATCTTATTAAAGTTCCATTCCCTGCAATAGAAATTAACAGGGTTGATGTGATTAAATTCAGACCTCTGTATTTTTAAGTAGGGGAAAATATTAGGGCTATTCGAGTTTTTTTTCAAACAGGATTTTGACCATTTCATCGCGACATTCGCCGATTGCTCCAAGGTTTTTAAAGCCTTTCTCTTCGAGAAGTTGGCAAAGAGATTTGTCGTTATTGGGAATAGTTCCACGGACTGCAGTGGATCCTTTTTTTGAAGCTTCGGTTAAGGCAAAATCAATCAATGCTTTGGCATAACCCCGTCGTTGGAAATGAGGGAATATTGCTAGTCTGTCAATATAGGTTTTCTTAGCATCAGAGTCATCTGGTTTGAGGGTTATGGTGCCAATTGGCACTTTTTTTAGTGAAACTAAATAAACGTACTTATTAGCTATATCTTTTGATATTTCGGTGTAATCCGATTGGGTATTATGCCAATGCCGAACTCCCTTCTCCATAAGCTGTTGAGCACATTCTCTAATGATATAGATAACCTCAATCAGATGCTGTTCCTGAGCTAATCGAATTTCCATGTTTTACTATTAGGATATAAGGAGAGTTTATACAAATTTAATAAACAAAGCTCAACTTACGCATTAAAACACAATTTTTCCATCAATAAAAGTCATTTTTACCTTTAACGAAGGAATCTTATCGATTGATATTTCCATTATATCTTCATCAAAAACAATAAAATCGGCTACTTTACCGGGTTCAAGACTCCCCTTCCGATTTTCCTCAAAAGCAGCTTTTGCTGCCCATATGGTCATCGCTTTAAGGGCCTGTTCACGGGTAATTGCATTTTCCATTTGGAAGCCATTGGTAGGATACCCATCAAGATTTTTACGGGCAACACCTGCATAAAAGCCGTAAATTGGATTGATGTGCTCAATGGGGAAATCGCTTCCGTTTGGTTGCCATCCGTTTTGTTTGAGAAGATCCTGATAGATGTATGCGTTTTTAATCCTTTCACCCAACCTATCAGCCGCCCATATCATATCTGAGGTGGCGTGGGTTGTCTGAATAGAAGGTATAATATTTAAATTTCCAAAACGCTCAAGATCATCAGGGTGCACTGTTTGTGCATGCTCAATGCGCCAACGCAGATCGTTGTTTGGAGTGAGGAATTGCTCGTAAACATCTATCATCAGCCTAACGGCTGCATCGCCAATGCAGTGGGTAGCAACTTGGTAGCCAGCGTTATGTGCTTTATTGCAAATATCAGTTAGTTTCTGGCGAGTCTCTAGTTGAAGGCCTATTGTATTTTTTGCATCGCTATATGGCTCAAGTAGCAAGGCGCCCTTTGACCCAAGGGCTCCATCGGCAAAAAGTTTGATAGTGCGAACGGTAAGGTTCGGTGTTGTAAAGATTCCATTTTGCACGAAGTGCCCAAAATTCTCATCGGTAGGATTTAGCATAACATTAACCCTCATTTGCAGCTTGCCATTTTTATGCATTTCGTCAATAAGTAAAACATCTTTCAGGTTTAAACCAGCATCGGAAACTGAGGTTAGCCCAACTGCGAAGCAGTCTTTCTGAGCGTTTAGCAAGGCATCTTTCTTTTCTTCCGGTGTATACTCGGGTACAACGCTTCGAATTAAATCAATGGCATTGTCGATGAGTACTCCCGTGAGTTTTCCGTTTGCTTTAATTAGATCGCCTCCAGCGATAAGGGTGTCGGGATTAAAACCCGCTATTTCAAGTGCTCTAGAATTGGCTATGGCAGCATGACCATCTATGCGTGTGATCAGCACTGGGTTTTTGGGAAAAGCCTTATCAAGCAGCTCCTTTGTGGGGAATTCCTTTACATCCCATTCGTTCTGGTTCCACCCTCTGCCCAAAACCCAATCCGATGGGTACTGTTTATGATGCTCAACCAGCCTCTCAACAACCTCTTTCCATGACTTAGCCCCAGAGAGAGAAGCGTTCCGTAAACTAAGTCCGTAGCTTAAGAAATGACAATGTGAGTCGATAAAGCCAGGGTATACGGGTTTACCTTTAAGGTCGTGTACTTGTTTTCCTGAGTATTGGCTATTAATTTTTTCATCATCCCCCAGTACGACGATTATTCCGTTATCAACTACCATGCTTTGGTAAACCGAGAAAGAATCGTCAACACTGTAAATCTTAGCATTCTTAATAATCAGATCGACTTTTTGCTTTGAATTGCACGACATGATAAATGGGATTATTATAACAATTAACGTTTTGATATTGTTTAAGTTAATTAACATGGTTTAATTTTTTTGTTATTTATAGATGCAAATATATTGTTTTTTTGAATTGAGCATTGGATTGATATTATTGTAAGTTAAATACCAAGCTCATTTATAGTTTTGTGACCATAATTATAAGCAATGAAAATTCAATTGATTGATATGTTTTTTTTGATATTAAAATCATTTTTTTGAACCTAAACTTTTTTTAATCTGCACACTCGTGATGAGAATAATTACCTTTGCAGGCTAATAAAAACCAATTGGACAAACAGCATCAAAATATTCAATTACTTGCAGAGGCTCCCATTCGAAGAGTGTTGTGGAAGTTTTTTTTACCTGCTTTTACAGGAGTAGTTATCAATTCCCTTTACAACATTGTTGACCGAATTTTTGTTGGCCAGGGTGTTGGCTCTCTTGCTCTTACAGGTTTAAGTGTAGTTTTTCCTATCATGATCATCATGATGGCTTTTGGTATGCTGATTGGAATGGGAGCTGGAGTTCGCATTTCCATTTTTTTGGGGAAGAGAGATTTTGTTAGAGCAGAAAAAGTTTTGGGTAACGCTTTTACCCTGATGGTAATAACATCGATTTTACTCACCATATTTGGTTTTGTCATTAAGGATCCATTGCTACGACTTTTTGGTGCAAGCAATGAAACCATTGGCTATGCCAATGAATATTTGAACATAATCTTGTTTGGAGCCATGTTTCACATGGTTGGTTTCTCGCTAAATAATATGATTAGGTCCGAGGGTAATGCTCGGATTGCAATGTATTCCATGCTAATTAGTGCGGGAACTAACATAATCCTTGATGCCATTTTTATATTCGTCTTCAAGTTGGGAGTGCAGGGAGTGGCTTGGGCAACGATTATTTCACATTTTATTCTTTGTATTTGGGTAATCAATCACTTTAGGTCGAAGCAATCGGTAATAAAACTTCGATCTACAAATTTTTGGCTTAACCGATCCATTATAGTATCCATTGTAACCATTGGGTTTTCTCCTTTTGCCATGCAGTTTGCTGGGAGTTTTGTTCATGGCCTATTTAACATAAAATTGATAGAATATGGAGGAGATTTGGCGGTAGGAGCAATGGGGATAATTTATAGCGTGGCCATGATGGTGGTGATGTCAATTATTGCTATCAATATGGCTGCACAACCCATTCTGGGTTTTAACCACGGAGCGGGTAACTTTTTACGGGTAAAGCAAACCCTCTTCATCTGCCTAAAGGCAGCAATTTTGCTTTCAATTGTTGGGTTTGTTGTGATGGAGTTATTTCCGTCAATGGTTATAAAGATGTTCAACACAACAGATACCCAGCTTCTGGCTTTGGGGAAGCAAGGATTGCAGATTTTCATGCTGGGGCTGCCTTTAGTGGGTTTTCAGATCATCGTGGGTAACTATTTTCAGTCCACTGGGAAGGCTGGTATTTCTGCTTTCATCTCCCTCCTGCGGCAGGTAATCGTTCTCATTCCTCTGCTCTTATTACTGCCAAAACTTTGGGGTCTGACAGGAGTTTGGATTACGGCTCCTATCTCCGATTTTATCTCAGGAATAATTTCAGCATCATTCCTTGCTCGGGAAATAAGGCGATTGAATAAGGCTATTGCACAAGAAGTTAATTAGTAGTTTTTATCGGCAAAAAGTGAAAAAATCAAATATTAAGAATTACAATATTTTCAGTTTTCTTTAGTTATTCTAATTATTAGTTGTCAGTAGTTTTTTAACATAAGCAATGAGAAAAGCATTTATTCCCATATTAATAATTTGTGCCATTTATTTTGCATCGTGCCAAAAGGAGAATATTTCTTACGATTCTTCCCTTAAGCTTAGCTTTAGCACCGATACCATGATGTTCGACACGGTGTTTACAACTATTGGATCGGCCACAAGGTATTTTAAGGTTTACAACAGGAATAAAAGCGATGTGATAATTTCATCGGTTCGGTTGGCAGGGGGTGAGGCATCACCATACAGGATAAATGTAGATGGCGAAGCCACCAATCATGCAAAGAACATCATGCTTAGGGCCAAGGATAGCCTTTTCGTTTTTGTGGAGGTAACCGTAAACCCCACCGATCAGAACGCTCCTATGCTCATTCCCGATTCCATATTTTTTGAAACCAACGGGAATATTCAGGATGTGAAGCTCATGGCATGGGGTCAGGATGTGCACATGCTAAAGGGACAAATGCTATATTCCAATACTGTTTTTACCGCCGATAAGCCTTACCTTATCATTGATAGTTTATGGGTGCTACCAGGAGTTGAGTTGTCAATTGAACCGGGAACACGTATACATTTGCATAATAACACCCTTTTATTTGTAGGTGGTAGCCTTAAGGTTAATGGGCTTCCCGATAATCCTGTAATCTTCGAAGGAGACCGTCTTGAATCGTTTTACCGCGATAAGGCCGGACAGTGGGGTGGAATTTGGTTAAGAGCAGGAAGTCATAGCAACCATATCGATTGGGCAGAGATAAAGAATGGAATTCTTGGTATTGTTGTCGATACCTTTGCTTTCGAAGGAGTGCCAACCCTCAAAATTCATAACTCTAAGGTTTTGAATATGAGCTATACAGCGTTGTATGCACGAGGAGCTATTGTTGAAGCGGGTAATTGCCTTTTTGCAAATGTAACATATTACCCTGTTGCCTTGACTTTGGGCGGGAGATATCGCTTTTACCATTGTACCATTGCCAACTACTGGGGGATGTATATCAATCGTAAGGGACCATCGCTTATTCTTAATAATTACTATGAATATCAATTAGATCCACCTGATGGCCCTTGGTTTTTGGAAACAAGGGATTTGGAAGAGGCCTACTTTGCCAACTGCATAATATATGGTACAAGGAGTAATGAGTTGGAGGTGGATAATGTATATTTGGGTCAACCTGTCGATGCACTGATGAACTATAAGTTTGAGAATACTGTACTCAGAGTCTCCTCAGAGGTTGATCTTACCGATGAAACACGATTTGTTTACGTCCTAACCGAAAACCCCAAATTCAAGGATCCTTATACCAACAACTATGAACTTGATACCCTAAGCATTGCTAAGGATTTTGGATTGTACGAAATAGCCCTTCAATTTCCAGTTGATCTAAACAATGTGAGTCGTCTTAACGATGAAGGCCCAGATTTGGGTGCATACGAGCGGGAAGAATAGCTTTCTTTTCGGCATACCGGATCTAGCACTATTGCAAAATTCTTGCTATCTTTAGCCTTTCGAACTACTTTCGTTAAACATAATATGTTTAAAATGAGAACCATTGGCAATCGATGGCAGAGTTTCGGTTTGTTACCTTTCCTGTTCTTAACCCTTTATTATCTTACAGGTTCTGTAAATGGTCAGGATCGTTATCGTATCATGTTTTACAATGTCGAAAATCTTTTCGATCCCTTCAACGATAGCCTAACCAATGACGATGAATTTACCTCGGAGGGTGCACGCTACTGGACATGGCGTCGAATGAATGATAAGCTAAACAATATTTATAAGGTGATTACTGCTGTGGGCGAGTGGGATCCACCAACTCTTGTTGGATTCTGTGAGATCGAAAATAGGTTTGTGATGGAACGATTAACGAAACACACCCCTTTGTCAAAGTTTAATTACAAGCTTGTACATCGCGAGTCGCCCGACGGGCGAGGGATTGATGTGGCGTTGATCTATCGCCCCGATCAGTTTGTTGTGGAGGAAGAAAGATTCTTTAAGGTTTACTACCCCGATGATTCAACGCGCATGACTCGTGAGGTGCTGTATGCCCGTGGCATTCTTGATGACAGGGACACCCTGCATGTTTTTGTGAACCATTGGCCATCGAAGTATGGAGGTGAACTGGCTACAGAACCGGGCCGAATTGCAGCGGCAAGAGCTGTTCGAAGCAAGGTCGATTCCATAAGGATTTTTTACCCCGATGCTCGTATCATCATTATGGGCGATTTTAACGACACTCCCAATAGCCCACCATTGGTCAAAGGTCTTGGTGCATTACCACCCGAGGAACCCCTTAAGCCCGATGGGCTTTACAATCTACACCAGCCATATGTGGCGAAAGGAATGGGAACACTTAAGTTTCAAGGAGCATGGGAGGTTATCGATATGATTATCGTATCAAAGAGTTTGCTCAATCGGAAGCACGGAGTTTACACAAATCTTGACGGAGGGAAAATTTTTCAAGCCGATTTTTTGGTGGAACCCGATGAAGCATTTGTTGGGGTTCGTCCTTTCAGAACCTATATAGGTTTTAGGTATCATGGTGGGTATAGCGACCATTTTCCGATCTACATGGATTTATACCCCAATAGATAAAGATTAGATTGGTAACTTAATACATAGTTTTGTAAAATGGAAAGTGCTGTAATAATTGTATTTGTTGGGCTCTTAATATTTCTTTCGCATCTCTTCACCAGCATATTCGAGCGAAAGCGAATCCCTGATGTACTGCTGCTAATGATTATTGGGCTTTTACTGGGTCCGATTTTTAGATTGGTTTCCCCTGCCGATTTTGGCATTGCAGGACCAATGTTCACAACTATTACGCTGGTTATCATTCTTTTCGAAGGGGGATTGACCCTTAGGATGGATACCCTCAAAAATGCCATTCGTGGAACAACAGCTCTCACCATAACCAATTTTTTTGTAACCATGCTAGCCATTGGGTTAATAGCCTGGCTGATCTTCGGATTGCATCCCGTAGCAGGGTTGATGTTAGGAGCCATTCTCGGGGGAACCTCATCTGCCGTAGTTATTCCTATGGTACAGCAAATTAGAATAAAGAATGATTCAAAAACAATTTTAGTGTTGGAATCGGCAATAAGCGATGTGCTCTGTATCGTTTTTGCTTTGGCACTCCTCGAAACCTTCTATGTTGATGAGGTAAAGATTGGATTTGTCATAGGTAAAATCATCTCGTCATTCTTCTTTGCTGCCTTTATGGGATGGGTAGGTGCAATGGTATGGTCGTTCTTCCTCAATAAAATCAGGATGATTAGGAATGCCATTTTTACTACACCTGCATTTGTTTTTATAATTTATGGTGTTGCTGAGATTCTAGGGTTTAGCGGTGCCATTGCGGCGTTGGCATTTGGTATTACTCTGGCCAATATTGATATCTTTTACATTGGGTTTATGAAAAAGTTTGTTGCCAACAAATCCATCTCATTGAACGAAACCGAGAAAATATTCTTTGGCGAAATAGTATTTATCCTTAAAACATTCTTCTTCGTTTACATCGGTTTGTCCATTCAGTTACTCAATGTACTGGCTCTAGTTTTAGGACTATTCGTTACATTAATTGTTTTCTGTTTAAGGATTCCTATAGTTAAAATTGCCATACGTAAAACGTTTCCCACATTCGATTTAACCATGTTCAGCGTTATGGTTCCCAAAGGTTTGGCTGCCGCTGTTCTGGCATCGTTACCTTTACAGCACGGAATTGATGGGGGCGAGTTTATTCGCGATATAACCTACGCAGTCATACTATTCAGTATTTTTTTTAGCAGCCTGCTGGTTCCAATCATCGAAAAATCAGCAACAATTAGAAGTTTTTATGGCCTTCTTTTAAGAAAGGGTATGTTTTTTTGGAGAAATTCAAAGTCTAATGAACATCCTGAAGTCAATGCTGATGACGAACAAGGTAATCCTTAACTTTTTCCTATTTTTTTGTTGATCTCTATAAATAGCCATAACTAATGATACAAATCATAATCAGCCAATATGAATATTAATGCAAATCGTTTTGTCTTCCCCGAAATAATTACGATTTTTGCAATTCATTTTTTTGAAAGAATATGGTTTCTCTCGAATCTGCTATATCCAAAGTAATCGAATTTTCTAAGCCTTTGGGTAAAACCGAAGAGGTTCCCCTTTGGGAATCACTCGGACGTGTTCTTGCCATAGATATTCAGTCCGACATTAACATGCCCCCCTTCGATAAGTCGGCTGTGGATGGCTATGCATGCCGAAGAGCAGACCTGCAGAGCAATTTGAGGGTTATAGAAGTTATTCCTGCTGGGCAGATGCCCACCAAAACCATTGAGGAAGGGACTTGCTCAAAGATAATGACTGGTGCTCCCGTTCCAAAAGGTGCCGATTGTGTGATAATGGTTGAGGAAACAAAGATTGCTTATGAGGATACCATCCGATTTGTTGGGAGTGATACTAAAACCAATATTGCCCGATTTGCAGAGGATATCAAGGTAAACGATACTGTTCTTCGTAAAGGAACCCTTATCGAACCTCAGCATATTGCCATACTGGCATCGGTTGGAACTGGTTATGTGAAAGTTTCCTGCAAACCAAAGGTTTCTGTTCTTATTACTGGCGATGAGCTGGTGGAGGTTGAGGAAAAGCCAGTTCACAGTCAGATTCGTAATAGCAATGGACATCAGCTGTATACGCAGGCTATTCGTTCTGGCGGGGAGCCTTTGTATATTGGAATTGTGAAGGATACCAAGGAAATAACCCAAAAAGCCATTGCCAATGCTCTTGAGAAGAGCGATATTGTGGTGCTAACCGGTGGTGTTTCCATGGGCGATTTCGATTTTGTTCCCGGTGTTTTGCAGGAGCTAGGCGTTGATATCAAGTTCCAAACCATTGCAGTCCAACCGGGCAAACCTACGGTTTTTGGTGTTAAGGGCGATGGGTTGATATTTGGTCTTCCCGGAAATCCTGTTTCGTCACTTTTCCAGTTCGATCTGCTTGTTCGAACAGCCATACTCAAGAAGATGGACGCAGAAAAGCCCCAAAAGGATATCCAGTTAATGCTCTTGGCAAATGATTATAAGCGAAAAAGAGCCGAACGGCTTGCGCTTGCACCAGCTAAGATTAACGAAAAGGGTGAGGTAGAACCAATAAATTATCATGGATCAGCTCACATCTTTGCATTGGCCAAAGCAACAGCAATGATTATTGTACCCATTGGAGTTGAATCATACAATAAAGGAGATATTGTGAATGTACGATCACTTTAGCAGGCATATCAACTACTTACGCATTTCGGTTACCGACCGATGCAATTTGCGTTGCACCTACTGCATGCCAGCCGAAGGGGTTACCATGCTAAAGCATGAGGATATCCTAACCTTTGATGAAATAGTTGATTTCACACGCATTGCTGCGATGATGGGAATCAATAAGGTTCGCATCACTGGTGGAGAACCTTTAGTACGTAGGGGTATTGTTGATCTAGTAAAAATGATTGCACAGATTGAAGGGATCAACGATTTATCGATGACAACCAACGGAACCCTCCTGGAACAATATGCTCAACCGCTCTACGAAGCTGGTATTAAGAGGATAAATGTAAGTTTGGATACCCTAAATCCCGAAGAGTACACCCGCATTACTCGCGGAGGGAGATTGGATGATGTGCTGAACGGAATATTTAAGGCCAAAGAAATTGGTTTTAAGCCAATAAAAATCAACTGTGTTGTGAAGAAATCCTCCCAGGAACCCAGTGCTCATGAACTGAAAAGTTTTGCTCAGGAGCATGGCTTTCAGGTGCGCTTTATTCCGTTAATGGATTTAGATAATGGAATTCATGGCATTGTTGAGGGCGGCGAAGGAGGCGATTGCACAAGGTGCAATAGGCTTCGCCTAACTGCAAACGGAATGGTAAAGCCTTGCCTTTTCAGCGACATTGAATACAGCATTAGAGAAACGGGAGCACGTGAGGCAATAATCAGAGCCATTGAAACCAAGCCCGAATGTGGTGGAATCAGCACTTCTGGAGAGTTTTATAATGTGGGAGGATGAGGTTTAATGTTTAATGCTTTTCGAGAGCAAAACTATGAACCCTAACCCCTAAACTCTGAACAATTTTTAAAAAGTATGAAAAAAACTTTTTCTCATATCGACGACAAAGGGAAAGCCAATATGGTTGATGTGGGCGGGAAGCCCGATCAACTTCGTGAGGCTAAGGCTTTAGGGAGCATTAAGCTACTACCCGAAACGTTATCGCTTATCCGTGATAACAGCATGAAGAAAGGCGATGTGCTTACCGTTGCCGAGATTGCTGGCATACAAGCTGCAAAGCGAACAGCAGACCTAATTCCGCTATGCCACACGCTACTCCTCACAAAGGTTGATGTTAAGGCAACTCTCAACGATGATGGAGTTGAGATTAATAGCGTTGTGAAATGCGTTGGTCAAACGGGTGTGGAGATGGAAGCCCTAACGGCTGTTTCAGTTGCACTTCTTACAGTATACGATATGTGTAAAGCGGTGGATAAGGAGATGGAGATAGGTGAAATTAAACTAGTTGAGAAAACGAAGAGAGATATTTAAAGGTTAAAGTATTCAAGGATAAAGGATAAAGGCTTGCCCTGAGTGCTACACTGAGCCTGTCTAAGTGCTTGCCGAAGGGATAAAGTTCGAAGACCGAAGTCCGAAGACGGAAAACAGAAGTGCGAAGACTGGTGATTGAAGACTGGGAACTGAGAAGATGAGAGGGTGTGAGTGAGAGATAAGTAGTATTAAGACTTCGGCCTCAAGTCTTCCAACTTTATTCACTCTAGTCACTCTAGTCACTCTAGTAACTTTATGAACTTTATAAACTCAATAACCCAATAATCATCCATGCAAAAAGTAAAAGTACTATCAGTAAATATATCAACCGAAAAGGGGACTATAAAGCTTCCTGTTGAAAGCATTGAGTTGAACGAGTATGGCGTGGCCAACGATGCACATTCGGGCGAATGGCACCGACAGGTGAGCATGCTAGGCAAGGAGAGCTTCGATCGGTTTGCCAAGCTGGCAGGTAGGGAAATTAAATTTGGTGAGTTTGCCGAGAACATTACCACCGAAGGATTAGAGTTGGTAAATACCAAACCAGGCGATCGATTTGTGGGTGAAAACGTTGAGTTTGAGGTAACCCAAATTGGCAAGTCTTGCCATGGCGATAGCTGTGCCATCTATCGTGAGGTTGGAAATTGCGTAATGCCCAAGGAGGGTATTTTTCTTTGGGTAAAAAGATCGGGTTTACTTAAACCAGGCGATCATTTAGACTATATTCCCAAGATATACAAGGTGCTGGTTATCACCCTGAGCGACCGTGCATATAAAGGAACCTACGACGATAGAAGTGGACCCGCAGTGGTTGGCAGGGTTGATGAGTTCTTCCAATCCGTGAAGTGGCATCATAGTGTCGACACAATGGTTATTCCTGATGATGATCGCATGCTTCGTGGTAATCTTCTAAAAGCAAAGGAACTGGGTTACGATTTGGTGATTACCACAGGTGGCACAGGGATTGGTGAGCGTGATATTACACCAGAGGTGGTAAAGGAGATGCTCGATAAGGAAATTCCCGGAATTATGGAGATGATCAGAGTGAAGTATGGTACCAAAAAACCCAATGCCTTACTTAGCAGAGGAGTGGCAGGGTTGATGGGCAACGCTTTTATTTATACGCTTCCCGGAAGCGTAAAGGCGGTTAACGAGTATATGGATGAGATCACTAAAACCTTGAAGCATTTATATTTAATGAAGATGGGAATCGACAGCCACTAGGTTTTTATAGAATATCCTATATTTTTTGTAAACAACCCCACCCATTTTTTCCATTTCGGCTCGCACTTTTGTATTTGTCTCCATCTCAAGGTGGCTATCAAGATGAGTCATACCGGCTCTTATAGCTTCCTTAAGCAGTGAAACCCCCAAAATGGTATCAATGCCCTTATTCTGGTACTCGGGTTTAATGGCTCCAAGGAGTAGATTAAGTTGCTTCGTCCTTCGCTGGGCGGTAAAAACCTGAAAAATCCCAAAGGGAAGCATATAACCTTTGTTCTTCTTTACTCCTTCGCTTAAATCGGGCATTGCCAGAATAAATGCGATCACTTCTCTTTTTTCATTTACAATAACTTTTAAATAGCGAGGATCTAGAACCATTAAATACCTGCTGGCAAATTCATCCATCTCTTTCTCTGTAAGTTCAGCAAAACCGTATATGTCCTTAAATGTTTCGTTCATTAAGCTAAGAACAGGTCGTATATAGGGTTTTATTTCTCTTTTAGAAGTTAAGTTGACTACTTTTAAATCTCCATTATTCTTAATGGCTCTCTCATGAACTTTTAGGTAAAACTCGGGTATAACATTGGGAATCATAATTTTGTATACCACTAGGTCTAATTCCTTGGTGTAACCTGCGCTTTCAACAAGATCAACAATAAAGGGGAAGTTGCAATTAGTCGCAATCACATTAGGTTCATTAAACCCTTCAATTAATAAACCCTGAGGGTCTTTATCTGAGAATCCGAGGGGTCCAACAATCCTTTCCATACCCTTCTCTACGGCCCATTGCTCAACTCTATTGAGCAAGGCATGAGCAACTTCAACATCATTGAATGTCTCTAAAAAGCAGAAACGAGCATCTTTTATATTACGCTTTTGATTGTATTGATGGTTGATAATACCCATAATTCTACCTACAACTTCACCATCCCTTTTTGCAAGAAGTAGAATAGTACTGCTGTGCGCAAAGGCTTCGTTTTTTTGGGGATTATAAAAGATCCATTCGTCCATGTAAATGGGAGGAACCCAGTTGGAATGATTCTGATGTATTTTTGATGGAAGATGAATGTACTGGCTTAGGTCTTTTTTGCTTGAGACTTCAAAAACCTTAATGCTTGAAACAGTCATATCAATTATTTTTTGCAATGTAAACAAATGTTTGATAAAATTATCATATATGGTTTTGAAAATGATTTTAAAAAGTTTTACCCTTCATAATAAATATAATTATCCTAAACCTTTTCCTTCTTTTTTTGTCTTATATTTACTAATGTAAATATCAACTTTTTTTATGATTAAGATAAGTTTTTCTCAATTTATTCTAGTTCCGATCAGTATATTTCTATTCCTAATCACTAGTTGTAGTGAAGAAGGTAATAAGAGCCAAGGACCTAGTCAAAGAGCCAGAACAGGTTTATCTGTAGAAGTTTATGTTGTTAAATTGCTTCCATTATCACAAGGATTATCATTGTCGGGGACCTTGTTAGCAGGCGAAGAGGTTGAGTTGCGTGCCGAAACAACAGGAAAACTCGTTGAGTTTCACATTGATGAAGGTAGAACAGTTAAAAAAGGACAGCTTTTAGCCAGAGTTAATGATAGCGAGATAAGGGCTCGACTTCAGAAGTTGAAATCAGACTTAAAACTTGCCGAAGATGACTTGGTGAGGATGCAAAGGTTAAGAGAAATAAACGCATTAAGTCAGCAGGATCTTGATGCTGCTGTAAACAGGGTAGATGGCATAAAAGCCGATATAAGGCTATCGGAAGCACAGATTGAAAAAGCTGAAATAAGAGCCCCTTTCGATGGACGTATAGGTTTAAGGAATGTAAGTCCTGGCAGTTTTATTGGTGCAAATACAGTATTGGCAACACTTATTCAGGATGATCCATTAAGGCTCGAATTTTCAGTACCTGAACGTTACGCATATAGTGTGAAGATTGGTAAAGAGGTTACCTTTACCTTAGGCCACTACCCAACACAGTACAAAGCAACCATTTATGCCACAGAATCGGTTATTGATCAACAAACAAGAGCATTGAGGGCTCGGGCACATTGCCCTAATCCAAAGGGTGAGATGATTCCGGGTTCTTTTGCACGGGTTTCGTTTACGCTTAATGGAAATCCCGAAACGTTATTGATTCCTCCACATGCACTTGTACCCGTATTGGGTGGACAAAACGTGGTGCTTGCTCGAAGTGGAAGAGCAACTTTTGTTCCTGTGGAAACTGGAATCCGAACAGCTACAGCTGTCGAAATAGTTTCAGGAATACAACAGGGAGATACCCTACTGTTATCGGGTTTACTTCAGGTAAGGGAAGGAACACCAATTTCCGTTAACATTGTTGATGGCTGGTAGTTAGAGAGATTTGATTTTGCATAATTACCTTTTTTTCAACCTTTCCATGCATTAGGATTTTTTAAAAAAACAAATTCAACACTATGAGCCTATCATCACTGAGTATAAACCGCCCTGTACTTGCATCGGTAATGTCAGTTGTTATTGTAATTTTTGGGGTGGTTGGTTACACATTCCTTGGTGTAAGGGAGTATCCAAGCGTTGATCCTCCTGTTGTATCTGTAAGTACATCCTATGTTGGTGCGAATGCTGATGTAATTGAGGCTCAGATCACAGAGCCTATTGAAGCTGCTTTAAGTGGAATTGCAGGAATAAAATCGCTCACATCGAGTAGTATGGATGGTCGCAGTTCAATTTCCATTGAATTTGAATTGGGTGTTGACATGGAAGCCGCTGCCAACGATGTCCGCGATAAAATGTCGCAGGTGGTTAGGCGTTTGCCCCCCGATATAGACGCTCCAGTAGTTTCAAAAGCCGATGCAGATGCAGAAACAATCATCATTATCACTGCTCAAAGCGATACACGTGACTTATTAAGTTTATCGGACATTGGGAATAATTTAATAAAAGAACGATTACAGACAATAACTGGGGTTAGTCAGGTAGGTATTTGGGGTGAAAAACGTTACGCAATGCGTCTGCATCTTGATCCAAATAAACTATCAGGCTTCGGCCTTACTCCTAGCGATATTAGGCTGGCTCTCAACCGGGAAAACATTGAATTGCCAACGGGTACCATTGAAGGTTACTATACAGATCTTTCCATTAGAACACTTGGGAGACTTGAGACCGAAGAGGATTTCAACAATCTGATCATAAGGGAGGTTGGTGGGGTTCCTGTAAAGCTTAAGGATGTGGGAAGGGCAGAACTTTCGCCCGAAAATGAACGTACTATTTTCAGGGGAAACTATGGTACTCCGCAAATTGGAATTGCCATTACTCCACAACCAGGGGTAAACTATATCACCATTGCCGATGAGGTGTATAAGAGGGTAAAACTGTTAAAACAGGAATTACCTGAGGATATTCGTTTAGACGTAGCCATAGATATTACAACCTCTATTCGGAAAGCCGTTAAGGAGGTAAGGGATACCATTCTTATAGCTTTTATGCTTGTCGTTATTGTGATTTTTGTTTTTTTGCGTCGTTGGCGTACTACTCTAATCCCAATGGTTACAATACCAATCTCTCTTGTGGGTGCTTTCTTTGTGATGTACATTATGGATTTCTCCATCAATGTACTTTCTCTTCTGGGAATAGTATTGGCAACTGGATTAGTGGTTGATGATGCAATTGTAGTGGTGGAGAATATATATTCAAAAATTGAGAAGGGCATGAAGCCTCGACAAGCTGGACACGAGGGAACCAAAGAAATATTTTTTGCCATTATATCAACCACCATAACCCTAGTTTCGGTTTTTATGCCTATCGTCTTTTTACAAGGAATCACAGGTCGGCTATTCCGTGAATTTGGCATTGTCCTTTCTGGGGCAGTCATAATTTCATCTTTTGTGGCGCTCACATTAACACCTATGCTTAGTGTAAGGGTTTTAGCAACCAAGAAGAAGGAGAGTTGGTTTGCATCAACCATGGGTCGTTTTTTCGATGCAATTTCAAGAGGGTACCAGAATTCATTGTCAACCTTTGTAAAAAAACGCTGGATAGCACTAATAATCACCGTCGCTGCCTTAACATTGATAGTATTTATTGGAAGTGTTATACCATCGGAGCTAGCTCCACTTGAGGATAAAAGTAGGATTACCATTAATGCAACTGCACCTGAGGGAACTTCCTTTGAGCTAATGGATCAGTATATAACTAACATTATTAGCTTTGTTGATACCATGCCTGAACGCAGAGCTATTACCGCTCTCACCTCTCCAGGATGGTCAGGTGCTAGAAATAGTGGATTTGTTCGGCTTCTACTCACGGAGCCCAATGAGCGAACCAAATCGCAGGAGCAGCTAGCTAATGAGATACAAGCATACCTCAATACTCAAACTTTAGCTCGTTCCTTTGTAACACAGGATCAAACCATTAGGGCAGGCAGGGGGGGTGGTCTACCGGTTCAGTTTGTAGTGCAGGCACCCAACTTTGAAAGTTTGAAAGAAGTTGTACCTAAATTTTTAGAACGAGCACAGGATGATCCCCGTTTTCAGGTTGTAGATGTAAATTTGAAATTCAATAAACCTGAATTGAAGATTGAGATTGATCGTGAGAAAGCTCGCGCTACCGGTGTTACTGTTCGTGATATTGCAGAAGCATTACAACTTTACTTCTCTGGGCAGCGTTATGGTTTCTTTATTCATAGTGGTAAACAGTATCAGGTAATCGGACAAGCAGAGCGTCATTTCCGGGATGATCCCTCGGATATTACCAGCATCATGGTACGGAATGATAAGGGAAATATGGTTGAACTAGGTAATTTGATAACCATAATAGAGGAGAGCACAACACCTCAGCGATACCGTTACAACAGGTATGTGTCTGCAACATTTAGAGCCTCTACAGTTTCTGGAGTCACTCTGGGACAGGGTATTGAAGCCATGAGGGAAATTTCACACGAAATACTTGACGATAGGTTTACCACAACTCTTTCAGGAATTTCTCAACAGTTTGAGGAGAGTTCGGGTAGCATGTACTTTGCATTTGTTTTTGCATTGATATTAGTTTATCTTGTATTGGCAGCACAATTTGAGAGTTATCGAGATCCATTAATCATTATGTTTACAGTGCCTTTGGCACTGGCTGGTGCCCTAATCACGCTGTATTTTATGGGACAAACCATGAACATTTTTAGCCAGATCGGAATTATTGTGTTGGTGGGGATTGTCACAAAAAATGGAATTCTTATAGTTGAGTTTGCAAACCAGAAGAAAATTAAAGGTTTGGATAAAACTAAGGCAGTAATTGAAGCGGCAGGTCAACGTTTGCGTCCAATTCTGATGACCAGCTTATCAACCATTTTTGGAGCACTTCCCATTGCTTTGGCGCTTGGCTCTGCTTCAACCAGCCGTATTCCAATGGGTATTACAATTATTGGAGGATTACTCTTTGCCCTTGGCTTAACACTCTACATTGTACCGGCTATGTATACCTATATTTCGAAGAAAACTGCAAATATCATTATCGATGAGGAGGAGTAGATTTTACTTTTTGCTGATTGGCCTTTTCCCAACTATTGCAATCTCTCAGGAAGTTTTAACCCTTGAGGAAGCCATTAGAATAGGGTTGGAGAAAAGCTACTCAATTCAAATAGCTCAAAATAATTTGGAAATAGCCCGTAATAACAATACAATGGGCAACGCTGGATATCTCCCAAGTTTGGGATGGAATGTAAACCAAAGCAACAGCTTTCAGGATAGATATCAGGAAAATTCTGATGAAAGTTCATCAAGCGTTTCGGATTACCCAACATACTCATTATCCTCCGCTGTTCAGTTAAATTGGACACTGTTTGATGGTTTTTCCATGTTTATTCAAAAAGAGAAGTTAGGACTTATTCAAGAGCAAAGCGAACTTCTTTTTCTCATTGAAGTGGAAAATACAATTGCTGACATTGTTTATACATACTATAATATTGCATTGAACGAAAATTTATTCCGTTCCTATAGCGAGCAGTTGGCCCTTTCGCGTCAAAGACGAGATGTGGCACGAGAGAAATCGAAAATTGGAGTAGGTTATCAGCTGCAGGAATTGCAGGCAGAAGTTGATTTCCGTGCCGATAGTGCTCAGATAATCCGTCAGCGAAATAGAGTAATAAATTTAAAGGCGGACCTTAATAGACTTTTAATCAGAGAGTCTGATGTCTATTTCAATATTAATATGGAAATCCCTGTTCCCAAATTGGTAAGTGTTGAGGAGGTTTATGATAAGATTATCAATCAGAATGAGGCAATACTCAATGCACGTATTGCAGCAAAAATAAGCGAATTGGAGTTGAGCCAAGCCAAGAGTTCAAAATATCCCAACATTACTCTTTTAAGCTCATATGGCTATTCCCATACGGGCACCCCCGAGGGGCAAGTTCAAATATACAGAACCCTTGGACCAACAGTGGGTATTGGAGCCTCCATATCATTGTTTAATGGTTTTAATGCGAACCGACGAATAAATAATGCAAAGATATTGGCCGAAAATCAAAGAATTAAACAGGAAGATTTAGCTTTAAACTTAAAAAGCGCAGCCTTTAAAATGGTCAATGAATTAAACCAAGCAATTGATCTGGTTTGTGTTGAGGAGAAATCTGTTTCACTTGCACTGCAGAACACCGAAGCAGCTTGGGAACGTTATAGGCTAGGAGCTATTTCTGATCTTGAACTGCGCGAGAGCCAAAACAAGTTGCTTGATGCACAGACTAGACTATTGCAGGCCCAGATGAATGCTCAAGCTGCTGAGATCGAGATAAGAACTCTTACAAGCGAAATGGAAGTTTTTATTGGGAAGTAATCATTCTTTAGCCGAAAAAAATCATTTTTTAGTATTTAAACAGTCTCTTCATTAGACAAGTTTTCATAAATCTATCTAAATTCTGCATTTGTAAAAAAAGCTTCTATTAATACTACAAATGCATTGATAACATTTAAGTATTCTTTAGTAAATTAGCAAAAAAAAACCTTTATGCAACCAATTCTTAAGGGTAAAGCAATTCTGGTAGCAGGAAGCAGTCAGGGTTTGGGATTTGCCATAGCCGAAGCATCTGCGCAGGAGGGTGCAAGAGTATATTTGGGGAGTCGTAATGAGGAGAAATTATCATACGCTGCATCCCATATTGCAAAGACTGCAGGGTCAGAAGTTTACTACTGTACATTAGATGTTAAAAATCAAGAATCAATTAAACTATGGGTTAACTCTGCCATAAAACAACTTGGCCATGTTGATGGGTTGGTTGTCAATGCAGGTGGGCCTCCAACTGGTAATTTTGATGGTTTGGCAGACGATCAATGGTTATTGGCTTATGAACTGACCCTAATGAGTGCAGTGAGGCTTATTCGCGAAACGCTGCCTGCTATGAAGAAAGCATCAAAAGGAAGCATTGTTACCATAACCTCTGTTTCTGTTAAGGAACCAATCGACATGCTTTTACTGTCCAATGTTTTTCGATCAGGTGTAACTAGTTTAGTAAAAAGCCTATCGCGCGATCTGGCATCATATAATATTCGCATTAACAATATCCTACCTGGTAGGTTTGATACTGAAAGGGTAAATCAGCTTGATAGCATAATTGCTGAAAGCAAGGGAATTAGTGTTAGCGAAGTTCGTTCATCCTTTCATGAGCAAATACCCTTGTCGCGCTATGGGAAACCAGAGGAATTAGGAAACCTTGCAGCATTTTTACTTTCAGATAAAGCATCTTTCATCACTGGGGTTACAATTCCTGTTGATGGGGGGATGCTCAAAACAGTATGGTGATTTATTTGTTTCAATTATTTAATAACTCATGGTATTTTGAAGCCAGGCTGTAACCCCAATTGTAGAGCTTGTTCTCATAGAGGATTATCACGTGAACAAAGTCTTTCTCAAAAACAAAACTTTGTTGTAAAAACTTTAATCAAATGGGCTGATGTTATTCATCCAGTTCTTTCGGTTGAAGAGGAAAAACGTTGGAGCTATAGGACAAGTGTTACTCTTGCTTCGAAATGGGATGGAGAGAACTGGATTTTTGGAACAAAATCGTTAGATGAGATTATTCCAATTCCACAATGTCCGGTTCATCATCCTTTGGTTAATAAAACCATTGAATTACTTTCTTCTAAACTACCCCCTTATGAGGAGTTTCCATTGGCTTTCATAGTGATATCAAAGGCACAATGCACTTTGATAGTTAAGCAAAAAGGATCAAGTCCTGATTGGCTTACAGATAGCATAATGAATGATTTGAAGTATAAAGGCATTGATAGCCTATGGATACATTGTAATCCATCGGCAGGTAGACGATTGTTTGAAAAGGGTGGGTGGATGAACATTTTTGGAAGCACACATTCCGTTGATTCCAATGGTTTGGTATATGGACCTACTTCGTTTCAGCAGCAGTTAAATGAACTCTATTTTGCGTCACTCAATAAAGCAGAAGACTTTTTATTACCCGATACAAATTCAGCGGTTGTTGATTTATACTGTGGAACAGGTACATCATTGCAAAGATGGAGGCAAAAGAATGTCCCATCAGTTGGAGTTGAAACCAGCGGTGAATCTATAGAATGTGCAGCAATTAACGCTCGGGGAGCTTACCTGCTTCGGGGTTCATGTAGATTAAGAGTACCACAGCTTACGGAATGGGTTCTTCAGCAACTATTTTTATCAAAACAGATACTACTCTACACTAACCCTCCACGAACGGGCATGGAACCCGAAATGCTTGAATGGATTTTGAAAGTGGCAAAACCAAAACGGATTGCATATCTTTCATGTAGTCCGGGAACTCTCAGCAAGAACTTGATATTCCTAACTAAATATCATTATCGAGTTATTGGACTCTATCCATTCGATTTCTTCCCTCAAACTCATCATGTTGAGTGTCTGGCATTGCTAGAAAGACTCTGAAAGTATTAAGAGTTCAACAACCTAAGAAAGCATGTGAAGACTAGTAGGTCCTGGTCATCCGTTGTGGAATTACAATAATATAATCAGCCAGCCCAATATTTTCTTCATCTAGTTTATCCGTTCCATCTTGTAGAACTGAAGCAATGGTTGCCATACTTTTATTTGGCTGATACTTCTTTAAGTACCAAACAATTCCCTCATAATTATTGGAATGGTATGTTCCATGAAAATGAAGGAAAACTCCATTCTCCACAAGGTTTTCGCTAATATTCCTAGCCATGGTAGCATCCTTTATGGCTTGAGCTTTAGGAAAGTTCTGACTTTCCATACCTTTACCAGGCATACCCATCATGGATAGCATGGCTTTATAACCTGGTAATTCATGGTCATATTCAATGGGCAAAGGAGCAATAAATTTTTTTGCATCATCGGAGAGTTTTTCAAGGGCATCAAAACCACCACTTGATACCATTGATGCATAGCGACGCGGAATGTTAGTAGCAATAAAGTTGATTTTATTTACTTTGGCAAATTCCAAAATAGGTTTATAGTCGGTCTTGTAGTTCGACCATAGCCTTGCCTCTGCTTCAAATCGTCCCTGATTTATATGCCCTCGAAAGTATTCATCAATGATTAGCTGATTATCTGTTTCAAACATTTCGGCGCCCAGTATTAACGAGTTACCTTTTGCATTGTAAGTGGCTATGGTTAACTCTAACTGTAACCAGTGCACAATGGGATTATCATGAAGTTCTCCAAAAAGGATTACATCCTTTTCAAGCAATGATTCTTTCATGCTTTCAAAATTTATTGTCTCCCCTTCGGATGTGAAAATTCTGTAAGCATCAAGGTTTTGTGCGTTAGTTGAAAAAAAAGTTGAACAAACGACCAAATTAAATATTAACTTTTTCATATTTTTACGCGTTGATTTTTTTGTAAAATTATAAAAAAACACTGATTAACTTAATTTATGCAGTTTAAGTAGTATAAACTAAAAAAAAATATTATGGAAATAAATCGATTGTTTGACTTGCTAGAAATTGGGAAAACCCTATATGGATCTAACCCTGTACTTGGCTGTAAAAAAGATGGCAGATGGATTGAATACAACATTTCCGAATTTATTGAGTTTGCTAATAATTTAAGCTATGGCTTCCTTGCCATGGGTATTAATAAAGGTGATAAGGTTGCCACTATTACTAATAACAGACCAGAGTGGAATTTTGTTGACATGGGCTTAAGCCAGGCGGGAATGGTACATGTACCCATATACCCAACTATAAGCAACGAGGAGTATGAGCACATTCTTAAGCATTCTGAATCACGAATAGTTTTTGTATCAGATAAACAATTGTACGATAATATTAAACCCATTGCTGATAGAATACCTGAAATAATGGGTGTTTACATTTTTAATGATGTTGAAGGCATACCCAGCTGGATGGAAATTGTGAATAAGGGAAAGGAGAATGCCCAGGCAATGTCTGTTAAGCTTCAGGAAATAAGCCCAACCGTTAAAGCCGATGATTTGGTTTCAATTATCTACACTTCCGGCACCACTGGATTATCCAAAGGAGTAATGCTTTCGCATAAAAACTTTCTGAGTAATGTGGAAGCCTCACTTTACTTATTCCCTTTAGGTCCTGGTGATAGATCGTTGAGTTTTCTTCCACTTAGCCATGTTTACGAGCGCATGGTTAGTTACTACTATCTATATAAAGGGGTTTCAGTATATTACGCTGAAAATATGGGAACGATAGGTGATAACCTTAAAGAGTTAAGCCCAACTGTATTTGTTGCAGTACCAAGGGTGATAGAAAAGACTTTTGATAAGATCATAGCCAAAGGAAAAGATTTAACGGGTATAAAGAAGCAGCTGTTTTTCTGGGCTGTTAACCTTGGCTTTAGGTATAAAGAGCAAAGGAATGGGCTCTTTTACATGCTTTAGCTTAAGTTGGCCCGTAAACTTATTTTTAGTAAGTGGAAAGAAGCGCTTGGCGGAAAACTTAAATTTATTATTAGCGGTGGTGCGGCTTTACAGCCTAGGCTTGCAAGAGTTTTTTGGGGTGCAGGGATACCCATATTCGAAGGTTATGGATTGACTGAAACATCTCCTGTAATTTCTGCTAATCATGCAATGGAACCGGGTAATCTTATGTTTGGATCGGTAGGTACTGTAATTAAAAATATTGAAGTATCAATTGCAGAGGATGGTGAAATACTAATGCGGGGCCCAAGCCTAATGCTGGGTTACTACAAAGCACCTGAATTAACCGCAGAAGTAATCGATAAAGATGGATGGTTTCATACTGGTGACATAGGAAAGATTGAAAAGGGAAAGTTCTTGGTAATTACAGATCGGAAGAAGGAAATGTTTAAGATGTCCAGCGGAAAATATGTTGCTCCTCAGGTTATAGAAAATAAACTTAAGGAATCTTTCTTTATTGAGCAGGCAATGGTTGTGGGTGAAAATGAGAAGTTTGTAAGTGCCATTATTTCTCCAAACTTCAGCTTTTTGCACGATTGGTGCTCTCGTCATAAAATCCATTATGAGAATAATAAAGAGTTGGTGTTAATTCCCGAGGTTATCTCTCGTTTTCAGAAAGAGATAACCACCATTAATGGACAATTGGGTGGATATGAAAAAATTAAACGTTTCCGCCTTGTTCCTGATCAGTGGAGTCCTCAAACGGGCGAGCTCTCTCCAACCCTTAAGTTACGTAGAAGGATTATATATCAAAATTATGAGGATATTCTCGTTGAAATTTATCGTCACGAAAAAACCCATGAAGCAAAGGGAGTGAATGGTGAGGAGTAGTCAAAATAGCTCATAATCAACCAAAAGAAAGCCCCAGAAAAAGGGGCTTTCTTTTTTATTGACATATCAATTATTTTTTCTGTACTGTTCCAGAAAGCCTAAGAACTACATTTGGCTGTTTAGGATCGTTGGTGATGACCGTAATGGATTTGCTTTGTCTCCCTGTAAAACCTGCTGTTTTGAACGATGCTGTTAGTGAAGTTTGCTTCCCGGGTTGCAATATATTTACTTCAGGTGCAGCAGTAGTACAACCACAGCTAGCTTTTATTTTACGAATTATCAAATCGCTGTTACCCGTATTTGCGAAAATGAATTTATGCTCTATTACATCACCCTCATTAACTATCCCAAAATCCTTAGTGGTTTCCTCAAACTTTACTTGTGGTGCATTTGCCAATTGTTTTTCAGAAAGCTTTGAAAAATCTTCTTCAATGTTTGCACTAATGCTTATGGTATTATTCTGATGATTTTCCTTATTGGGTAATACTCTAATTCGATCTAACACAAATCCCCAGTCATCATTCTTACTTGCATCAAAGGTTACATTAATTTTTCCAGCTTCTTGGGGTTTAAGTATTGTTGGATTTACCGTTAAAGTGATATGTTTGGGGATCCTGTCAAATGTAACTTCCATTGGAATATTGCTGAAATTGTAGATACCTATTGTATCGGTAACTGATTGCCCAACAAATACTTTATTGAGTGAGAGGTGTATGTTGGCAATTCCTAGATCTCCTATTTTTCGGCGATATACTTCCTCTGGTTTTTTTGGTTTTGGAATAACAATTCCATTAATGGTTAGTGCTGTACCTGATGCGGAAGCATTGGAGTAGACGGTAACAGTATTAACGAATGCGCCAGGTCTATTGGTTGGATCATACGATACCGAAACCATTCCTTTGGCTTTTGGCAGTATAGGTTCTTTTGTCCAGAATGATGCTGTACAGCCACACGAAGATTGAACCCGAGAGATAATTAATGGAGAATCACCAGAATTGATTAATTCAAAATCAATGGATGCCCTTCCGTTTTCTTCATTAATTGTCCCAAAATTGTGATTGGTCTTAATAAAATTGATAACTGGTCCAGATTCTTGAGCATAAAGGGTTACTGTAAGAAAAAAAAGCCCAAGGGACAAAACAGTGCGCTTCATATGTTATTAATTTATATGGTATTAGTTGATACTGAAAATTTCTTTTGAATAATCAAAGGTAATAACATTAAAGAAAATAAGTGTAAAGTTATCAAATACTATTCCAGATAATCTTGTGTTTTTCCTATTTCGTAATAAAGATTTAAAAATTAAAGCTTTTCCACACGTATTATTTTTTACTTAACTTTGCCCTTAAACAAAAAAAAATGAGCATTTCACAACTTGTAATACTAATATTTATTGGCATTTTTGCGGGATTCACGGGAGGTGCTCTAGGCTTGGGTGGAGGAGTTGTGATTGTCCCCGCATTGGTGTTCATTATGGGGTTTAGCCAACATGAAGCCCAGGGAACAAGCCTTGCAGTGCTAATTTTCCCTGTTGCACTACTTGGAGCATACAACTATTATCGATCTGGTTATGTGAATGTAAAATATGTGTTAATCTTAGCATTGGCATTTTTTATCGGTAGCTATTTGGGATCATTGATGTCAATTAATTTATCTGCTAAGTTGCTAAAAAAGATATTTGGAATTACCATATTTCTTTTATCCCTTAAATTGATATTTGGAAAATAGGCATGGAAACATTGGAGAGAGTTAAGAATTTATCAAAGGACTTATTTGCTGAAATTGTAAGCTTAAGAGAATACTTTCACCAGTACCCAGAGTTATCATTTAAAGAGTATAAAACCTCAACCCGAATAGCATCAGAGTTAGATAATATAGGTATTCCTTATACTTCAGGTATTGTTAATACTGGAATAATTGCAATAATTGAGGGAGCAAAACCAGGGCCAACAATTGGAATTCGAGCCGAACTAGATGCTTTACCCATTAACGAAGAAACAGGGCTATCATACTCCAGTACCAATCCCAATGTAATGCATGCCTGTGGACACGATGTTCATATGGCAAACTTAATTGGAATTGCAAAAATTCTATGGCAATTTCAGAAGGATATGAGTGGGAAAGTTATGCTGATTTTTCAACCTGGAGAAGAGTTGCTACCAGGTGGGGCAAAGGGAATTATTGAATCGGAAATTTTTCAGAAGAACAAACCAGATATTATGATTGGGATGCATACACTCCCTGAACTCTCAATGGGTAAAGTAGGTTTCTGTTCGGGTCCATATATGGCATCAGGAGATGAGATTTACATCACAGTAAAAGGCAAGGGTGGGCATGCAGCATTACCCCATACACTTATCGATCCAGTTCTTATTGCTTCGCATATTATTGTTGGATTACAGCAGGTGGTTAGTCGTAAAAATCCTGATTCAATCCCCACTGTACTTTCGTTTGGAAAGGTTATAGCCAATGGGGCCAACAATGTTATACCCGATGAAGTTACCATTGAGGGTACTTTTCGCACAATGGATGAAACATGGCGAGAGAAGGCACATCAACACATCATTAGGCTTGCAGAAGGAATTGCATCGAGCATGGAGGGTAAGTGTGTTGTTGAGATACGAAATGGATACCCATCGCTTTCAAATGATGGCAAACTTACCCAATTTGCAGCTTCATGCGCAATGGATTATCTTGGGGAAAATAATGTTGTTGATCTACCCATAAGAATGACCACTGACGATTTTGCCTATTATTCAGCTATAATTCCATCGGTTTACTTTAGGATTGGAACAAGAAAAGAGCAAGACCCATCATTATCGCTGCATAGCAGCAAATTGATTGTGGACAACAAAGTTCTTGAAAATTCTGTAGGACTTACATCGTGGATGATATTACAGTTGCTGTCCCATTATCATTAAATGCTTTTTCTAAGTGGCTTCGCTCTTCAAATTTAAACTGGATATAAATATGGGAAAAAACCACTTTTTTATTTTTGATTTTAATAATTGCTTATACTTTTGTATCTACATTCATGAATGAAGTTTAACTTAAAAACAAGAGAAATGGCTTATGTAATTAACGATGATTGCACTGCTTGCGGTACCTGCATTGACGAATGTCCCGTTGAAGCAATATCTGAGGGTGATATTTATAAAATTGATCCAGATGTATGTACCGATTGTGGTGCATGTGCTGATGTTTGTCCCGTTGAGGCTATTCATCCAGCATAGCAAAACATTTTAATTAAATAGAAAGAAGTCCACGGTTGCAACCGTGGACTTCTTCTTTTAATACATTAACCTAAACCTAAAACCTTTTCTATGATTTTTTCAACATGGTTAACAAATGAACCTTTCGAAAATTGTCTTCATATGAATAATGAATCCTATACCAAATTGTTTAATTTCATGAAAATTTAATGTTAATTAATTTTCAAGAGAAACTTTAAAAATTATAATAATTCATTGCCAAGTGTCAAAAAAAACGTACTTTTTTGTGATAGGTGAACCTTAAAAAATTATAGTTAATTTTAACTAAAAATATAGCCATGGAGCATACCTGTAAAAATTGTGAAACGGTTCATATAGGTAATTACTGTCATCAATGCGGACAAATAGTTATCAATAAAAGGTTTACACTAAAGCAAGTACTAGGTCATGCTATTACCTCTCTGCTAAACTTTGATATGGGACGAATTTATACCTTCCTTAAAGTGCTTTGGCGACCTCATGTGGTTGTTAACGATTTCATTTCGGGAGCAACCCGAAAATATACAAACCCTGTTTCCTTTGCAGTTTACCTTTTAGTGCTTTTTGCTATTATGACGCACTTTTATAAGGAGGGGCATATTGAATTAGGAGCAGAAGAGACAGTTAGGCAAATTGGTATGCCATACAATAACTTATCAAAATTTGTATTAAAGGTTTATTTAGATTATATAAACTATTTTCAACTTTTTCAAATACCTTTTTTAGCACTATTTACAAGATGGATTTTTAAAAAATATAACTATGCAGAGCATTTTATTCTTCATTGCTACACATTTAGTGCGATAACGATTGCAACTGGTGTAGTGAATTTCATTGCATATTTGTTAATCCGAGATGTGATGAGTGATGTGTATAACTTAGTGGAATATCTTACCTTAATTGCATTTTTTCTTTATTACGCTTATGTTTTTCGGAAATTATTCAGAAGATCTTACATTTCATCTTTTTTTAATGCAGTTCTGATCTTATTTCTTTCTCTGATAAGCATTTCGTTATTTTTGGGTATTGTTTTTAGCATTTGGAATGTTATAATGATTTGACATTCAATGTTTCTCTCATAATTATTTTTTTACAAAGTGTCAGTGCAATGCTCTTTTAATTATCTTATTGAATAAGATATACCATAAACACCCTCTTTTTTTAGCATTTAGTTTAAGGTTTATCAACCTTCGCTTCCCAGCACCTATAAGCCATTAACAAATCCTTAACGGACAAATTTCCTGTTGTAAACCCAATAAGTTCTGCCAATTTCTGGGCTTCTACTAGTATGGGCTGCCGGGTATAATACATTTCGTTAGCAAAGTTCATGTACTTGAGCAGAAGAAAGGCATCGAACCATTGATAAAACCGCTTTTTAAATGTTTCCCGATTTGATGTGTTTGCGTTGATTTGATCAATTGCTTCCCCAAAATTTTTAATACGTAAGAACTCTTGAAGGGAGGGATTCTGTTCCTGTAAATAGCTTAATGAATTTGCTTGGTTTGCCCTGTAGAGATTTTCTACATTCTCGAAGAAAGGTTTTAGGGTTAACCATGAATCGATGTTGTAGGTGAGGTAGGTGTCTTCATCAATTTCAATGAACTTGGTCATGGCTCTGCCAGTACCGAACGGAACCCTATGCGATGGTCGTGGTGATGGGTAAACGCAGCAAACATTCAACTCCCTAAATTTTCCGTGTGGAATTATTTTTTGTAGAAAATAAAAATCTTCGCCAGCCTTATTCTTGTTCATGCCGCCATATCGCACGTAAGCATCGGCACAGCAAGCCATACTTGATCCAACTGTGTGAAAGGAGTAGGGATGCCCAATATATTTTCCAGCTTGTATGTAGTATCTTAGATGAAGTTCGTACTGGGCAATTCCACTATAAATTTTCTGATCATATTCATTCCCCTCAGTTGGATGAGCATAACGAATGGAGCAAGCTTCAGTTTCGGGGAACGATTGCCATAGTTTTTCCAGTTCAACTAGGTAGTTTTCGCTACAGGTTGCATCTGCATCAAAACAGGCTATGATCTTTACTTCGCTTTCAACTTTCGATAACCTCCAAGCGGCTTCGTCCATTCCAATTTTACGTGCCAACCCTACACCTGCATGTTTTTTGGGTAGGTTTGATGCATTGATAGGGATAAGCTGGAAGGCAGCATTATTTTTTAATTCATTTGCTTCGTTGACTATTTTGATACATTCAATTGCATTTTCAACAACATTGTTTGGTGAACCTTCAGGGTAGTTAATAACAACCAGAACTTCCACTGCACTTTGTGGTAGCTGGCAATTCATCAGTGAGTTTAAGGTTTGCCAAAGGTTTGGCTCGTTGTACGATGGAATAACTAATGATATCCCTAGTCCACCATGGGGTTTGGTTGCAACTCTTGGAGCAAAAGGGAGATTCCTATTGAAATATGAATGCACCATAAAAAAATCCCCTACTTTGTTAGGGTAGGGGTGTTTAAATATTATCTAGTTATACTATTTTTTTTGTGGCGTTTTGGAATTAATATATTTAATGTTAATTCCGTCAAGTACTTCGCTGGTGATCTCAATTCCTGGATTGCCGTATAGTAGAGGGCCACCAAAAGAACCACTGAGAATTATGTGATACCCTTTATCCTTGTTATACTCTTTTAGGTAATCGTATATGCTTTGCTGTATCCTTCTTAGCATTACTTGTTCTTCCTCAGCAAATTGCATTCTGAGTTCATCCCTGTAAAGGTATAACTGCTGCTCTTTTTCGGCTAGTTCTTGCTGCATCACTTGTGCTTGTGAACGGGTAACCAGCCCTTTTTGAACCTTATCCTGAAAATCTATCATCTGTTTTTCAAAAGCACGAGTTCTGGTATTCATGTCTGTCTCCATTTTTCTTCCCTTGACCTCCATATCTTTTTGGATATCGAAATACATATCGTAATGGTTCAGCAACGAATCCATGTTTACCCATGCAATGGCTAATCCATCGGCCATAAACTCAATTGAACCTGATGTTTCCCCCTCTTCCAAGTTGCCAGTAACCTTTGGTTTACTAGTGAAGTGAAGTACATAAAGCAAAGCAATGGCAACGGCTAACACGATATTAATTACTAGCGATGTATTTTTCATTTCTTAATTATTAAGTCCAGCTTGATCACCGGAATAGTTTAACATTATTCAAAGTGCTTGCAAATATATTAAAAATTGCTTTTCCAAATCGTTTGTTATTCAAAAAGGCTTTCATCACGTTGAAGAAGCAGTATAGAGTTGAATGGAACGATAACATATTTTTCGTTGCCAAACTCAATCTCAACGCTACTCTCCTGAAGGTATACAGCCAAATCGCCTACTTTTGCCTGCAGAGGGAAATATCGTGCATCTCCCTCCTTCTTCTGCCACGGCTCTTCATATTCACCCGGTACAGGCATTGGATATCCAGGCCCAACCTTAACAACATATCCGCTATGAACTTTCTGCTTTTCCTGAACTCCGGGGGGTAGTAGAAGTCCTGCCTTGGTCCTTTCCTGAGGATTTTTTGGCTTGATCAATACGCGATCACCAACCACTATAAGCAGATTGAGATTCTTTGTTTCAAGCGAAAGTGACATTCCGATATATGTTTATACTTATTTTCACAAAGATATTCCTAATTGACATGCAAAATGCAAAGATATTAAAGGGGTTAAATGCAATATATTTATTTAAGTGTAAATAAATCAGTGTTTTGATTAGATATGATTATAAAAAAACATGCGTTTTTTTATCACTTTTTAACAATTTGGATGACTTCTATTCTACCCATCAACCCCAAAAACCATTTTGGTTTCATGAAAGTAAGTTTCTCCTGGTGTAAGTAGAGTAGAGGGAAAGTTACAATGATTTGGAGTGTCGGGATAATGTTGTGTTTCCAAGCAAATGGCATAATGCTGTTTGTAAACAGATTGGTTATGACCAGTAAAAGAACCATCGAGAGAATTCCCGGAGTAAACCTGAATGCCGGGCTGAGTACAGTAAACTTTTAGTGTACGTCCTGAAGGTTCATGGCTTAGCAGCGCAGCTGGTTTTATTAATTTGCGAGGTTGATTAAGGGCAAAGCAATGGTCAATGCCTCCAGAAATGATCTTGATTCTTTCACCAAGGGATGCAGGGGTTGAAAAATCAAAAGGGGTGTTAACGCATGGCTTTATTTCTCCGGTAGGAATCTGATGTTCATTAACTTCAATTAGATTATTTGAATCTAACCAAAGGGAATGATCATATATTTCGTTTTTGAAACCATTTAAATTAAAGTAACAATGGCTGGTTAAATTAACATGAGTATGTGCATCTGTTTTTGCATGGTAAGTAATTGAAATTTCATTGTCGTCGGTAATGGTGTAAATTACAGTAACCTTTAGGTTTCCGGGGTATCCTTCCTCGTTGTGTAAACTAATGTAATAGAGTTTTAAAACTGCTTTACTACCTATGGTTTCAAGTTCATGGTTCCATAGTTTGGTATGAAATCCATTGCTGCCTCCATGCAAATGGTTAGGCCCATTGTTTATTGGTAGTGAATATTCCTTACCATAAATCATAAAGCGTCCGTTTGCAATACGATTGGCGTATCGTCCAACGATTACGCCAAAGTGAGGATGTCCCTTTAGGTACTGCTCAAGAGTTGGAAAACCTGCTGTGATCTCATCAGTATTACCAAGTCTATCTGGAGTTTCAATGGATGTAATTATTCCCCCATAGTTTGAAATTTTTAGTTTCATCCCATTAGTTGCCTCAAAGTTGAATAGTTTTGGAATGGAACCATCGGGTAATTTACCAAAATCGAGAGTACTTACCTTCATTATTAGTTTATTTGTATTAATGTATGGATTTATGAAACTCTAATTCCAAGGAAGCAGATGTCATCTATCTGATCGCTTGGTGACCCCGAAATAGGGTCGGGGTGATTCATCCACTCTACCAGCTCACGCTCAATGCTTTGTTGCTGATTTTTAGTGTCAAGTTGGGATAACTCTAAGAGGAATTTGCGAAAACGATAGTTTGAAAATTTTTTGTATTCTGGACCCCCAATTTGATCCGTAATGCCATCTGTATATAGGTAAATCATATCGCCTTTTTTGATTTTAACCGTCCTTTTGTTGAAGCCATCAGCTTTTAGATATGCTGATATCCCCATTATATCAGGTTTTAAGTGGAGAAATGTCCCAAGATTATTCTGCTCAATTATATCACTATCACCAAGTTCCGATGGATTAATGTTGGGCGAATTTCTTGCAATGTACCCTGAGCAATGTGCTCCAGCAAAATCGAGTGTAAACTGATCATTTTTGATATCCTCTTCGGTTTTGTACATTGAACATATTGCAATATCAATACCATCCGGTATATCATTCTTCGTATTCTCTTGCTGAAGAGCATTCACAAGGTGTACTCTAAGTAGATTAAGGATTTGGTTGGGCGCGACTATTCTTTCGCGTTTAACAATTTCGTTTAGGAGAGATGTTCCTAACATGCTCATGAATGCTCCTGGGACTCCATGTCCGGTACAGTCAGCGACAGCAAAAAGTGTGATCTCATCAATTTGAGTTACCCAGTAAAAATCACCACTAACAATATCTCGAGGCCAGAATATAGTGAAATAGTTTCCAAAGCAAAGTTTCATTAAACTTGGTTTAGGAAGAACAGCTTGCTGAATAATGGCGGCATAAAAAAGACTATCGGTGATCTGAGAATGTGTTTGTTCAATTAACTTCTTTTGATTTGAAATTTCCCTGTAAGCAATCTCAAGATTGTCTGCCTGAGTTTTTAACTCCTCCTTTTGTTGATTAATCTCAGAAGTTCGTTCCCTAACTTTTTGTTCCAGTTCCTGGTTGATATTGGTAACAATTTGCTGTATTTCTAAAATCTGCTGTTTTTCAAGTCTTTCATTTTCAAGTTGTTTTTCAACCACCTGACGATTTAATCGACCAAAGCGATTTGCCATGGCCAGCGTAAATAGTATTACTTGACCCAGTGAGCCAATTTTTAAACTTGATGCAAGAAATAATGTTTTAGAACTTTCAATTAGGGGTTGATTTTGAACATAGTAAACAAAGAGGCAGAGAAAAATAAAAAAAACAGAATTGGCCAGCAGATAATGGCCTGCCTGAAGATGTTTCTTGCGGTAAACATCAATGGCAAATGCTAAAAGAAAGCAAAAGGTTATAACATGTATTGTATGAACATATGGGGTTATATTCCATAATACCCCAATTTTTACTAGCAATACCAGAATAAGCGGTAATATGTAAAATAATTGCAGGATTCTTAGAATTCTATGCCATGCCTTTAGGCGCATAGTTGGATCAAGGAAAAATCGAGTGAAACTAATATATGAGAATGTAGATATTAAGGCAAAGTAATTTCCTGTGAAACGGTTTATATAATCGGTCTTAAAGATTGCGAATGTAACTCGATCGAAAGCTAAAAAGTACATAGCCATAAAGAAAAATGCCAGAAAAAAGAAGAGAAAACTCTTGTCCTGAAATAGAAAATACTGAAAAAGAATATAAAAACTAAGGGCAACAAAGACTCCAACAATCACAGCCAGCAAAATCCAGCTTTGAAAATATCTTTTCATTTCCAATTTTGCCGGTCGAAGTTCTACATTGACAAAGGGCTTAAATTCTTTTGGAATACTTGTGTCTAGGCGTATGAATAGGGTTAATTCTTCTTCTGGATAAAGGTCAATGGTAATCACTTTGGGGTTTTCAGGGAAACAGCTTTCGGAGCTTTTAACGTATATCCCATTTTTTGCAATTAATTCAACTGTTGTATCTTTTGCTCGATATACTTCATTGTATTGCATTGGGTAAACCCATAGATGCCAGTTAACTAAATGCTTAACCTCGTTCTTAAGAACTATTTTTAACCAATGAACCTTTGCGTCTCTAGTTAGGACATTGCTTTTTCTGTAACGAAATTGAAAATGTGAAGACGTTGCCTGTTCAACGGTAAACTTACCATTAGGATCCACAAGGATTTGAAGATTTTCATTTAATTCGTAACGCTCTTCAAAGGAATTAACAATAAATACGTTAGCCTTTACTGAAAAAGTGGCTAAGGTTATCATTAATAAAAATAGAATTAACCCAAGGCTTCTTCCGGTTTTTTTATAAAAGTGATGAATTGTATATTGTTTACTAGGCATTTAACGAATATCAATATTCATTAAAATTATAGAAATTCCAAATAATAAAAAATGTTATTGGAAAAAAACCAAAAAATACTACATGATTATTTTATACTACTGTTTGATTATAATATTTTTTTAATGAAGAGGTAAGAAAATATTATCAACGAGAATTTTATTGAGCACTTTTTAATTTACAGTGATATTTGATAATCTGTTTAAATATCTTTTTTATTAAATGGGTTACTAATAAGGCTATGTTTTACAAGTATTCATTTCAATTTTCTATCTTTGAAAAATTAATAAAACAACACAAAATCTATTCATTATGTTAATACACAAATCCAAACTCATATTTATTATGGCAGTCATGGTTACAATTTCTTCTTGTCTGGATAGGGAACATAAAAACAAGTATGAACCTATTATTCCTGACATTTACCTGACTAATGAAGAGATTGCCAATGGTGTTCTAACACCAGAGATTCTATGGAAATTTGGCAGACTGGGTGGTGTTCAGGTTTCACCTGATGCGAAATCGGTTGTATTTACCATCACACGCTACTCAATGAATGCCAATAGGGGTGTTACCAGTATTTACACAGTACCAGTTAAGGGAGGAGAGCTACTTGAGTTAACTACAAATGAAACCAACGACTTTAGTCCACGCTGGACGGCTGATGGGAACCGTATCGGTTTTCTTTCAACCCGAAGTGGATCATCCCAGCTATGGGAGATGAACCCTGATGGTTCAAACCCTAAACAGCTTACAAATATTGATGGGGGAATCAATTCATTTTCTTACTCTCCTAATGGCGATAAGATTCTCTACACAAAGAATGTGCAGATTGAAAAAACCCCATTAGATCTTCACCCCGATATGCCAAAGGCCAATGTTAGGATAATTGATAACCTGATGTATCGTCATTGGAACTATTGGCTCGATGGCAGTTACAGCCATATATTTGTGGCATCATATTCCCAAGACGAAGTGGGAGAAGGGAAGGATATAATGGAGGGAGAACCTTGGGATGCACCAATGTCGCCTTATTTTGATGATGCAGAGATTGCATGGAGTCCATGTGGAAAAATTATTGCATATTCATGTAAGAAGCAGCACGGTAAGGAGTATGCCATTGGTACTGATGCAGATATTTATCTACACAACGTTGAAGATGGGACAACCAAAAATATCACCAAGGGGATGGTTGGGTTCGATAAATACCCTGTTTTTTCGCCGGATGGTAAACACATTGCATGGCAGAGTATGGAAACACCGGGCTACGAGAGCGATAAACATCGCTTGTTTGTGATGAACCTCTCTACAGGAGAAAAATTGTACTTAACAAAGGATTTTGACCAGAATGCCGATAACATAACTTGGAGTGGTTGTGGATCAAACATACTTTTCATCAGTGGAATCAATGCTACACAACAGATTTATAAGGTTAATCTAGAATCAGGAGTAATAAAACCCATGACAGATGGTTGGCATAATTTTACCTGGTTTTCGCCTGCAAAAGGAACGCTGGTTACTCAGAAGATGACCATGAGCATGGCCTCTGAACTTTTCACCATTAATCCTGAAACAGGTGAGCAGACCCAGTTAACGTTTATCAACAAGCATATCTACGATAGTATTAAAATGGGTGAAGTTACCCAGCGATGGGTAAAAACTACTGATGGCAAGGATATGCTCGTATGGGTTATTCTGCCACCAAATTTCGATAAAACAAAAAAATACCCTGCCATTCTTTATTGCCAAGGAGGTCCACAAAGTGCTGTTGATCAATTCTGGAGCTACCGTTGGAACTTTCAGATTATGGCAGCCAACGATTATGTTATTGTTGCTCCCAATAGGAGGGGAGTCCCTTCGTTTGGGCAGGACTGGAATGCCCAGATCTCTGGTGATTATAGTGGTCAGAACATTAAGGATTACCTTAGCGCCATTGATGATGTGAAGAAAGAACAATGGGTTGACGAGAACCGTTTGGGTGCTGTGGGTGCCAGCTATGGGGGATACTCCGTTTACTACTTGGCAGGAGTACACCAGAAGCGTTTTAAGGCATTTATTGCGCATAATGGTATGTTTAACTTCGAGAGTTTTTATGCAGCAACAGAGGAAACATTCTTTCCCAATCACGACTTTGGTGGCCCTTACTGGGATAAAAGCAACAAGGTTGCACAGCGTACCTACGCCAATAGCCCGCATAAGCTGGTTCAGAACTGGGATACTCCCATCATGATCGTTGTGGGTGAGAATGATTTTCGCATTCCTTATCAAGAAGGATTGCAAGCTTTCAATGCGGCTCAACTTCAGGGTGTTTCAAGTCGTTTATTGGTTTTCCCGGATGAGACCCATTTTGTAACCAAACCCCAAAATGCAGTTATCTGGCAGCGCGAATTCTTCGGCTGGTTAGATAAGTGGTTGAAATAAATCTTATTATAAAAAAGCGTGGCTTTATGTCACGCTTTTTTTATACAGGATATTTTGAGCAATAAAAGGGTTTAATCGGTTATCGTAAATCGTGTTGATACGTTTTGTGCTTTGCTTGAAATATTAATAAAGTAAACCCCGGATACCAACCTTTCGATTGGAAATAGATGTTTTAATTTGAAGGTGTTTGTTCCCTGATGTAGTTGAATGCTTTGAATGCGTACAATGATTTCTCCAGTAGCTGAAAGAAGTGAAAGATTGATAGAACCTGAAATCTTTGTATTAATCTCAAGTATACTTTCCTGGTTGATGGGATTTGGAAAAACATTCAATCCATAGGCAATATGGTCAGAGTTAATTTGAGTAAGCGTAAAGTTAAAGTACAAATCACCATTCTCGCTATCAATAATTGTATCGCATTCTACGATTAATGTTTCATCAGCGTTATAACTTGCAGTTCCGTAATATTTTCCGAAAGGAACTTCGGTAAATACAAGTGATTCGGATGTGGTAGTGCCATTGTAAATGTTTTCAGGTCCTTCAACATTGACAATAATACCTTCGATGTAATTTGAGTTTTGATCTAAAGCATGACAAATTAAATTGCGGCGAAGCATCTGAAGATCAAAATCAACATTCTCTGTAATAGCTTCTGGTTCAACTACAATATCTTCAAGGGTTTGTTCCGCTGTGTAAGGGTGCGAGGCAGTAACTGAATAGGTGCCAGGTTGAATTGTAATGCTGTAATTTCCGTCCTCATCAGGTGATGTTGATATGTCGCCAACCGAAATGGTAACTTCAGTTACATCAGCCATATTGCCTTCAATGCTTACAATACCGGAAATACTTCCTGATGCAATAGGTATACCAAGGCTACCATCGGGATTAAGATTTTGTGCAAAGATGTTGGTTGCACCCGTGCGGTTATCCTCCCAGGTAAAAACCCATTGATCGTTGTAGAATTTTGATATCTCAGGATGTACCTTATTGCTTTGCGCTGATGAAATGGGAAGCGATTCGGTTTCCCATACAAATTCTCCTTGTTCGTTGAGCAATACTACACGATAAGTACTTTCGACTTCGGTTTGAGCATCTTCATATACTAGCATAACGTCATCTTCGTTGGGCATGACAAAAAGAGAATAAACTGTTTTATTGGAGAGAGGAAAGATTACCTTGCCACTTGAACACCAAACTATACTTCCCTCCAGTGATACCTTTTGGCCGTAGATACCCCACAAATTCTGGTCACCGTTCACTTCGTCCCAGTAAACGTATAGAAATGGATCATCAGCAGTTTTTGCCAGTTTTGGGTAAAACTGGTTGGTTTCATTATTGTATGACAGGAGTAACCCGTTGGCCTGAAACTGAGTTTCCCCATTTGCATCGACATATTGAACCCATGCAGAGGCTTGAGTTCCCGATAGAGTATAATCGTGCCATGCAATATAGAAACCATCATTTCCATCGCTTACAAATGGCAAAATTTGAGTCCATGCAGTCATTGTCCCAGCATCAGATACCACTGTGTTATTTTCCCAAACAGGTTCTCCGTCGGAATTGAAGCGTTGAGCAAGGATATGCCTAATGGGAGCCCATGCAGGACCGCTATCCTCAAAAAATTTCAGCAAAACATCATCTTCTCCAACGGGCATTAGTTGTGGCCAGGAATAACGATTTGCACAGCTTAGCGTGATACCCCAATCACCCCAAAGTTTAATACCCTCTGGATTAATCTTTTGTAAAATAATAAAATCGTCCGACTGCCATGCAAAAACTGAGTTGTTATTAGCAGTTACAGTAACTTTTGGAGCAACGTCGAACGCAGTGCTGTTTGATAGCATTATTCCATCTTCTCCCCAAACAAATTCGCCATCAGGAGATATTCGATAGGCAACTGTGTTATTATTTCCTCCGCTACGGATATCCTGCCAGGTAAGTATGGCGTGATTTTCATGATCGGCAACTATATCCCAGTCGGTAAGCCAGGTCATAGATGGGTGGTCGCTGATTAGAATACCATTACCTTCCCAAAATGCATTACCCTCAGAATCCAACCTCTGCAATCTTACATTGTAGCTATTACTCACCGAAGAGAAATACCCAATATAGTAGTTGCCATTAGGGCATACAGCTATTTTAGGGATAACTTGTTCTCCAGATAGGTTTGTAATCTGTGTGTTAATAAGAGGATCATTGCTCCATTGCGCCAATGAGATTATTGGAGAGAGCATCAGGCTAATAGTAATAATTTTTGTTTTCATAGGCTTTTATCTGACTTCAAATTAAACGAACGCAATGATTATTAACAGATAAAGATAATCAAAAAAAGTTGACATTATTCCTTTGGAAGGGGGTTGGATATCAATATTTTATCAATCTGTGTTGTTGTATTTAAATGGTTTATAATGAGCACCTAGTGAAAATTGATATTACTTTATAATGTTTAGAGAATCAAAAGTTTTTATTGCCTTTTGCTTAGCTTCGTTATAGTGGCTGCATACGTTATTCCTTCCAATGAGGAAGTCAATTCGATTCTTTTCCAGTTCTTTTCGAACTTCAGGTTGCACACCCGATAGGATCAGTTTAACATTTATCGCTTGTAGGAATTTAATTGTTTCGCGAAAGTTATGAATACCTGTGGAGTCGATAAATGGGACAAATCTCATTCGAAGAATCAGCACTTTTGCTGTTTTTCCAAAGTTTTTTAAGGTTTCACGGTATTTTTGTGCTGCAGCAAAAAAGAAAGGACCTTTAATTTCGTAAACTTCAACACCTTTGGGAAGATCAGAGTAATCCTCAAGTGCATCCATATCGGTATCGGCAGCAATAACTTCGCTTGCTTTAGACATTCGTTGCATAAATAGTAAAGCAGCCAGCACCATCCCAATTTGAATGGCCACTGTTAAATCTATAAGTACGGTTAGAAAAAAAGTTGACAGCAGTACCACCATGTCGTATCGCGACCCACGAAGGATAGCTAAAAACGATCGCCATTCGCTCATGTTATAAGCAACTACCACAAGGATTCCTGCCAGACAGGCCAGTGGTATTTGTACTGCCCATTTCCCGAAAAATAGGACTATTAGTAAAAGTGTGATGGCATGCACCATGCCAGCAACTGGGGTTCTTCCGCCATTTTTCACATTGGTTGCCGTGCGTGCAATGGCACCCGTTGCGGGTATTCCCCCAAATATCGACGATGCAACGTTGCCAATTCCCTGAGCAATCAGTTCGGTGTTGGAACGATGATTGCCGCTAATCATCCCATCGGATACCACAGCCGAAAGTAGCGATTCGATGGCTCCAAGCAGAGCAATGGTAAATGCTGGTGCAATGTAGTGGCTGATATTGCCTATGTCGATGGAGGGAATGCTAACGTCAAAGGTATTTGGCAGATCGCCATATACTGATCCTATGGTTGATACCGGAAGTTTAAAGACCATAGGAATAATAGTCATTACAATAATTGCTATGAAGGAGCCGGGAATAAGTTTGATTACCCTTTTGGAGTATATGATGATTAGAACAGTTCCTATGGAGATTAACAATGCGTAAATACTAATACTGCTAAAACCTTTTATGTAAACCATCCACTTTGCGATAAATCCAGAGGGTATATCGGTAATGGACATACCAAAGAACTCTTTGATCTGGGTTGAAAATATGATAAGGGCTATACCGCTCGTAAATCCTACGATTAGTGGATGTGGAATGAATTTAATGATCGTACCCAGTCGCAACATTCCAAATGCAATAAGCATTACCCCTGCCAGAAATGTAGAAACAATCAAGCCCTCAATTCCATACTGTTCGATTATACCAAAAACTATTACCACAAATGCACCTGTTGGTCCACCAATTTGTACACGGCTACCCCCTAAAAATGAAATGATAAAACCGGCAACGATGGCTGTTATCAAACCCTTTTCGGGTGAAACACCCGATGCAATAGCAAAAGCAATTGCCAGTGGCAAGGCGACGATTCCAACTATTATACCCGCTAATACATCGCTTTGCATCTGCTTTTTACTGTATCCTTCACCGAAAACAGTGAATAGTTTTGGTTTAAAGAAAGTATTCATACAACAATTATTTATCAAAATTTATATTCTTATTTTTTCAAGAAATAATATTCAAATAAAGGGGAAGGAAAAAGCCAAAAAAATTGCGCAAAACTAAAGAATATTTATCATCTTAATTAAGCACAAGGTATTAAAAAATAAAAAAATACGCAATTAGTTAATTTAAAAACATTTAACTCAGACTTCTCTTCGATATTTTTTTTTATAGTTTTGTGGTCATTACCTAAAAGTATGATAAAACCTAGACATAGTACAATACATAGCTGGTTGATAAAACTTTATATCAATTTTATCATAAAATCTGATTTTAGGGATGTGCTGATTGTTGGAGAATTAAAACCTGATAACAGACCAATTCTGCTTATCCCAAATCATTTCAGCTGGTGGGATGGTTTTTTTGCATGGTATTTAAACCAGAAACTTTTTAGGAAACGATTTCACATAATGATGCTTGAGCATGAACTGGCTAAGCATATGTTTTTTAGTAGAGTCGGTGCATTTTCCATCGATCAAAAATCGAGAGGTATTATCGAAAGCCTTAATTTTTGCTCAAAGATTCTTTGTGAAAATAGTAATATGTTGGTTTTTTACCCTCAGGGGAAGTTTACTAGCCAACATCAACAAGAGGTAACTTTCCAAAGGGGTGTTGAACGTGTTTTAAACCAAGCACCAGATTCCAGAGTGATATTTGCAGCATTTTTAACCGATTACTATGGGTATCGTAAGCCAACATTAACCATTGCCCTCAAGGAGTATGATGGTCTACATATGCTTTCAGAAATAGAAAATAGTTTTAACGAACACATAAGGCAAAGTGTTATTAACCAAGATAATCTGTTTGCAACATGACCCCCTTTTTTTACATATCCCTTTTTCTTGTACTCTATGCTTCCCTTAGGTTCATGGTGTCGTTATTTAATTTTCTCACCCGTCCAATTTTGCCGCACGGCAAAGTAGATGGGGACCCAATGGTTTCGGTGTTAATTCCTGCTCGAAATGAGGAAGCCAATATTGCTAAAATACTTAAAGGGTTATTGGCACAATCCTATTCGAATTGCGAAATAATTGTTTACGATGATCTGTCAACAGATAATACGGCTGTAATTGTTAATAATTTTACTGAGGAGTATGAAAATGTTAAGCTAATTAAGGGCGAAGAGTTGCCAATGGGTTGGCTGGGGAAGAACCATGCGTGTTACCAATTGGCGTTGAGAGCTAAAGGAGATTATCTGCTTTTTCTTGACGCAGATGTTGAAATATCTGAATGGTTTGTTGTTAATGCATTAGCCTATATTAGAAGAAATAATCTGACTTTGTTAAGCATGTTTCCTCATCAAAGGATGATAAGTTGGGGTGAGAGTTTGGTGGTTCCCACCATGAACTGGATTTTACTTAGTCTATTACCTCTTCGGTTGGTGAGTTGGAGCAAGCGTAGATCTTTGGCTGCAGCCAACGGTCAAATGATGATGTTTGAGGCAAGTAGCTATGGAGAGAATCAGTGGCATGAAAAAGTAAAATCTTCTCCAGTTGAGGATATCGGCATAAGTCGATTGGTTAAAAGGCAAAAGCTACGCATGGCAATACTCCTGGGCTCTGATGACATCTCGTGCCGTATGTATGGTTCTTATTCACAGGCCATTGAGGGTTTTGCCAAGAATTTAACAGCCTTTTTTGGGGGGAGCGGATTGGTTGCATTGCTCTTTGCATTAATGGGTACAACTGGACCCATCCTAGTTGTATACCACTTACCATTTCCCTTAACTTTTCTATATTTCTTCTGCCTGATTTCTGCCCGAATGCTAGCTGCACGACTTTCTGAACAATCCGTTTTCTTAAATGTTTTACTATGGCCAATACAGCATGTTTCATTTCTGCATATGGTAATAAGAGCTGTAGTTTTAAGAAAACAAAAAGGATTATTATGGAAAGGACGACAAATAGCCTAAGTATAATCTGCAAGCATAAATACCTTAAGTTTATTGGCTTATTTTTATTTGCTCTAAATTTTTCTGTCAAAGACTTAGTAGCTAATCCAATAGTTTCCAACTACGATTATAAACTTTATCAAAGCTATATCTCTGGAGATATGGTTTCGTGGGCAAAAATTATCGATGAATTGAATTGTTACCACGAAAAAAATCCTTCAAATGAGATTCTCTTTAGTATAGTTCAGGCTCAGTATGGCTATATTGGTTACCTAATAGGAGCAGGTCAAAATCGATTAGCCAGAGAATACCTTAAGGTTGCAGAAGAAAATGTGGATAAGCTGCTACAAAATCAACCTCAAAATGCTGATGCCTTGGCCATTAAAGCATCACTTATTGCATACAATGTTGCATTAAGTCCTTATAAAGCACCAATTCTGGGTCCACGAAGCGTTAGCCTGATAAACGAAGCCTACAGGCTAAAGAATAGTTCCATTCAGGCACTTATCGAAAAAGGGAATTCGTTACATTATGCTCCAAAGTTTTTTGGAGGTGACCCTGAGGAGGCTGTGAGTTACTACATCAAGGCTATCATTGCTTTTGAGAACCAGAATAATGGCGTCGGCCTTCAATCGTGGCTTTACCTCAATACCCTTGCGCAGCTAGCCTTGGCGTACGAGAAATCGAAGCAACCTCAGCGTGCACTCAAAACTTACCGCGAAATACTTACAATTGAACCCGATTTTAAATGGGTTAAGGATGACCTTTATCCTCAACTCTTAAAGATAAACAAGAAGGCTACAAACATTAAATGAAATGAAAAACCCGCTTCTATAAGAGGCGGGTTTTTGGATGAAAACAGTTAACTAAACCTAGTAAGGTTTAGTTTGAGTAGTTGTATTTCCATTAGCATCAGTAACAATGATCTTAACGTCTGTTGGATTAGTTCTTGAACTGAGTTGATTTGATCCAGAGGCATTGCTGCCGCTAACACTTATATTAGCACTTGCAAGCACTGTGCTCCCATTTAAAAGTTCCAATCTTACAGTTGACAAGTCGCCATCAACATCAGATACTGCCCAACTAATATTTGCCCTTCTCCAGGGTCCAGTTGAAGACCTGGTGTGAGTATATGTATCAATAGCAGGAGGGTTATTTCCACCTGATGGAGGAGAGGTAACTGTTACATTTTGTGCTTTGGTTCCAGTAGCACCCTCGTTATCAGTAACGGTTAGGGTAACAGAATAGGCTCCTGCTGCTGTATAGGTGCGTGATGGAGAAATGCCACTACCAGTAGTTCCATCGCCAAAGTTCCAGGCATAGCTTACAATGTTACCATCGGGATCGCTAGAGCTACTTGCATCGAAAGAAACTACCAAGTATTCAGCGGAATAAGTGAAGTTTGCTACTGGAGGCTGATTAACAGGAGGAGGAGTTCCACCACCAAAACCAAGGGTGTAAAGCATATGATTGTTTGTCGAATTTGAGATTGTCACCACATTTTTGGTGCTGTTATCTGTAATCGCATTGTACACCTGTTGTGAAGTTGCATTTGGGTTGTTCTGTAAAAACAGAGCAGCAGCACCTGCAACGTGTGGCGAAGCCATACTAGTACCACTAATCGTATTAGTGGCTGTATTGCTGGTATACCATGTTGAGGTGATGCTTGATCCTGGTGCAAAAATATTGACACAATCACCATAGTTTGAATAAGAGGCCCTTGCATCGGTGTTGGTGGTTGCTCCTACTGCATATGACTTCGGGGCACGTGCGGGAGAGGTATTGCAAGCGTTCTGGTTTTCGTTTCCAGCGGCTACAATAACAGGAACACCAGCATTAAACATACTAGTAACTGCATCGTCAATTGCTGTGCTAGCACCACCACCTAGGCTCATATTGGCAACTGCTGGTTTGATGTGGTTTGCTGTAACCCAGTCCATCCCTGCAATAACACCGCTTGTGGTACCTGAACCCCTTCTGTCAAGTACTCTTACGGATATCAAGATAACGTTTTTGGCAATCCCGTAAGTAGTTCCTCCAACTGTACCCGCTACGTGGGTTCCATGGCCATTCTGATCCTCGCTAGTTCCTCCAAAAGCATCGAAGCCTTGCTGAGCACGACCACCAAAATCAACATGGGCCGTACGAATACCTGTGTCAATAATGTATGCCCTAACGCCTTGCCCTGTGGCATCCCATGTATAGGTTTGGTTAAGTGGTAAATTTCTTTGGTCAACGCGGTCAAGACCCCAAGTTGCGTTAGTTTGTGTGTTGAAGGCTGTAACAACTGCATCGGGCTCGATGTATTTTACACGTTTATCTGAGCTGAGTTGAAAATATTCATCGTCAGTAAGTGTTGCCGAAAATCCATTAAGGGCATAGCTATAAACATAACCCAGACTTTTTTCTTGAACATTGTATTCTCTTAAAAGTTCAATTGTTTCTTTTCTTGCTTGCTTAATACTTTCTTCGTAGGTAAAAATACCTTGAGATTTTGGGTTAACTTCATCATCATAAATAATAATGTATTGTCCTTTAATGATATCGCCTGCTGTAAGATCAGGCTCTTGAAATAGTTCTTTGTTACAGGAATTAAACGATAGCGTAAAAACAATAATTGCAATAAGACTCGTTAGAGTTTTCCATAATTTTCTCATAGCTAATAGGTTTTAGGTTTGTAAATAATAATAGTTTTATCAAAGTAAAAAAAAATAAAGTTATTTGTCAAAAATTAGTATAAGTTTTTTTCATTTTTTTTTAATACCTTTTTCATAGTTAATTATGAGTTGGAAATATTTAAAAAATGTTTTACAAAGATTTTTAATAAAGATTATTGAACAGCATTTAGCCCATATTTTTCATTTTCGAGATTATATAGGGATGAATAAAAAAATAACCATTAAATGCTAATTTGCAAAGAATCAGGATAACATAATAATTACTAATAATACTTCAACCAAATATCACCCTTTGCATCTGACTTTAGGTGGACTAAAGAAGATTCATTTATTGATACTTGAAAAAACAGGGATAATTTTATAATAAGTCGATTCTGAAAAAAGGTGGAATAATATTATATCTTATAAATTATGCTTAGAAACGAGTTTGAATTCCAACCCTTTTTGTCTACATTTCGTCTAATATATTGAGTAACCATTTATCGAAAGAAAGTGATGAAGTTAAAAAACTTAGCGATTATATTGTCATTCTTACTGTTTTTGACATCATGTGCAAAAGATGAACTTACATTACCCGCAGAAGTTAACTTTGTTTTTGGAATGATATGCCATCAATCCTGCGAAACTGACCAACCAAAAAGCACTAGTCAAATTAATATGAATGATAATTTCAGTATTGATCAAGGGAAAATTGTCATAGATGCAATTGAGTTTGACGGACGAAGAGAAAAGGGGAAAGACGTTTACTTTATCTCCAACTTTGCTTCAGCAATAATTGCCGATTTAGAAAACCATACCACAAGTAATTCAGTTCGGTTTGATATACCACAGGGAGAATACAACAAAATTGATATTACATTTCATTTAGGTAACACTCAGGAGTTGCCCATTGTTCTGCAGGGAACCCTTAATATTGGTGCAAATACCCAAATACCCATTCGTTTCGAATTTATGTATAATGAACAATTTCAGATACGAGCCAAAGGAAGGCAATTTGGTCAGAATATAATTCTTAGAAAGGATAAACCTTCAACAGCTACTGCATTACTGGATGCAGAATTTTTATTCAGATTTATCAATATTGGAATGATTATTAATGCTGATTTAATTAACCTAAATGGAGTTGACGTTTTGCTAATAAACAATCAACATAATGTATCAATTTTTAATCAGCTGGCGAATAGATTACATAATTCACTAACAATTACCTTCGATTAGATTTTAATGAGCAGCGAAATTTATAGTGAGGAGGAAATTGTTGAGGGTTGCCGACAGGGGAAAAGACGTTTTCAGGAATTACTCTATCGACGTTTTGCACCTAAAATGTATGGCATATGCCTAAGCTATGCAGGGGAACGTACATTAGCACAGGACATATTGCAAGAAGCTTTTATAAAGATTTTTAATAAGATGGATAGTTTTAAGGCTGAAGGTTCTATTGAGTGGTGGATTAGAAGGATTGTGATTAATACTGCCATTGATTTTTTAAGGAGTAGAACAAAATTTGACACATTCATGGATAAAGAAGTTGAGGGTATTACGAGTCAAGTTGAAAATGATGCTCTACCCAATATGCAGCTAAAACGGCTTCTTCATCTCATTGCCAAGTTGCCCCATGGGGCAAGAGTTGTTTTCAATCTTTTCGCTTTAGAAGGTTTTAATCATAACGAAATTGCTCAGCAGTTAAACATATCCGTTGGAACTTCTAAATCGCAGTATAATAGAGCACGTAATTTACTAAAGTCATGGCTTGGAGATATTAATTCATAGAAAATGAAATTAGAAAATTGGTATAAAACTATTGTTGAATCAAACACCGAGATACCACCTGAAAGCGTGTGGAGTAATATTCAGGATAATCTGGATGTGGAATTGGTATGGGATAGGGTTAGTAGTAAACTTGCGATTTCAAGAAAAAAAAAGTTGCTTGTTGTCTTTGCCATGGCTGCTTCAATTCTTCTAATCATTTCAATAACAGGTTATTTGTTATTTTTCTCAACTAATCGAATGGAAAAAATCCAAATTGTGCAAAATGAGAATGCACTTGATTTTAAATCTGAAGAAATACCCAATATAAGAAATACGCAAGATCCTATCCAGCATTCAGGTAAAGAACCTGCTACCTTAACCATCAAGATTTATAATGAAGAATCAGAAAAGAATGAGATTTATTTTAATTCTAACCCCACGGATTATGAACAAGTAACATTAGAAAATTATTTAAACCCTATTGCTTCAATTCAAACATTTAAATTTCAGGTACAAAAACAAATTGATAAATTTTCTTTAGATGTTAAAAATCAATTTTTTGCAGAAGATTTTAAGGAAAGCAGAAGTTCATTCACAAACTTTTACATTGGTCTATCGGGACAAATTGCTAACACATGGCTACTTAATAGCAAAACAATCGAAGGACTTAAAAAAACTGAGTTTACAGCAACAAATCCCTCCTTTGGGAAAAATGTTGGAATCCTCTTGGGGACAAATCTTACAAAACGGTTGGATTTGAAGGCCCATTTTTTTTGGATAAGCCAAACCAATCAAAGTTACAATGAGTACATTAATGGACTTTACGTTAGTAACAATTTAGAGTTAAATTACTATACAGCATGTTTCCTCTTTAAGTATAAAGTAATGAAAAATAGTGGAAAACATAACGTGTTATTTGGAGGCTACTCCGGTTTTATTCAGAATGCAACTCAAAGCATAGATGGGACCAAAACGGTAATTCTGGATGAGTATAATAACGTGGACTATGGATTGGTAATTGGCTATGAATACCCAGTACAATTGAATAAAAGGATAACTTTAAGTACCGGTGTGATAACAAAAATTGGTCTTAGCAATATATTCACTGGAAATGAAATAATACCCTCTTACTTGAATAAAACTCAAAATGCCTCGGTTAACCTATCATTTTCTCTTAATTATTCCTTTTTTTAATTTTCAATTCCAACCATTAAAACTTTTCTATCGTCTTTAGAATAACGATAACCATTAATTTTTACAAATATGAAAAGATTAAACTTTTTTATGATGCTATTTGCCATGCTCAGTTTGGCATTTGTTGGTTGTAATAAGGACAAAACAGGAACCCTAAACCTTTCTATAACCGATGCTCCAATTGATTCTGATGGTATAGTTGGTGTATACATAACGATTAACGAAATTCAGTATCATTTAGGAGGTGGTGATTGGGAAACTTTTACTGATTTTGTAGGACCTCAGACCTATAATTTACTTGATCTAACCCATGGTGAATCGTCATTAATGGGCAACTTGGAAATGGAAGCGGGAACCTATACACAGCTTCGATTTATTCTCAATGCACCTGTTTATGGTGGGGGAACCCCTTCAAACCCCGGGTGTTATCTCGTATTCGAGGATGAAACCACAAAGCCTTTGTTTGTTCCAAGCTCTTCAGTTTCGGGATTTAAAGGGGTTGGTGCTTTTAAGGTGCCATTAAATGGGAGTGTTGGTGTAACCGCTGATTTTGACATTCGGAAATCAGTTCTAGAAACAGGCTCAGGAATGTACATTCTAAAACCAACTATTAGGCTAATAGTTGATAATCAGGCTGGTAAAATAAGCGGAAGTGTAATCCACATACCTGCTGATACTCAAATAGTTATTTATGCATACGAGGAGGGAAACTATACAGAAACAGAAGCAAATGAACCAGAACCCGAAACCCCTCGCTTCCCTAACGCTGTGAGTAGTGATTTAGTTGATGAAACAGGTTGTTTTCATATTGCCTTTTTAGCTCCGATGACCTATCAATTGGTCGTTACAGCAAATGTGGATGGCAATTTTTCCGAGGTGCTTGGAATTGTTGAAAATGTATTGGTGGAAAGCAAAAAAACAACTTCCGTTACCATTGATTTAGATAATTTGTAATGGTTTTTTTGTAGTAAAAGATAAAAAAAGGGCTGTCTCAATATCTAGACAGCCCTTTTTTTAAATTAACGTGAGTTCGATGTAAGAAAAGTTTGATTTTTCTTTGAAAGCATAGGGAGAATAGTTATATTTAAGTGCTTGACGCTTAAATTAATAACCAAAACTTCACCCTATGCTA
>Ga0334882_1000333_pt1 | contig 77261 bp, 80 predicted proteins | sample GraSluR1_MG_5_FD_207226 | JGI IMG/M metagenome (GOLD analysis project Ga0334882, IMG submission 207226) | Sludge microbial communities from methane-producing bioreactor in Wageningen University, Netherlands - Granular Sludge_15_04-R1 | ecosystem: Engineered > Bioreactor > Anaerobic >... | reverse complement strand
CGGCCACGAAGGTTCCCGCCAGTTCGCCCTGGGCATCATCATGGGCGATGGTCCGGAAGTAGTTGGGATAGGATCCGCTGAGGGTCAGGGACGTTTTGGTGGAGGAGGGAGAAATGGCGATGAGATCGGAATCCTTGTAGATGCTCAGGGCCGCTTCGGTGGCGCCGGAACAGATGTGCCCGATGACCGCCACAACGCCGGAACCCACTACCTTGGCGGCGGTGTTGGAGGCAACCTCTTCTTTACACTGATCATCTTCCACAACCAGTTCAACCTGGCGGCCTAAAACACCGCCGGCGGCGTTGACAGCTTCTACGGCCAGTACGGCGGCATTCACCGAGGGGATGCCGTAGGAAGCCAGGTCTCCGGAGTGGGCACCGGCCACACCAATTTTAATAGGGCCAGCCGCCTCTTCTTTGCTACACCCCACAAAAGCGAGGCTCAGGACTGCCAGAGCTACAAGCAGGACGGGAAAAAATTTCTTCATTATCGTCTCCTTTTTTCGAAAATAACGAAAAAAAGAATACCCGGAGAATCGGCTTTTTGCAAGAGTGTAAAAGAAAAGGGCTTTGCTTCGGCGTTAATGCAAAAAATACCGGTTTTTAGTTAGTTTTTATTAAAAAAAACCGTAGTATATTCATTTTTTAATATTAGTATCCTTAGTTTCTTCGTCCAAACCGGTCATTTGCTTCAAGAGAAACCTCAAGGAGTTGTCGGATAATTTCAGTTTTCCTCCGCATTCGGGGCAGATAAACCGGCCGTCCGACAGATACGGTTTGGCACAGCCCACACAAAGCAGAAAACCGCACTCCTCACACCGCCCCGCGGGAGCCTCGTCGGGAACCTCGCCGCGAAGGCGGAGCCCCCCCTGATCGGGGAGGTTCCGGGGAACTGTCCAGGTCCGGTCGCAGGAACCGCAGGAGAAATGTTCTTCAAGCTCCCGCTTCAGCCGTTGTTCCAGACGCAGGGCCCGGGGGGTGTATTCCTGCCGGGGAAGCCGGTCCAGGGCGGCCCGGGCTTCGACGAACTTGCCCCGGTGAGCCTGAAGGTCCGCCAGGTTGATCAGGGCGGTGTGGTTCCCCGAATCCAGATCCAGGGCCGACTCATAGGCTGTTTCCGCCCGCAGAAACTCCCCCTTCAGGCGGGCGATGTTTCCCAGGAGATTGCGGACCTCGCTGCTGGGGGTTTCCTCTTCCAGAACCGCCAGGGCCTCTTCGGCCTGATGGATCTGGTCTGCCTCCAGGGAAGCGGAGGCGAAGTTGATCCTGTAAGTGCGGTTGCGGGGCTCTTCCTTAAGTGCTTCCCGGTACGCCTCCACCGCCTCCTGATGACGTTTCAGGTGGACCAGCAGGTTCCCCCTCATGTTGGCCGCCTCGGCTCCCTTATGGGCACGCAGCAGCTCCAGGGCCTCTTCGGTACGATCCGCCACGTCCAGAGCCAGGGCAAGATTCACCGCCAGGGAAGCCTCGTCAGGAGCCAGTTCCACCGCCCGGGAAAGGGGTTCTAAGGCCTTCTCCCGGTCCGTCCCTTCCAGGGCCGCCAGCCCCGCCAGATTCAGAGCCCAGGGGTCCTCCTCCAGGGAAAGGGCCCGGGAAAGATAAGGATCCATATCTTCCCCCTGGCTGTGGAGAAACTCCGCCGCTTTGAACTGGTAAACAAACTCTCCCGGTTCTCCATCGGCGGCGGACAGGAGGAGCTCCCGGGCCTGTTTTTTATCCCCCCGGGACGAGCGAATCAGACCCTGGAGAAAACGAACCGATGAATCGTCACACCCTTCTTCCAGGAGGGAGGCGAAACATACCTCCGCCTTATCGAGGGTTCCATCCTGAAAATAGAGTTTTCCTTCGAGAATCCGGGCTGCCCGGTTGAGTGGCTCGGCCTTCAGAATCGCCGGTAAAAGGGCCTTGGCCTCCCCGTAATCTCCCTGCCGGAAATACGCCGCCGCCGCCGTCAGCTGGGCCTCCGTTGCCTTGCGGCCTTCTTTGAGAAGGCGCCGGGCCCGGCCCAGATTTTCCCAATAGAGCGGTTCGTCGGGCTGAACCTCCAGGGCTTTTTCATAGGCTTCCACGGCGGCGGCCCAGTTTCCCAGGGCGTAATCGGTGTTGCCCCGGAGGCCCCAGTACCAGGTTCGGTGCTGAACACGCTCCTGCTGCCCCTGGAGAAGCTCCTTGAGTTCGGTGAAACGGTTCAGCTTGTACAGGGCTATGCCTTGAATCTCCACCCACTCCGAATCTTCGGGGGCGGACTTCCAGAGCCGGGGCACCCAGTCAAGAACCTCCAGATAGAGCCCCGACCCCAGCTGGCTCCGCAGCACCATCCGCAGCTCCTGTGGAGTCAGGGACCGGGCCAGGGCGATACGGCGCATCTGAACCAGGACAGCGGAAAAAGCCCCCGCCGTGTAGAGCGATTCGGCCAGCCGAAACCGGGCATCCGGCTCAACGGGAAGGTATTGTCCCCAGCGGTAATAGGCGGCTTCCACCTCCACGGGCCGGGATTCCAGACTCATCCGGTGAAGAGCCAGCAGAGCCCGATCCCCTTCCCCATAGTTCTGCCCGGCCCAGGCGAACCCGCCGGAGGCGATTCCCTCGTTTTCGTATTCGCCCACCCACTCCTCGTCAATAAAAAACAGAAACCGGGATCCATGGGCAATGATACGGAAGTGCAGAGGCAGGGTGGAATCTTTCCGGACAAAAGGTGTCCAGGGGATGAGGATTTCCGGACCGCCGTTAAAGACAAGATCAAACCGGAAATATCCCCGGTTGGATATCAGAAAATAGTAATAGTTGGTTTCATCCATCTGCCGGAAACAGAAACCCAGGGAACCATAAGCTGTATCTTCGCCGAAGGAGGCCTCCGCCTCCAGAACAAAATCCCGATACTGATAAAAAGGGTTCTCCGCCCAGGCAAAAAGATGGGGACGGAGGAGTTCCAGTTCAAAACGCCCCCCGGCCAGCCGGGAAACATATCCCGGCCCGTCCTCTTCGATAAAACGATTTTTTCTGGCACTTTTAAAATGGGAAGTCCACTTCTCCTGGGCGAAATCATTCATTTCAAGTTGAGGTTTTCGTCGAAACAAGGCCATGGGCTTAGTATAAGGAAGCTCCCTGACCTCGTCTACCGAAATCGTTTTCAGGCTCGGTTGCGCAAGGGGGCGGTTTTGCCTAAAATGGAAGCATGAGTAATCTTAAGGTCATATCTTTGGGGGGATCCATCATCGCCCCCGATGGGGTGGATACCCCTTTCCTGAAGCAGTTTTCCCAAATGATCCGGCAGTATCTTGCGGAAGACCAGGATCGAAAGCTGATCTTCGTCACCGGCGGCGGCGGTCCCGCCCGGACCTGGCAGAACGCCTACCGGGAGCTCTCGGAAAATCCCGACGACGAAGCCCAGGACTGGATCGGCATAGCCGCCACCCGGCTTAATGCCGCCCTGATCCGGGCCGTCTTCAGCGACTACTGTCCCGACGCCGTGGTCACCGATCCCACCGCGGCCCTTACCTTTTCAGGCCGGGTGCTGGTGGCGGCGGGATGGAAGCCGGGGTTTTCTTCCGATTACGATGCGGTGCTGCTGGCGGAACGCTTTGGCGGCCATACGGTGATAAACCTTTCCAACATTGCCAAGGTTTACTCCGCCGATCCCCGGCTGGATCCCCAGGCGGTTCCCTTCGACACCATGACTTGGGCCCGGCTTCAGAACCTGGTGGGGGATACCTGGGTTCCGGGGAAGAACGTTCCCTTCGATCCCATCGCCACCCGGAAAGCCACCGAACTGAAGCTGAAGATCATCATCGCCGCGGGCAAAGAAATCGATAACCTGAGGAATCTGCTGGAGGAGAAACCCTTCGACGGAACCCTGATTGAAGGGTGAGGGTGAACCTGATTCTCTTTGAGCCCGATGAAATTGACCACCCCTTCTCTCCGGAGGATCCCCGGATCAGGCACCTGAAGGGAATTCTGGGACGGGAACAGGGACAGGAGTTTGATGCGGGCCTTATCAACGGGCCCCGGGGAAAGGGGTGGATCGAAGCGGAAACCACCGAAGAAGTGATCGTCGGCTTCCGGCCTCTTGAGGTTCCTCCGTCCCTCCCGCCCCTCCATCTGGCGGTGGGAGCCTGCCGGCCCCAGACGGTGAGGAAGGTGCTCCTCCAGGCCACGACCCTGGGAGTCAGGAGCGTCCACTTCTTTGCCTCCTCCCGGAGTGAGCAAGGCTACCTGGAATCCAGGGTCTACCGTCCCGATCAGGTCCGGCCTTACCTGATTGAGGGAGCCCAGCAGGCCTTCTGCACCAGACTCCCCGACACGGCGGTCCATGAATCCTTTGAGGAATGCCTTGAAGCCCTTTCGGAGACCCGGGGGATCGCCCTGGACAACTACGAGGCCCAAGGCCCCCTGCACACCTACCCTTTTGACGGGAAGGAATCTTCCTCCGTCCCTCCCCTTTCCCTCTGGATCGGCTCGGAGAGGGGCTGGTCCGCCCCGGAGAGGGAGGCGTTCCGCTTCGGAAACATCGCCCTGCGGGGGCTTGGTCCCCGGGTTTTACGTACCGAAACCGCCGTGGTGGCGGGGATAACCCTCTGCCTTGCGGGAATGGGTTGGTGGAATCAGCTATCGTCGGAGTCCCTGACATCCTCAGGTGGCGTTATCCCCCAGTAAAAAAAGGCCGATCCTGTCAGCAGCAAAGCCCCGGGGATCCACGCCCAGGTGATGCCGTATTTCTGTGCCAGGAATCCCGCCCCCAGGGTTCCCAGGGCACCGCCGGCCTGCAAAAACAGGGACTGAAGAGAAAGCAGGGAGGAACGGCGCTTCGAGGGGACCAGGTGATGAAACAGGGCCTGTTCGGGAGACGCAGATACCCCGTTGAAGAAAAACAGGATGAAGTAAAAAACCGCAAATCCCGGGATGTTTTTCTGCAAAACCAGAAGGACAAAGAAAAGACCCATGAGGAAACGGCTGACGAAGAGAACCATCCTTTCATTTTTCCGGAAGATCTTCATGATCCCGGGAGAAGAAAAATTCCCCGCCGCACCGGAAAGAAAGTATCCCGCCCCCAGGACGCCGAAGACCCACTGCCCCTGCCCCGGGGAAAGCAGGTTCTGCACCCGGGGCTGCCAAAGCTGCTCCAGCCCCGACACCCCCAGGCCCCAGCCCAATCCCGTAACAAGAAGAAGAGTCAAAGCCCGGCTGTGAAAAGCCAGGCCGGCGGCGTCCCGCAGAATCCTCGGAACCACCGCAGCCCCCCGGGACAAGGTGGATACCTGCACCTCCCGTTTTTCCCTGACAAAAACAAAAGCCACGAAAATGATCACCAGTTCAACCGCCAGGGAGGCGATGATGTTGATACCGTAAGGGCCAAACCGGTTCAGCCCGGGCAGGGGAAAGGAGGAGGAAGCCGCCAGATCGGGAAGGATACCCCCCAGAAGGGTTCCCCCGCCCAGCCCCAGCAGCAGGGCGGTGTTCACCCGTGCCAGGGCGCCCTGAAGCGCCGATTCAGCCGTGGGGCCCTCCCGGCGATGAAACTCATCGACGAACCAGGCGTCCAGGGAGCCCGACCCCAAAGCCCGGCTCATTCCCATCAGGATGGCACCTGCCATCAGGGCGGGAAGAATTCCGGCGAAGAGAAAAACCGCCAGGGTGAGCATTTTGAGGATCCGGGAGATGATATAGACCCGCTTCCGGCCGATGCCGTCGGCCAGTCCACCGGTGGGAAGTTCCAGAATCATCACGGTGACCGACATGGCGGCCATGACCACCGCCACCTCCGCCAGGCTGATCCCCCGGCTGAGCAGAAAGAGGGTCAATATGGGAATCTGAAACCCCAGGGCCAGGTACTTCAAAACCTCCAGGAGGCCGAAAAGCCCTGCCAGGGGACGAAGGGAATTGCATTTTTCTATTCGTTCCATATCCAGACCTTCCGGGCATACCCGGCGGGAAAGGGCTCGGGGCGGGTAAAATCCGGGAGCCATTCTTCCCCATCGGGGGGGCCCTGGAAGAAACCTTCCTCTATGCCCAGATCTTCTAGCCAGCGGTAAGCGGTTTCCGCTTCATCCCGCTTCAGAATCCGGCGGGGGGATCCTTCGGCCGCACCGGGTACCGGGGTATACTGGGTCATCAGGGAGAAACTCACACCCCCGCCCGCCCTGGGAGCGTAGTACTCCAGAACCCGGCGGGTCGAATCCATGTACCCCGGCAGAATCAGGTGGCGGATCAAAAGCTTCAAGGGGCGTCCCTCCCAGGTGATACCGCTTTCTCCCTCCCCGGAGGCCATCCGCTCCACGATAAAATCGATCAAGCCCCGGGCCGCTTCGGGATAGGCCCCGCCCTGGAAGAGGCGGGAAGATAAATCATCCTCCAGGGTCTTGAGATCGGGAAGCCAGAGATCAACCCGGGGAGAGAGAAGCCGGGCCATTTCCCGGGTCTCATACCCGGAACTGTTCCACACCACCGGCAGGGTCATTCCTCCGTCCCTGGCCCTGTCCAGGGCTTCAAGGATTCCGGGGATGAAATGGGTTCCGGTGACGAAATTAATATTTTCCGCCCCCTGCTCCTGAAGATCAAGCATGACACCGGAGAGTTCCTGCGCCGTAACCTCCCGGCCGGTTTGCCCGCGGCTGAGCTGGTGATTCTGGCAGAAGGCGCACCTCAGGGTACAACCGGTAAAAAAAATGGTGCCTGACCCATGGCTTCCGGAAACGGGGGGCTCCTCCCCCCGATGGAGCCCCGCCCAGGCGATTCTGACAGCGTCGGTTTCGCCGCAGAATCCTCTTTGTCCCTCCAGCCGGTTAACCCCGCAGCGGCGGGGACAGAGGAGGCAGGTCCGGTATAGTTCCCGATAGGATCCCTTCTTCATGAATTACCCCCGCATCATGGAAAGAGCCACGTAGGTCAGGCCGGTCAAAAGAAGCAGCAGAGATTCAAACCGGCTGAGGCTGCGCCGGGTTCCCATGCTGAAAAAGAAAAGCACCGAGGTACCCCCTAAGAAGACAAGATGAAAGGTCAAATCTCCCGGCAGGGCCACAGGTTCCACCAGGGCCGTGAGGCCCAGGATCAGGAGGATGTTGAAAATGTTGGAACCCACCACGTTGCCGATGATCAGATCCGTTTCTTTGCGGAAGGCGCTGGTCAGGGTAGCCGCCAGCTCCGGCAGGGAGGTTCCCACTCCCACGATAATACCCAGAGCCACCGTTCCCGCCCCCAGGGCAGAAGCCAACCCTACAGCACCGGAGACGGTGAGCTCACCCCCCAGATAAAGCCCCATTAAACCGGCGGCGATTCTCACTAAAGAGAGAGAAAGCCGGGGTTCCTCAAGTTTTGCCACCTCCTCCGTGTACTGGCTCACCACTGCTCCCGGAACCGGTGTTTTCTTCACCGAACTGTAAAGGTACAGAAGGTAGAATGCCAGGGCCAGAAGGAGAAGCGTGCCGTCCTGCCGGGAAAGCTGAGGCGGTGATCCCGCCGCCGCCAAAGGCGGAAAATCCAGAGAAAGAAGAATCAGCAACAGGGTGGTCCCCAGCAGAATGGGCCCTTCGGTACTGATGAGACTGCGCTGAATCTTCATGGTCCCCGCGATCAGACCACCAAGCCCCAGAATGATGCCCAGGTTGGCCACATTGGACCCAAGAATGTTTCCCAGAGCCAGATCCGTATCACCTCGGAGAGCCGAGAGGAGATTAATAAACAGTTCCGGAGAGCTGGTACCCAGGCCCACGATGAAGATTCCCACCATCAGGGGAGCCACACCGGCCCGGCGGGCCAGGCTCCCTGCCCCGGATATCAGCCTGTCCGCTGAGGTGATGATAAGCACCACCCCCCCCAGCAGGGCCGCCGGCAGAGGAAAGACAAAGAAGAGAATCATCGCAGCGGGCAGAAGCAAAGCCGGAAGAGAGATCCGTCTTCGGCGGATTGCCAGGATCAACTCGGCGAGGAAGAAGCCTGAGAGAGCGATGAAAAGAATGAGGTCCCACATGCCTCCATTATCAATGGATCAAATGGCCTTGTCAAAAGAAACCAGTTGGTGTAGATTACCCTTGAAGATGAGCCTCGGCTCTTCCTTGCCAGCGTGGTGAAATTGGTAGACACAGCAGACTCAAAATCTGCCGGGGGCAACTCTGTGTCGGTTCGACTCCGACCGCTGGTAAACCATCGTTTTTTCGTGTGCACCGCTGTGAAAAATCCGGCCTTTGATCTTTGTCCACGGTGCGAAACACCCGTCACGCCCTCCCGGGCAACCCACGCTTATTACCTGCCCCCCGAAGAGATTCAATAAGAGCCTTCTCTATATAACCAATTTTTAATTAACCAGCACCTCAACTTCTGGTTGCGAAAAACCCGATACGCTGTAATAATTAAGCGGCGGGGTAAACAGCATTATTCTGTTTTATGCTTCAGCCCTTCCCGGTTCCAACACTATTAAAAAGAAGGTAATCCTATGAGCATTCAATGGACCATGTTTATCCACCTGGGGATCATTTCCGGCGCTTTGATCCTGGCCACCCTTATCCGAACGCGGGTTCCCTTCTTTCAACGATACCTGATTCCCAATCCCCTTTTAGCGGGGTTCATTCTGTTACCCCTCTACAATTTCGTCTTTCCCTCCATCGGCCTCTCTTCGGTTAACCTGGGGGAAATGGCCTACCACCTCTTGAGCATTTCTTTCATCGCCCTCACCCTGAAAGCCCCTCCCCGGAAAAAAGCCGCCAAGGGTCGGATTTTCGGAACCTCCCTGTCGGTGCTTTTTCAGTTCGGGGTTCAGGGATTTGTCGGCCTGATGCTGACCTTCTTCTTCATCAAAACAATCATGCCCGATCTGTTTCACAGTTTCGGCTATCTCTTCCCCCTCGGATTCGCCCAGGGTCCCGGCCAGGCCTACTCCATCGGTGAAAGCTGGGCGGCCTTCGGCGTCGAGGGGGCGGGCAGTGTGGGCCTTACCTTCGCCGCCATGGGCTTTATCCTCTGCAGTTTTGGCGGAGTGTTCATCATCAACTATGGAATCCGCCATAACTGGATCGCCAAAGAACAGATAGAGTATCTTTCGAAACGGAACATCCGAAAGGGAATCCATCCCAAAGGATCAAAACTGCCGGTGGGAGCTTATCAGACCACCGAAACCGAGGCCATCGATACATTGACAATCAACCTGGGCATGGTGCTGCTGGGTTACTTCCTCACCTTTCTCCTGCTTTCCGGGATCGGAGCGCTTCTGTCCCTCATCGGTCCCGCGGGGGTACAGCTGGCGGAAACATTCTGGGGCCTGAGCTTCATCTTTGCCGCCCTGGTTTCTCTTTTGATGAAACAGATCCTGAGAGTCACCGACACCCAGCATGTCATGGATAATCTGACCCTGAACCGGGTGACCGGTTTCTCGGTGGACCTGATGGTGACCAGCGCCATCGCCGCCATTTCTCTGGTGGTGGTGTCCCGATTCTGGCTCCCCATTCTCACCATCTCCCTGGTTGGATCGGTGATTGTGGCTTTTACCACCCTCTGGTACTCATCACGGGTTTTCTCTGACCACCGGTTCCTCCGGGCCCTGCTGGTTTATGGTGTCTCCACGGGGACCCTCTCCACGGGACTGGCGTTGTTGCGGGTGGTGGACCCCGATTTCGAGACCCCCGTAGCTACCGATTACACCTACGCCTCGGGTATCACCTTCGTCCTGGCCCTGCCGTACATCCTCACCATGAATCTGCCCCTCCACACCTACGTGACGGGTGATTACCGGTGGTTCTGGCTGGCTGTACTGATCAACATCCTCTACCTGCTGTTCACAGGTTCGTTTTTCTTCAAGTACGCTGGGAAAAGGGCGTTCCGGCATAAATCACAGGTCTGGTTTCCCGAAGAGAAGGCCGCCGCCGCAGATTGAGAATTTCTCCCCCTGGTTGCCACGATGCCGTCTCCGGACTATAAAGTTGTATGGAAACAAACGGACAACTGGTGGCCCTGGGAACCGCCCTCTGCTGGACCCTGACCGCTCTCTTCTTTGAAGCGGCGGGACGAAGGATAGGATCCCTGGCGCTTAACCTGCTGCGGTTGCTTCTGGGGCTGGTCATGCTCAGCGTCTACACCCTGATAAGGTTCAGCACTCCCCTCCCCTTCCAGGCGGCTCCGGCGGTGTGGGGCTGGCTCCTTCTTTCCGGTTTGTCCGGGTTAGCCCTGGGAGACCTCTTTCTATTCCGGGCCTTCACCCTGATAGGCGCCCGGCGATCCATGCTGATCTACGCCTCCGTCCCTGTGCTTACCACCCTCCTGGGGATGCTGTTGCTGGGAGAGTTCCCCCACGGCATCGCGGTTTTGGGAATGTTCCTTACCATCGGCGGGATCGCCCTGGTGATCCTGTTCAAACCGGGCAAGCGGGAAAAGGACAAACCGGTGAGCCCTGCGGGCGTTGCCTTCGCCTTCGGCGGTGCCCTGGGCCAGGCGGTGGGACTGATTTTGACAAAACAGGGCATGCCTGCCTCGATGGACCCTTTCAGTGCCAATCAGATCCGCAGCATCGGCGGCATCCTGGGATTATCCGCCGCCTTCTTTGTCATGAGACGATGGCACAAGGTGGCCGAAGCGTTTCACCACCCCAGAGCCCTGGGCATGATGTCGGGGGGTGCCTTCTTCGGCCCCTTCCTAGGCGTTTCCCTCTCCCTCCTGGCCCTGCAGCTCACCACCGCCGGGATAGCCTCAACCATCATGTCGATTGTGCCGGTACTGATTATTCCCTTTTCGGTATTTCTTTTCAGGGAGAAGGTGAAGTTCCTGGAAGTTCTGGGAGCCTTCATCGCCATCGGCGGGGTGGCCCTTCAATTCCTGAGATAAGAGGAACCATATGAAATTCAAAGCCATTATGCGGGAAATCCGGCAAGACTGGAAAAGTTACCTTATCATCGCCCTGGGCTGTTTCACCGTAGCCGCAGGATTCAACATGTTTCTTGTTCCCAATAAAATTGCTCCCGGAGGGGTCAGCGGTATCGCCACGGTCCTCTACCACCAGTTCGGCTTTCCCATGGGTATCACCATGCTTATCATCAACATTCCCCTCTTCATCGCCGGATTCCGGTACCTGGGAGGTGCCTTCGGGATAAAAACTTTCTATGCCACCCTCCTGCTGTCGCTGTTTGTGGACCTGTCCGCGGGCCTGCCGGTGCTGACCGACGATCTGCTGCTGGCCGCCATCTTCGGGGGGATGATCATCGGTGCCGGACTGGGGCTGACCATCTACAGCAATTCCACCACGGGAGGTACGGACCTTCTGGCCATGCTCCTTTCCCGGCTGATCCATGGGGTATCCGTGGGGCGCATACTCCTCATCATTGACGGCCTGGTGGTAATCTTTGCCGCCCTGTCTTTTAACAACTACGAACTGGGCTTATATGCCGCCATGACCATCTATCTGGCGGCCAAGCTGATCGACGAGATAGTCCAGGGAGCCGATCATGCCAAGGGAGTCTACATCATATCTGAAAGAGAACAGGAGATTGCCGAAAAACTCATGAGCCGCGACCGGGGTGTCACGGCCCTCCACGGCAGGGGGATGTACACAGGAACCGAAAGGGAGGTTCTCTTCTGCATCATTAGAAACAGGGAGATCCCCAAGGTGAAGCGGGTGATCCGCGAAATTGACCCGGCAGCCTTCGTCTTTGTCACCCAGGTCAGTGAAGTCCTGGGGGAAGGATTCAAGCCCCACTAAGAACAATATACTCCCCGGGCCTGTCCAGAAAGCCTCACCCCTCTCCCCCGGGCCCGTTCTGAAAGCGACCCCGGCATGCGAAGCCACTTGTTCCTTTTTTCTCAGCCTGATACCATCCGACCATGAAGAAAAACCTTTCTGAACTGCTTGTATCTGTGGAAATATTAGATCAAACCGGACCGGATAATCCGGAAATTGAAGAACTGGCTTACGACAGTCGGGAGGTCAAGCCGGGGACTCTCTTTTTCGCCTTGCCGGGGCTTCACTCCGACGGTCACACCTTTATTCCCCGGGCCCTGGAAGCCGGCGCCGCGGCGGTGGTTCACTCTTCCCCGGTGGCAAACCCCGACCCCAAAGTCACTCACATCCGGGTGGCCAACAGCCGCACGGCCATGTCCCCCGTGGCGGCGGCATTTCACGGGCATCCTTCCCGGGAACTTAAGGTGATAGGCGTCACCGGCACCGACGGGAAAAGCACCACTGTTTTCTTCATCCATCAGCTTCTGACCCTGTCGGGGCTAAAAGCGGGATTCCTCTCCACCGTCAACTTTAATCTGGGGGAAGAGACCCAGAAGAACTACCTGCGACAGTCTACCCCGGAAGCGGCGGAGATTCACCGGCTCCTGAGGCAGATGGTGGATAACGGCTGTACCCACGCGGTGGTGGAGGCCACCAGTCACGGCCTTTCTCCCCTGAACAACCGGCTGGGGGACGTGGCCTTCGATGCGGCGGTGATGACCAATATTTCCCACGAGCATCTGGAGTTTCACAAAACCCTGGAGCGGTACGTGGACGACAAGGCCAACCTGTTCCGGTTCACCTCTCCCCGGGGGGGCACCGTGGTCAACGCCGATGATCCCCAGTCGAAGGTATTCAGAAAAGCCTCCCGTTGCCCGGTGGTGTCCTACAGCCTTAAACAGGGCGGGGGAGATCTCTGGGCAGAAAAAATCACTCCCAGGGGGTTTTCCCAGGAGATTACCCTGGGCGGCCTGGGTGAAGACCAGACGGTTACCCTGAATCAGCCGGGAAGGTTCAACGCCGAGAACCTGATGGCCGCCCTGCTGGGAACCTCCCAGCTGACCGGAGCCCCGATCATCAGCTTCCTGCCCCTGGTATCTCAACTTCGGGCCACCAAAGGCCGCATGGTTCCCGTCGAAATGGGCCAGCCGTTCACCCTGCTGGTGGATTACGCCCACACTCCCGGGTCCTTCGAAAAGCTCTTTCCCATCCTCCGGGAGCAGACACAGGGACGCCTGGTAGCAGTGTTCGGTTCTGCCGGCGAGAGGGATGTGGAAAAGAGGCCTATCCAGGGAGAAATTGCGTCCCGATACAGTGATATCCTGATCCTGGCCGATGAAGACCCCCGCCAGGAGGACGCCGAAGCCATCACAGCTCAGATCGCCGCAGGATGTTCCGGGAAGATCCAGGGAGAAACCCTCTTTATCATCCATAACCGATCCGACGCTATCCTCCACGCCTGCTCCCTGGCCCGAAAAGGAGATACGGTGGTTCTTCTGGGCAAGGGACACGAAGGATCCATCATCTACGCCGACGGCCCCCGGGAGTGGGATGAGGAGACCGAAGCCCGCCGAGCCCTGGGCCGCCTTGGGTTTACCGGCTGACCTGGGGTTCCTCCGTCCCCCATTCTTACCGGCTGAACCCTGTGGTTATCCGGCATCTTCCTCCGTCCCCGCCCAGGCTGCCTCTTCAACCTCTTGGGAATGGGGACGGAGGAATAAAAACCATTGTTTTTGACAACTTTCCGGCCTCAGATGGTTGCCATGCGCAGCTTTTTTTGTTAGTTTATATATAAATTTTCATATTTAGAGGATATTTATGGCACTTAATCTGACGAAGCAAGATTTTCTGGATAAGGTTTTTGATTACGAGAATGAAAAAGAATGGAGCTTTAAGGGAGACATCCCCTGTATCATCGACTTCTATGCCGACTGGTGCGGACCCTGCAAGATGGTCGCCCCTATTCTTGAAGAAATTTCCCAGGAATACGATGGGAAGCTCAACATCTATAAGATTGACACCGAAGCGGAGCAGGAATTGGCAGGGGCCTTCGGAATCCAGAGCATTCCCTCCATTCTTTTTGTCCCCACCGATGGGAAACCACAGATGGCCCAGGGAGCCATGCCCAAGGAAGGGTTCCTTCAAGCCATGAAGGACGTTCTTTCAGTCGAATAAAACTAAGAAAAGGAGTGGGAAGATGAAAAAGGGATATTTACCTTTACTGATCACGGTGATAATGCTGTTTGCCGCTGCCCCTGTCCTTTTCGCGGCGGGAAGCGGAGAAAAAGCCGATGCTGGGAATCTGGAAAAAGCCCCCGTGGCGGAACCGCCGGCTCAGACCGGACCACAGACGAAGACGGTTAACTCCGATGGGTACCCCCCCCAGGGATGGGTGGAAAGCTTCCACGAAGCCTACCGGATAGCTCAGGCGGAGAATAAGAACATTCTGCTTAACTTCACCGGTTCCGACTGGTGCCCCTGGTGCTTCCGTCTCAGTGATGAGGTTTTTGATACTGAAGAGTTTAAGACCTACGCCGAAGGGAATCTGGTTTTGCTTTTTCTGGATTTTCCCTCCAAACTTAAGTTACCCGAAGACCAGATGCGGCACAATGCGTCCCTGCAGGCCCTCCTGGGCGTCGAAGGCTATCCCACAGTCTGGCTTCTGGGGCCCAACCTGGAACCTCACCTGAGGACAGGCTACCAGGCGGGAGGTGCAGAGGCTTATATCAGTCATCTGGAAAATGACAGGTTTGATCTGACATCCCAGCAAATAAGCGACTTCCAAAAAGGTTTCAGGGAAGGTTTTGAGCAGCTCCTGGGCCCCTTGAAATAAAACAAATGAAACTTTAGCACAGGTTTTATGGCCGCTCTTAATTTAAGGCGGCCTTATTATTCTCAGAATAACCCAGGACAGCTGCCGGTAAAAATGTTTTGCACCCCCCGGAGTTATCCACTAAAGTAAAGGGATGAAGATAAGACCCCTCACCCCGGAAATTGAAGAGCGGGCTCGAAAGGTTCCGCTGCTGAATATTGATTCCTTCATCATCCCCAGTCCCTATATAAAACATCCCAATATAAAAAAAGATTACAACCACAGTTTTGTCTGCACCGACGAGGACGAAATTCTGGGATTCATGCTGGTTTACTCGGATAAAGATGGCCTTATCTATCACATATACAACATCGTAACCAGTCCCTTTGGCCGGGGCCGGGGGATTGGAACTTCTTTCATCGAGCATCTGGCCCTGAAGGTAAAGCCCGAAGCGGTTATCTATCTGTATATATGGGAGAAACAGCTGGACACACTGGAGTTCTTTCAGAAAAAAGGATTCACCCTGGGAGAACCCCTGGCCTATCGCAAGCTCATGTATTATCACATCTGGGCCAGAAAGAACGACCTTCGATTTCGTGAATCCAGAAACACCCAGGAACGAGATCAGGCCGTTGAGGAGATTGGAAAAACCCGCCACGATGCAAGAAAAACCCTGAGGCTTCTCTCCAACATGATCGAAACCCTCTCTCTGGAAAACTGTGACAAAATTATTGAAGATATTAACAGGGAAACCACCTCATTGGTGAATATGCTCAACGCATACCGGGATTCCATGGACCGGGTCCACGAAATGAATCTGAAGGATCTTCTGTTTAAAAGAATCATTCCTTATATCGAAGGTTCTCCCATCCCCTGCCAGGTCAGGATAAAACTGGATGCGGTGGCACCGGTGATCCTGGGGAACTACGATAACATCGGAAGAGCACTTATCAATCTTACCGCCAATGCCCTGGAGGCCATTGCAGAATCGGGCCGTCCCGGGATTATTTCCATCGGAATCCGAAGGAAACCGGGAGTTATCTATCTGACCGTCTCGGACAACGGAATGGGGATTCCGAAAGATCTTTTAAAGCGGGGACCCAACGGCCTGCCCGTCTTCGTGGGAAGGACAACGAAGGAGCGTATGGCAGGAGAAGGCCTGGGAACTCTTCAAATTTACTCCACATTCGGACCTAAAAATATCTATATAAAAAGCAGCGACCTGGGAACATCCTGGAGAATTCGGTGCGCCGTTACTTCCAAGGGTAAAGAAAAATGGTTCCTTCAGATGAACCGGCGCTACAGCGAAATCCGGGATCTGTGGGAAGGCTTTACAGTCAATGCCCAGAGTGAGCGGAACAGGGTAATCACCTTCATCTGGCGGCTCCGCAAAATGGAACTCTTTCTTTTCGACGTGATCCTCCAGTTCAGCAAAGACCATAACATCCGCTCCATCTACCGTACTGTTCTTGCCTTTCTCCAGGGGACCCTGCCTGAGGAATCCCTCCGAACCACCATCATGGGCTATCAATGTGACGATGAACGTCAAAAACGGTGGCTTCTGGATATCACTCTGGAGATCCAGAAACACTGGACGGTGCTTAACTCGGCGGTAAACATTTCAGAGTACCAGGGGGCGCTGTTCAAGAGTTACGGCCAGGGGATGGACAACATCATCATCTTCACCATGAATCCGGAAAATGGACGTTTTCTCGCAACTGACCGCAAACTGGCAGAGCACCTCGACTTTGTCCCCTACCTGGGAAAACCCCGGGACGAGCTTTTAAGGGGAGAGTTTGTGGGGGATGTGAATAACATCTATCATCCCCTATTCTTCGGCGTCTGGACCAGTCTCTCCCGGGAAGACCTGGAAGGCAAACTACGGATGATCCAGCGCTGTGCCCGGCACCTCCTTGACTTCGGCGTCCATAAAGATAAAAAACTGACATTTTATCCCACCACCTACGTGAAATGCGAGTACGATCTGGATATCAATGTCACCACTACTTTAGATGAGATCACCGGCATGGAGGTTTCAGCATTGACCAGGTTTCTCCGGCCCGCCGAAGAAGAATTAGGAGATTTTATTGTATATCGGGATTAGAGGAGTCGGGAGTTTCCAGTTCTCTACGCAGACAATAGTCATGCCCCTGACAGCCCCCGAGATCGTCACAGAGGTTGACGGTACCCCCCTCTATCAGTAAGGGCAGTCCATTCACCAGGGCGGAGGCCACCTTCCGGTGGGCGCTTTCCACGATTCGGGCAAAGGTCTGGCGTGAAGTGTTCATCAGATCCGCCGCTTCCTCCTGATAGAGGCCTTCAAGATCGGCCAGACGGATCGCTTCATACTCATCCAGTGTTAACGAAATCGGGGAAATGCCTGCCATGGGTTTACCGGCGGGCTTGAAAAGATTCACCTTGGGCTGCTGACATACGTTCTTTGGTTTTTGTGGTCGGGCCATACCTGGTACATTGATAGGATTTATAAAAAAAATCAACCCTGCGCCGGGGGATCTCTTCTCCATCTCTTCCTCCGTCCCTCACAGAACGGCATTTTTTTCGTATATACGAATTGACAACGTAAATATGAATGCTACAATAAACTTTCCCATGAATAATAGAAGTGTTGTAAGAAGTATCGAAATACTTTCCCTCATTTCCCAATCGAAAAGCGGCTTGTCTCTGAACGAAATTGTTGAAGCTACCGGTATTCCAAAAACCACGGCCTATGAAATTCTTCTCATGCTTCAGGAAACAGAAATGGTTCAGGCCCTGGAAGGGAAAATTCGCCGATACCAGGTGGGACTGAAGGCCTTTCTCATCGGGAACAGGTACATCCGCAACATGGATCTTATTCAGGAAGCAAAGCCATTTGCCGACAGGGCGTCGGAACGGCTGGATATGACGGTATTCATCGCCATGCTGGAGGGTAATCAGATTGTCTATTTATACAAACGGGAGCCGGAGAAAGTGCCCATCTACACAGCCAATGTGGGAAACCGGGAGGATGTCTACTGTACATCCCTGGGTAAGGCCATTCTCTCAGCCCTGCCTAAGACTGATTTGAAGCCCCTCCTCAAGACACTGCAGTTCAGACAGCGTACCCCCCGAACCATCATGAAGGTGGAGACACTGATGGCTGATCTGGCCCTGACCCGCCGAAGGGGATACTCCCTGGATAACCGGGAAATCCTTGATTTTGTCATGTGCGTGGGGGCTCCCATCTTTGATCACACAGGGTACGTGGCGGGAGGCATCAGTGCCGCAGGGCTATATTCGGATGCCCGCAACACCGATGCGGAAGGGAAAATTCTTAATGAAACGGCCCATGCCATCTCACGGCGCCTTGGCTATACGGGAAAAGGAGACTTTCATGGACCAGGTTGAAGCAAACCGCCCCCCTAAATGCATCCCCGAAATTGATCAGCTCGCCGCAGGGAAAACCATCAACGAAGAGGGCCTTCGCCGGCTCTGTCTTTTTGTGGACACCCGGGAGGACTGCGCCGATTTCCGGCTCACCTCGATTATCCGGATACTCTATCAGTATTCCTCTCTTCTCAGCGGCGAAACCCTGGAACTGATAAAGCGGACGATCCTAGGCTTCCGCTATTGGATGGACGAGCCGGGCGATGACAGCATGTGTATCTGGTCGGAAAACCATCAGCTCCTCTTTGGATCCTGCGAGTTCCTGGCGGGACAGTACTTTCAAAATGAGATATTCACCAACAACGGGATGTCGGGCCGGGAACGTCAGGAGCACTCCCGAAACCGTCTGATCCAGTGGCTCCAGGATCGCTGGACTTACGGGTTTATCGAATGGCATTCAAACGTCTACTACGAAGAGGACCTGGCCCCTCTCGCTAACCTGATCGACTTTGCGGCGGACAGGGAGCTCCACGAACTGTCGGTTCTGGTGATGGATCTCTTTCTTCTCGACATGGGCCTTCACAGCTGGAAGGGTTTCTTTAATGTCTCCAGCGGCCGATGCTATGAACGGCAAAAGCAGGATCCCCGGAGGGCCGACACCATCCAGATCACCCAGGAACTCTGGGGAGACCCTACGACTGTTGAGCATGACTCTACCTGCCTCACAGGCGTGTTCCGGCATATGAAAAACTACCGGATTCCCGAGGTTCTCAAGTCCATTGGAAAGGCTCCGGGGAAAATGGTGATCAAGGCATCCAACGGTCTTGATCTTTCAGAATTGAAAGCCAAAGGGTTTGATATGAAAAGCCGACGGGCCAGCGGATTTCTCTGGGCCATGGAAGCCTTTACCAACCCCGAAGCCATCCAGCTGACCATGGATACCTTTGTGGAATGGAAGTTGGGAAACAACCGGTTTCTCAAGGATCTAAAACCCCTGGGCCATCCCCTGCTCCGAAAAACGGGGCTGCTTCCCCTGGTGGCCCGCCTCCTCAATCCCGTCACCAACGGCGTGGCCATCCAGAGAGCCAACACCTACACCTACAAAACCCCGGATTACATGCTTTCCACCGCCTGGGCCTACCATCCCGGAGATTACGGAGATCAGCAGCACATCTGGAATGCCCTGGTATCTCCGGATATTAACGTTTTCACCACCCATCCGGCGGTACTCTATTTCTCGGAAGAGGAACTGTTAGGCCTTTCACCCAACGCCTGGGTGGGGAACGGACGGAATCCTCATTCGGTTCAACATGAAAATATTTCTTTGAACCTCTACATGCTGCCCCGCCGAAAGGGGTTCATGGAGAAAAGACTCCACCACTTCACCCATGCCTGGTTCCCCCGGGAGCGTTTTGATCAGATTGTCCAGGAAAAAGACCGCGTTCTGGGCCGGAAGGGAGATACCTACATTGCCCTCCTGGGCGGCGGTCCTTTAAAATTCAGCGTCACCGACCCCAACGAGCTCATCCAGACCGGCCGAACCACATGGTGGGCCTGCCTTATGGGGAGCAGACAGGAAAACGGCGGGTTCGCTGATTTTGTAGAGATGATCACGGGTGTAACGGGGGTTCTTGAAAAAAGGACACTGACCCTCCACACCCCGATGGCCACCCTCGAACTCAAGTATAAGGGCTCTTTCCGGGTCAACGGCAAAGAAATCTCCGGAGATTTTCCCCGTCTTGACTCCCCCTGGGGCAAGGTTGAAAGGGAACCGAAAGAGATGGTGCTGGAGGCCGGCGGACATCGGCTTACCCTGGATTTTTCCGAGAGAATCCGCAGTGAAGAGGAGATTTCCTGATGGACAGGTATTTTCAGAGGATTCTGGATCTGGCGGACAGTGAGGTCCGCCGGAAAAACCCTAAGATGAAATGGATGTGGGGAGAGGCCCTGCTGGGATACGCCCTGACCGAACTGGATGATTACCTGGGAGAAGACCGGTATGGCCGGTTCACCCGTGATTACTGTGAATACTGGGCCAGTCATCCTCCCCGAGTGGATCAGGCCGACACATCCGCCCCGGCGTTGGTGACCTATGCAGTGCAGAAAAAAACAGGAAATCCCGCCTGTGAGGCCCTGACCAGCCGGGTTCTGGACTATATTAAAAACGAACCCCGCCTCATCGATGATGCGGTGAATCACCTGGGGAAATCTCCCGAGGGCCGGTTATACCCCAAGTCGATTTGGGTGGATTCCCTGATGATGTTCAGCGTCTTTCCCGCCCGGTACGGAGCCGAACAGGGGGACGGAGGATTACTCGATTTTGCCGCCCGGCAGCCCCGGCTTTATGCGGGATACATGCAGGACCAGGAAGACAAACTCTGGTATCACAGCTACTGGGTAAAAAGAGAGAAACCTTACCCCGGGAAAAAGCTGTTCTGGGGCCGAGGCAACGGCTGGGTTGTGGCGGCCCTGCCCATGATCCTTGATCAGCTGCCCGAAAATCACCCGGAAAGGACCTTGATCATCACCATCCTTTCTGAAACATCCGAGGCACTGCTTCCCTACCAGAGACAGGACAAATACTGGGACACCATACTGAGCCATCAAAGAAAGAGCTACCGGGAATCCAGTGCCACCGCCCTGATTGCCTGCGGCTGGATGCACGGCGTCCACCGGGGCTATCTGGATGGCCGATTCAGGGAGCCCGCCATCGAAGCCTTCCGCCAGGTGGTCGATAGTTTCCACGAGAAAGAGGGGGGCTGGTCGATGCCGGAAATATCCGGCCCCACCATTCCCCTGCCCCTTCTGCCCTTCCCGGGCTACAGACTGATACCCAGGAAAGACAACTGGTCCTACGGGGTGGCAGCGGCCCTTCTGGGAGGCATCCAGTACGCAAAATTAAGGGAGGAGAATTATGGCTAAAGAAACCAAAACCCGGGAAGTATCCCGAAAAGAGGGGCTGATTTTCGCCTCCGGCGATATCTACGGCGGCGGGGCCCAGATCATCATCTCTTTTTACTACCTGATTTTCCTTACCGATGTGGTGAGGATCAGCCCTGCCCTGGCGGGGACGGTTATTCTGATCAGCAAGATCTGGGATGCCGTCAGTGATCCCCTGATGGGAATTATCACCGATAACACCGAAAGCCGGTGGGGACGGAGGAAACCCTTTTTCTTAATCGGATTCTTCGGAATTCTGGCCTCCTTCTTACTTCTCTGGTATCCTGTGGGCTTCACCGGAGAAATAACCCGGTTCTTCTATGTCCTGGCCTCATACCTCTTCTACTCCACCATTCAGACCATCATCATGGTGCCCTATTCGGCCATGTCCAGCGAGATCAGCACAGACTATAAGGAACGAACCGTCATCAACGGCACCCGGCTTTTCTTTTCCCAGTTTTCAAGCCTCCTTTGTGCCGTCCTGCCCCTGGAGATTGTCAAACTTTTTGCCGTGGAAAAACACGGATACATCGCCATGGCCCTGGTCTTCGCCGTATTTTTCGCCGTTCCCTTTCTGCTTATATTCTTTTTCACCAAAGAGAGGGTTCCCGCCACGGGAGAAAAAAGCCGGTTGGACCTGGCCAGCCTGGTAAAACCTTTTAAGGTAAGAAGTTTCAGAATCCTGATTGTTATCTACCTCTTTGCCTTCCTTGCCATGGACATCGTTTCAACCGTTTTTGCCTATTACATGAACTACTATCTGAAAAGGCCCGGAGAGCTCAACTACGTTCTGGGAGCGATGCTGATTGTTCAAATCATCATGGTTCCCCTGGTGATACATCTGGCCAACAGGAAGGAAAAGGCCTTTGTACTAAAAATATCCCTCATCACCTGGGCGGCGGGGGTCATCCTGTTAAGCCTTCTGAACCCCGCCTGGGGGGGGTGGGTGATTTACGCCATCGCCGTTGTCATCGGTACCGGCATCGCCGGCTGCGTGGTGATGCCCTGGACCATGTATCCCGATGTGACCGATGCAGGAGAGCTGGCCTTCGGCAAACGGACTTCGGGGTCATTCAGCGGGATCATGACCTTCATGAGAAAGTTCTCCTCCGCCATCGGAATCTTCATCGTCTCCCAGATACTTCAGTTCTCCGGTTATGTCAAACCCGAAGATGTCTCCGAAAACGGAGTGATCCGGAAAATGATGATGGAACAGCCCGAATCTGTTATTACAGCCCTGAAGGTCATCGTGGTGGCCTTGCCCCTGGTACTTTTGACGGTTACATTCCTGATGGCCCAACGATACCCCCTGACCCAGAGGGTTCATGCTAAACTGAGAACCCAGCTGGAGTATCTCCGGGGATCCCGTGACATGGGCCTTGAGCCCGGGATGCTGAAGGACATAACACAGCTCCTTGTGGGAAAGGGAGAATTATCCTGATAGCGGAAAAAGTGGAGGGAGAAAACTGTGAAATATTTTTCAAGACACGCTGTCTCTTTTCGGGGTATAAAAAAACACACAACCTGCTGCGATAGGGTGAGGAATTAAATGCTCCGTCCCCCCATTGCCCTGCAGACTTTCACCATTCGGAAAGAGCTTACCACACCGGCAGCACGAGCTGCAGCATTCCGAAAACTAAAAGGCCTGGGAATCAACAATATTGAACTTGCCAGAGTCACCTTCTCTCCAGCGATAATTAAAGAGATTGCCGGCATCTGCCGCGCAGAAGGGCTGACCGTTCTCTGTACTCAAATGAAATACAAGGAAATTTCTGCCGATTTGAATCAGACGATCAGGATACACAGAGATCTCGAATGTCCCCGATGCAGTGTATCGGTGGTTTCCTTCCGTCATCTCCGGCAAGGCCGGAAGGGATTGAAAGAATATGCTGAAATACTGAACAGCACCGGTAAAATCCTCAAAAAGGCAGGAATCAGCCTCCTCTACCATCACCATAACTACGAGTTTGTTCCCATCGAACAGCTCGATGGATTTCGATTTCTTGCAGAATCTCTGGATCCTGATTTGGTGGGTCTAATTCTGGATACCTATTGGCTGCAGCGAAGCGGCCATGCTCCCGCGGATATCATTCGCCGATATGCCGGCAGAGTCAAAGGAGTTCATCTGAGAGATTTTACCTTGACACCACCCCTATGGAACCCCGGGATTACCGATACCGAACTGGGAAGGGGAAACCTGGACTTTGGTAAAATAATCGATTCGTGTGCTGAGACCGGCGTGGAATACATGGCTATTGAACAGGCTTCTTCCACTCCTTGGAGAAGTATCGAAAACAGCCTAAGCCATTTGAAAACTTTGGGGATAGATCTTGGGGACGGAGGAGAATATTACAAGAAATGAAGCATAGAGGTTTTCCTGGAGTAATAATTTCTGGAGGATTAAGATGAGAAAACCCAGAGAGCTGATGGAAAACGCCACATACCATGTTACGGCCAAGGCAAACAGAAGCGAGTTCATCCTTAAGACAGTAGATGAAAAAGAGCTGTTTCTAAGTATCATAAGACGGGCGAAAAGAAAATTCAACTTTATCGTCAAGTCATTTTGTATCATGGGAAATCATATCCATTTAATGATAAAACCACAGGGGGAATATAGTCTTTCAAAGATAATGCAATGGATATTGTCAGTATTCGCATTAGCGTTTAACAGAAAATACGGGTTCAGCGGCCATGTTTGGTATGACCGTTTTCACAGCACCATTATTAAAACAGCTGCCTACTTTATTAAGGTTTTTGACTATATCTCAGAAAACCCTGTAAAAGCCGGAATCTGCTCCCAACCCGGGAACTATCCTTTTACAGCTCTCAGTTTCCTGCGAAAGGCAAATTTTAATTTCGTTGAGCCTCCTGATGAAATAATAAAAATGTATTTCCCCCAGGTTTTCCTAAAACAATTGCCCCTGCTGCCATAAAGTTTATAATGGATTTGTCCTTGACAAGTGGTTTCTGTGAATATGAAAATTGAATAGACAGAGAAATCACGCCAGTAAAGGAAAAGCAGACATGGAACCAAAAGATACAATCGCCTCGAAAACACTGATGTAGAAATCACACATTGAATGTGTCCTGAGTGTATAAAGAAATATTATCCAGAATATGACGGTAAATTGAAAGGTTAAAATCACTATTATACGATATCTCGAGGAGTGATGAAAAAATGACTGCAAAATATGACATCATCATTATTGGTGCCGGGGTATTAGGTGGTGCCATCGCCAGGGAGCTGACCAAATACCAGCTAACCATTTTGTGCCTTGAAAAAGAGGCGGATGTGTGCTGCGGAATATCAAAAGGAAACACTGGAATCATCCACTCCCCGGCTCTCATTCCTTCCGGAACTCATAAAGCACATTTTTCAACAGTTGGAAGGAACCATTTTTCAAAATTAAGTACCGACCTTGGTTTCGTTTATGAAGAATCAGGAGCTTTGGTCCTTGGTTATGAAGAAGACGCTGAGGAAACTCTAGAAAGTTATATACAACAAGCAATTATGAATTATCAGTCCGCAGGGCTTACACCTCCAGACTATTACATTTTTCGGGGAGATGAACTTTATGCAAGAGAGCCTGAACTTAATCGCGAAATAAAAGCCGCCCTGTTTGCCCCTGATGCAGGACGGATCATTCCCTATGAATATGGGATAGCTCTTTGGGAAAATGCGGTGAATAATGGCGTGGAAATCAAACTGAACGAAAAAGTGATTGCCATTGATAAGGAACCCGGGAAAAAATCATCTTGGGTTATTAAAACTCAGTCAGGCGGCTATAAATCAGATTTTGTTATCAATGCATCGGGACATGGAAGCAACGATCTTGGAATTCTGGCTGGTTTTTCCAGTGTTAATATCGATAAAATCAAAGGACAATACCTTATCATTGACAAAGCGGTTGATATGAAGATCAACCACATCTTATTTCAAGTCCCGAAAAATGGTGACCATGCCAAAGGGAAGGGAATCCTTGTAACGAAAACGGTGTACGGGAACATCATGATCGGTCCCGATGCTCAACATCAGTCAGGGACGGAGGAAACCTCAACCGACCGTTCCTCACTTAATGAAGTAATCCAGGGTGCCAGACGAAGCATTCCCTCCCTCGATATACGAAAAACCATCAAGAATTTCGCCGGCCTCCGTCCCCGTCCTGCAGGAAACGACTTCATCATCGACAGCAATAATAATTTCATCCATTTTTGCGGAATTGAATCTCCAGGTTTAACAGCATCCCCGGCCCTGGCTGAGGAGGCTGTCAGGTTGTTAAGAATAATGGGTCTGGAGCTGGTCAGCCGTAATAATATACAGCCTCTAAGAAAACCCATTGTTGATAAGGTATATAACTTCCAGGCCGATGAGCTGAAAAGAAGAATCCAGCTCCCCGATACAGACCCTGATCAGCTGATCTGCCGCTGTGAGCAGGTCCCGCGGGGACGAATCATGGACTCCCTTCAAAGAGGGATTCCTGTAACCACAATCGATGGGGTAAAAAGACGAACCAGGGCGGGCCAGGGGCGATGCCAGGGAACCTTTTGCGGGCAGCGGGTAAGATCCCTGCTCGCTTTAGAATGGGGGACGGAGGAAGAAACTATCACCCAGCGGGGACACGAGCCGGAACCCTCCCGGGTCCCGCTGGATGAAATTAGAAAGCTTAACTAAAACTCGTTACCCACCTTTCGGGCTCGAACCGGCTTGTCCAGATTTACTCCGGCAGAAATCCCGACCTCAACCATGAGATTCCATCCCGCGGTCAGCTGGAGGTATTCAGAAAAAGCCCCTCCCGGGGGGATCTGGATGGTGGGAAAAGGAGTAGGCCTGTCTGCAATGGCAAGAACGGTCATTCCAACTCCCTCTACAAGCCGTTTCTGGTACATCTTTTCCTCTTCGATAAAGGGATTCACAAGGATGAGAACTTCTTCGGGGCTCATCACCTCCTCGATACCATGGAGAGCATAAGTCCCCTCCAGAAAGGCGGAAGGTTTTCTTGTTATTTCATTGATCTTAAGGGTCAGTTCCTCGGAAACCCCATCGTTTCGGCCGGCAAAATAAATACGGGGGGCCTTCAAGAGCTTATCCACCAAAGAAGGATCCACAGGAAGAGCCAGAACGGATAGAATCTGATCGGCCGCATCGGAAAATCCGGTAAGCTTTTCTCCTTTCAATTCCCATAACAACGCCTGATAAAAGAGGGCCTGCTCCACAACCGACTTGGTCGCTGCCACGGCGTCTTCAGGACCGCAAGTAAGAACATGGGAAAGATCTGCCGCCTCTGTAAGAGGTGTCCCTCCATTGGCGGTAAGACCGAAAATGGGAACTGTTACCCCGGCTTCGCTCTTTTGAAGCTGATAGATAAGGCGAAGCAACTCCTTGGTTTTTCCGGAATTAGAGGCGCCAAAAACGGCAGTGCCTGTCAGATCGTATTCCAAAGCCTGGGTTGACCCCTCGGTAAACAACTCGTGTTTTCCGGGAGACCGACGGTTCTCTGCCAGGGCCCTTTTGGCAGGGAAAATACGACTGGATCCTTCCCCGGTGAAAAGGATCTTTTTCAGCCCCTTGAGGCTGGGAAGGAAGGGTTCGACCACGGAAGGATCGAAATTACGGACCACCTCGGCGGTTTCCCCCATCTCCCGACAGAGGGCGTACCGGGTATACATTTCCTGAGACAAATTCATCTAACTCTCCTTATGAAAAGGCTTTATATAATCAGCCAGCTCGGTTTGAACCAGAGGGACCTTCTGAAACCCGCCTCCTAAATGCTGCCAATAGATCTCGGCGAACTCACAACCGGATCGCATCCCCAACTCCCGGTTATATTTCTCCATTTCTTCGAAAAAATTGTCCATTTTATGCATCACCCGCATCAGCTCTATCTGAGACTGATGATGGGAGAGCATCTGCCGTCTGGTTTCCATGGCAGTGCTAATATCCAGGGCAAAGCTGGGCTGTATCACCTGGCCACCGAGAGGATCGGAAAAGCCCAGGGGCGCCGTATGATACAGCAGGGGGGTTATCGCCACAGGCTCTTCCGGACACGGCACGTTCGGCAGAGAGGATATCATGGCTGCCGCTTCGGTTACCATGGAGGTTACCCGATGATCACTATGGTAATCGTTGGGCAGATGGGTCATTACAATACCCGCCCTGACCCGGCGAATCAGGGTAACGACAGCAGTCCGCAATTCAGGCGTGTCGTAAAGATATCCGTCCCGGCCATCCAGGCAATAATACTCCGCATCCAGTACTGCTGCCGCCTTACTGGCCTCCCCTTTGCGCCTTAAAATGGTTTCTTCCTCGGTAGTTCCGATTCCCCCCATGCCCCCGGCAGTCAGGGTCGCAATGGTAATCCTGTAACCCCGATCCTTTAATAGTTTCAGAGCTCCGGAACAGAAAGCCTCTGTATCATCGGGATGGGCGTGAACCACTAATATGGATTTATTGAAACGGTCCCTGTTCATTTTACCTCCGGATAAATCGGATCAAGGCGGATATACTCCGGAATCTCTCCGATCAATGGTTTCATGTAATCGATAAACGCCGGCGTTACATGATTACCCCGATCGTTTATATACCCCGAAGGCATCTCTTTAGCCCGAACAGCCACGTCTTCCAGAGGGACGGAGGAAAACTCAACCTGGTATGGAGCATCAGATACCCGCTTAAGGCATACCATTACACCTGTTACTTCCTCCAGGGCATACTCAACGGCCCGGCGGCCGCATAAATACGCTTCCTCTAAATCAACCGGGACGGCCCGGTCAAAGGCGCACATGTTCAACGACTCGGTTATCTGGAATTCTCCCCGCCAGCCCGTGGCTTCCCTCAAAATACGGTGAACCTGAAGGCCTGCACTGCTGCCCCCCATGGCTCCATACTCCACATTGTTAAACCTGTCTTTAATATCCGAAGCACTTACGGAGGTTCCATCAGGATACTTTAAGCCCTCACTGACGACTATGGAAACCCAGCCATATTTTTCCACACAGCTTCGGGCATCCTCGATAAAGTTTTCCTTTATAAAAGCCCGTTCAGGACAGTATATGAGATGAGGCGCATCCTCCGTCCCTCGTTTGGCCAGGGCCGTAGCCGCAGCAAGCCATCCCGCGTCTCTACCGATGGTTTGATACACCACAAATTTGTCCACTTTCTGCATATCCCGGGCCAAAATGCCGGACTGAAGGACACTGAGCATGTTGTATCGGGCGGCGGAGGGAAATCCGGGAGTATGGTCGGTTCCATAGAGGTCGTTATCCACCGTTTTAGGTATTCCGATTCCTCTAAGCTCCCAACCGGCGGCCCGGCAATATTCTTCTACCCTGTGCACCGTATCCATGGTGTCGTTTCCACCGATTAGAAAGAAATACCGAATGTTGTATTTCTTTAATACTTCCAGAATCCGGGGAAAATCTTCATCAACCAGTTTATGGCGGGACGATCCCAGCGCCGATGAAGGGGTGGTACGCAGTCCTCTGATAACCAGTTCATTCTGTGCTCCCAAATCAATGAGCCTCTCCGCCATAAACCCCTCTATGGCATACTGCATACCGTAGAGTTTTTCGATTTCCTCCGTCCCCCGGGCTGCCTCGATAACTCCGGCCAATGAAGAGTTTATCACCGAAGTGGGTCCTCCGGACTGACCGATCACGGCATTTCCTCTAAGCATCAACGATCCCCCTTTCCTCCGTCCCCACAAAATTGAGGATACCAAAATATTCGGGACGGTGAAAATCCGGCTCCTCCGTCCCTATATGATTCCATGTTACAAAATGGGGCTTTTTTGTATCATCCCCGCATTTATAGAAATTCGCCATAAAACTTTTACCCCCGGGATTCGCCAGGGGAGTCCCGGAAAACAGGGACAGAGGAATAGCAAGAGCCAAGGTCCATGAGCCGGAGCATCCCTGCGGGGGAAGGGTTTTACCGTCCAGAGAGGAATACCGGCGGATCTCAGCAACTTGTCCGATGGGGAGGGGCTTGGAATTGTCCCTCCCCTGTCCCCGGGCCGCATAACCAACTCCCCTGGGGTTAAACTCAAAATTAAAATAGCTCCCGTCACCGGGGGCAATAAAAAACTCCACACAGCTGTCCCGGTGAACCGGATCATTATCTTCTGTAAACAAAGCCTTGACATCTTCTTCATCGACATCAAAGCGCAGAAGTATATCCCGAGGGGTCCAGCCAATGCGGACAACGGTATCAGGACGATAAGGATGAGTCTCCCAGGGTACCTGATCCAGCTTCACGCCCCCGGCTTTCTCCTCGAGTACCTGTAAGGCCTCCCGGGGAGAGACCCTCTCCATACCCAACGTTAACAGGGGGACATCCAGCCTTTTTATGTTCATGTCTGTTGTTCTCATAACTTCCTGATGACTTATATTAACGCTTGTTATTTCTTCTTGTCAACAATGTTGCTTCTTTATGCCTTACTTTCTTGATTTTTTCAACTATGATTTGACGAAAACCTGCTTTTCATGTACCATTACGGGAATTGAGGAACCCATGCTGAATCGGTATAAGACCATCCAACAGGAACGAATGGCAGAAATCCTGAACCTGATCCTCGGATCACATGAGATAACCCGGGGGATGATAGGAAAGCAGCTTCGTCTCAGCCCCAGCTCGGTGGCAAAATATATCAAAACCCTCCAGGAGCTCGGTCTTGTACGGGAAAAAGGACAAGACACATCCACCGGGGGACGGAGGAGCGCCTATCTCGAATTCGATCCCGAAGTAGGGGTTAATATCGCCCTGGTTTTTAATATGTCCTCAATTCAGGGCGCTCTTGTTAATCCTGCAGGCGCCCTTCTGGAAGAAAAAAGTCTCTCCATTTATCCAGGGATCCCTGCATCTGAACTCCTGGACAGGATGATGGAAATGATCACCTCGCTCAGAAATGAGGCGCTGAAAACCGGGAAAAGGATCTTCGGTATAGGACTGGGTATCGGAGACCACCTCGATATGGAACGGGGAATATCCCACTACTATCACCTTTCCGAAGGGTGGTACGAGATACCTTTGAAGGAGATCATCGAAAACCGATTTAACCTTCCCTTCTATCTCATCAATGATATTGATGCCGGAGTCCTGGGAGAAAAGTATCACGGAGCCGGGTCGGGACTGGAAAACTTCGTTTGTATATGGGTGGACGAGACGGTGGGAATGGGACTGGTTCTGAACGGTCAGTTATATCTGGGGAAAAACGGGTTTGTGGGCGAAATAGGACACACCCGGGCCCTGGAGAACGGTCCCCTCTGCCTCTGCGGCAACCGGGGCTGTCTGGAAACGGTAACCGCCGAAAGCTATATCCTGGGACAGTGCCGCCGGGGCCTGGACGGGGGAGTACACTCTGAGGTGACCCGGCTCTGTGGAGGGGACCCGGAAAAACTGACCATTCGCCACATTGTGGAAGCCTCCAACCGGGGCGACCGGTTCTGCCGGAACATCTTCGCAGAAACCGCCGGCTACCTGGGCCGATCCCTGGTGGATGTGGCCAACATCCTCAACCCCGAGCTGATCAGCCTCCGTGGTTCCGTGGTGGACGGAAACCGTTTCCTCTACGAAGAGGTAAGCCGCCTGATCGCCGGTCAGGCCGTCTCTCCCATCTGCGACATGGTACGCGTAAGCTTTTCCTCCGTCCCTCAGGAAATACGCCTGCCCGGAGTCAGCAGCTACATCCTGAGCCGCTTTTTCTCGGAATAGCCCGAAACCGCCTACATACTGATCTCGCTGCTTCCCGAAACCTTGTTAAAGATAAGCAGCGAAGTCACGGTCAAAACCGCCAGAATCGTCGAGAGGGCCGCGGCAATGCCGTAGTTTCCCCGGATGATCTGGGTATAAATCTCTACGGTGAGGGTCTTGGTGCGTCCTACATAGAGCAGAATCGCCGTGGCCAGCTCGCTGATCATGGTGACCCAGCTCAGGATGGCCCCCGCCACAAGCCCCGCCGCCATCATGGGCATGGTGATTTTGTAAAACGCCTTCAGCTTGGAACTTCCCAGGCTCAGGGCCGCTTCCTCCACATTAATGGGGATCTGCTGCAGCACCGCCACGCTGGACCGGATAGTATAGGGAAGCCTTCTCAGAACGAGGCCGATCACCATGATCAGCATGGTACCGCTCAGGAGAATCGGGGGTTTGTTGAAGGCGATCACCAAGGTAATACCTACCACGGAGCCTGGGATGATGTAGGGCACCATGGAGACCGCATCGGCGATTCCCGTAAACACATTCCGGCGCCGCACCGTGATATAGGCGATCAGGGCGGCGAAGAAGACGATCACCACCAGAGAGATCCCGGGAATCACCAGGGTGTTGGTGATGGCCCGGCCCACCCGGTTAAAGGCCATGGCGTAGCTTCCCAGGGAGTAGCCGGGAACGAAGGTGGTTCCCTGGACGTTCTTGAAAGAGGTGTAGAAGATGTAAACCTGGGGCATGATGGAAAGCCCGATGATCAGGTAGGAATAGAGGTGGATCATCACGTTGGTGGCACCCCTGGCTTTCACCGGACGAATCTTGTTCATGGAATTCATGGTAAAGACCTTCCGGGTGGACAGATAACGCTGAATCAGAAAGACAAAGGTGGTGATGATGATGGCAATGATGGAAATGGCGGCGGCAAACCCGTCATCCCCCCCCAGCTCGCTGATGAACTCGTTGAAGATGGTCACAGGAAAAGTTCGAAACCCCTCCCCTATCAGCATGGGGGTTCCAAAATCTGCCAGGGCCCTCATAAACACCAAAAGTCCCCCCGCGAAAAGGGTGGGCATAATCAGGGGAACCACGATGATCCGGAACCGCCGGAACCCCGAACAGCCCAGGTTATCCGCCGCTTCCAGCAGAGAGTTATCAACATTTTTCAAAGCTCCGGTGACATAGAGAAAAATCAGCGGATAAAGCTGGAGGGTCAGAACCACCAGGATTCCGGAAAACCCGTAGATACTGGGAAACTGAATCCCCAGGGTGTCCCTCAGGAAAAGGGTGATCACCCCGCTCCGCCCCAGAAGAAGGATCCACGAATAGGCGCCGATGAAGGGGGCCGACATGGAGGAAAGAATGATGAGGATTCTCAGCAGTCCCTTGCCTTTAATTTCAAACCGGGCAAAGAAGTAGGCCAGAGGGGTTCCCAGCATCACCGTCAGGATGGTTACCATGAAGGTAACCTTGAAACTGTTCAGCAGGGTGTTGAAATAGTAGGGCCTGCTGAAAAACTTGATAAAATAATCCAGGGTGAACTGACCGGTCTTCTTATCCACCACCGCCTGAATCAACAGGTTAAACAAAGGATAGATGAGAAACAGGGCGTAAAGGGCCAGTACGCCCAGGGTCACCAGGCTCCAGACATCCAGTTTAAAGCGGTGCAGCATGTTAGTTTTCACGGCTCAGGTTCCGTTTCCCGTCCTGGGAGAAGACATTGATTTTATGGGACTTGATGGATAGATACACCGTATCTCCGGGTTTGAAATCACTGTCCATCACCGACTCATGGATGATCTCCACGTGCTGCCCCCCGGGGAGGCTGACGATGAAATGGGTGTTCAGACCCAGGAAAATGCTGTCGGCGATGGTACTGCGGATGCCGCCGGTGTCGGTCTTCGACATGGTAAAATCTTCCGGGCGGATAGAGAGAACCACCGGGGCGTCGGTATCGCCGGTCAGATGATCCACGGTAAATTCATGGTCGGTGAGGATGATTTTCTTATCGGATCCCCGGAAACGGCCCTCCAGCAGGTTGGTCCTGCCGATGAAGGTGGCCACAAATATGTTGGCGGGTCGATGATAAATCTCCTGGGGGGTGCCTACGTGCTGGATCACCCCGTCCTTCATGACCGCAATGCGGTCGGAAATGGCCATGGCCTCTTCCTGGTCATGGGTGACGTAGACGGTGGTAATACCCACCTCCCGCTGAAGGTTCCGGATGACCTGGCGCATCTCGAGCCTGAGCTTGGCATCCAGGTTGGACAGAGGTTCGTCCATGAGAAGCACATCGGGCTTGATCACCAGGGCCCGGGCCAGGGCCACCCGCTGCTGCTGCCCCCCCGAAAGCCGTTCGGGCATCCTGTCTTTGTACTCATGGATCTGCATCAGCTCAAGAAATTCTTTGGTATCGGTTTTGATCTGTTCCTTGGGGAGTTGACGGTTCTTCAAACCAAACTCCACATTCTGCTGAACCGTATAATGGGGGAAAATGGCGTAATTCTGGAACACCATACCGATATTCCGCTTACTTACGTCCATTTCATTGATACAGGTGTCGTTAAAATAGAATTCCCCTCCTTCGATGGTATTAAACCCCGCTATCATCCGCAGCAATGTGGTCTTACCACAACCGGAGGGGCCAAGAAGGGTAAAAAACTCCTTATCTTCGATTTCAAGGGACAGGTCCGGAATAATCGTATTCTCACCGTACCTCTTTACCGCATTTCTGATGGAAATGTTGACGCTCATATTCCGGACCTGCCTTTATCTATTTCTGGGTTTCCACGTAGACGTCTTTGAACTGCTCCCGGAGCATATCTTTGTTATCGGAGACATAGGCCATGTCTTCCTCGAGGAGGTTGATGTCTTCGATTCTGACCATGTAGGAGGGAGTGTTCACACCGGCCATGACGGGGCGGTTGGTGAACTGGGTGCCGTAGACATTCTGAACCTCGGGACTGGTGATGTGGTCGATGAACCGTTTGGCATTCACCATGTTCCGGGCACCCTTGACAACGGCGGATCCGGCGGGAAGATAGACAACCCCTTCTTCCATGTAAATCACTTCCACATCGGCCCCGTCTTTCACCAGCGTCACACTGGGGTCTTCGTAGGACAGCCCCACGGTGTATTCACCATCCCGAACCCCCTTCCAGACCGAAGAAGAGCTGTCGATGACCACGGTGTTGGCGAACAGCTTCTTCACGAAATCCCAGGCCTCGGGAGACTGGTAGTCGCCCTTGCCGATGGCGGCAAGCATGTTGGTAAGGTGGGCAAAGGCACTGGAGGAAGCCGAGGGGTTGGCGGAAACGATCTTGCCCTTCAGCGCGGGATTCAGAAGATCCCGGTACCCCTTGATATCCAGGCCCCGGGCCAGAGTCTTGTTGACCAGGATGATGCTGCCGTCCAGAACATAGGGGGTTATAAAACCGGTTTTGTTCCGATAGAGGGAAACGAGCTTGTCGTTATGGACAGAGACGTAGGGCTCAAAGAGCTGAGGACTGTTCATGTAGGTAGCGAAAGCTCCACCGTAGACCACGTCGGCATAGGGATTGTTCGCTTCACTCTCAAGCCTCTTGAACAGCTCGCCGGTACCGGCGGAAATAACTTCCACGGTAACCCCGTACTTGGCTTCGAAGGAAGGAACCGCTGCCTGGATCAAAGTGTCCGAATTGGGAGAATACACCACCAGTTTGGTGGTGGGCTCGTCAGAGGCGGGGGCTTCCTTGGCACCGCCGGCAAACAGCATGGCTCCGGAAAGGATGGTGACCGCCAGGGCGAGAATCACCAGTTTAGACCATTTTTTCATCGTGAACTCCTTTGTTAAGAAATATTAACAAGAGAAGGTTAGTTGATCAGATCAAGGTTGTCAATGAAAAAATGGGGATATCATCAATTCCTGACACCCCCTGGCACTTTTAATAAAAGGTATCAAACCCATCAGGGACGGAACTCTTTCCTGCCCGCCCGGGGAGGGGCTTCCAAAGTTTTCTTTTTTTTCTGGAGATTTTTCTCATTCCGGGATATCTTTAGACCGTAATTCTTGATTTTTTGTAAGGAAGGAAACCATGAAAAAGATAATCATCCTTGCGGTGCTGTTAGCCCTCACCGCCACCGGGGCTTTCGCCTTCAATTTTACCCTCGGCGCCTCCGGGGCCCTCTACATGAGCAGTGAAGAATTCCAGTCCTCCGAAGCGGGGGGGATCATGGATCAGTTTGAAGACGGCGAGGGGGTCTACTACGGCCTCAATGCGGAGCTGCTCTTCCGGAAATGGGGTCTGGGGCTCTACAGCTACTTCAGTTTTTATGAATTTGACGAGTATGGAACCTTCGACATGATGGACGTGGACATCAACCTTTCCCTGAGCTACCACCTCTTCAAAACCACCTCCTTCATCGACCCCTTCATCGAAGGCGGATTTGGTAGGATTACCAAAGATATTACCTCTATGAATGGTGAACAGCTCCCGGAACCCATCACCTACCAGGGCACCAACTACGTCTTCGCCGGCGCCGGCCTGGGGGTCAACATCGGCTTTATCGGGGCCTACGCCAAGCTCCAGTACCACATGCCCACAAGCAATGTTGAGATAGAGGATGGTGATTACACTGTCGTAGTCGATGCCTACCCCCTGAATGACCTGAAGTTCATCCTGGGAGCGAAGTTGATATTCTAAATCGGCCCGCCGCAGCAGCGAAAAAAAGACCGCCCGGCGCCAAAAGGCGCCCCGCGGTCTTTTTTTTCCTTCAAAAGCTCCCGCCGGTGCTCCATCAGCCCCTCGGTAACAGACCCGGGCCACCTGGGGCCCCCCGGAGGAAAAACCCCGGCCACCCCCGAAGCCCGAGGCTCCCCGGCAGCCCCCGCCGGGGCCCGGGACCCCCTGGCACCATGCACTCCTGCCCCCCCGGGGGACGGAGGAAAGCCCCTCCCTCTCCCGGCTCGCCGAGGCACCGGCCATTCCCGGCGGAATTCCTACCGGTACCCCCGGGGGTTCAATGACTGCCACTTCCAGGCGGACGCCACCATCTCCTCCAGGCCGTATTCGGCCCGCCACCCCAGCTCTCTGACCGCCTTGGCGGGATCCGCCATAACCTCGGCGATATCCCCTTCCCGACGGGGACCTACCTCGTAGGGGATGGGATGGCCGCAGGCCTTCTCGAAGGCGGCTATCATCTCCAGCACCGAATACCCCCGGCCCGTTCCGACGTTGTAGATATGAACCCCTGGGGCCGTCTCGATCCGGTGAAGGGCCTTCACATGGGCCCGGGCCAGGTCCACCACGTGGATGTAGTCCCGCACCCCCGTGCCGTCCGGGGTGGGCCAGTCGTTACCGAAAACCACCACCTTTTCCCGAAGCCCCGCCGCCACCTGACTGACGAAGGGCAGCAGGTTGTTGGGGTACTCGGGGTCCTCGCCGATGCGGCCCGAGGAATGGGCCCCCACGGGGTTGAAATACCGCAGTATCACCACATTCCAGCCCTCCGCCGCCGCGGCATCCAGGAGGATCTGCTCCATCATCACCTTGGTGTGGCCGTAGGGGTTGGTGGCGCTCAGGGGAGCCGACTCATCCACGGGAATCCGGGCGGGATCGCCGTAGACCGTGGCGGAAGAGCTGAAGACGATGTTTTTCACCCCGAAACGGCGCATCACCCGATAGAGGGTGAGGGATCCGGAAATGTTGTTTTCATAATACTCCAGGGGTTTTTTCACCGACTCTCCCACCGCCTTCAGGGCGGCAAAATGGATCACCCCGTCGAAGGGTCCTTCAGTCTCAAAAACCCTGGCAAGGCCCTCTTCATCCCGGATATCAACCTGACAGAAGGTCATCTTCCGGCCCGAAAGGTCCTCCACCCGGCGGACCGCCTCCTCACTGGCGTTGCAGAGGTTGTCCGTCAGCACCAGGTCGTAGCCTTCCGCAAGAAGCTCCAGATTCGTGTGGGAGGCGATGTACCCCGCCCCGCCGGTTATCAGCAGTTTACCCATTATTTATCCATCCTTGTTTATTCCTCAAAAACCTACCTCCGTCCCCAGAGGTCGGCGGGATAGAGGCCCTGCTCCACGTACCCGGCGATACTGGCTGCCACGGCGGGCTTGTCTTCGCGGTAGGTCACGCCGAACCATTCGCTGCTGGTCTCCAGCACCTTGACTCCGGCGGATTCCTCCTGAATAAGGTGGTTTACTGCGGTGGGAATGTAAAACTCTGCCTTGGGATCCCGGGCTTTTTCGGTGAGAAACCGTTTGAAGTAAGTCAGGGTGTAATCAAAGACGGCGGGGCTGAAGGCCCACATGTTCATGGAGACAATATCGTTCTCCCTGAGGTCGTCCCGGTTTTCGGCGGTCAATTTTCCTCCTCCGTCCCTCTGGATCCCCAGGATCTCTTCCACATCGGTGAGCATGCCGTTCTCATCGGCTCCGCAGACTCCCCGGGCCACGCTGCCGTGTTCGGAGAGAGTGTTCTTCAGGAGGAACCCCACCAGCGCCGCCTTGAGTTCCCCGGGTTTAACCGTATCCAGAAAAGCCGCGGCGGTGTGAAAGGCATCGGCCCCGTAGAAATCATCGGCGTTAAGGATGATAAAGGGTTCCGCCACTTCCGGGGCAGCGGTCAGCATGGCGTGGCCCGTACCCCAGGGTTTGACCCTCTCCGCGGGGACCGAGTATCCTTCGGGAAGATCCTCCAGGGCCTGAAACACGTACCGCACATCCACCTTGTGGGAAAACCGGTTTCCCACCTGCTCCTTGAAAGCGTCCTCGATATCCCGGCGGATCACAAAAACCACCTTGGTAAAACCCGCCCGCAGGGCGTCATAAACCGAATAGTCGATGATGGTTTCCCCGGAGGGACCGATCTGATCCAGCTGTTTCAATCCTCCGTACCGGGACCCCATCCCTGCCGCCATGACGACCATCGTTTTATCCATATCCGCATACTCCTGCATCGATATTTAGACGGATCCCGGTAAAACCGCGCCCGCTCCGCCCTTATCTTAACCGGACAAAACAGAAAAGGGAATGTCAACCAGGGCTTATAAACAGGGAATTTATTCGAAGGGCAAACGAAAATTCCAGCCCGCCCCTGTGACAACCTTGACCTCTTGATTTATACTGATCCGTATATGAGGGAGGCATCATGCGGTACTCTTTAATCATGGCAGGCGGATCGGGAACACGACTCTGGCCCCTGAGCCGGGAAGACCGGCCCAAACAGATTCTGCCCCTTTACCAAAACGGCAGCCTCCTGGGCCAGGCCTACCAGCGGCAGGAGCCCCTCATCCCCCGGGAGAACCGCTACATCTGTGCCGGCCTGGGGTATCAGGATACCATATTGAAATCTCTGCCGGAGATGGAAGGGAGCCGGTTCCTGGGCGAACCGGTGGGCCGGGACACCCTGAACGCCCTGGGTTACGGGGCGGCGATCCTCCAGAAGCAGGTTCCCGAGGCGGTGATGGCGGTCTTTACCGCCGACCACCTCATCACCCCCGAGGATGAGTTCCGGGCCATCATCGCCCGGGGCTTCGAAGCGGCGGAGCAGATCCCCCGCAGTCTCATCACCTTCGGGATCACCCCCACCGAGGCCGCCACGGGATACGGTTACCTGGAACTGGGGGAGCCCCTCACCAACGGAGCTTTTCGGGTATCCCGGTTCAAGGAAAAACCCGCCGCCCCCCGGGCGCAGGAGTATTTCGCCGCCGGCCCGAAAAAGTATCTCTGGAACAGCGGCATGTTCATCTGGAAAACAGCCACCTTCCTGTCGGCTCTGGAGAAATACCACCCGGAAAATCATCGTCTCCTCCAAAAAATCGCCTCCGCCTGGGGGACGGAGGACTTCGAATCGGTTCGGGATGCGGTTTTTCCCACCCTTCCCAAAATCAGTGTGGACTACGCCGTCATGGAACCCGCCGCAGAGGATGAGGATTTCACCGTGGCGGCCCTGCCCATGCCCCTTTCCTGGAAGGACGTGGGTTCCTGGGACGCCTACGCCGAAACCCTGGAAGGGGGCCGGGAAGGAATGACGGGCCCGGCCATTCTTGCCGATTCTCCGGGAACCCTGGCGGTGAGCGAAGACCCCGACCATCTCATCGTTGTGGCGGGATGCCCCGATCTGGTGGTAATTCATACAGCCAAAACAACCCTGGTCTGCCCCAAGAGTGAAGCACAAAGGGTTAAGGAGCTCCACGCCGAGGCTCGAAAGAAATGGGGTGAAACTTATATCTAATCCGGAGGCCGGGAGCCTCCGCCGCGGCCGGTCAGCCGTAAAAAATTAATAACAGCAGGAGTGACCATGAATCCTTTAATAGCATCGGCCATCATCGTTTTTTTCGCCCGTATCCTCCAGGACCTGGTGTTCAATTTCAAGATAGAAATGTTCAACCGGGGCAACCGTCCGGGAGTTCTGGTGATCAACTTTTTCGAAAGCATCATCGGTATTTCCATTATTGCCGCGGTGGTGCAGTTCATCGACGACCGGCCCATCCTGCTTTTGGCCTTTGGCGCCGGATCCTCCCTGGGGGGACTCCTGGTTATCTTTATCCGGGAGAAGATGAACCGGAAGCTGGTGGGTCAGAGGCAGTACTTTGCCCGTATCTCCTACACGGGCAACGAAGACCTGCTGGAAGTTCTGGAAAAGGAAGGTTACGTCTTCTCGGTGGACCAGAAGACCTTCACCGACGGGGTAACCCGAACCCTGATCGAAGGTGCCATGGAAAACCGGGCCCGGAAGGAACGGCTCAAACAGCTGCTTCAGGGGCGGCCCAACAAGATCGTCACCATCATCCCCGCCCGGGAGGTATACTGGGTATAAGTCCCTGGTCTCGTAAATAGATAAATTTTTCTTCGGTAGCCACGGGAATTTGCCTATCGCCGGTTTTTACCTTAATATAAAGGTAACCATGAAGAAAACCCTGAAAGAAATCCTTAAAAGCTTGCCGGAAACCGAACAGAAGGTCCGGGATCTGCAGGATCTCATCCTCACCAACCTGGTAATGATGAGTGAAATCCCCGCTCCCACCTTCCGGGAAGACACCAGGATGCGGTTTTTTGTCAACCGCCTGACCCAGGCCCGGCTTATCAACTGTTCCACCGACGAAGTTGGCAACGGCGTGGGCATCCTCCCGGGTAAAAGGGAAGACCGGAACATCCTCGTGGTATCCCACCTGGACAGCCCCTACGATGAAAAGGTGAACCACACCTGTACGGTTCAACCCGACTATGTGGCCGCCCCGGGGGTTAGTGACAACGCCCTGGGGGCGGCGGCGGTGGTTTCCCTTCCCGATATAATTGAAGCCCTGGGACTGGAATTTCAGAGCAATCTGATTCTCCTGGGCTCCTCCCGCAGCCTGGGCCGGGGAAACCTGGAGGGCATCCGGTTCTTCCTGAAAAACAGCAAGGTCCCCATCTGCGCCGGTCTCTGTGTGGAAGGGGCCAAGCTGGGTCGGCTCTCCTACTTCTCCCTGGGGATAACCCGTTTCGAAATCTCCTACTCCGTCCCCGAAGAATACGACTGGACCCGGTTCGGGGCGGTGGGCTCGATTGTCACCATTAACGAAGTGATCAATCGGATCAACGCCATTCCCATCCCCCGGTCCCCCGCCACCAGCATTGTATTTAATTCCCTGGAGGGGGGACAGAGTTCCAACACCGTGGCCCGCAATGCGGTCCTGCGGCTGGAGATCCGAAGTGAATCCAACGCCATGGTCCAGGGCCTGAATCAGAAGATCAATGATATCGCCACCGAAGTCTCTTCCCGAACCGGACAGTCGGTCCAGATCGACATCATCTCCCAGGCCAAACCGGGGGGCATCGATTTCAGCCACCCTCTTGTGGCGGATACCCGGGAAATCCTGAATACTCTTCGTGTGAAACCGCGGATCCGTCCCAGCACCTCGGAACTCTCCGCCTTCATAGATGCCAAAATTCCCGCCCTGACCATCGGCCTCAGCAGGGGAGAGAACCTGGGGCACAAGGACGAAAGTATTGAAATAACACCCATCTATAAAGGAATTGCCCAGCTTCTCGGCATACTGCAGGTCATTGACGGAGGTTTGTGTGACTAAACTCGATAAATGGATCAAGGAGAAGACCTTTCATCACTCCGACTTTCAGGATATTGACGCCCTGGTAGCGGCAAAAAAGAAGATGGGGGTCACCATCTCCCTCTGCATTCCCACCCTGAACGAAGAAGCCACCATAGGAAAGGAGGTGATTCTTTTTAAATCCGAACTGATGCAGCGCTTTCCCCTGATCGATGAAATTGCCGTCATCGACTCGGGATCCACCGACCGGACCCTGACGGTGGCCTCATCCTTTGGAGCCGATACCTACCTGGCCGAAGACATCCTCCCCAACATCGAGAATAAAAGGGGAAAGGGAGAAAACCTCTGGAAAGCCATCTATCAGCTCAAGGGGGATATCATCGTCTACATCGATGCGGACATCAAAAACATCCATCCCCGGTTCGTCTACGGACTCCTGGGGCCCCTGCTTTATAACGAAGAGGTAAAATACGTCAAGGCTTTCTACGACCGGCCCCTGGCCTTCTCCGAAGGACTGCGCCTGTCAGGAGGGGGACGGGTAACGGAGATCCTCATCAGGCCCCTGTTTTCCCTCTTTTTTCCCGAGCTCTCCGCGATTATCCAGCCCCTGTCGGGGGAATATGCGGTGCGCAGAGAGGTACTGGAGCAGATCAGCTTTCCCATCGGCTACGGGGTGGAGACCAGCCACATCCTCGATGTGTATCAGCTCTTCGGACTCTCCGCCTTCGCCCAGACCGACCTGGACCAGAGAGTTCACATGAACCAGGCCACCGTGGACCTGGGCCGGATGGCCTTCGGCATCCTCCAGACCTTCCTCATCCGTATGAAATCCCTGGGAATCATGCCGGACCTGCCGGATACCAGCAACATCCTCCGGCAGTTCCAGGTGAGAGACCAGGAATTTGAAGCCAAGGAGCATCTGATTGTGGAGGAGGAACGCCCTCCCATGCTGACCATCCCGGAATACCGGGAAAAACGGGGCCTACCCCCCCTGAAGCAGGGATAGCAGCCACTGTTCCGGTTCCTCCGTCCCCGTTGTTGCCTCCGTCCCTATCTCGCCATCCGCCGCCGGGGGTTTTCCCAGGGCAGCGGCCATATCCCGGCGGCCGTACCGTACCCCGGCAAGCCTTTCGTTAAGGCAGGCGGCGATTCCGGCTTCCTCCGTCCCCGGTTTTCCTTCCTCCGTCCCCGGGAAAACCCCTTCGATGAGGCCATCCCGCACCTGCAGCACCACCTCCACAGGGCGGCCCCTGAAAACACCCGCCAATCTCTGGGCAAAGGCAGGGGTTTTTCCGAACCGCCACTCCCAGGAACGCAGGGTTTCCCGGTAAACCCGCCCTTCCCCGTCCAGGTCTGAGGCTTTCAGTTCAATAACCCCGCCGGGGGAATCAGGGCGGCCCGGTGCGGCCGTTTCCAGCCCGCCCAGGGCTGATAAATCGGCCGGCGGCGGGGCTGTCCCACCGGCTTCCGGGCCCTCGCTGTCGAAACGGCCCAGAAACGCCTCCGTCACCGCCCCGCAGAACTGATGATGGTCCAGCCCCGGCTTCAGATCCGCCAGATTCACCACTCGGCTCCTCACCGAAGCGACCCCCCTGGCATCGATATTCAGGTTCGGGGCGGCCAGGTAACGGGAGAGCTTCTCCCTGTCCGCAGAAAAAAGAAGGGTGCCGTGGTGAAGGGCCCGGTCCCGCTTTTTTCGAAAGGCGCTGCCGGAAACCTTGAACCCCTCCGCCAGGATGTCGTGGCGGGAGGATATTTCGGCGTGAATCCCCAGCACATCCAGGGCGGCGGTAACCATTTCAAGATTTTTGTCGGGGTCAAAGGAGACGGCGGGGCCCAGGAAGGTAAAATTGCTGTTTCCCCCGTCGTGGTAGACCGTACCGCCCCCGCTCTGGCGGCGCACCAGGTCGGCTCCGTCCCTCTCCAGGGCCTCCAGATCACACTCCACCCAGGGATTCTGGAACCGGCCGATCACCACGCAGGGCCGGCTCTGCCAGAGAAAGAGAATCCTGTCCTCCGTCCCCATCCTGCGGAAGAGCTGCTCCTCCAGGGCCAGATTAAGAAAGGGATCATCCGAAGAAGAGGTAAAAACCCGAACCCGTCCCGCCATAAAGGACCCTACTTGACCCACTCGGAAAGGAGGTTATCCTGCCGGATCAGACGATGGTGGATGAACTCGTTCAGGTAGGTCATGGCCTTTTCGGCGCTCAGAAAGGTGGGAACCCCGCCCCGTTCCATCACCTCCCCCAGGCGGTTGTAGTTGGTGTCCGCCCCGGAGGTGACGGTGATGGACACCACCAGGGGCTTGTCGTGCCGGGCGGCGGTCTCCACCAGTCCCTGGGCGATGTTCCCCTGGAAGCTGTCGATCTCTTCATCGGTGGTATGGATCAGCCCCGCGTGGGGAACGATGGAGACACAGAGGGAATCCACCTCCTCTGCGGAAAGCAGAATGTCGATACAGGAAAGAAAGAGCTGATCCGACACCATGGGGGTCAGGTCCAAAAGGGGCTCCACGGTGACAAAGGAGGGCAGAACCGCCCGGAGCGCCGCCGCCGTGACCGGAGAGAGGCTGGTCAGTTCCAGATCCCCCAGGTTATCGGCGGCGTTGGCCTTCTCGTACCCCGCGTTGGTGATCACCGCCGTCCTCCGTCCCCCCACCCGTTTGGCATCCAGCATGGCGAAGGTCTTCACCAGCCCCAGATGATCCTCCATGGTATCCGCCACCACCAGCCCCGCCTGCTTCATCGCCGCCTTGGCCACGGCGTACTCTCCCGCCAGGCTGGCGGTGTGGGACTGGGTGGCCAGACGCCCCGCCTCGGTGCGGCCCGCCTTGTAAACCACCACCGGCACCTTCACCCACCGGGTGGTCTCGAAGAAACAGCGCCCCGCCCCGGGCTTGAAACCCTCGATGTAGACCCCCATCACCTTGATATCTTCTTTGCCGTTGAAGTAGCTCACCAGGTCGCAGGGGTCTACATCCAGCTGGTTCCCGTAGGAAACCACCACCTGGGGGCTCACGGCATTTCGCAGATTGGACAGTTCCACCAGCCCCAGGGCCCCGCTCTGGCTGAACAGGGCGATGCTCTTTTTCCGGGACAGATCCAGGCTGAACTTGTTCCGGGGGATGAAGAAGGTATTAAGCCCCTTGTCTGCGGCGCCGCCGGCATAGACCACCCCCAGACAGTTGGGCCCCATCACCCGGATGCCCGCCGCCTCGGTGATCCGGCGGATCTCATCCTCCAGACCCTGGTTGCTGCCGGATTCGTTAAAACCCCCGGGGATAAGCAGGATCGCCTTCACCCCCGCCCGGGCCGCCTCCTCCACCACCGGCAAGGTCTGCTCCGCCGGGACGGTGACAACCACCAGCTCCGGCACCGCCGGCAGCTCCGCCAGGCTCTTGTAGAGCGGAAAGGTCACCCCCTCCACCTCCACCTCGCCCCCCCGGGGATTCAGGCAGTACACATCGTCCCGGCCCAGCCGGACCAGGTTGGAGGCGATGATGTTTCCCGCCTTGGCAGAGTCGCTGCCGCTGATTCCCACCACCGCCACCCCCCGGGGGCTGAAGAAGGCCGAGAGGTTATCGAAGGGCTTGACCGGCCGGTCCCAGTAGGCCGTCTCTTTCCGGGCAAAAATGGCATAGCCGTCCAGGGCGATGAAGTTTCGGTCCAGGTCAAACACAAAAGGGTTAATCTCGAACTCGGCAAGAACAAACTCCGAAGGGCTCTGGAAAAACTGGGAGAAGTAGACCGAAAGATCGCTGAGCTTAACCATGGTATCCATGACCTGGTCGAGAAGATCTTCCTTTTTCTGCTGGATGAACTTTTTTCTGATCTCGGTGGAAGAAAGAAGGGCCTGGGCCCACTCCCGGTTCACCGGGGCCAGCAGAAGGTTGGGAGGAGAAAAATGCGCCGCAAAGTGCTCCGCGTCGGAGCCTCCCTTGCTGAAGGAAACCACGGGCCCGAAGGTCTCGCTCTCCCGGAATCCCAGAAGAATCTCGTTACCCAGTTCCGGCGAGTACTCCACGAAGGCCACCAGCAGGATCCCCTCCACCGGAAACCCCTGGGCCTTAAAGTCTTCCTGCATCTTCTCGAAGGAATACCGGAGGAACTCAAGATCTTTATGGAGGACCTTCACCCCCCCCAGCTTCTCCTTGTGGGCCACCTCGGGGCTCACCACCTTGAGAACCACCCGGCTGCTGCCGAACCGGGCCAGGAGGTCCCGGGTGATCTGTTCGGGGGCGGTGATAAACTCCCAGACCGGGGTACGGATATCCAGGGCCGAGAGGATCCGGTAGACCTCGTGCTCATAGAGCTGGCTCCGTCCCCGGAGAAAAGCCTCCTCCAGGATGGTGTTGACCTTGTCCTGCCAGTCTGCCCGAATATTCTCCATCTGATTCCTCCTGGAGGCCATTATAACCCAACCCGCCGGGTTGAAAAGAAAAACAAACCGATCACGGCGACTCAGTGAGCCAGAGACGAAACGTTCTTCAGCACTTCCTCCGTCCCCCGTTTACCCGCCAGCCCGGAAAGGATCAGGGCAATCAGGATGATCCCGGGGATGTCGACGGCCAGCCGGGTCAAGGCGAACCGGGGGCCCAGGCTGGTGTACTCGAAGAGAAACATGGGGATCTTGGTGGTGGACCAGGCGCCGATGAAGATAAACACGTTCTTCAAAGACGCCCCCTTCTTCAGAAAGACCGCCGCCACCGGGAAGGCCGCGTAGAGGGGGCCCGCCGCGGCGCTGCCCAGAAGAAGGGCTACGAAAATCCCCCGGAACCCCGATTTATCCCCCATCAAAGAGACCATCACATCCTTGGGAACCCAGACATCCAGAAGGCCCAAAAGGACAAAGATGGGAGGCAGAACCAGAAGGAGCTCCTTCACCCCGTCCAGAGTGGTAACCACCGCCCGCCGGGCGAAGGATGCATCCACCAAAAAGGCGGCCCCAAGAACCAGAAGAGTGAATAGAAACAGCCGGTATTTTTTCAAGGCGCTTTTCATAAGGTATGCACCCACCCCAGGACGAAGGCCACCAGAAAGGTGAAGACGAAGGCCATGCCGTTTCTCACCAGAGAGAGCCGGGTGCCGAAGTACTGCCGCTCCAGGGGAAAGGTGACCACCCCCACCATCATCAGGGCCGAAACGAAGGCGCCGATCTGGGCGTACCCCGCCCCGTGCTGCATCAGAAGCGCCGCCGTGGGAAAGGCAATGAACCCCGGCACCAGGGTCACCGCCCCCACCAGGGCCGCCAGAACCATCCCCCCGAAACCGGACTGCCCCCCGATGAGCCGGGAAATCAGCGCCGGATCCATCAGGGCCATGGTGAGCCCCACCAGCATCAGAATCCCCAGAAGCTGGGGCAGAATGTTCTCAAAAGATTTCCACGCCTTCAGAAGGCTCTTTTTCGTCTTCTCCCGGCTCTTGAGAACAGAAATCAAGAGCAGGATGACCGCCGCGACATAGAGAAAAATCGTAAAGGACAAAGGAACCCTCCCCGGCTGGGCGGCCGAAGCCGTCCGAATCTGAGACATATTGTAATGAAACCGGGAAGGTTTGGCAAAGGGCGTCGGGTTTCCTGTCAAGCGAAACCCCGCAAACCCCCGGCTCCTTTTCCTGTTCTACCCCCGGGAAACAAGTTCCCCGGGGGGATGTCCTGTCGGGGCCCGGGGCCCGCCCCGGGCCGGTTGCTCCTCTCCGGGAAATCCGGGTCGGGGCCCCTCCCCCCGGGCCCCAATTTTCCAGGAGAGGTGATTGACACTTGCCGGACATCTATGGTAACTTTCCTGCACAAACGGGCTGTAGCGCAGGGGTTTAGCGTACGTGTCTGGGGGACACGGGGTCGGCGGTTCAAATCCGCCCAGCCCGAATTGTATTCGAAAAGGCGATCCTAAGGGATCGCCTTTTTTCATCAACAGGTCCGGCGGGCTTCCGCACTCCGCGGAAGACCCGCCCAGCCCGAGGTTTGTTCGGTAATAAAATCATAGTCTGAGGCCTTCTCCAGATCAAAATATTACCATTCGGGACACAATTGTCTGGCTAAAGTCGTCTTTCCGCACTGCCGCACCCCCAGCAATGCGACGGAAGGAAAAATTTCCAGATACCGGGAGGCTTTTTCAAAAAGGTTTCTTTTTAATTCAGCCATTTTCTAAGTCTAAGTTAGATTTTTACCTAATATCAAGGCGGTAATACTATTCTACCACAAAACACCAGCCTTTCAGCTCTCATCCCAAAGCCCGGCGCAAGGTTTGCACAGAATACCCTTCCCCACCAGACGCCGCTTTGTGGTAAACTGTCACAAGAAGAGGGAAAACTCTATTGAAAAAAGGTCTTATGAATAAAGAGAAATGGATCGTGATTAGCTGAATGAAATCTATCAGTGTTGCCTGCGCCATTGCGTTTAAAAAGGATAAAGTCCTGCTTTGCCGTCGCGGTCCCGGTGAAAACCTGGCGGGGTTCTGGGAGTTTCCCGGTGGCAAGCTGGAACCGGGGGAAGAACCGGAAACTGCGATTGAGCGGGAGCTGTCTGAAGAACTTGGCCTTGCTTCGCGGGCAGGAAAGATTTTCTCTGAGTCCATTCATCACTATGACGACTTTTCGATTCGTCTCATCGCGTTATATGTAGATGTTTTCGAAGATCCTCACGTCTTGAACGCCCATGATAAATATGCCTGGGTCCACCCCCGGTGTCAATTCCAAAATGTTTTGATACACGATTCTAAGATAATATGAAACATTTTAGGCTTGTTTTAGCGTGTTTTTTGCTGTTTTTCCGTGTCAAAATCAATGTTTTCATAGGTCTTGAGGTACTCCAGGAAGGAGGATTTTGAAATCTTGCCAGGCTTATATCCTGGCCAGTCTATCAGGGTTTGGGGAATCTCGTTCAGGATGAACTTGAGGTCGCCGAGGGTTAAAATGGCTGGGAGATCGTCATGTTCCCGGAGAAAGGCTGTCAGATTTTCCTCCACTGAAAAGGCAGGAAGATTCACAATGTAATGCCTCTCAATAAACTCCAAGAGGTCAGCCTTCATTATATGTTCGTCTTTAATTGCCAGCTCACCGTCATCGATGAGCCGGCCGATTGTCTGGGGAGAAAGGTCAAGAAGAAATGCCACTTCTTTTTTCGTTAATTCCTCAGGTATGGTGTTAAATACCCAGTCGTCGTTAATTCTGTCTTTCAAACCTTTTCCTCCGAAGGTGCGCAACTTCCTGGACTCTCACCAGGTTATAATAACTTTCTTCAATTAGGTCGATCCGCTCTTTATCGGACAGATAATCCTGGAGTGACCACCAGGGAATCCTATAGGTACCCCGGATTTTTAGGCAATCCAGCTTACAGTTCATTACCAGGTCGAGAACCTTTTTATAAGAAACCTTCAAGAGGGCTGCGGCCTGATAAACGTTGTAGCAGAACTGGACACCGTATAACGCGTTCTCTTCCAGGATCTTGCTCGCGTCCTTTTGTTCTGGTTGAACAGCTGGATTGTCGTTGAAGAGCGTAAGCTGATCCATGTGGCCCCCTATATGCATGCCAGGTCGAGAGAAATTGCGGTCATCTTCTTATCTCCGGGACGGCGTTCATAGAAGCGGATGTATTCCTTTGTTCCGGTCGTCTCGATGGAGTTTTGGATGGCCTCCATGGCCTCTTTCCATTTGGGATCGTCGATCTCATATTTTCGAAGCTTCATGATATCCCTGACATTTACATTTCCCGTGTGATCCTGGGTGAAGGCTGCCTTTACCATGGCCAGAAGAACTGGATCAGCGTTAGCCGATCTTTCGCTGATGCATTCTTCAATCAGGTGTTCAGCTATTTGCAGCTGTTCATTAAAATCTATGGTCTCATTCTGGGCGACTTGGACCAGGAACCTCCCGTCGATCGTTCGGAGTTTAATATTTCCCTTTGTCCCTCCGAAATCCACTCCATGTTCGGAGGCTGAAAGCTCGACGAACTCCTCGATCTTCTGCGCCACTTTTTTCTTAAAATCGATCATGAGATTATTCATCTCTTTGGCTGCCTCAATAATCTCCTGAACCGTTTCATCTCTGAGTACATCAAGAACTCTTAAGTTTTCCAGAGGTACTAAAGCCCCCCGGCTATCCTCATAATACGCTTTCCCTTCTACTGTTTTCTTTGCCATATTCGTTCTCCTACCTCTGTGATTTCTGTGATTTCGCAATGCGATTGATAAATCCCTGAGCTGCTCTTAATTCATTCATCGTGCAAAATCTCAAGGACTCTTTTCCGAAAGCTTTTTTTAGAAAGCCTAATACCCTTTTTTCCCATCCCTGGCCGAGGGTTGTTTCTCCCCGGGTTTCTATGGAAGCAATCATTCTCCGCTTTTCTTGACTGAGGTAGTCCGGCATGGTGAGCCTGAAAGGAAATCCTTTTTGTCGGAAGACGTCCAGAACCTCCGACAACTCTTTCAGATTCATTTCCTTGGATGACTTCTTTCCGGTGATACCCTCCAATAGGGCCCTGTAGGTTTCATCATCCAGGGATAAACCATTTCCATTCCCGCAGGAGCAATGATCTTCAAAGAACCATTTCCCGCAGCTACAAATCCGGGCCTTACCTTTTGCCACATGGATAAGCTGGATTAGTTTTGCTTTCTGATTCATCTGGGCCGACACCTTGTATCTTTAACCAGCCGGTACACGGGGATTTTCTTCCCGGTTTCACTCCCCGGAGGGAGAGCCCATCCATCCTGCAGGAGGATTCCTTCCCGACGGTATTTCATGATTGAATTCTTGATGTAACTTCTTGAAGCCTCCGTTAACTTCATCAATTCCGGAACGGTGAAGACTTTTTTAAGCCTCATGGCGTCCCAGATCATATCTGCTTTCTTTTTCCCTATTCCTCCTCCCTGATATTCAACTGTGTGATCGGTAACCGTGACGAGGCCCTTATCCCTCATTTTGCTAATGGCCTTCAGCACGTTTTTTTTAGACCGGCGGTCGTCGTACTTCAGAAGCTGATAGATCTGTGAGTACGAGAGTTTCTTGTGTTCTGCCAGGAGAATTCTCACCTGCTCGGCGATCACCGGCGTCTTGAATAGTTCGGCTGTATTCATCACGATATCTTCTGAAGCATGTCGCCGGTGACCTCCGCGATATCGGAGGCATTCATGATTTTAACGAGAGCCATGGCATCGTTTACCACCGTTCGAAAATCACCGTTGGCCTTTTTACAGAGCTTCGCCGCGACTTCAACGGAAACATCGATCCCCACCGACACCTTGTAGAAGGTTTTTACGTCAACCACATCAACCGGCTGGTAGAGGACAATGGGTTTTCGGATCCGGCTCTTCAACCTGGGGACCCCGTCGATCTTTGCCTTTAAAGCTTCCTCCCCGACCAGGACAAAAGGGAGTCTGCACCGCTCATTTAAGCCCCTGAGCATTTCGATATACCGTACAGGCATTTTGTCCGCTTCATCGATAATGACCAGGCGCCTCACAATGGCGGAAGCTTCCTCTATGACCGCCAGGCAGCGCTCAAAATTGTTCGGTTTCATCCCCGAAAGTTCAAAGGCAATTTCCTTAAGCAATTTCACCAGGGTAAACCCTTCCATGAACTGGACCCGGGCCACATTGCTTTTCTGGGTAACATACCAAAGGGTTGTATGGGTTTTCCCCCGCCCGACGGATCCGAGAACCATCCCGATGGATGACGAGAGGGAATTATCAGGGGAGGCCAGATCGTCACACAGGTTCTTGAATCGTGTGACATTGCTGGTGGCCACCATGGCGGTGTCGTCCACGTACAGCTTTCCTTCCCGGGGTTCTGCGGTGAAACCCTCTTCTTGGAGTTGCCGGATGATGTGGGTGGCACGGTCTTCATAATTCGGATAATCTCCCGATGCAATCTTTGAAACCGTCGTTCTGTCCATGTTCATTATCTTCGCCGCCTGGGCAATAGATAATCCGTTTGCGTTCAGGTACGCTTTTAAGTCCATAGGTCCTCCTTAACCTTCTTTCAATTGCCGATAGCTTTCCCAATAAACGGCTTCTGTTTCACTCAACATTTCGGTGAAGTTTTCATAAAACAGGGCGTCGATCCGGGACAGCTCGTATCCGTCCACCAGTTGATCAATACACCAGGCATATCGTTGATGCTCATTCTCATGTATTTGAGGAAAAGCAATCGTTCCTTCATTTAGATTCCGACTTTCTGAAATCCGTTCCTCAACAAGTCGGGATATCTCTTTCCCCGCCGGCTTGCTCTCAATCGATTCTTTTACTGAGGGAATTCTTCTCTGTTCCGCCTTCCTCAACGTCGCCGCATAGGAAGATTGCAGTACCGGGCCGTCGATGCCCGATGTCATCTTTTTAAAGGCATCTCTCACCGCTTTTTTCTGGTGCCCCTTCCACTCCAGAGCCTCACGAGCCTCCTGTTCATCAAGGAACTGATACTTCCTTACCTTTTTAAGCGGGAACACCCGGCCGTCGGTCCCGACAGCCCAGGCGTATTCGGGTGAACGGGGATCCCATCGAACCTGAATCTTTTGTCCTTCATACCCAAGCACATGGTTTCGAGAATCGGAAAGATCTTCCTCTGTCAGAGGAGCGGTGGATTCATAAAGCTCATTGGCCAACCGAATCCTTCCATTGGTAACCTTTGGATAGTCTTTATTCAAAAATATGAACTTCAGTTCCAGGGGATCAATTTTCTCCGGCCGCCAGCCCTCTTTCATAGCTTGAAAGAGCTTCTCCTTTGGCGAGCACTTCAAAGAGGTGTGAGTTCGGTTCTCATATTCCTCAAGGGCATCGAGGACTTTGAGGATGAACTCTTCTTCGGAGAGAAGAAGGTGTTGCTCCTTCTGTCTTTTCAAGCGGAGAGTCTGCCGCTCATCCACGGCGGCATCATCTGCCAGGTTGCGGCACATTCCAGGTAAGGCCCGGTCAAGAAGCAAACTCTCCAGGGAATCAAAGAATCTCTCAATCGGTTTTGTCTTGGCGTTCTTTACCTTTGCAAAAATCTGTCGGTTTCGTCTTTTCCACTCTTCCGGAGTCTCTGCGTAATCCGGAAACTCATGATCTTCGTGGACCAGGGCATAGCCCTTTCCTGTGGCGTATAGCTGGGATATATCCTCCCATTTCAATCCATAGACCTGGATCTCCCTCACCACCTGGGCTATGTCCTTGGAAAGTTCAGGCCGGCCATTATCGTTATAAGTACACTTGAATTTCCCGAACCGCTCCAGCCCCATTTGAAGAGCCCTCTTAACGGTAGAGGAGGAATACTTCCTGTCGAAAGCGATCCCGTAGGGCAGCCGGGTGTACATATCCAGCCAGAGGTAGCACTGGAGCCGATAAACCTCCATGGTTTCGTAATCACAGATCCACCAGTTGAAAATGTGCTGATCCCCGACAACCACCTGGAAAGGGTCAAGTGAGTCAAGATCGCGCATAATATAGAAGGTATTATCGATAGCTCTGTCCCCACCACGGGCATATTTGTGTACCACCGGGGTGATCTTCTTAAGGTGGTAGTAAGCTGATTTCTCGCTTCCCACCTGCCAACCCTCTTCGGCGGCCTTTCCCAAAAGAGCCTTATAGGCCCCTTTTTTGGAACAGGACCCCACCTCTTTGGTGGCCAGAAGATAGTAAGCTCTCAGCCAGGACAACGCCTGATACGACCATACCGACATCCCCCGGCCGCGCCTTTCAGTCTTTCCCTCTCGGATTTCTCTCTCATAGCGGCGGACCGTTACGGTAGAGACTTGGTATTCCGATGCGACGACAGAGAGCCATTCACACCGCTTCATCTCCGGAGGCCGGGCCTTCAACCGAGCACAGATTTCTTCTTTGAGGCGAGTCTTCTTGTCTTTGTTATAGTCGCTCTGGTTGATAATGGCGTTGTCCATGGGTTACTCTTCTTCTAGCTCTTGGCTCTGGACAACCCGGGTTTGATAAAGGTCTTCATTCATCCGCCGGCGGATCTTTTCAACGAGGTTTCTGGCTGCCTGGGAGCGGATATCCACATCAGAGAGACTGGCCAGGTAATCGTCCACGGACCGAAAAAATCTGAACTGATAGTCGGTAAGCTGGGGGCTTGGAAGCCGAATATCTTCTATCGCCTGGGACTCGACCCATGCATCAAAAAGGTTCATTTGGCGGTAGTCAGGCTTTTTTGACCAGGCGGCCACCATGGCATCAACCTCGTCATTGACGCGTCGCATGGTGTTCCGCCGTTGGAGCTCTTTTTCACACTCGTCGTTCCATTTAGCCCCGCGAACCTTGGTGACCTCATACTGGTCCACCATCTTATTGACCCAGGCTTCGGTCTTTTCGGCTGATTCTTCTTCCAGCTGGGCATATTCTTCCGGTGTAAGAAGGATATCCTCCCCGGAGGCAGATAGTTCCCGGGGGACAAAGCGTTTGAGCCAATTAGAGGCGGTTCTTCGGGAAATACCAATTTCATCGCAATAATCTGACCAGGTTTTCCCGAATGGGAAATTTTGCCCATTCGGGACTTCGTCACCAACTTTCAAGTTTGCAGTCCGGAATTCCTTTCCTGCCTCTGTTAAAACATGATGGGCTTCCCATAAACCCCGCATAACCTCCACGGTCATGTTTTTCCATTTATAGACCAGTTTTTGCATCTTTCCGACGGAGTTGTCGTAATCCCAGGCCAGCGCTAAGACCTCGAGCTCTTCCTTGGCCTTCTTCTGATTCTGCCTCGTTGGCTTCAAGAACACATCCTTTTGGGTAAGAGCCCTCTGGGCGGTAACAATTTCGTTGCTCATGCGCTTTTCTTCTCCTTCCAGTAAATCTCTCTTAATGCCTCAACATGGGCCATGCGAAGGCAATGAATCTTAAAATCCAAGCCAGTGACACCGAATAGACGGCCCGCTTTTTCCATCCGCTCTGCAATTTCTTCAATCCGGGCCCCAAAAGGCTTGTTCTGAAAGGTATCCGGCATGAAGATCTGCATCGGCACGGCGGGGGGCAGGGTTCCCGGAATCACCCCACCCATTTTTCATCATCCTCAACGAAGGCAGAAAGCTTCTTCCAGCTGTTGAACCCCAGCATTAACGCCAAGCCTTCCTGGGCCATCGACAGCCTCATTTCTCCCCAGATTATTTTGTTCAGAACCCTGGGGGCGAGGGAGAGCTTCCTGGCAATGACCTCGGTGGAAAGCTCCTGCTGCTTCATAAGCGTTTCGATCCGGTTTCCCTGTTTTCTGTTCTGGGCAATTTCTTTGACCATTCCCTTCTCCTTTTCTATTGATTTTCCCATTCTTCTATAATCAGCTGGGCTTCCCGGCCCAGACCGACCTGTGACAACACCCTCCCAAGGGCGGCGACTTTCTGCGTGGCGATGTCGGTGAGAATATTCAGGTTATCCAGCTGTATCTGGTTCTGGGCGATGGCGAGGCCCCTTTTCAGCCGGAAGAACCCCTCTACTTCGTACCGGTAAGCCTGAAGCAGCTCGGCGTAGATTTCTTTCTCCCGACCCTTAGCGGCCTGGTCGGCTACGAAGGCAGCGTATTCCTCGGCTAACGCCCTCGCAGCGCGTGCGGCTGTTCTGTCTGAAATGTCAAACTCAATGGCTTTGTCGAAAAGTCGTAAAAACTGATCCTCTAACTCTTGTTTTTTCATGGGGTCTCCTTTTCTATTTCAGGGATTTCTCTCGCCACGCTTTCAAAGCCGCTGGCTTCAAGTTTTTTGGCGCTTCTTGGTAAAGCCAAAGCTCAATAGCATCTCCGGCGATGGCGACCATTTTCCGACCAGATATCTCCGAGTAGCGCTTTAATTCATTATGAAGGCGAGCCGGTATTGCAACGTTATTGGTTCTTTTTGCATCTTTCATGATTTGATTATCGACGCATTTAAAACCTTTGTCAACATTTTTTTTAAAAATAATGTAATACGCAGTTGGATTTAGGACGAATAGTATAATATGCACTACAAAATACACATTATGACGTTCTGGGATCGGGTTAATAAACTCTTAAAAGATGGAAATAAACAGTCGATCGCTTGGTTGGCAAGAGAGTCCGGAGTTTCAAGTAGTACGATAAAAACCTCTATAGGGCGGAATGGGTTGCCATCGGTTGAGATCGGGTGCAGGATTGCCAAGGTTCTTGGGGTCTCTGTCGAATACTTGGTCACAGGTGTCGACCCTTATGAAGAAGAAGCTCCTGATGAAGACGACAAAATCGTAAGCGCACCGGCAGTGATCACCCCTGGAGGAAAAACTTATTCCTTCAAAGATGAAGATGTGGTCATGGTGCCTATACTTTCCCAGAAAGTCAGTGCGGGCCACGGCCAGGACTGGCATGCCGAGGCCCTTGAAACCGGAGAGACCCTCCCGGTGCTAAAGCGCCTGGTAAAAATGTATAGCCATTCCCTCCTCCGGGTGGTTGAAGTCCGGGGAGATTCAATGACCGGGGTTCACATGTTCGATGGAGACATGGCTATCTTTGTAGACAAGCTTGTCCGCCGGGACGGAATCTATGTCGTTGCGATCCACGGAGAGCTTTATGTAAAAAGGCTGGAATTTGATCCGATCGAGAACCGGATTAAGGTGATTTCTGAAAACCCGAAATACGAGGCCAAACAGGTGCCGGCAGACACAGAGATCCTTCAAATCTGCGGGAAGGTCGTCGGGTGGGTGCATAGTCATCCCTACTAGCCCTGGGGCTGGTTTGAGATAGAAAAATTTTTTGGAGATATAAAATGAATAGTAGCCCCTTCTTATTTTTAACCCTGACTTTAGCAGTGTTCATCATTACGGCATACGTTGTCTCAAGAGAAATAAAAAAGATCCCCAAAGGGGGTAGATCAATTCTTGGAGGGACCATTCTGTCTTTAGGCTGCTTACAGGCAGGCATGAGCATTGTGTTATCAATCCAGACCCTGGTTATCGGGCAGCCAGTTTTTGGTGGTTCGTTCAACCTGGAATTATTTCAAGCAGTTCTATTGATTCTTCTTGTCGGAGTACCGTCGGGGTTGGTCGTCGTGGGAGTTGGTAGAATATTGAATTATGCAAAGAGTATGTTTGTACAGACAGGTAAATAGGGCTTCTCTGTAGAGGGAAGTATAGAAAAATAGAAGTGGAGAATTAAATATGGAATTAAAGAGAATGATCGTACACAAAATAGATAAGAAACAACATAAACCTGAAGTGATAATTACCTTCAGGAAAAATCTTCTTCCTGCAAATAGACTTGCCGAAAATTTTATGATTGAGATCGACAAAGCTTATAATAGCCGACAAAAACGAAAATCGTTTGGAAGATTTTATACTGATACAACTCTATACCCATTCCAAGGCTATCTAAGATCATATCTTTCTTCTGCTACAGACAAGGAATTTATTGATTTTTCCATAAATGCGGCTGAACTTCTGAAAAGGGAGTTGGGCAAGAAGATAGCATCAACCGGCGGGAATCTCTTTCTGATGCATTATGAAAATGATACCGAAGAGCTTGTTTCCGCAGTAGTTTTGAGCGACAAACTTGCTTACGTGCTCAATGACAAACTCGAATTATCTGGAGAAATAAATCTTGATACCGAGAAAGTAAATATGGCAACAATGATTAAAGTTAGCCTAATAGACAATGCTGAAGACCTCACTTATTTGTCATTCATCCGCGGCAAGAAAAATGTTACTGACTACTTTGTTGATTTCATTGGTTGTGAAGACTATCAAAGCCCCGCAAAATCAACAGAAAAATGTGTTGAAGCAGCTGAATCTTACATGAAGGATAATAAATATGATACAAAAAAGATTCGGGAAGTAGAAAAGCAACTTGTTGATTATTTCTCTAAAAACGACGAAGTTAGTTTAGAAGCTATCGCGAATATAATTAATCCGCAGGATCCGGATTCATTCACAAAATATGCTGCCCCCTATGAAATAAACACGGAGTTTCAACCAATCTCACAAAAATATAAAAAATTCATTCGTGTCGAATTTTCGAGTAAGGACCTCTCCCTCTCTTTCTCCAAGGGACTGCAGGATGATGGTACCATCAGATACGATGAAAAGGAAAAGGCTGTGATAATTAAAGATCGATCGGGAGATATAAAGAAAAAACTTGAGCAGGAGTAGGATGCTTTGGAAAATTTCCAATATATTAAGAGCCTACTTGGACGATCTTACATAGGTGAGTATGACGAAAGCAACAATAGTCTTTCTATTCAGATAACTCTTGTGAAAGAAGATATTACTCATTTCCATGAATGGGCGAAAACAGGTAATAAAATCGACTACGATTTCATTGTTAATGGAGAGACTCGTGAGACAAATTCTCTGTCTGAGGCTGATATAGGATTACAGATTAATACTAAGATTTTTCCTAATGATTTTCGAGCAATATTTTTCTTCTTGAAAGATATGGAGGAATTTAAGAGTCGCTATCTTGTCAGGTGTGGAACTGATGAAGACTTTCCTGCATTTTATATTCTTTCAGAAAATTATTTCTCTGATGATCCTGCACTCCCTGAAGTAAAACGTATCCAAAATTATAAAACCCTCTTTTCTGTATTAAAAGACATTTCAGATCACGAAACTTTGTATGAGTTCATCTTGTTTAATGAATGCAAACTTTCTATCAGGAAGGAATTGGATTTTTTAATAACTTCTCCGGCAAAGGTCCCAGACATTTCCATTATTGAAAGCTTGAGAATAGAAATTGAGCGCGAAGAACATAGAGAACAGCGGAGATCAATATTAAAAAGTATTCTGGTTGATATTTTGTTTCATGAAAATCCCCATGAACGCTTATTTATCTTGATCCATAAAATCAATGAGATATATGAAACCTGGAAGGTTAGTTTTAATCTCTACATACAAGAGTTTTCATACTCTGTGCTGAGAAGCGAGTTTCAGAAAAACGCATTGGATTTTTTTGAAAGGATTAGTAATACTATTGCGGATATTAGAAGCCAGGTTATCGTTATCTCAACAAGTGCCATTGCTATGACGCAAATGACAGAAGGCTTGTCTCTAAAGAATGTACTTATCCTTGTGAGTATTTTAACGGCAACTGTAATTTATCATCAAATCCTTGCTAATCAAAGTGGTGATATAAAAAGAATTGATGGTGAAATTAAAAGACAGGACAATCTCTTGTCGGAGAAGCAGAAGGCATTCTACGAAAAAGAATGTAAAAACAAGTTTGATGACTTATATGACCAGGTGAACATCCAAAAAAAGAGAATTCGGCTATTTAAAATTTTATTATGGGGTAATTTCATTATCGCCTTTGCCCTCCTAATGTACCTATCTTTTTTTGCATCGAGAGATTTGCATTCGCTCAATCGGAACTTTCTATAGCTCCCGCCCTACTTCCATTACATGAAAATTCAAGCATCTAAGATACACCCATCAGGAGGTATCTTAGATGTTCCTACAAACCCATCCAGAAATCAATAAATCCTACCCCTACGCCGGCCACGGCTGTAAAATTGCCAGTTACTTATATTGGGCCGAACAGGTCCTTCGCCGACATTTTACAGCCTGGGAGATCGAACTCCTCACCGGCCAGATGATCAAGCACAACTACCTAACCACAGACCTCGCCGTGCTTGAAGAGTATGAATTGGTGGTTCCGAAATACCTCAGCATCCCCGTTGAAAGGGCTTTCCGGGCTGAACCTGGCTACATCCCCAAACTAAACGAAATTGCCATCCTTCGCCTGGATAAGCCTTACTTCACACACTTTGTTCCGGGGTTCTATGTATCGGGATCCGGCCTGAGTGTTCCTGGCCCCGGCTGGGCGTACGCCTGGGATTCTTTGGGAATACGGAAGGGCCGGGAGAACTATAAAATCACCGGCTTGCGAATCATGACCCTGGATGTCTCGCGCCTGAATTTCCCCATGGAGGCGTTGAACCCGCTAAGGTAAGAACCGGAGGGATGAATGAAAACTGAAATATCCAACGGAGCGACCATCGAGACAGTGCCCGATATTAAGCTGAAGGCAAGGCTTCATCAGCTGTTGATAAAGATTCTTTCTCTGAAATTTCTGTCCTTCGCTGTTCAGGTTGTCCTGGGCATTATCTGGTTCCAGGCCCTACTTTCAACCGGGGAGTGGAATGTCGGCCTCTGGGGTGTCTGGGTTGGCTATATCGTCGGGGCGTTTACCGTTTACACCGCCGGAAATGTGAAAACCAAACAGGTCTACAGCAGCAGAGAAACAAGTCTCCCGGTTATCTCCGGCGGTGATGAGCGATGAGAACTCTTGTCGTGACAATCTTCCCCTGGCTCCTGGCCGCCCTGGGTATAGGGTATGGGGTTCTGTTTGGGAAACTGCGAAGTAACGCCGCGAAAAGGGCCCAGGCTGTTGCCAGGAAATACAAACAGCAGAGAGATTCTTCCCGTGCCACAGCCAGGATTCTCTTTGAGCATCAGGACAAAATCCAGCATGTCCGCCGGGCAGGGGCGGAGATTGTCAAGAAGATCCAGGAGGCCAAGAGTGAAGAGGACGCGGTTGAAATTATTGCTGATCTTACTTCTGACTGGAACGCTGGCCTTTAGTTGTGCCACCGTTCCGGTAAGCCCCTCCCCGGAGGACATTGTCCTGCCGCCGGTTCCGGTTCGTCCGGTTCTGCCTGGGGTTTCCGACATGAAAACAGCAGGCGAAACAATCTGGGCCCTTATGGCCTATGCAAAGGAATGGGAAGCCTGGGGGGCTTCGGTTCAGCAGATGGTGGAGGAGCTGTAAGTGGAGGGGATATTCGCTGGATTTGTTAAAACCTACGGAACCGTCGGCAGTCTGGTGTTCATCGGCATCATCATCTGGTTTTTCCTCAGGGAGATAAAAAAAGACTTGGCCCTCATGCAAGCCTCGGTTTCTTCTATGAGAGATGAACTGCTTCGTGAGATCCAGGAGCTGCGGGATCTGTCAAATGCCCGGGATGATGCGATCATGGAAGAGCTGAAATCCATGGAGGAAGAAATCCGGTTCATTCATAAAGAATACCTTCGAAAGGAAGATCACTATCGAGATCTGGGAGGATGGCGGGCAGAGTTCCGTGATATGCAGGAACGAATCGACGCCATATACAAGCTTGTCTTAAGCACAAAGGAGCGCTGAAATAATGGAACTGATAAAAGAACTCCGGGGGAAAATTCTCTTCTTCCTAAGCTACATCTCTCCCAATTCGGTCAATCACCAGGAAGTGGTTTCCACCCTTTTTGAATACCACCAGGTTGATGACATAGAAAAAGCTCTGGACTATCTCTGTGAAAAGGCTCTTGTCAGTCGAACCGAGACCCCTCATCCCTTTCGGAAACGGGAGAAGATCGTCACCTATAAAATCCTTCCCAAAGGAACGGATATCATTGACGGCACCATTGAAGATCCCGCCATTGCCGTAGTGGAGTGGTAATATGGGTGTAAAAAGCAAGGTGGACCTGTATGGGCTTGCAGAACGGGTCATCCGCCTCTATAACACCGATGGGCGGACCCTGAAGGAGATTGAAGGCCTCCTGCGGGAGGAAGGCTTTGACATCAGCCGGGAGGCAATCCGTCGGTCGGTAAAATCGGCGGGGCAGGCGGCGGCGGAGTACAAGGCCGCTTACGAAGAATCCAGGGCCATTGTCGATGCGGTACGGGAGAACCCGAATACAGACACCTACGAAGCCATAACTTCGCTTATAGCCTCCAAGCTCCTAAACCAGATCAAGGACATCGAGGCCTTTGATTTTGAAGATCCCATTAAAATGATGGACGGGGTAGCAAAGATGACTCGGGCCCAGGTCCAGGTTTCCAAGTTTCGGATGGAATATCAAAAGGGGTTCAACGCCGCAAAGAAAGAGTTTCTTGAGAGCCTTAATGCCGAGCTGGAGGGCCATCCCGAATTAAAATCTGCCTTGGTTGAGGTGGTGTCGCATATGGAGGCTCCGGAGAAATGAACGAGCCCTCCATGCTCAAGGACCTTGTCGGCGGCTCAGCCAACAAAGAAGCACTGAGACGCCAGAAAGAATCCAGAGCCAGGAGAGACCAGGCGGAGCATGACTTTGATTATTTTTGTAAGACCTACCTCTCGCACTACTTCTTCTCCGAGGGGGCTGAGTACCATGGGATTCTTACGGATATCTTTAACTCCCGAAGGATAACCGAGCAGCACTGCACCAGGCTCCGATCCATCATCAAGGAAGATTATTGGTCCTACTTCAAGCCCATGGACGAGATAAAGGCCATCATCGATGCAGAACCCCGGGAACACGGGAAAAGCGTTCGGGCCAGCTTCGCCTTTCCTCTTTGGTGCGGCCTTTATAAAAAACGGAACTTCACCCTTCTTATTGGACCGTCTTCCGACTCGGCGGAAGATAACCTTTCAAACCTCACCGTCGAGCTTGAAGAGAATGAGCTGATCCTTGAAGACTTCGGGGACATGAAGGGAGATACCTGGACCAATAAAAAGATTGTGCTTTCAAACGGAACCTGCTTCATGGCCCGGGGAGCAGGCGGATCCATGCGCGGTGTGCGTCATCGCGAGAACCGCCCGGATATGGTTATCTGTGACGATATCCTGAAAGACGATGCCGCCGAAAGCCCCACCCAGCGGGACAAGATTTTCCGGTGGGTAAAAAGGGTGGTTCTTCCCTTGGGGAAAAAGGTCTTCCTTATTTTTGTGAACACCATTTTTCACGATGATGACCTTATCTGCCGGCTGCTCGGAGAAATTGAAGACGGAAAACACTCTGATTGGATCGGGCTTCGTTTCTCCTGCTGGCTCCAGGATTCGCCGGCCCTGGGCCCTTTATGGCCGGGGAACTGGAGTACGGAAGATTTAAATAAAAGAGAAGAGGATATGGGGCCCACTCCTTTTTCGACGGAGATGAGGAACGAACCGCTCTCTGACGATGCAAGGATTTTCCGGCCTGAATGGATTGCTTATTACGATCCTTCTTCCGTTAACGAGGACGGCCTGAGGAAGATAGGGGCGGTGGATCCGGCCACCGGGGCCCATGATATGAGCGGGATCCCGACCATCGGCATTCCGAAAGAGAAGCAGGCGGTCAAACGAATCTACGTTATCGACGGCTGGGGCGAAACCTGTTCCGACAGTAAAATGGTTTCGACCCTGGTTATTAAATATCTGTACTACCGCCATGAAAAGATCGGGTTTGAAACGGTGAGCTTTCAGAAGATCTACAAAGACAGGATTGTAGAAGAAGCCGCCCGGGAGGGGGTGTATCTCCCTATCACAGAAGTAAAGCCCGGGGGGCTCTCCAAAGAAGCCCGGATCCGAAAACTGGCTCCATTGATTGAAAACGGGATTATCCAGTTCCATCCGGCCAGGTGTAAGAAGCTCATCGAGCAGCTCCTATCCTTCCCGAAGGGGACTTATGATGACATCCCCGACGCTTTGGCCTATGCGGTGGACTTGGCGACAGAAGGTTCGGGGAACCAAAAAGCCGCCGGCGCCGGTAAAAAATACCGGCGGATAAAAACACTTATGAGAGGTTACCGTGGGTAAATTAAACGCTCAGATTGTACAGCTCAACCATTTCTTGAATTATATGCCTAACCCCGATGTCATCTTAAACCGCACCGGTGAAACGGTTGAGGTTTATCGGGATATGGACGCCACAGACGGCAAGATATCCAGCCTTACAGGTGCCCGAAAGAATGAAGCCCTCCGGACAAATTTTCATATAATCCCTACCGGACAGAGCGCTGTTGACTCTTATTTGGAAAAGCATTGGGATATGGAAAAACTGCTCTTCCTTATGCAAGATTTAATGGAAGCCCTGAAATTCGGTTACAAGCCCACGGAGATTTACTGGAAACAGGTCGACGGTGTATATGTCTTTGATTATTATCGCGGGCTTCCTTCGGAGTTTTTTGAATTCGATTTTGATGGCAGACCTATCTTCCTGGGGAACGGGGTTCGCAAAGTCTGTGATGAGCCGTACCGTTTCCTGGTTCATCGAAACGGCGGGACAAAACATGACAACCCCTACGGTGTGAGCCTCTACTCCTCCTGTTATTGGCCCTGGCAATTCAAGCGGGCCGGGTTCCAGTTCTGGATGCAGGCAGCAGAGCTTCTGGGGGTTCCTTCCATCGTGGCTATCTTCGAGAGCTCTGATGGTGATGAGAAGCTGGAAGAAAGGGCAAATCTCCTGGCTTCTGAACTGGCAAACATTTCCTCCGGATCCGCCGGCGCTCTGGCTAATGTTAAAGAGATAAAGCAGCTTGACATGAAGGGGGCCTTGAAAGATTTTGAGACCATCATCAAAGTCTGTAACGATGAGATCTCCTACGCTATCACCGGTCAGACCTTGGCTACGGGGGAATCCCAATACGGAAGCCGCGCCCAGGCGGACGTTCATGAAAGAACGTTTGCCTCCTTCACTGGCCAGGATGCCCGGGCTCTGGCGGCCACGCTGCAGGAGCTTATTGGATGGGGTGTAAAGATCAATTTCCCGAAAGCAGAGCTTCCCAAAGTTGTTGCCGATGTTGGAGACTATGCCCACTGGGAACAGGTAGTTGATGCCATTGATCGAAAAATTCCGGTAAGCAAATCTGCGCTCTATAACCGCTACGGGCTGCCGGAACCTGATGAAGATATCCCGGGTGATGCATTTGTTTCCGATGCTTCCGCTCCACCGAAAATAAATCTTTCAGATCTGGCTTCTGACCGCTCTTTTTTTTTGCGGACAAAAGGCAAGAGATAGAAAACCTTATCATTGAGAACGAAAAGGCCAACGCCGGAGATCTTGATAAAATCGATGTGGCAGCTTTCAGAGCGATTACGCCCATAACCAAAACAGACCTGCAGGATTTTTTGAGTGCGGTGGTGAAGAATGATCAGGTGCTATCAAAGACATTCATCCCCGCAATTTCTTCCAGAATAACAGAGAGTACTTTTAATGCGCTTATGTTCTCCTGTCTTTTAGGAATGGACCATGCCGCTGAAACCCTGGCACTGGCTGCGATACAGATACTCCCTGATTCTATTCCTTTTGTTGAAGCCATCAACTACATGGCTTCTAAAGTCCCACTCACAAAAGCAGAGTACTATAGCTTAAGTGATCAGCTAAAATTCCGTGCCTTCACCGTCGGCCGGTTAACCCAGGTCGATGCGGTCGAAAGAGTCCGACATTACTTGGTGAAGGCTGTTTCGGACGGCCGCTCTTTATCGGAATTCCAAACCCAGACGGGGATCGATGAAGCGATGAAGGTAGCGGGTTTTGATGAAGATTCCCCCTGGTACTGGGAGACAGTCTACCGTACCAACATTCAAACAGCCTATAACACCGGCCGGCTGATGCAGTATGAGAAAAATCCCCCTGAGTATTTGGAGTTTATAGGTATAGGAGACATCCGACAGACAGACATTTGTCGAATCAGGATGGGAACAATTCTGCCATTCGGGGATCAGTGGTGGGAGAATAATTACCCGCCGTTGCATTTCAACTGCCGCTCCACTATCCGGGCTATCTATAAAGAAGAGGCACAAATCCGGGGAAGTAAAAAAACGGAAAAGCCAAAAGGCGATGATCCTCCTGGAGGCTTCGGAATGAATCCGGTGAAGAGTGGGTCTTTCTTCGAATTAACCACGGCCATGAAAGAACGGGCCATCAAATACGGAATTGATACTGACTTCATAAACGCAGCAGTAGATGCCAACCTGGCAAACATGGCCCGGGAGCTAATTAAAGAAGGAATGAACCCCACGAGGATTCTTTTTGAAAAAATCGATAATCAAAGGCTTCGGCTATTGGCGGAGGAATCTATTAACACTGATGTGCCTCTTAGAACTGAAGGGCGCGAGTTGGTCGAGAAATACAAGGACCAGATAACATATCGGCTCAGCCGAAGTGAGGACTACTTTTACTATCCTTCCGGTCACTTGGTTATCTCTGAAAGAACATTGAAGGAAGCTCGTCGACATTCCACATTTAGACACGAATTCGGGCATGCCCTAGACCACCGGGTCTTTAAGGAAGCACTCTCCGGAGAGGATGAGTTTGTATCTGTTCTTAAAAGAATCAACACAAAACTGATTGGGAAGCATAAGGATGAAGAGGTAAGATCCTCAGTGATCAAATTTATAAATGAACATGCCAATGATTCTTCGGTCTCTGATTTATTCTGTTCTCTTACAGGCCGCAAGGATTCGGCACTACATGGAAACTATGTTCACCCCGCCAACTATTACAGTAGTTATAAACGGAGAGCTGTGGAATGTTTCGCGAACCTTTTTGATCTATACTGTGTAAACGACAATCGGTGGGAATCTATTCGAGAGATTCTTCCGGATCTTACCAATGCTTTTGAAGTAATGATTGCCAAATTATAGGAGAAGAGTGTGTATAACGGAGAACTTCCAGAAAAAGAGTTTGATGAATACAAGATGGTTTTTAACACAATCCCTGCGCTGATGGTTGTCAGAGGCTCTGCCTCAAAGGAGGAGTTGATAAGCCGAATCCAAGAAGCAATTGCTGAGGGAAAAGAGATCCCAGATGATGACCCGATATACCAGCAATTTGAAGAGGGAATGGATTCTTAACAAGATGCCTTTCCCGGCCCGTCACGGCTTTGACAGGCGGGATGGTATCATTTCCCATCTTTTCTGATCGGACGCGAATTCACGCGTGAATCACGCGTGAACGGGGTATTATAATCGACCCCAGTGCATTCCTTCTCCCAGATTTCCCTAAACCTCCAGATCTGGCGACTATACTGCCGTTGTTCATGGGATTCGGGCCCCTGAACGTCCTCCTTTTCTGCCCGGCCGCCGACCCTAACCTTTCGGCGGCCGGGCTTTAATATCTCGACCTACAGTTCCTCCAGATTGGATCTTCAGTGGGATCTTTCTCTCATATTGTTATATCAACTCCAAAATGGGGGGGGGACATGACTGTAACTTTTTATGTATACGAACCTTCGTCAGGATACACAAAATATGAGCACGACCGACAAGAAATGGCAGAGAAGGAAGCGGCTCGCTTGGCCACGCACAATCCAGGTAAAGAGTTTATCGTTCTCGCATCAATATCAAAATGTACAAAAAATGATGTCTCTTGGGATCGAGTCGACCCTAATGAAATACCATTTTAAAAGAAAAAAGTTAGCTGTCTGAGCAGACCGTGTGGGTAGCTCAACATGGGAGTTGGTGACAATTACCTTCTGTGAGGATTTGGGTTAAGGAAAAACTTGGCAAGTTGGTCATCAAAACAATCCATCACTATTTACGTCGTCTATTATGAATCGGATAGGCGAATTTCGGAATTCATTTTTGTTCTCAATGCATTGATATAACATAATCTCATTAACATTCAATTCCAGGTTGGGTTCAACTGATTCCGCATATTCGTCTTCAAAGAAATTTTGAAGCCATCTTCTATCCGAGCTTTTTTTCTTTATGCTCTTCTGGTCTGCAACGGTTTTAAAATAAACGAAGTCTCTGTTTTCCCAATCAGAACTGATATTCTCAAGCTCAACAGTATCTTCTGTCTTATCCTGTAATAGACCGCAAGATTCTTTCTTAATGACTATGTTTACTCCTGATCCGTTTGTTTGACTGGAAGTAAATAGAATACCATCAACTTTTTCATGGAAATGGTAGAACAGGTATTCCACGAAAACCTGGGTTGGAATATACTGCAGGGCCTCCTCTCCCGGTAGAACGGGACAGGATATCTCTTGGTCAAATTTCCGTAGAAATCCAATACGACTTGCCTTTTCATAGAAATTCGGATCAAAATAACTTAAGCGTTGATAAATATTATTTAGACTCGTGAAGTCAACGACCTTCAAGTCGTTGATCAGCCTAAACTTCCCGACTACCGCCGTTTCTCCCACAGAAAGCCGCAGCTCTGAAAGACATGTTTCTGGAGACAGGGCGCCATAAAAAACGGGAATGCCATGTGGGTTCATACGCCCTGCCGTAGCTTTTTCTCTTGGAGGTGGTCCGAGTTCTTTCACCGGCTTTTTCATTATCTTAAACTGTTCATCTTTCGAATTTGCTTTTCGCGCACGGAAAAAGAATACATCCTCACTCTTCCCACCTATGTTTCGGATTGGGAGGCTTTCACCTTGTTGCTGAAAATGATTTAATCCGTCCATCAATTCATCGTAAAATTCTATTATGGAATGATTGAAGAAGCGAGTAGTATGTAGCAAAATACTCTTTATTTCGTTCCATTTTGACTCATGGTAGTGAAAGTCATTTTCTATTTCGACATAGTTCGTTGTTTTCTCGTAAAAGGGTAGCTCCCCATCATATATAAAGCTGAACTCCGACGAACAGAGTTCATCCCAAACAGCTTGGTAGACTTTCTCTTCAGCATCGAATAGTTCAAACAACACCCAGCGGTAGTCATCTCCAACTTGGTCGTACTCAACAGCAAAAGGGTAATCCTCACCTGGAGTAAAATTTTCTCTGAAAACCTCATCAATCCACTCTATAAGGATCGAGAACTCAATAACCATTTTCCTTTGATGACAAAAAGAACATTTCTCTTCTGCTCCTTCACCTTGGATGCGTTTTTCTATAAAAGGGTCTCTGATACAGTCACTGCAGATATACATATCATCATCTTACCTCTTCGAATTGAAAAAGCAAGTATTTATCGCCCCCAGATTCCAAACAGTGTTAAGACCAATAAGATACCTTCTATGTATCTATATTAAACCGAAGAGAGGAGATGAAAACGTGAAGAAATTTTTATTCTATCTGCTGCTGATCCTCCTGGCGGGATGTGCACTCACGCCGCTGATCGCAGTCCCCCAGGACTCCAGCACTCCCCCCGGAAGCTCCCTTCTGGGAGAGCTGGAACTGTCACCCCTTTTTGCCGTCGAGGACGGAACTGAGATGATTCTCAAAGGAGGTGAAACCGGGCTTTACGCCTGGGGTACGTCGGCAGACACCAGCGGTGGTACTTTTCTAAATAATCAAACCCTGAATGCCAAGCTGGGCTATAGAAACGCACCGGCGGTAATCACTGCGCCCATTTATCACCTGAGGCTGTAGGGGCCGTCAGGACAAAAATGCGTAAGCGGGTCACGGATGGCCCGCTATTTTTTTCTCAAAAATGCATGGAGGCTATTAACTTTGAGAACACCCATTACCTACTACGGCGGAAAACAACGCCTTGCTAAAACGATCATAGAGAAACTTCCGGACCACGAGATTTACTGCGAGCCCTTCTGTGGAGGTGCCGCAGTTTTCTTCGCAAAAGAACCTTCAAAAGTTGAGATTCTGAATGACACAAACCGGGAGCTTATTAACTTCTATCAGGTAATCCAGAGAGATTTTTCTTCCCTTGAATCTGAGATAAAAATAACTCTCCACAGCAGAGACCAGCACAGGAAAGCCGAAGTGGTATACGCTAATCCAGATATGTTTTCCGAAGTGAAAAGAGCCTGGGCCATCTGGGTATTGGCAAACCAGGGGTTTAGCGGCATGTTGGATGGCTCTTTCGGTTACTGTCGAACTGGAAGTTCAACACGAAAGATCCGGAACAAGAAAGAGGCGTTCACCTGGGAGCTGGGAGCCCGGCTTGATAATGTCCAGATTGAATCTACGGATGCTTTACGAATCATTAAAAGTCGTGACACGGAGAAGACTCTTTTCTACTGTGACCCACCCTACTTTAATTCAGACTGTGGTCATTACGACGGATATTCCAAGAGGGATTTTGAAGAGCTGCTGATAACACTTTCAGAGATAAAAGGGAAGTTTCTTCTAAGCTCTTATCCCTCGCCCATCCTGACCGACTACAGGAAGCAGTTTTTCTGGACATCCATGTCCATGGAAATGCCTCGGTCTATAGGAAAACGGCAAATAAAAGTGGAAGTTCTGACGGCAAATTACCCACTCTAAAAAACGGGGAACCCGCCAATTGTCCAGCCGGCTTTCTCATCGTAGGCCCATGAAGAGAAATCCTCTTCGTGGGCTTCACATTTAGAGATCTCTTTCGCGGCCTCCGGGGAGTGTGGCTTCTTAAGGGCATCCCAAACTTGTCCGAAAGGTGATTTTGGATCCCGTCCGGAAGCTTTTTCTCCCTGGGAATTAAACAACTCGGCCTGGCCAGATAATCGGTCGGGAAGCTCTCTGACAAACTTCATGAAGTTACTTCCTCCCTCCTTTAAATATCGACGCCAGCTTTCGAGAACCTTACTTCCACCATGTTCCCTGGCTGCAGACACAGCCGCCTTTTTCTCCGTTTCTCCCAGGTTATAACCATCAAGGCAAGTCTCTAAAAGCCGAATAAATTCATCCTGTTTCATTCCATCCTCCATTCCTTGCGTACCCGCCGTCAGATGATAGGGTCTATCCTGATATTGAAAAGAAATGGAGGCAGTAGTGAAGAAGCTTCTCGAACTGACCAAAACCGGTGCCTACGTGAACGGTGATCGAGCGGTAACGGTAACAAAAGAAATTCTTGCTCAGGCAGACGAAACATTCGTAGGATCAGTTCCTCTGGCCATAGGGCATGCCCAGGATGAAAGGCTTCCGAAGATCGGAGAAGTGCTGCAGGTCAGCTTGAAGGACGGTGGGAATACTCTGGCGGGGATCGTAGATTTCAACAAAATCGGGGACGCTCTTTTTGGGGAAGGGTTGTATGACCAATGGTCGGTTGCTTTAAAGAAGAACGCCGAGGGAAAGTACTATTTGCACCATGTGGCTTTTTTGGGGGAGGTGCCTCCTGCGGTAAAAGGGCTGCGGATTCTGGAAGACCTGGATTTATCTGATCCCGACATTGAAACTGTACAATTTCAAAAACCGGAAAAAGGAGAGGGATACTGTCTACTTCCCTCTTCCGGGGAAAATCAACAGAAGGAGAGTGTAATGGCTAAGACCGTTGAAGAGTTGGAGCAGGAGCTTGCAGCGGAAAAAGAGAAAACCGCCAACCTCGAAAAAGAGAATGGGGTACTCCTGTCCGACAAACAGAAGAACCAGGCGGCGGTGAAGGCCGATTCCATTGCCCGGGTTAAAAAAGCTGCCGAAGGCAAGATTCCTGCGGGAGAATTGCCGGCACTGATCGCCCTGGCGGATTCGCTGCCCACTGGCGAAATTGAACTGAAGGATGGTGAGGGAAAGGTTGAAAAGATTTCTCCCGCATCCTTGCTCGAAAGATTTCTATCGGGAATGAAGCCGATTGTCGGGGATAATCCGCCGCTGGAAATTGATCTGGGAGATCGGTTTCAGGGAAGCAGGAGCGGAGAACCCGCCGCCATCGGCAGCCTGATGGGTTGCGTGTAAGCAGGAGGTGTAGGGTTTTATGAAAGCAAATGTAGGAAGCGTAACTGTCGAAGACAAGCCAATCATGGGAACGGAGCTTAAGCCCCTGTATGTGAACAAGCTCTTCGCTGCCGATAATGGCGCGCTGGAATCGGGGCTTATCGTGTCCGAGGATGCTGCCGGTGAGGCGATCCCTGCTGTATTGGTTGATGAGGCCGACATGGTCGGGACCGTGAATGGCTCGAATACGGATTTCACCTACGATCACGGGGCCGAGGTTTGTCCCGGATCGATAGAGATCACCCATGGCGTCCAGGTCATTAAGGATGACGGTCAGGGGAATCTTTTCGGTGATGGCTCGGGATCGGTGAACTATAAGACCGGCGAGATATCGGCAGCTTTTGATACGGCTCCCGACGCTGGGGCTCCCAAGATCACCTTAGGGAGTGAACCCTTCGGGATTCTCGAGGGGTCGGTCAACACTGTTGCCGGAGCGGATTCCAGCGGCCAGGTTGCCATTGCCGGTGCGACGGTAACCGGGAATATCTATCTGTCCGGTGGCGTGGCGGTCACCGCTGCCGTAATTAAACGGCTTCGTGAGAAAGGAGTGTACTGCGTATGATCAAAGTAACCATGGCCAACCTTAAGAAGTACTACAGCATCCAGAACATCGCTCGGATTCTGAAGGAACTTCCCCCCTTAAATTCCCCTGTGATGGACCTGGTCTATCCGGAGGCAAAAAGGCAGCAGTGGCAGGGGGCTATTCTTCCCTTTGCCGAAATAAAGGATGTGAGCGGCAACGTTCCGGTGGTCCGCCGCGGAACCGGGTCTCACAGCATCAATGGGGCTCAGCGGGCGGCCGATTTCATCGAACCTCAGCCCATCTACCTGAACAGGTTCACCAGCGCCAAGGACATCAATGATCTGTTGGCCACCGGCCTTGAGACCAACATGAACCTGTATCTGGCTTCCCAGGTGGAAATCCTCCGCCGGAAGACCCGGATGGCCACGGAGATCATGGCCGCCCAGAGTCTTACCGGAAGGATTCTCTACAAGATGAAAACCGAAGGCGGAGGGCTTGAAGATTATGAAGTGAACTTCGGAACCGTACCGTCCCTCGAGGCGGTGGATATCACTAACTCCAAGGCGGGAGATGTCTATAAATACTTCGAGGCACTTCACCAGGAGCTTGTGGCGGCTGGATATACCGGTAACGTGGTTTACCTCGCGGGAACCGATGTCTATGCCGTCCTGGTGAGTCTCGCAGCGGATGCCAAGAACACTACCATCCTGGCCGATGAAAAAGGGATTCTCATCGCCGGAAAGTTCCGTGTGATTCCCGCTTCCTGGACTTATAAGCTCCCCGGAGCTTCCGTGGGAACTTCGATCATCAGCGCCAAGAGCGTGAAAGCCATCGACCTTTCCGCCCCCTTCACCTTGTTCTATTGTGCCCTGGACGACATGGACAACAACCTGGCGGCTCTGCCGTTCCTGGTGAAGCCCAAGGTTGTCGATGATCCCGACGGCATCAAGAACATCTCCAACTCCAAACCACTCCCGGCTCCGGTTCTTGAAGCCATGGTAGACCAGGTGATGCTCCCCTAAGGGATAATCAGCAAAAAATGTAAAAGGGGGCGGATCGGATTTCGGTTCGCCCCTGTTTTTTATTACGGAGGGAAATATGGCTGTCACACTGATTGATCTGACAGCAGAGCTACCGCCCTATGCGTGGGAGACTGTCACCGGAAGCTCTGATTTGGTAGGAGAGCGTGCTTTAGAGAAAGCTCGCAATTGGATAAAAGCAAAAATCGCAGGATGCACTGGGGCTGTATACGATGAGGAAAATATCACTGTCAAAGAAATTCTTCTTAAACGGGCCCTCTATGAGCTGTACCAGTACAATGACCAGGAAGGGATTGCCAATGATAAAAAGAACGATGCCTATGAGCTTCTAAGGGCTGTATACGGCGCCTGTGTAGACCCGACCAACCAGCCGTCCGCTGAAGGTAACAGCGGGGGAACCGGAAGAACCTCCGGAGGAAAAGTTATCACACGGGACCGAAACAGGGAGACCTTTTAATGATCCGCGCGAAGGTGACCATGCCAAAGAACAAGCTTTTGGTGAATAAAGATTCCTCGGCATTCTATCGTCGTGCAGGGGATTACATGGTATCCTCCACCAAGGCAAAAATAAACGCAGGGATAAAACCCGGCAACGCCCCCCTGACCAGAAAGATAAAAAAAAATAATCTTCCCTTGCGCGACTCTGGGGGGCTTCTAAGTTCTTTTCATTCGAAAATAGAGGCAGACGGTGTCTCGGTCTCAACCAGTCATCCGGCTGCGCGAATAAACCAGGAAGGTGGGACAATAACACCTAAAAGAGCCAAGCGCCTGGCAGTTCCAGCGGGTGATAAAACCCGAACATTGATGAGACGTTTCGGGGCGACTCCACGGTTGTGCATCGATAGGATGAAGGCTGCTGGATGGAAGATCTGGGTTGTCAAGGGCACAATAATGGCCCAGGAAACAAAGAGATCAAAAGCATTTCCCCTCTTTTTTCTGAAGGCAAAGATAAAGATTCCAAAGAGGAAATTCCTTTTTATCTCGAAGCAGGACCAGGCAATCATTCGGGCCATGTTCATGAATGAAATGATAAGGAGGCCATAGTTGAAAGAGGTACTAAACGGCTTTAAGGATTGGTTAAAAACACAGTATGGCTGCCCTGTAATTATCGAACCGCAGAGGCAAGACCTTAAAGAGCCTCGTTGGCGGCTCACCCTAGGTGGCGTTTCCAAGCAAGGGGAAAAACGTCGGGTTTTAACCATTACGGGAACGATTCAAGCAGACGGGGGAGACCCCAATATGACATCTCCTCTTCTTTCCCTGATAGAAAAAAATGCGGAATTGGAAATTACGGAAAAGGCATTTGAGTTTCCCTACACCCTCCCCGGAGGGGTTTATAAGGCGAAAGCTTCTTTCACATCCTCCGGGGAAGGAGGTTGGACTGAAAACGATGAGGAGGCGAACTATCCCTTCTCCTATATGGAACAGTATAGAATTTCTTTGAGCTACAATCCTGATTATAAATAGCGAATTATGGAGGGAATAGGATATGAGACCGGGAGGAAAAGACGGGTATATTTATGGAATGACCTTCGGAGCCCAGGTGATTGAAGCCGGGAGCCTGACTGCTGGCGAATGGTACAGAATCGATGCAAAGGGGGCCGCAACGACTCTCCCCTCCGCCCTGGAGGTGGGGGAAGGCTTCATCTGCCCGGCCGCAGGGATTGTCCTAGCCGCTGATGACAAGGCCACGCCTATCACCATCAGCAAGCTGGCATTCGTAACCGATGACGAGGATTCTTCGTCCAAACAGAAGTATGAAGATACCGTCCAGGTTGACGAGGTACGTTCCTACCAGCAGGGGAAAAAACCTGAGATAACCGGATCAGTCTCCGGTTATTACGAAACCGACTCTGCCGAAGCAGAAGAAATCGAAAATAAATTCAAGGTTATCATCAAAGATGACGGTGCCGGGAATATCACCAGAAAGGTCCTTGACGGCAATGAGTTCCACACCATGATCTCCCGTCGGGAAACCACCGAGGTCGGGGAGACCGAGGTATGGGAATACAAACCCATGATTGTGGATCAGCTTTCCCAGGGAAAACCCATGGACGGGAATCAGCCGTTCAAATTCAATTACACCATAAATGGAAAATTCAAGCCGTTTGTGTACAAACGGGTCGTACCGGCCTAAGGGGGAATGGGATGTTTTTGAGGATTAAACCGTCGAAGGACGGGAAAAGTCTGGAAGTTTGGGCCGGAGCTGAAAAGGTTGAAAACCTGCAGGTTCAGAAAGGATTCAACGATAAAGGCCGGCGATCGGTTCAGGCTTTCATTTTTGACAATCCGCCGGAGCAAACGGCTTCCAAAAATGAAAAACCCGCAGGGAGTCAGTCGGGGAAAAATACGAGAAGGGAGGAATAACGGGTGATTTTTACCGAGAAGAAAAGCTACCGCTTTGAACCCGATTTTGAGTTGGACGGCGTCAAGAATCTGGATCTTCCGAAAAGTCAAAGGGTCTCAGCTTTGATTACCAGGCCGGATGTTGAAACCATGAGTGAGCTGACGGAGCTTGAAGTGGCCCGAACGTTCAGTAAGAAGCAGGTGGAGAAAGCTGCTGATGGAAAGAGCGAGGAAGAGAAGAGAAAATCCAAGCTCAACTTTCTGAGGCGCCAGGACACCGGGCGGATTCTACGGGAACATGTTTCGGATATCAGGAATGTTGAGGTTGATGAGGTTCAGCTCGACGGAAAATCCATCCGGAAAAAAATAACCTCCGGGGCGGAGCTGGCAGAAAGCATGGCTTTCGGAATTGATGTCCTGGTTCAGAAGTTTTGCGCCGAGGTACTTAAGGCCAAGCTCGGGGAGGAGGAAGAAAAAAACTCCGAACCGCCGTCCAGCTCTACCTGAGAAGGTGGACGGCGGCGGATGGAAAAGATCCGTATTACCATGACGTCAAGGTGTTCCTAAGGGACCAAACGATAAAGCGCCGGGACATCCCGAGGTTCTTGGAATCAAAGGATTTCTTGAGCGCTTTTTCTATCTGGAAACGGTGGACAAGATATGGGTTCTACAACCCCGGCGGTATGGCAGGACAACCGGCAGAAGTCATTAAGATCCTCGATATTTTCGAGGATGAGAAAGCCTATCTTGAGGCTGAACAAATCGAGGAGATGAAGGGAAAGCATGGCCACCATCACCGATGAAATGAAACTGGTCATAATCGCAGAAGTGGAAAAAGCCATCGACGCGATGGGGGACTGGGAGGACAGTTTAGATTCCGCTGAAAAACAGGCCGACGAAGCGGCAAAGAAGATGGAGGCAGATTTTAAGAATCTGGAGAAGGCCGCCAACAAAATGGCAAATTCCATGCTTGTGTGGACAGGAGCCGTTACCGCCGGGGGGATTGCCGGGTTAAAGTTCGCCGGAGACATCGAGAGCCAGAATGTCGCTTTTGAAGTTCTGACAGGAAGTGCTGAGACAGCAATAGATCTTTACGAAGAGCTTAACTCTCTTTCAATCAAAACGCCCCTGGAGCCGGAACAGGTCAACAGGGCCGCAGAGGCCCTCCTTACCTTTCAGTTCGGAGCGGAAGGAGTCTCTGAAGAATTAACCAGATTGGGAGATCTGGCCAAGGGAAAGCCAGAGCTCCTTGACCGGATTACCACCGCCTACGGACGAATCCACCTGAAAGGGAAAGCCTCCATGGAAGAGCTGAACATGCTCACCGAAGCAGGTGTTCCTATCCTGGCAGAACTCTCAAAACAGTACGACGTGACCACTGAAGAACTCATGAATATGGTCTCTAAGGGAAAAGTAGGATTTGGGGAAGTTCAGGATGCCGTTGTGGCAATGACCTCCGAAGGCGGCCAGTTCAACGGGATGATGGAGAAGATGAGCCAGACCCTTGATGGCAAGCTGTCCACGGCAGTGGGATCCTTGAAGCTTGCTCTGGCTGATGCTTCTGAAGAGTTTGTGCCGATGGCCAAAGAGATGCTTGATACAGTGGCGGAATTGGCCAACCGCTTTACCGAACTGGATGACTCAACCAAAAGGGCAATTTTAACAGCGATCGGGATTTCTGCAGCGGTGGGCCCGATGATGAAGTTTTCGTTAGGAATAGGGAAAACAGTAAGTCAGATGAGAAGCCTTGTGTCGGTAGCAAAGCTGGCCGGGCCCCTGCTCCTCAATCCCTGGGGAGCTTTGGCGGTGGGGGTAGCAGCGGCGACCACAGCCATTATCCTGCATCGAAAGGAGATGAAGGAGACCATTGAAGAATATCAGGCTGCAGTTGCGACCAGTGAAAAAGCTATTGCAGAGATAGCCTCAGGAGACTGGATCCAAAAACTTGCTGACTGGGAGTCCTTGGATACCAACTCTCTAGACGAATATATCGATGCGTCAAATAAAAAACTAAGAGCATTGGGGAGTCAAGTTAAACTTACTCGAATGGATATCATCCAGCTGATCAACGATGTGGACAGCATGGGTTTTGATAAAACCTTAGTTGAGCAACTCGGGATTACAGACGTAGAACTTTCGAAAATTGAGGATTTTAACGGAGATTTAAATGTTTTGGGAGACGCCCTGGCTCGATTAAGCCAGCAAACTGAAAAATCACTTCCCACATGGAAGGAATGGTTTGAGACTGTTACAGGGGTAGACCCTGATCAATTCAGCAACCAAAAAGAACTGGGGCCGCTTGGTGCCCAGGCAGCGGAGGCTTACCTGGAAGGAATCCGCTCTGAAATGGAGAATGCTCAAAGCTTCTCTGAGGCCATCGGACAGGTTTTTGATCCTATACCGTACCTTGAAAAACAAAAAGGCGAAATCGAAAAGACCTTGCGAGCGTTATTCGATATAGATCCTGACGATATTATGAATGGCGAGGTCTTTAACTTTGACGGAACCGACAGCTCGGTGAACTCACTTTTAGCTGCTCTTCAGGCAGTGGACTTCGCCCTTGGCGAAATTGGGAAAACCGTTGAAGAGGCTGATAAATCCGCCGCCTCCTTCTTCGATCAGCTCTACGCCCAGGAAGAGGCTGCCCTAAAAGAGCGGGCGGAAGCAGCTGAAGCTTACAGGCAGATCCAGGAAGCTATCTCCGATGCTCAGACCACAGAAGAGCTCACCGTTTATGCTCAGATGGCCGCTTCACTCGAAGAGGCGTACGGTTTTACCAAAGGCATGGCGGATGAATCAGACATCGTTGCCGAAACATGGGCACAGTTGAGTGAGGATATCGCAGCCGTTGCCGAAAACGCCGCAGCCGATTACATAGCTGATTCCTTTTCCGCCATCGGTGAAGCTTTGGCAAACGGCACATCCATGGCGGATGCCGCTGGCCAGGCTTTTAGGGAGTTTGCGCAGGGGTTGACCTCGCAGATCAGCCAAATGATGGTCGCGGCAGGGCTTAAGCTTATTATCGCAGGCCAGATCGGTCCCGGTTTGGCACTTATCGCACTCGGTGGAGTGACTGGATTGGCCTCCGGTCTTTTTGGTGGAGGGTCTGAAAATTACGGAGCCTATAATTATGAATCCTATATCCCTTCGGTGATCGACCAGGAACGGGAACTTCATGAAGCCCGTATGGAATATCTACAGAAAGAATTAGAAGAGGCTAAGAAAGCCCGTTCTGAGGGACTCAAGGATTTAGAGAGGTCTATAAGTCAAGAATTCAGTGTTTTGAGAGACCAGTGGGAGAGAAACCTGATCTCCACAGATGAATTTCAGACAGGAATGGCAGCCTTAAATGATCAATACGACACCACTGCCGCAGCTCTTGAAGCCCCTGTGGAAGATGCCGAAGCAGCAAAGGATGCTGAAGAGGCCGCCTATGACGCAATGGAAGAGGCGCGGGCAGATAAATTGGCCGTATTGGCAGTCGAAGGGGCCGAACTGAGAGATAAATTAGCAGGGCTCAAATGGTATGAAAAAGGTATCTGGAGCAGTAAAGATAACGATCTCAAGAAGAAGATTGACAAAATAGAT
>Ga0334882_1000330_pt1 | contig 77605 bp, 68 predicted proteins | sample GraSluR1_MG_5_FD_207226 | JGI IMG/M metagenome (GOLD analysis project Ga0334882, IMG submission 207226) | Sludge microbial communities from methane-producing bioreactor in Wageningen University, Netherlands - Granular Sludge_15_04-R1 | ecosystem: Engineered > Bioreactor > Anaerobic >... | reverse complement strand
AGGCCGAAGCGGTAGCTCAGGCAGCACGTGATACCGGGGTAGCGAGGATATAGGGCATGTTTTTAGGAAACTGTATTAAATAAGTAATAGTAAATAAGGTCAAGAAAGAATAATAAGTCAAAGGAGAGATTTAAATTGAAAGAGTATCGTATTGAAGAGGATTTATTGGGGAAGAAAGAAGTTCCCAATAATGTTTACTATGGAGTACAGACTCTTAGAGCAATGGAAAACTTTAAATTAACTGGCTATAAGATGGATAAAGATTTTATTAAGGCATTAGGCATAGTTAAGAAAGCTGCAGCAAAAGCCAATATGGAGATTGGTCTGCTTGATGAAAAACGAGCTAAGGCTATTATGGATGCTGCACAAGAGGTTATTGATGGTAAACTAAATGAAGAATTTGTGCTAGATCCTATTCAGGGTGGAGCAGGCACTTCAAATAATATGAATGCCAATGAGGTAATTGCCAACAGAGCAATGGAATTATACGGAGAAGGTAAAAAGGGAGACAGTTCGGTTATATCATCCCTAACTCATGTAAATATGTCTCAATCTACTAATGATGCAGTGCCCACAGCCATCAAAATAGCACTACTCATAAAATCCAAGGCATTATTAGAAGCTACCAATGAATTAGAGAGTTCTTTTCGGACTAAAGCTAAGGAATTAGACCATGTTTTAAAAATGGGTAGAACTCATTTACAGGATGCGGTTCCTATCCGATTAGGACAGGAATTTTTAGCTCATGCTAATGCCGCAAAAAGGTCACGAGAAAGAATAGCTCGGTCGATAGAAGGACTAAAAACAATAAATATGGGAGCAACAGCAGTAGGAACTTGCCTTAATGCTGAGCCTGAATATATTAAACTGGTAGAAAAAAGACTAAGAGAAATGTCAGGTTTTGATTTGTTTATAGCAGAAGATTTAGTAGATGCTACCCAAAATGCCGATGCTTACATAGAAGCATCGTCAGCTATCAAAGCATGGGCAGTGGTGTTATCTAAAATATGTAATGACTTAAGGTTAATGGCTTCTGGCCCACGGGCAGGTTTATATGAGATAAGATTGCCTGAAGTTCAACCTGGTTCATCTATAATGCCAGGAAAAGTAAATCCGGTAATTCTCGAGGCAACTAATCAGGTGATATTTCAGGTCATAGGTAATGATATTACCATTAATTTAGCCGCTGAAGCAGGTCAATTAGAACTAAATGTAATGGAGCCGGTATTGGCATTCAATTTAATGCAGAGTTTTGATCTAATGACCAATGTCCAGAATATGCTTAGAGAAAAATGCATTGATGGAATAATAGCTAATGAACAGAGATGCCGGGAATTTGTGGAGAGAAGTATTGGTATTATAACTGCCTTAAATCCCCATATTGGTTATGAAAAAACTTGTCTGGTTGCTAGAGAAGCCTTTATAGGTAATAAGAGTGTAAGAGAGGTTGTCTTGGAGCATAAAATATTGGAAGAAGATAAACTGAATAAAATACTGGATCCTTATGAAATGACTAAAGCCGGTATTGCCGGAAAAGAGCTGTTAAAAAATTAAATATCAATTAATTAATCTTGAGGTAGTATAGAAAGTTAAAAATTTGAAAATAAAAAGAGATGCTAATTTGTGTTATTACTGTAAATCCTGTCAATTAGCCTGCTCATTTCATCATACTCGTACTTTTTGGCCGGATAAAAGCAGCATAAAAGTATACCGTAATCCAGTTAGCGGTGTAGCTGAGTGGAGGATTATTTCAACTTGTGACCAATGTTCTGGGGAAGAAATTCCTTTGTGTGTTAAATACTGTTCTTATGGGGCTCTAAGCCTATCAAGCGGGAAATAAAGGGAAATGATTATGAATAAGAATAGAAGCATTAGAGGTTGTTTAGCAGGCAAAATATTATGGATAGACTTATCTGATAATAAAATATGGTATGAAAATACTGAAAAGTATACTTTAAAAACTTTAGGGGGAAGAGGAATTAATTCTCTAATCATACTGGAAAAAATTGGACAGAATACCAGATGGTCTGATCCGGAAAATCTTCTTTGTTTTGGTGTTGGTAGTATGGTAGGAACAATGGCTCCTGGAGCATGTCGTGTTGATATTTCTACCATTAATGTATTTAATGGAGGAAAGGGTTCAGCAAATGTGGGAGGATTTTGGGGTGCTGAGTTGAAATATGCCGGTTATGATAACCTAATTATTACCGGTAAAGCAAAAAGTCCGGTTTATCTGTATATTAATGATAATGATATTCAGGTTAGAAATGCAGAGAATTTATGGGGAAAAGACACCTTTGAAACAGAAGAACTGCTACGAGGTGAAATCGGAGATAGGGATATTAAAATTGCTTCAATCGGTCCCGCGGGAGAAAATCTGGTAAGGGGTTCAGCCATAATAGTTGATACAGCAAAAGCTGCTGGAGGCTCAGGTGTGGGTTGTGTTATGGGAGATAAAAAGCTTAAAGCTGTAGTGGTTCGCGGGCATGGGAAAATAAATATTGCCGAACCAAATAAATTTATGGCTGTAGTGGCAGAATGCAACAAAAAGTGTATAAACCAAGAAAGCACTACTCTGATGAGAAAAGCTCCTTTGAATTTTTATACAAATCCTGAATGGGAAGGTTGGAATACTAATATTGTTGCTAAAAACGGACAGGATGACCAGTGGGAATACGAAAAAAGAATCAGATTGATGAATCTCCAAAGCGGCGTTCCCGGTATGGTAAAAAAGGTCAGGGCATGTTATCTATGTCCAACTGGATGCATGCCCTTTATGGAAATAAGCAAAGGAGAATACCAAGGAACAAGAGGAGAGGGATTTTGGATTAATACTATTATGGGGCATGCTTGCCGAGTTGATGTTTCAGAGCCGGAAGCGGTAGTGAAGTCATGGATACTGACTAACAAATTAGGCTTAGATGGCGATTTTGCTGCATCAGCAATATCATGGGCATTTGAATTATATGAGAAGGGTATTATTACCCAAAATGAGACCAATGGATTGGAATTAAATTGGGGCAATAGCAAATCTTTTATAGAAATGCTAAAAAAACTGGCTAATAGAGAAGGATTAGGTAATTTATTAGCTGATGGATTAATAGAAGCTGCTAAAAATATTGGCAAAAATTCAGAAGATTATATTATACATGTGAAAGGGCAGCCTTCCATAGAGCCTTTCCGTATTCCCAAAGCATGGGCATTGGCAGTTTCTACTTCACCAGTTGCCGGTAGACATCTCAGGGGAGCTACAATGGGAAATAAAAGATATGGGCCTAAACCACGTATTGGCAAGTTTAATGTAGTTGATTATGAAAATCAAGCTTATGGAGTTTTTTGGCAGGGAAAAACTAAGGAAATTGAAGATAATCTGGGTATATGCAATTATGTCGGAACATGGTCTGGAGCAAATTTTTTTGACCTATCAGATTTTGTTCAGTTAATAAATACTGGTATGGGATTGAATGTGAATGAAAAAGATTTAATGGATTATTATGCACCCTTGGGCAGAAATATGGAAAAGGCATTTAATGAGCTACATACGAATATGTCTCGGGAAGATGATATGCCTCCCAAAAGATTTATGCAGGAAGAGGTAAAATCGGGTCCATACAAGGGATTTAAAATTGATAGAAAACGATATGATAAAATGTTAGATGAATATTATAACCTGTGGGAATGGGATATTAGAACAGGCAAACAAACTAAATCAGCATTGGAAAAGTTAGGAATGAAAAAAATTGCTAACAGGCTTGCCCAAAAAGGGAAATTAGTGGCAAGATAACTGTAATACTTATTAACCTGATTATGGAGGTGCCCTTGAAGATATTGTGTATTAATCCAAATAGTTCAAGAGAAGTAACTGATGGAATTAGAAAGACCTGTGAGAAATATGCCTTGGCTGATACAAGAATTGAAGTTAAACAAATCGAAGAAGCTCCGTTAGGAATTGAAAGTTATTTAGATGCAGCCATTGCTGAAAAGTATTTATTAGAAAATTTCAAGGATTGGGGAAAACAATATGATGGCTTTATCATAGCCTGCCATAGCGATATAGGTATAGATCTGCTTAGAGAATTAACCGACAAACCGGTTATAGGAATTGGTGAGGCGTCTATGCTTTATGCTTTGCCTATAGGGCACAAATTCAGCATATTATCACTAAAAAGAAAAAAAATACCCCAAAAAGAGGATTTGGTCAAAAAATATAGCCTGGGAGGCCGATGCGCATCAATCCGTACTACTGGTTTAGGTGTAGTTGCGACTGAAAAAGATAAAAGAGAAAAGTTGCTGAAAGAAGGATTGGCAGCGATACAAGAGGATGGAGCAGAAGTTTTAATACTGGGATGTGCCGGAATGGCAGGATTGGACAAAGAAATTGAAAAAGTTGTGGGAGTCCCCGTTATTGATGGATTAGTGTGTGCTTTAATGATGATAGAGTCCTTTATTAGATATGGAGTTAGAACTAGCAAAATAGCTAAATATAGCTAAAATGTACAATTAACAATTTATTGAATGTTTTATTTTTTGTAAAATAATTAAAATATATTAGTGAATCTCAGGAGGATATATGATGGACAATTATGATCTGGCAATTAATTCCGGGAATGTGTTTATCAATGACCAATTAGTCAGCTGTAGCATCGGTATTAAAGACGGAATAATTACCGTGATTAGCAAAAATACTTTAAAAGCAAAAAAGGTTATAAATGCCAAGGGGAAAACAGTTTTACCTGGAACAGTAGATCCCCATGTCCATATTAGAGCGCCAGGTAATGAATATAGGGAAACATTTCTTACGGGAACCAAAGAAGCTGCTTTAGGTGGAGTAACTACTGTGCTGGAAATGCCCATATCTTCTCCGCCTCCTTATTCTCCGGAAATTGTGAATAACAGAATGGCTATTGCTGAAAAGGAAGCGGTAGTTGATATAGCCTTTTTTGGAGCAGCCGGGATTGACCAGAAAGAAAGTATTATACCATGTTCCAAAGCAGGTATAGTTGCTTTTAAAACTTTCTTACATGAAGCTCCCGAAGGAAGGGAAAAGGAATTTATTGGATTGACTGCACCCGATACAGGTGATCAATATGAGCTAATGGAAATACTTGCTAAGACAGGTGTTATTACTGCATTTCATGCCGAAAATAATGACCTGATTAAGAAAAATATTGCTCGACTCAGGAAAGAAGGAAAGACTTCCCCTATATATCATGAGAGATCTCGTCCTCCTGTTGCTGAAATTGAATCGACAGCTAAAATATTGCTGTTTGCCGAAAAGACGGGAGCAAAGGTTGAAATTGCCCATATCAGTACACCTGAAGCGGTTCAATTAGTTCAAGAAGCAAAGGAAAAAGGAGTATTAGCTATTGCGGAAACCTGTCCTCATTATCTGTTTTTGAATGAACAGGCTTTAGTTGAGCATGGTGCTTTTGCCAAATGTAATCCACCAGTCCGTAGTGAAGATGAACAAGAGGAGATGTGGGAGTATTTAAGAGCAGGTTATTTTGATATAATAGGCAGTGATCATGCCCCTTATACTAAAGAGGAGAAAGAAAAGGGTAAGGATGATATTTTTGTGCCCCCGGCTGGTTTCCCTGGACTTTCTACCAGACTTCCCTTAATGTTTACCGCAGTTAAGGAAGGTAAGCTTGATCTGGCTATGATGGTACAACTAATCTGCGAAAATCCAGCTCGTATTTTCGGATTATATCCCCAAAAAGGAGTAATCATGGTAGGTGCTGATGCAGATTTTGTTATCTTTGATGCAGACCAGAAAGGCAAAATAGACAAAGATAAAATGTTTACTAAATGCAAAGACAGCGCTATAGTCTTTGATGGATGGGAAGTTTATGGACAACCAGAACAGACCATCGTCAGAGGGGAAGTCGTTTACGAGCATGGCGAAATAAAAGTTAACCCAGGATATGGAAAAATTATCAAAGTAATAAGGTAGCTAACTGCGGTCTCTTTACTCTTTTCAAATAATAAAAATTAAGTTTATGAAAACATTAAAAGGCTAATTTTTCTGATTTGATTTATGAGCTTGAAAAATTAGCCTTTTCTGCTTTTTAATGAAAGGAGGACTGAATGGGTAATATACTTTGCCTTAATGAATAGTGCTGCTTTACTCACCAATTATTTTAGAAGGCTCGCATTTAATTTCATAATTAAACATCTGCTTATTGGATATATTCAGGATTTGTTCCCCCAGAGTTTCGCAGCTTTCTTTTTGGAAGTCAATTAGTTTGTTTATTTTCGGTTTTAAGGTGACCAGAAGTGTTTTGTGATCTGATTTGAAAAGGACTCTAATTATACCAGGATTATTTTTTACTCTGATGTTTCCTTTTCCCATGGTGCAACCGGTAGATATCTGTAAACCGTCGATCAAGCAGGATATCGGAGTACGGTATTCTAATTCTACTTCAGTTGAGAGATCAAAATATCCTTTTACTCCCAGCAAATCCAGGGCAAGCAAACCCATCTTAATACCCAGATTAAGGTAGGGTCCGGAGTGACCATGTAACTTAATACCACGTTCAACCATAGTATTGATATTATTATATTCCACTGCTAATTTAATCACTGATTCCTTTATCTCCTATTATTTATACACTATCATAAGTCTTCTTACGATCTTCTTCTTTTTGATACCTTGTGTTACGAAAATATTAATTGTAACACTGTCCAATATGCTTAAATATTATCATAAAGTTGAGAAATGTCAAGGAAAATAGTCATATACCATCAGCTCTTTCTTGCCAGATATCTTTTTAATATTAATAACAAACACAATGATTATAGAAAAAATCTCGGATCAATTTACTCAGGGAGTCCATGAGCATGAGTTTGTCTATGCAGTAATTACTGCTACTCCTGGCAGCGGTTGGTGAGAATAATAATTAATTCTGGCATTTTACCAGAATAAAAAGAAAAAATAGAATACCAATATGAGCTTGAAAACAAAAGTGGTAAGTATTTAATGTAAATAAGGGAATGATTATATTCTATTTTATAAATAATATTTATCCCACAATTAATATAGTTGCAATCGAAAAATGATTGTAATAAAATAAAAACAGTTAAGTGAAGAAAAAAAATAATAAATCTAGCAAGGAAATTAAAAGCAAAATGCAACCCACATTATCAGAATATCTTGAAGGACTATCAAAAAGATATAAGTTGCATTATAATGTCGAAACTAATAAATTAATCAGCGAAAAGAAAATAGATATATATGCTATTTCTGTTCTAGAACATTACCGCCATGTTCTTACCAAAAAAATTCAAATTGACCGTTACCAGGAAAAAGAAATCATCTTTGTCCAGGGATTTGAACAATTTGTAGATGATAGAATTATAAATGATTTTTCTCAATTTTTAATCAATATCACCCGGGAACTGGTTATTCCTTCTTTTGAGGTGATGTCTCACACCATTAATGGAATAATAGTATCTGCTCAAGGTTTTTCTCAAGAGGCAATTGCCATTACTCAAAGATTTAGATATGGCAAGACCTTTGTCTTAGGAATAAAGGGCTGGTGTGATATTCGTTTGTTACTCATTGACCTTAAACAGAGTTGTGTATACTGTAATCCTAAAGGTAAAGAAATTGCCTCAGTCTATAATTTTAAAAAGGAATTAGGGGGTGGTAAAAAACAATCAGTAATTAATTAATATAATCGCTTATATTATCTGTTCTTGCTCAAGTTATATGATTCAAATGTATAATCCTATTGTCGGGGTAGCGATTTATTGATCATTTTTCAATCACTATTTTTATTAAAAACATTTATTAGTTAATTTCTTTCTAATCATTTTTAAAGGAGGTTTGTTCTAATGAGTCTTTTAACCATACTGATTTTAGCCATTATTCTTTATATTATTGCTTACAGGATATATGGAAGTTTTTTAGATAAAATAGTTGAGATTGATGAAAAAGCCAAGACGCCAGCACACACTATGACCGATGGAGTAGATTATGTTCCAGCCAAGGCTCCGGTTTTACTGGGTCACCATTTTGCCTCCATTGCCGGTGCCGGACCAATTACCGGCCCAATTGCAGCAGTAGTATTTGGGTGGCTGCCCTGTTTTATCTGGATTGTTCTTGGTTGTATTTTTGTAGGAGGAGTACATGACTATTTCGGCTTGATTACCTCGGCTCGTCATAAAGGCAAATCTGTGGGTGAGATTATTGGACAGTATGTGGGCAAGAAAGCAAGAACCTGGTTTTTACTATTTGCCTGGTTAGCTCTGGTACTGGTGGTCGCAGTCTTTACCATTTTAACTGCTCAGGCCTTTGCCGCTAATGCTTCTGTTGCCACAGCCGGATTTTTAATGTTATTGATTGCCATGGCTATGGGATTCGCTCTTTATCGTGCCAATATGAGCTTATCACTGGTTACAGTAATTGGGATAATTCTCCTCTTTGTTTCCATCTGGATTGGACTTAATTCACCATTCTTATTCTTCAATCAAGTGACCTGGACCTGGATTTTAATTGCTTACATCATTCTGGCTTCAACCTTGCCGGTCTGGATGTTATTACAACCTCGTGATTATCTCTCCTCTTTCCTGCTTTATGTTGCTCTTATTGGTGGAGTCCTTGGAATACTGGTTGTTAGACCTACGTTGGTTTATCCTGCTTATACCAGTTTCAAAACAGGAGTAGGATTTTTATTCCCCATGTTATTTGTTACTATAGCCTGCGGAGCAGTTTCTGGTTTCCATTCCATGGTTGCCTCTGGAACAACAGCAAAGCAGCTTGACAACGAGAAAGATACCAGATTGGTAGGCTATGGGGCTATGCTTCTTGAAGGAGTTCTGGCAGTTATTGCCCTTGGCACAGCTGCTATATTGACTCAGGAAGGAATGACTACAGGTCTGGCTGAATGGGGTGGTGCAGTTGGTATATTTGCTCATGGTCTTGGTAAATTTTTGGCTGGTTTAGGTGTTCCTGAACAGACCGGTATTGTCTTTGGTTCTTTGACTATCTCTGCCTTTTTGATTACATCTCTGGATACAGCAACACGTCTGGGAAGGTACTGCTTTGAAGAACTAACAGCTGAAAAAATGCCCTCTCTTTCTAATCGCTATATGGGTACCATTATAACTGTTATTGCCGGTGGAGCACTGGCTTTAACCGGACAATGGGCTGCAATCTGGCCGATATTCGGTTCTTCTAACCAACTATTGGCTGGTTTATCCTTAATGGGTGCCACTGCTTATCTGGCTCATCTGGGTAAAAACTTCAAGATCACTTATTATCCTATGGCATTTATGATGATTGTTACCGTTGTTGCCCTGATTAATCTGGTCTTTACCAATTTTGGTAGGGGTAATGTTCTTCTCGGTACAGTATCTATTTTATTGTTAATCTTAGCCAGCTTTGTAGTCTATAGTGGATTCCAGGCCTTGGGTAAATTTAAAGAAAAAGTATCCACTGGTGAAGCTAAATAAATAATTGATTGCCAAAAAGTAAAGGCAGTATATATTTATAAAGTAGTATAATGCCTCAACGCCCCGACAATGAATAAAAATAAATCAGGCTGACTTAAGCCAGCCTGATTTATCCTTATCTATTGGAATTATTAATCTTGTTTTTAGAGTATCGGAATTTTTCGACATTGCGATTCTATAAAATATCATTTATTAAATGAGGAAGAATTAATAACATACAATATACGATATATTTAGTACTAATGCAAGGATTCACAAGGGGAAGGAATCCCCTTTCCTTTAATCCCTATCTAAGTATCATTAGTACCGAATTACAAAAGAAGAAGAGGTTTGGTAAATGTACGCATTCCGGAGTAAGTATATTGCTGTTGAAGGAGCTATTGGTGCCGGAAAAACAAGTTTAGTACTACAATTGAGTAAACGATATAATGCCCGAGCTATCCTGGAAGTCGTGGAAGAAAATCCTTTTTTACCTCGTTTTTATGAAGACATAAAAGACTTTGCATTTCGAACCCAGATTTTCTTTTTATTAAGTCGATATGACCAGCAGGTAAAGGCTGCTCAACAGGACCTTTTCAGACAATTGTCATTTTCGGATTATATGTTTGCTAAAGACCGGATTTTTGCTTACCTTACTCTTTCCGGCAATGAACTGGCAATGTATGAGCATCTATATCAAATAATGTGTCGGGATATACCTGCTCCTGATATGATTGTCTACTTAAGGGCCAGCACCAACTTACTGATGAAAAGGATAATGCTCAGAGACCGTCCTTTTGAACGTAAAATCTCTGTTCAATATATGGAAAGACTAAATAAATCTTATGAAGACTATTTTGCTAATCAGCATAGTTTCCCCCAAACCAAGCTGGTCATCATTAATGCTGATGAATTAGATTTTGTAGGCAATAGTCGTGATTTAGAGTTTGTGTGTCAGAAGATTCAAGAGAAAGACAAAGAGTGAGAAAGAGTCACGTAGTTATGAAAAAATTTATTATTATCTCTGGAAACATCGGAAGCGGAAAATCAAGTTTGACCAAGCTTTTGAGTAAACGGCTGGGATGGAAGGCTTTTTATGAAGTGGTAGAAAATAATCCCTATTTAGAAGATTTTTATTACGATATGAAAAAATGGAGTTTTCATCTGCAAATTTTTTTCCTATCTAAACGCTTTCAACATCACCAGACTATAGCGAGAGAACCATCTTCTGTGGTACAAGACCGAAGTATTTATGAGGATGTTGATATATTTGCTAAAAATTTGTATGAACAGGGATTGATGGAGTCCCGAGACTATCATAATTATAGAGAGTTATTCAGTATTATGGTAGATTTTTTATCTCCGCCTAATCTGATAATCTACCTGCAGGCATCTGTTGACACTTTAAAGAGAAGAATTGCCTTACGTGGCAGGGATTATGAGAAAAGAATTTCTAGAGCCTACTTAGAACAACTAAATATATTGTATGAGAAATGGTTAGAGGGATTTACTGTTTGTCCTATTTTGACAGTTCCCACTGATGATCTTGATTTTGTACAGAGAACGGAACATCTGCAACTGATCACTGAAAAAATTCTGACTAAATTGCAAGGAGTAGAAAAAGTCTCTTTTGACTTAACTGATGTTAAGGATTGAATAGAAAAATTGATTGAAATGAATTTAAAAAATCTGGATATTCCCGTATTGTCTTATCTGTCAGAGGAGTATCCCATAACGAGAGAAGAATTAAGCTATAGACTCTCACTTTCCCGGGCAGAAGTAGAAAAACAGATTCAGCAATTAAAACAATTAGGATATTCTATTTCTATAAATGACCAAAAAAGTTATCGTATTATTTCCCGTCCTGATATTTTGTTACCATTTGAGATTAAAAATAAACTAACTACCAGATATATTGGACAAACAATCTATTATTTTCCTGCACTAACCTCTACTAATATAATAGCCAGACAGAAGATTCTAAGAAAAACAGATAACATACCAGAAGGAACAATTATCATTACTGAGCAACAGAGCGGAGGGAAAGGTAGATTAGGGAAAACATGGTTTTCTCCAGCAGGTGGCATCTGGCTTTCTATAATATTGTATCCTGAAATTATTTCTTCTTCCATAGCATTAATTACCTTAATGGCTGCTGTGGTTGTAGCTAACACAATTAGTAAATTATTTCAAATCAAGGCACAAATTAAATGGCCTAATGATATACTTATAGATGATAGGAAAGTATGCGGTATATTAACTGAAATGAGTACAGAGGCAAAGAGTAAACAGTGGGTTATAGTAGGAATAGGCATAAATACCAATAATGACTCATCTGAGTTACCCGAAGATATTCGCAAATGTTCTATTTCCTTAAAAGAAGTTACCGGGCAATTGATACCCCGGGTCATGTTAGTGCGGCATCTTTGTACTGAGTGGGAAAAGTTTTATGAAATATTAAAAAGAAAAGATTTTTCCTTAATTTTAGAAGAATGGAAACTCTATAACAATATAATAGGGAAAAGAATTAGGCTGGATACTGGAGAAAGAATTATTGCTGGAGAAGCTATTAATATTTCAGATGGAGGTGCCTTAATTATTAAAACAGATGACGGTAAAACTATGGAAATAATATCTGGTACTGTTCTAAAATAAAAAAGTAGAAGGGAGGATTATAAAGAAGGTAAAATGCCAATAATTCAAAAAGATACCAGGCAAGTAATAAAAGATAAAAATCTTTCAACTGAACAAAAATGGTTATTAGATATTTCTTCTGCTTATTTTGGTATCCATCAAAGAATAATAAATTTCTTGACAGAAATTTACCTTTCTCCTCTCAGACCAAAATTTGTCCATGAAAAACTCAGAGAGATAGCCCTAAATGATATGTGGTTTTATAAATCGCACCCCGAAGCGAGTAGGGCTATTAAAGCCATCTTAACATTATTTAATGATATGTTAAATAAAGAGCTTAATTTTAAGGACAAACAACGAGTTCTGGAAACCTTATTTGAATTCATTCGGGAGTTAGCCAAAGATGACCATATGGAAGTGGAATTAGATTTTCTTACTGAAGAAGTGTTTCGTATTCTGGATAAGACCTTGCATCATGATAAAGATATAAGAATATACTCTTCGAGTTTATTGAAAAAGCTTCCTGCTCACCTCACAAAGCATAGGGATTATTCCCGGAGAATGGAGAATTTACTCAGGGTATCTCTAAAGGAAAATATAAAGATATGGAAAAATCAGCTGGATTTCCAGGAATGGTGTCAAAAGCAGGATAAATATTTTTCTGAGAAATATAAGGTAGAAATCTTAAATATCACTAAAAGAGAAAAACAATTTATTTCCGAAATGCAGGAAAAATTGTCTCAAGCCCATAACTGGGAGGAACTGGACAGCATCCCTGATTTTAAAGAATGTATAGCTAAATCAATTGGTTACCTTGAAAAAGATGCATCGATTTTAGAGAAAATATATTTCCTTTATTATTTATTGGAAATCCCGGAAATGATGGGATTAAGAGATTCATTACTAGTGGAATTAGCCCAGCTCTATAAAAGGTTTGCCCCTGAAGATATAGCAGAATTACCTCTGAATAGTTTTTTGACCACTACTTTCTCCCTCTTTAATGGCTTCAAAACTGAAAATATGGAAAAGATTTTAGAATGCTTGTTGAAATTGGGTCAAAGTATATATCAAACAGAAGATCAAACCTACATAGATACTTTGATTGAGCATCTTATCAGATTTGGTTTTATTCATCCTGGTGAAATAAAAATTAACGATGATTGGCAAATCGAGACGGATAATTATCATCTCAAGATGATTAGGTTATGGCTTGAATTAATCAAATGCTCAATCAGGCATAGCAGTAAGCTCATATCTGCTTTAATTGTAAATCTGAAGCTGGGAGGAGTGCTTATTCGAGATGAAGATCTTTTTCAAAGGGATATCAGCCAATTACTCAATAGTGATATCAAATCAAACTATGTTTTAATAAAGCAACTACTAAGCCTTTTCCCGGTTTATTTTGGTGCCGTCGGAGCAGAGGGAAAAATCAGGGAACTATCTACAGATATAGATAAACTTTCTTATAGTGAAGATAGATTAATCCATTTTTTAAGAAAGCAAGTACATGTAGAAAGCAATAACTCACAGGTAGAACTGATAAGAAGAATTTTTTGTTTCTGGTATGACGGGAATCATCAGCCTCTGTTAGAGTATCTTCCCAGTGATGTTCAAAAAGAGTTGTCAGTGTCAGGAAAGTGGTTTGATCCGGTACATAATATTACACGTAAGCTTTGTAAAACAATGAAAGTAAGTCCAGAAGCTATGCTGGAGCAGGCTATTGATGAAATAAAAAAAGCTTTAGACAAAATCAAAAACCTTGATGACTGTAATAGCAAGCGAGTTATTTATCTGATTGAACTTTATCAACTTTTAAGACATAAATATACACTGGATTATAAATTTATTTGCCTTGATTTGCAAAAATCAAATATTTTTACCATCAGGGAAATAAAAAAGTTAGAAAATAATATTAACAATGACAGATGTACTGCTTCGATAAAACTCATTTATAATATGATCTCCCGCTTAAAGAAAATCATTCTGGAATCCCCTAAAACCGAAGCCCAGGAAAGCATATACCTTAAGCGTCATATTGCCTCTGGAATTCCTTCCATGTATGGACAATATTATGAACAGAAATTTGTAGCTATGGGATTAATTCTGCGCCTGGAGAAGTTAGCAGATTATCTTATCAGTAAATTAATCAGTCAAAGAAATCTGGATTATATGACTATAGATGGTTTCCATAATGCTGCCAGAATATTAGATTTATTTAAAGAAGGATTAAGTCTAAATGGAATTTCTAATCAAAATTTTAACTCTCATCTGGAAATGCTTAATTATAGTTTTAAAACTACAACCTTTTCCATGGACCAATTTGTGAATATTTTCTATTTTTTTACTCTCAATATTAAAGAAATAATTGATAATTATTATATACTGCCCTTCAGTTCGTCTCTTAAAACGATTATTCGGCAAAACATCATGGGGACCAATGCTTCTAATAAAACCAGTCAGGACCATATTATCTACCGGCAATCAGAAGAATTTTACCGTGACATAATCGTTGCGGCTTTTTTAGTGCAAAGTTTAGATAATTATGTTTCTAAAATACTGAGTACTTTAAGAAATATGATGGCGAGATTAAAGCCGGAAGTGATTCACATGTTACTCAATTATAATCCCAAATTGTTATGTACTTCCTTACACAAATCCAATCCTAAAGTAGATAACCAGATATTTTTAGGTGCCAAAGCCTATTATCTTAAAAAATTATATTCCTACAAATTTCCCATTCCGCCAGGTTTTGTGCTTACTACAGAATGGTTTCGAGATAGAAAAGCTGTCATGCAGTTTCCTGAAATGTACCAGGCAATATTGGGGATGATTAGAGATAAATTAATGGAATTAGAAAGAATAACCAGGAAAAAATTTGGAGATTTAAAAAACCCTCTCTTCCTGGCAGTTCGTTCCGGAACAGTCATTCCCATGCCTGGAGCTATGGATTCCATTTTGAATATTGGTATGAATGATGAGATTGCCGAAAGTTTAAGCAAAATCCCTGAGTATGGATGGGCAGTCTGGGATTCTTACCGAAGGTTATTACAAAATTGGGGTATGGCTCATGGAATAGAGCGAGATGAATTTGACAAACTTATCTTAGGATTTAAACAAAAATATGAAATAGAAGAAAAGAGAGAATTTAGCAAAGAACAGATGAAAGCGATTGCCTTTTCTTATAAAAATTTGCTGCTGGATTGTGGGATTAAATTTGAAGAGGATCCCTTCAAACAGCTAATCCAAGCTATAATTCTCGTATTTCAATCCTGGTACAATGATAGAGCGCAAATTTTTCGTAAAAAGCTTCAGATTGCCGAAGAATGGGGAACAGCAGTTATAGTACAGGAAATGATTTTTGGTAATATTAATACTGAATCGGGGACTGGAGTCTTTTTTACCAAGGTACCATTTGAAAAAAGTTCTGAAGTTACCTTATATGGCGATTTTACCAGCTGTAGTCAGGGAGAAGATATTGTATCTGGATTAGTTTATACTTTACCGGTTTCCGAATTTCAAAATCAAAAATTTCCTCAGTTTAGAGGAGAGTCTCTGGAAAAACAATTTCCGGAAATTTATCAAGAATTACTTAGATTAGCGAAAGAATTAATTTATCAGAGAGGGTATGAGCATCAAGAAATTGAATTTACCTTTAAGTCAAAACAGAAGCAAAATTTATATATCTTACAAACCAGACCATATGTCCTGAAGGATAAAGAAAAAACTCCTATTTTTACCAGCCCAGATATTCTTAGCCATCTGGCTGGATCGGGTATCGGAGTCGGTAGAGGGGCAATGAACGGTCGTGTTGCCTTTAACCTGGATGATATAAGACTGCTGGCAGAAATGTATCCTCAAGAGCACAAAATCTTAATTCGCCCTGATACAGTACCGGATGATATAGAAATGATATTTGAATGTGATGGATTGTTAACTTCACGTGGCGGAGTCACCTCTCATGCAGCAGTCACCGCTGCCCAGTTAGGTAAAGTTTGTGTGGTGAATTGTAAACACTTAATAGTACTAGAAGGGGAAAATAAATGCATTATTAATAATACGGAATTCAAAACTGGTGATAAGATTGCCATAGATTCCTACCTGGGGAATATCTATAAAGGTCATCATGCTATTGATTTAGAACAAATATCTTATTTTAGTGAGAGGGGAAATCTATAAATTGGACTTAAATAGTGCAAAGAATTGCCTGGGCATTAATGGATTAGGCAGAATTGGTAAATTAACCTTATGGTATCAGCTGCAGGAAAATCATTTTGATGGTTTTATAATAAATATAGGGCGTCCGGTTGGAACTAATCTGATAGATATTGCCAATTTGATAGCTACAGATTCCACTTATGGCTCTATAGAAAGATTTTTATTGGGTATAAAGGCAGAAAAAGATATTAAGATTATTAATGAAGAAGAAAATCTTTTGGAAATTTTTGGGAAACCGGTAAAAATATTATGTAAAGCGAGAAATCCCAGGAATATAAGCTGGAAAAAATATAGAGTAAAAATAGTTGTTGATACTACTGGTGCTTTTAATGATCCTACTGTTTCTGAAGATAATGATATAGGCAGCTTGAGAGGGCATCTATTTGCCGGAGCTCAAAAGGTTATTAATAGTGCGCCTTTTAAAATAAAAGATAAATCCAAAAAAATGCCTGAGGACTGCAGTACTCTTATTTATGGTATTAATCATACTTCCTTTAATCAAAATAACCAGAACATTATTTCTGCTGCTTCCTGCACCACTACTGCTTTAGCCCATATGGTAAGACCTTTACTAGAAAGAGAAGAAACCAAAAATATACTAACAGCATCCTTATCAACCATTCATGCTGCTACCAATAGTCAAAGAGTGCTTGATTCACTGCCTGGTGCTGGTGATACAGATTTACGAAAAAATAGAATGGTCTTCAATAATATTATCCTTTCTACTACTGGGGCTGCCAATACCTTAGAAAAAGTTTTGCCGGAGGTGAAAAGGGTAGGTTTTATGGCAGATTCTGTTCGGATTCCCACCGATACTGTTTCTCTCATTATTTTAAATCTCACTTTTCATACCTGTTTGGATAAAAGAGGAAATTCTATCATTAATCGCGAATTTCTGAATAGTATCTATCAGAAAGCAGCTCAAGGAGCACAAAAAGATCTTCTATGTTACAGCGACAATCAGAATATATCATCAGATTTAAAAGGAAAACTTTTTGCAGTTGTTATAGAGGGTCATGATACTCATACTCGAACTGGATTTATCGATCTTAATCCAGGAATGCTGCAGAAGGTGGGATTAAATACCAATAAAACATTAAATATTCCAATAACTCACTCTACCTTATTTGGATGGTATGATAATGAGTATGGCAGTTATGTTCACTGTTTGGGGAAACTGTCTATCTATATTGATAAAAATTTATAAATATATTAAGAATGGTTGAAAGATATTTTATTAAGAACGTTGTAAATTGCAGGTTTGCCAATGAAAAAAATAACTATTCGTCAAATGACTCTGGTTTCCTTATTTGCAGCGCTAACTGCTGTCGGTGCTTTTATTTCCATTCCTATTGGCATAGTTCCCATAAGTTTACAAAACCTGTTTACTTTTCTATCCGGAATGATTTTAGGAAGCAAACTTGGTGCTTTTAGTCAATTAATCTACATCTTACTGGGAGCAGTGGGCTTACCGGTCTTTTCCGGATTTAGAGGAGGCTTAGGGATTTTGGTGGGACCAACTGGAGGTTTTTTAATAGGTTTTGTTATCTCTGCTTATATTATTGGAAAACTCATTGAAAAGTTAAAAGAAGCCGGCATATGGTCTTATTTTACTGTGGGATTACTGGGAGCATTCATAATATACCTTACTGGAATAATCCAATTATTAATTATCACTAGGATAGGGATAAAGGAGGCTGTTCTGGTGGGAGTAATTCCCTTTTTACCAGGTGATTGTTTAAAAGTAATTATTGCTTCTTTCCTGGCCCTCAGACTAAAATCAGTGGTTTCCTTACCTGAGGTGTGATATAATTTATTTCGTAACTATGCGGGGCGTAGCGCAGCTTGGTTAGCGCGCTTGGTTCGGGACCAAGAGGTCGGAGGTTCAAATCCTCTCGCCCCGACCACCTAAATAAATCAAATTTACTGCCACAACCTTTAAAATAATTATACGGAATTAGATCTATCTAAAGCTTGTGAAATTATTGCTTGTTTTGAGCTTCATAAAAGATTACTTAAAAAAATTATTTTGCTTTTAAAGATTAAGGTTTCATTTAAAAATGGAAATATAATTTTACATATTTCCAAAAATAGATTAAAATGACAATATAAACAATTATATGGTTAAAATTATGAAAAAATTTAAGGCAGGACTATACAAACAACAATATCAGTACAAAAGTTTTAATCCTTCTTTTATTAACCGCAATTTTAAATGGCAGGATAATAAAATTGATATTTTATTGGCTGAATCAATGCGACTTTTAGGCGAACTTAATGCTTATTCTTTTTTAATTCCGGATGTTAATTTTTTTATTAAAATGAATGTGATAAGAGAAGCAACCAAATCAAGTATGATAGAAGGTACTAAAACCGGAATAGAAGAAGCCGTCTTGCCAGAAGAAGAAATATATCCAGAAAAAAAAGATGACTGGGTTGAAGTTCAAAACTATATTAAAGCCATAAATTTTGCGATTAAAGAATTAAAAAAGCTGCCAGTTAGCATTCGCTTAATCAAGGAGACACATAAAATTTTACTTTCTGGCGTTCGTGGCGAGTATAAATTACCAGGAGAAATACGGCAGAGCCAAAATTGGATTGGCGGTTCTTCTTTAAACGATGCTTTTTTTGTTCCACCGCATTACAGAGAAGTGCCTGAACTTTTAGCTGATTTAGAAAAATTTTGGCATAATAAAAATCTAGCTATTCCTACCTTGATAAAAATTGCCCTTTGTCATTACCAGTTTGAAACTATTCATCCATTTTTAGATGGCAACGGCAGAATTGGCCGACTTTCGATTGTTTTACAACTGATTGATGCCAGAATATTAGAAAAGCCAACTTTATACCTTTCTGCTTTCTTGGAAAAAAACCGGGGAAGTTATTATGATTCCTTGACCATGGTTCGTCAGAATAACGATTTAGAACAGTGGGTAAAGTTTTTCTTAAGCGGTATTATTGAAATTGCTAAAGATGGAATTGAAACTTTCAAAAACATAATTGTTTTACGTCGTAACTATGAGGAAAAAATACTAACTTTAGGAAGTCGGGCTAAAAAAGGGCAAAGATTATTGCTTTTTATGTTTTCTCGACCAATTGTTAATGCAAAAATAATAGCTAAAGAATTAGATATAAGTTTCAACAGTGCTAACCGCTTGATTAAAGCGTTTATAGATTTGGGTTTATTAACTGAAATTACTGGATTTTCCAGAAACCGATTATTCGTTTTGAAAGAATATTTAGATTTATTTAAGAAGTGATACTAGGGAACCAATAGGTCAGAGATCCAAATCTTTTCTCCGGGAAAGCCTTCGGTTACTAAAGCCATATAAGCAATGTACTATCTTAACAGGGGGGAATTGAAATGGAAATAATATTTACTGATAATATTACGAAGAATTTACTTGAGATGTTGAATCAATCCATATATAGGGCAAAAGAGTTGAAATTTGCTGTTGCTTTTGTAAAATATTCAGGATTCAAACTTTTAGAGGAAAGCATAAAGAACTGCCTGAAAAATGGCGGAAACATAGAATTTCTAGTTGGATTAGATTTTCGCACAACCGAACCAAAGGTTTTAAGGTTATTGAAAAAAATGTCGGATGAAGGGCTTCTATTAAGGTGTTATTGCTTTTGCGATCCTTCTTATGGCGATACACCTATTTATCACCCAAAACTATATTTGATAAATGATGCGGAAACTGCAACTATTGCTCTTGGTTCATCTAATTTAACAAGAGGTGGCTTTAAAAATAATGTTGAGGTTAATGTAATAATTACTGCTTTTCTTAAAGAAGAAATTGTTTCTGATGCTTATGGAATATTTAATAGGCTAAAATTTCAACAAGGCCGATTTGAACCAGATCAAGAGTACATTGACAAATATGAAGAGGTTTACGAAAGAGTCAAAAGAAAAAGCACTGATGCATTGCGAGAAAGAGATACTAAAGAAAAGATAGGCCTCCTTAAAGAACAGGAAAGAATTTTACCTAAGCCGATTCCTACAAAATCAGAACTTTTTGGATGGTTGAACCTAGTTTATGATAGATTACCATTAGGTACATTTAGAACAAGCGATATGTATCAATATGTAGAGGAGTTTCAGAAAATATATCCTGAAAATAAAAATATTAAAGCAAAAATAAGACAGCAACTACAGTTTTTAAGAGATATGAGATTTGTTAGAAATCCATCTAGAGACAGATGGACAAAGTTATGAGATTAAATATAATGAATTAGAATGAACTTATTAAGTGACGAGGTCAAAAGCTATGATAAAAATCATTATTGATGCGCAATATCAACGTAATCAATTTGATGATTGGCTTGCAGGTGGTCAAATTGAATATAAAAGTAAAAAGTATTATTGGTGTGCTTATAATTGCAATTATGGTTTCGGTTGGGAAATTGAACCAATTACCGATAATGATTGGGACGAAATTTCAGAGAATGAGTTTAATAAAATTATAACCTTGATTGAGAAATGTCTTAATGAGCATAAAACGGAGTATATTTTTTAATATATACCATAAGAAGCAAATTTTTCTTCTTAATATATATACGAATTTCATATTTATGGGGAGAAAATTCATGAAAAGGTGTTATCTCCTAAAATTAATCCAAATGGAGAATGTTTAGCAGTAGCTAAAGTATTGGAAAATATATATATGAATAATGTGATTAAGGTCCAATTGGATACTCTTGACCTGAATAAAGAGGAAATTGCTAATGTAAGATTTTTACTGCTATACAAGATTTTAATATTGATGTTCATGCGAGAAGTAATCCTTTTGAATTTTATAAAAGACATCCGGATTGTTTTAAGCCTGACAAAATAATAAATAATAGTTTGTTAGTGGATGAGCTTCTTAATTTTCTTGGAGCACAATCCCAGCGAGATAAACGCAAACCCTGGATGCTTAATTCTGCAAAATTACTGGTAGAAAAATATTACTCATCAGCATTCAATATCAATAATGCTCATCAAGGAGATATATTAGAAATTATTAAAGCACTAAAGGCAGAGGAAAAGTATGGATTTTCAAATAAGAAAGCCCATATGTTTCTAAGAGATATGGCTGATTTAGGAGTATGGAAGTACCAAAAAAACGTAGAACAATTAGATGTAATGAGTGATAAAAATACTATGAGAGTTGCTTTAAGAACAGGTATTCTTCAATTTCGCATTCCTTTATTGGCTAGTTTTTTAGATGTATTTTGTTACCAGTATTCTATGGTTGATAGATTAAATCGAGAAGCTTGGAGAAGAGTATGGAAGGAGTGGAATAATATTCCAAATAATCATAGGCCTTACACTCCTGCATCAATGGATTACCTTATATTCAGATTGGGGAAAATAGCTTGTCGACCCAAAAAACGCTTTTGTCCACCTGAAGTAAGCATTAAATCGAAAAAATTAGAAAGTTTATTTCCACAGGATAGACTGATTTTTAATAGTAACGGATATTGTATTTTTAGGAATATTTGTCAACATGAAAGAAAGTTTTTAAATACACCTAATAGCATTTCAATAGAGGGCAGAACGGGTTGGAAAAGTGGAAAAACCAATGAAGGTGGTGGAGGTAGAACCTCATCTTAAAAAATAAAGAGCAAACTTTTCTATAGGAATAGCTACCATCAATTGGGGAAAAATATTAGTATAAGCCTATGGAAAGAGGAAGATATTCTCGATATATGGACTAAATAGAAGTGGGAGTTTTAAAAGAGAACGTAAATGCAATCAGATTCTATAAAAGGAATGGATTCAATAAAGAACATTATATCTTAGCTATGGAATTTATATATTGAATTGCTCCTTAGAAGAACTCGTTCATTCTTTAAAGGTCACATTAATTTTATCACAAGATTTTATGATTAGGGGAAATAGATTAAGAAGAATTATTAAAGTATAATTTTGGTTTTGAAAATTTAAAGGCTTAATTATGAACAACAATCAAAAAGACAAAGTTATCTTTTCTGTTACGGTTCATGAATTGCAGGATACAGCTATGAAAAGAATCGGCAGAAAGTTAACAGAAGAAGAATTGTATACTGCTATAAAAGGTGTAGAATCAGGCTTGTCATTTGGTATTAATACAGTATTGCAGACTGCAATTGAAGAAGCAGTAAATTAAAAAATCCACAACAAGCCTGCAACTTATACTCCTGAAACAAATTATATGCCTTTTCATTTTCGCTTACTTGGAAAAGATAGAATGGCTATATTTTCCTTTATTCAAGCAGTTAACACAATGTTAGGTATTTCAATATTTGAACAAGTAGGGAAATTGATAGCTGAACCGAAACCTTATGAACGTTGGACATTACAAGGATTATTTGATTTATCGGAAGAAGTATTAGTGGGTTATGAATTTTGGGACCTGTTAGGTGGGGAAAATACTTATGAAGATTTATTAAAGATATTTGAACAAGCAGGGTTAGAGTTATATGATGAGATTGATAAAAAATTTCAAACACTAAAATGATAGTTAACTTGAAATACATTACCTATAAGATTACCCCAAATCAATAGTTGAGAATTTACTGTTGGTCGAAAAATACTGTATTCCTTCAAAATATTAGATACCGAGTTGGTATAATATAGCATTTATATGTTGAAAAAGAATATTATTATATCTTTATTTTGCTAAAAATGGAAATATAATTTGCCATATTTCCAAAATAAGACAAAAATGACAATATGATACAGGATTATTCATATTCAATAAGCAAGTAACTTTTTTAAATCTTTAAAAAACTGGAATAACTAAAACCGATAAAAAAATGCCGGAAAACTTTATGACAAAAGAAGAAATTAAAAAAGGTGAAATTATAATATATAAATCCGATGAAGGGCCTCAGTTAGAGGTTCATTTAAAAGAAGATACTGTTTGTCTAACGCAAAAACAGATGGCTCTACTTTTTGAGAAAGGATTGCCAACAATAAACAAACATATAAAAATATTTATAAAGAAGGTGAATTAAAACAAGATTCAATTATTCGGAAATACCGGATAGTTCAAACAGAAGGAAGCTACCTATTACCAATTATTCTAAAACACTAGCTTTGCTTGAACAATATAATAAGGGGAAAATTTCACTTGTGAGAAAAGCAAAAGGTAGGTTTATTTTAAATTATGACAAGACAAAGGGAATTATTGAAGAAATAAAAAAGGAATTAATGGATAGACAGGACAGGGTAGATTTGAAGATTCACACAAGTGTTGGAAAAATCTTTTTATTAGCTTTGATTTGTGGTAATATCAATAGTATGATATTTTAAAGATTATAGGGGGGGATCAAGATGAAAAATGTTAAAACAGTAGCCATCCTGGCAGAAAATTTATATGAAGATCCTGAATTGTGGTATCCTTACTATAGACTTAAAGAAGCAGGTTATGAGGTAAAAGTTGTAGCGCCGGAGAAGAAGACCTATTACAGTAAACACCAATATCCCGTAGAAGCAGATTTATCCATTGAAGAAGTAAAAGCAGATGATTTTATAGGTGTCGTTATTCCAGGTGGTTTTGCACCGGATCACCTTCGCAGATATCCGAAAATACTTAGTTTTGTCCGTAAAATATTTGAAAAAGATGGCCTGGTTGCGGCAATTTGCCATGCTGCCTGGGTTCCTATTTCTGCAGGGATATTAAATGAGAAGGATGCTACCTGTTTTTTTGCCATTAAGGATGATTTGATAAATGCGGGAGCTAATTATTTAGACCAGGAGGTAGTTGTAGATCATCACCTGGTTACTTCCCGTACACCCAGAGATTTACCAGCATTTCTACCCGCCATACTAAAAGTGTTAGATGAATTATAATGGTAAAGGCAAATAAATAATTAATTATTTTTTAAAAAATGGAAAACCACATGCGTAAAGCTGTATTACATGCCCTGCCATATGGTGTTTTATGCTTGTTTACGCTGCTTATAATTATGATTTTTTGGCCTGTGGAACAAGGCTGGGTACAATTGTCCAATTCCTGGATTGCCTTATTCTTTGTTTGTGCATTTTGTGCTATTTTTTTATTCCAGGAAGATATTTACCATTTTTTAGATCAGAATATCACAAGTAATTTTTTAGGAGCCTCTGTTCCCCTACAAAAACACCGAACTATTCCCGAAATATTTAAAGATGACCATAAATTCCAGGAAATAATTTCTGGTACTGTTATGGCCTGGATGGATAAGATAAATATAGAAAAACAAGAAAAAACAATGAGGGAAGAAGAGATAACTCAAACTATAGAACGGTATAAGAAAGAGAAAAAGGATAATGTCAAATGGCTCTTTCTTTTTGCTGATTATTTTTTGGTTCCACATAGTAAAGATATTTTATATGAAATTAACGAAAGACACTATGTAACTGAAGAGATGTTACAGGAAATAACCACTGAGATGTCTATTGATGAGAATGAATCAGAAGCCATTTTAGAGATTTTAAAATTTTTAAGATTTATCAGGAAACAGGAAGAAGAATTCATCATAACTGAAACAGGTTCTGCCTATTGCACCTATCTGGAAAGAATTAATCAAAAATAAAGGGCAAATAATAATAAAGATGAATTTACTTAGCTATGAAAGACTAAAAAACAACAGGGAGATTATAAGCTTCTCCTGTTGTTTTTTAGTCTCTGTAATGTAATATATGTAATATATAATCTATTTTATTGTTTATAATTATTTAATTATCTCCAGCTTTCTTTACATCTGTAGTAATTTGGTGTTCTCATTTCATTATGGAATCTAGTACCGGAAAAACTTATGGGACATTCTGCTAATTGTTCCTGGGTTAGCACTTCTTTAATTTTTATTTGATTTTCCAGGGCTTTAATCCTTAACTCTACCTGTATTTGAGCAATTTCTTCCCATTTTGCCCTAATCTTTTCCATATCAATAGGATCTTCCATCATCATTTCTCTAATTTCTATCTTTTTGGTTTCCATTTCCTTTTTTATTTCCAGGGAAGCTTTCTGGAAATCTAATCCGATTTGATTGATTTCAGCAACCTGTTCCTGGGATAGATCTAAATTCATTATTCCCCATGGTTTAGCTCCTCTTTCTGAAAAACCAAAGCATTTACCGGATGCAAAATGTTCCTGATTCAGAAAACCTGATGGTGATGCTCCTGGTTTACCCGCATAACCACTCCGGGTACGCGCCTCAGCAAAGGAAGCAATACTAAAAAATAGGAATGTGCTGGCCACCACTAGCAGTAATAAAGTAATCTTCTTTGTCTTCATAATATTTTTACCTCCATTATTGGTTAGTGTTTGTTTAATGAAGGGAGTATTAATTTCCCTCTCTAACTATTTATACGTAAATGAAAGCAGATTTCTTTCAAAAAGTTGAGGATTTTTTTCAAAAATAAATTTTATTTATCTGTTTCTATTCTGGTTTAAATAATCCTGGAGAGTAGAATTTATGGAAGCATTCAGGTAAAAGGGAGTGGATTACAAATTCTTTATTAAAAAGCTATACTATGATATTATATAAATTTACCGGGATAATCAAGGAAGGAGAAGATAGAAAAGAGATGAGATATAATACACTGGGAAACTCAGGAATAAAAGTAAGTGAATTATGTTTTGGTGTTTTACCTATGGGACCGTTGCAGGCTAATATGTTAGCTCAGGAAGGAGCTAAGATTATTAGGAAAGGATTGGATTCAGGTATTAATTTTCTGGATACTGCTCAGGCCTATAAAACCTACCCTCATATTAGAGAAGCTCTTGTTCATTTTCCCAAAGAAGTTATTATAGCCAGTAAATCACATGCTACGGGTTATAAAGAAATGAAAGAAGCAGTTTTGGAAGCCTGTCGGGAACTGAATCGCTCTTATATTGATATTTTTCACCTGCATGCTCCACAAGAGGATAAGGATGTTTTTCAGAAAAGAGCAGGTGCCCTTTCCGCTCTGGTAGACTTAAAAAAGGAAGGAATAATAAGAGCTATAGGGATTTCCACTCATGCTATAGAAGTGGTAGAAAAATCAGCTGAGATCAAAGAAATTGATGTTGTTTTTCCCTTAATTAATAGGATCGGATTAGGTATTATCGGGGGAAAGCCAGTAGAAATGATTCAAGCGATTAAAAAGATCTTTAATAATGGTAAGGGTGTCTATGCTATGAAGGCCTTAGCGGGTGGTTATCTTATAAAAACGATAGAAGAGGCAATTACTTTTGTAAGAAAGATTAAGGAAATACAATCCATTGCCGTAGGTATGGTTCATTCTCGGGAATTGGAAATAAATCTAAAAATATTTGAAAACCAAAAGATTAATCAGGAAGAATTTATCAAAGAGGAATTTTCTAGAAAAAGGCTCATTGTTTCTCGCTTTTGTGAGGGGTGCGGTACCTGTGTAAAGGCATGTCCCAATCAAGCCCTATCTTTGAGGGATGGGAAGGCTGTTGTAAACTATAATCTTTGTCTTACCTGTGGTTATTGTGTGCCTCATTGCCCCATCTTTGCCCTAAGAATTGTATAGAGAGTAGAAGGTAAATTATTTCTCTCAGGATACTATTAAATTGAGTTTTCGGGGCAATATTCTAATGTGATAATCCTTTTTCGCTGGTAATATTTCACCGGCAACCTGTGCTCTTACTGGTTTATCAACCTCTATCATTATTTCCTTTCCTCTGAAAAAGCTGACTTCTGATACCTCACGGTGTGTTCCTTTTATAGCTTTGGGTAATAGGTAGAGACAGCGAAATCTATTCATTTTACCAATAACACAGATATCGAGTAAGCCGTCATCAATTTCTGCTTCGGGGGTTATATTAAATTTTCCGCCTTCCACTCTGCCATTGGCTATTGCTATAAGTAACATTTCTCCTTCTACTACCTGACCATCAATGATTATTTTGGCCTGAAAAGAAGGTAATGGAAAGAGCAGTTTTTGGATGGTGGCAAAGACATAAACATAAGCACTTAGTGCTTTCCAGTCAGGATGATTTGTTTTCATCTGATTGGCTAAAGCAGCAATATCAGCATCAAAACCAATACCGCAGACATTGACAAAATAGATTTGCTCATTAATGAGGCCTACATCTATTTTTTTTGTCTTTTGCTTGGAGATGATCTGGCAGGCTTGTAAGATGTCTTTAGGTATAGAAGTGCTTTTGATAAAATCATTAGCCCAACCAGCTGGAATTATACCAAGAGCTGGCTGATTTGGTGCTTGAATTATACCATTGATAATTTCATTAATGGTGCCATCACCACCAACTGAAATGATTAGGTCAACCTCATGTTCGGTAGCTTGACAGGCTAGAGTGGTTGCTCCTCCGGAAGAGGGAGTCCAGCTGACTTGATACTCTAAGTTTATGCGGTCAAAATAACTGAGAATTTCAGAAATAAATTTTTGTGGTTTTCCACCACCAGCAGTATGGTTGATAATCAGTTCTGCTTTCAAAAATTATTTCCTCACTGATATTTAAGATAGGCAAGGGTAATTCTATCCCTTGAAGACTCCTTACCTTAGCTTAATACTAATTCATCCCTTGAATATCTTGTTTAATATGTTTTTACTATATCATTTGAATATCTCAAATCACCAGATAATGAAAATTATAACTGTCTATCTCCCAATTATCAATATCTTTCCATAATCTTTTAAGAAGTTAATAATTGATAAGATTCAGGTTGTCGACCAAGAATAGCATTAGTATGAGGAACAATAGTCTTATCCCTGGCCAGACTGAGGAAAATCGAGGCCATACTTGCCACTTCCTGGTTTTGCAGGCAGCCAGTAACAATTTGTCCTGATGGTACTGTGATAATACTATGACCGTTATATCCTTGCTGAATAGAATTAGAGCAGATGATAAAGATCTTATTTTCTGCACTTCTGGTCTGACAAATTTTAAGGTGTTCATCATGACCGAACTGGCTTGCCCAGATTATTATTTCAGCACCTTTTAGAGTCAGGATGCGAGCAATTTCCGGGAAATATCCCTCATAATCGAGCATCATACCGATGGTGCCAAATGGTGTTTCAAATACTGGGAAATCATTTTTTCCAGGAGTAATTTCATCTTTTTCCGGTAATTCCAGATGTGTTTTTCTGTATTTACCTATTATTTTTCCTGATTGTACCAGGAAGCTTGTTTTATATCTAAGAGAATTTTCCTGTTCCTTTAAGACAATAGAGCAAAGTACAGCAGATTTTTTGGTTAATTCTTGTAATAAGTCCAGAACGACCTGGCTTTTTTGAGCAGGAAGGTAATTATGTTGAGAAAAAGAAAGGAGGGATACCTCCTGATCTGTTAAGGTATGGAAAAAATATTCTATCCTGGATAGGTAAGCAGAAAACTCTTCATCTGTAGAACCCCCGATTTGGATAATAGCAGCAAAATAACTCTCCGTTTTTTTATTTGATTGTTTTTTAGAATCCTTAGTAATGGGTAATTCGCTGGTAGGCAAAGCAAGATAGCTATATTGCTGGGGTTTTCTGCTTTGAAAAACATCAATTAGACCAGCAATGTTTTTCTGATGGGATAGAGATAAATCAATTTCTCTAAGCAGTATTTCTTCCTGGTCGGAAGATGCCATTATTACTGTTTCACCATCTGGTGAGAAGAAGGCACTTTTCCCGCAATATTGAATTGATTTTTCTTCATAACCAATTTTATTTGCTGCTACAATCCAGACTTTATTTTCCAGTGCCCTGGTGGGAATCATATATTCTGCCTGGGGATTAGACCAGGCTTTTCTTTCCAGGCCTGAGGTGACCCAGTTGGTAAGGTCTAATAAAATTTCTGCTCCCTGTAAGGAGAGACAGCGGATGATTTCGGGCAGGCGGCCATCCGCACAGATAAATAAACCAATTCTCCCAATTCTGGTATCAAAAACGGGATAATTATTATCACCTTGAAACCATTTATTATCAAAATGCCAGAGAAAAGACTTCCTTACCCTTCCAATCTCCTGGCCTCTATCATTAATCAGAGCAGCCGAATTGTAAAGTAGATTTTTTTCCGGAATAAATTCAGGCAAGCCCAGGGCAATGTAAATCTGGTATTTTCGAGCACATTCTTTTACTTCATCCAAAAATTGATTAGTAAGAGTAGTAAGCACTCCATAGTCAGGAATAATTCTAGGAGATAAAAAATAACAGGGGTAAACGCATTCAGGTAAAATTATCAGATCGGGTTTTAGGCGGGCAGCTTTGATAATAAATTGTAAAATGTGTTCTTTGTTCTCTGCCTGTTTTAAAAAAGCTCTTGCCTCTAATTGAAGACAGGCAACTCTAATTTTATGATTGTTCATAAGGCTTTATTTTTCTTTCATTTGTTATTCTAATAGCTTGAGAGTATTGCCCCTTTGTTAATTTTGTCTAATCTATTTTATCTACTATAAATTATTTTGAATGCGAGTAGTCTTAAAACTACTTCTTACTAAAGGAGCCTTTATTCCTTATGCTTTCTATTATATAAATTTATTTTTCCACGATCTTATCAATTTCTTCTAAATCAGTATCCATTATTTTAGTAAGCCCTGTTATCCTTGCTGCCTCTTCTGTTAGAGGAATAAGGTCGTCACGACTGATATAGAGCAACTGATATTTTCGGCATAAAGCCATCAACTGTTGTAAGCCGGTGTTAATCCTTTCCATATAATTATATACTCCAAAGGCACCAAGTGGAATATCTTCCACTTTATCACCAAATCGTGCTTTGAGGTCAGGGAAACCACAAAAAATCTCTGATAGTGACTGGCCATATTGAGTAAGATCTGTTGAGATATTTCCCTTTTGAATTAAATTTCCGAGAGTCTGCCCTACCATGGCAGCAGTCATAGCAGCTCTCCCAATACCGATAATTCTCACATAAGGAGAACCGAGAGCTAGACCTTTAAAGATATGATCTTCAAAAGAAAATCCACCTGCCATTACCAAAGTCGGTAAGTGCAGATTTCTGTTTTTCATTTTTTGACAAATTTTGAAGAGAACGGCCTCTAAGTATACAGTTGGATATCCCCATTCATTCATCATATGGATAGGACTATTACCGGTACCACCTCCTGCACCATCGACTGTCATAAAATCTATCCCCGCTTTGGAGGCTAGCATCATTGTTTTAGCTAAATCAGCGGGTCTAAAAGGCCCGGTTTTGATGGAGATATATTTGGCGCCTTTATCTCTGAGGTTTTTTACACGTTTCAGAAAGGTTTCTTCTTCCCATTCAGGTAGACGTCCAACTCTGTAAAGTATGGGTCCCATATTATTTCTATAAAGTTCCCGAACTGTCGGATCATTCGGATCGGGGTATACTTCGTATCCCATTTGTTGAAATTGGAGGGCTTTTTCCAGAGAGGGAAGCTTCCCCATACCCTGAATACCTTTAGCTGCTTGGCCAAGTTTTAGCTCAACTGCTTCAAATCCTATCTCTTGAAGAGCGTAATCCAGTAATCCTAATTTTTCATCATCGGAATTTGCCTGTAAAAATAAGGCACCATATCCTTCATTAAACTGATAAAATGAATCATACATTTCCTTTAACATGGGAAGGTGGACGACCTTACCGTGTTTAAGAACAGTGTCAGGATCAGTGGTAGGCATATCTTCGCCTATGACCGCAATTAAACCTGAAATTGCTGCTCCTGAAAAATAGCCTTTCCAATTTAATTTGGCCATAGCAGGCAACACAAAAGGTGATTTTAATTTGAGTTTATTTTTTCCATTTCCTATTGCTATGTTCAAATTGACATTAGGATAAGCAGTTTTTCCCGGTTCAGTACCAAAAGAACCAAAACAACGTCCATTGATATTGAAGTGTGAAAAATCTACCGGGTAGTCTTTTTCAGAGGCTGTCTGGGATGTGGTGCGTTCTGTGGGGTATAATATTTCTGAGCCTCTCACTGCGGAACGTCCAATCTCACAGGTGCCCAGGCAGTCATTAGTACAAACCGTACATATTCCTGAGAAAGGCGAGAAATCTTTAGGAGATCTACGTTTAGTTTTATTTACCGTGGAAGCGTTATAAATACTAAAGGACATTTCATAATACCCCTTTTAATTATATTTATATATCTAAAATATATAGCATAGTCAAATATTATAGTAATAGCTATTTTTTGTCAAAAATTGCTCTAACTATATATTGCCTGGCAAGTATTTTGAGAAAATAAATCTTAAAAAGGTATACCGTCATTTTAAAAAAGAATATAACATATTTAGATCTGGCTAAAAGTCCCGTAACTAAAATCCAATATAACTTTTGGTTTCTTATTTTTTATGATATTATAAAAAAAGGAACTTTTTATTCATAAAGCATAAAGGAAGAAAAGACAAAAATATTTAGGGGAGGGTTAAGATAATATGCCAGATTTTGGAAATTCTTTTTCAGGTTTAAAGAAAGACCGAAAACTAACCAAGGAAGAATTAATTCGTGCTATAAGATTTATGATTGCAGCAGAATATGAGGCTATTCAACTTTACATGCAACTTGCTGAATCAATTGATCATAAGTTAGCCCAGGAGGTATTAAAAGATATTGCTGATGAAGAACGGGTTCATGCCGGTGAATTTCTCAGACTATTAAAAGAACTTGACCCTGAGGAAGAAAAATTCTATACTGAGGGAGCAAAAGAAGTAGAAGAAGAAATTGATAAGTTGAATAATTGAATTCCATGAAACATATCCCAGCTGCAGCACTCATTGTTCTCTGATTATCCTTATTTAATTAATAAAGCTACAATCCCTAATTTCCATTTGAAGTAAAAATATTTTAAAATTATTTACTTATTTACCGGTTATCTATTAAGAAGAGAACTAAAGGAAGAAAGGAAGAAGATGTCCAGAAAAATTCGAAATATTTGTGTATTTGGTATTGGTGGTGTAGGAGGATATTTTGGCGGCAGGATAGCTTATAGAATAAACAAAAATAATTTAGCCAGAGAGGTTTATTTTATTGGTCGAGGAGAGCATCTAACCACAATTCAAGAAAAAGGTTTAAAGGTAATAACTGATAAAGATGAATTACTTTGCTTTCCCAATATTGCCACAGACAGGATAAGACATATTCCCACTCCAGACATATATTTGCTTTGTGTAAAAGGGTATGATCTGAATTATGCGGTATTAGAAATCGCTAAGAATATATCTAATGATACTATCATTCTGCCTCTACTCAATGGTGTTGATATATATGAGCGAATCAGAGTGGTTTTACAAAAAGGGATAATTATACCTGCCGCAGTATATGTTTCTTCCAGTATGGAACAACCGGGTGTTATCAGACAAAAAGGTCCGGAAGGACATATTGTATATGGCAAAGATCCTCAGTCCTTAAATCATGATTATCAGAATCTCAGGGAATTCTTTTCAGAAATGGAGATTAGTGCAGCCTGGTTTGAAAACCCTTATTCAGCTATCTGGGAAAAGTACGTCTTTATTGCTGCCTTTAGTTTAATAACTGCCTACTCTGGCAAGACCATTGGTGGAGTTATAGAGGATAGAGCATTATATAAGTTGACTGAGGACATTATGCAAGAGATTGTTATGATTGCCAGGTCAAAAGACATCAATTTAAAGCAAGATATAATTGAAACTTCTATACAAGTAGCTAAAAGATTTCCCTACGATACTACAACTTCCTTTCAGAAGGATTACTTAAAAGGAAACAGCAAAAACGAAGGAGACATATTTGGCGGAACCTTAATTCGGATGGCCCAAGAATATGGTATTGCTGCTCCTACCATTACCGAAATCTATAGCAAATTAATATCTTAAATTAATCAAAACTTTAGGAGGGAGCTTGTGGATAGCAAAAAAGAAGAGAAAAGATTTGATATAGATGAATCTCTTATATTAAAATCTCTTCTGGAATTAATACCTGATTCTATTTACTTTAAAGACCTGCAAAGTAGATTTATCCTCATAAATAAAGGGATGGCTGAAAGAATTGAATTAAAAGATCCCAGGGAAGCCATTGGAAAGACTGATTTTGACTTTTTTTCTGATGAGCATGCACAACAAGCATTTCAAGATGAGCAAAATATTATTAAAACAGGAAAACCAATAATAAATTATGAAGAAAAGGAAACCTGGTATAACAAAGACTATAAATGGGTATACACTACTAAAATGCCTTTATATGACAAAGAAGGTGAAATTATAGGAACATTTGGAATTTCGAGAGATATTACGGAAAGAAAGAAAATAGAAGAGAAAATAAAATTTCTATATTATCACGATCTATTGACCGGACTATATAATAGGGCATTTTTTGAGGAAGAATTGATTAGATTAGATACCAGTCGACAGCTGCCCATTAGCATAATAATGGGGGATGTTGATAGTCTTAAATTCGTTAATGATACTTTTGGTCATTATCGGGGAGATATGCTTCTTAAGAATATGGCAAACATATTTAGAAAATGTTTTAGAGAAGAAGATATTATTTCTAGATGGGGAGGAGATGAATTTATATGTATACTTCCTAAGAGTAGCAAGAAAGATGCAGAAAGAATTGCTCGGAGAATAAAAACTTTATGTAAGAACAAGAGTTCAACTGAGCTAACTCTAAGCATTTCTTTAGGAATTTCCACTAAGCAATCTTCTACAGAAAATATTCTGGATATATTAAAAGAAGCAGAAGACATAATGTATAAAAATAAACTATCCGAAAGAAGAATAAAGCCAGAAAACCACCCATTTTCCCACCTCGAGTAGATAGAAAGAGAAATAAAAAATAGAACATAAATATGCTTGACTGTATTTGAAATATCATATATTATTTAAGTAAATATTAATATAACACTTAATTTAAGTTTTATAAAAAGTATTCATCACAACAAACTACCAAAGAACTGCACTACAAAAGCCCAAGTATTATGGTATTTAACAACCTAATACATAGAAAAAAGGAGGTGTATTTTCAAAAAATCAATAAAACAAATATATTTTAACATATTATCAATATTAATTATCTTACTGTCCAATGTGTAAGGAAACTTTTGAAATATTATTTAAAAGGAGGCTATTTTCATGAAAAAAATTCTTTTAGTTATATGTTTGGTTGGAATATTGTTTTCAAGTAGTGTATTTCCGGCATTGGCAGCAGCCGATCAGGTTACCATTTCTTGGTGGCATATTCAGACTGAAACAGAACACAGAGATTTATGGCAAGAGTTAGCAAATCAGTATATGGCTAGGCATCCCAATGTTAATATTGAGATTACAGTAATGGAAAATGAGAATTTTAAAGCAAAATTAACTACTGTTATGCAGTCTGGAGAGGTTCCTGATCTCTTCCAGAGCTGGGGTGGTGGCACAATGAATGAACAGGCTGAAGCGGGATTACTCAAAGACATTACCAGCTATCTGGATAAAGAGGGATGGCGTGAAACATTCTCAGAGGGAGCCCTTGGTGTTTATGCTTATAAAGGAAGAAATTATGGAGTGCCACGCGATATGGGAATGGTAGGTTTCTGGTATAACAAAGATTTATTCGCTCAAGCTGGCATAGCGGAACCACCTACGACATGGAGTGCACTTTTTGAAGCTATTCAGAAACTGAAAGATGCTGGTATTACCCCTATTGCCCTTGGTGAAGGAGATAAATGGCCAGGCGCTTTTTACTGGGAGTATCTTGCTGCACGTATTGGAGGGGAAGAAACCTTTGTCAAAGCTGCTTCCAGGGAAGGTTCTTTTACTGACCCAGCTTTTATAGAAGCAGGAGAAAAACTCCTGGAATTAGTTGCTATTGAACCATTCCAGCTTGGTTTTCTTGGAGCTACCTGGGCTGATGAGGCTACTCTCATGGGTAATAGTGAAGCTGCAATGGATTTGATGGGACAATGGGCTCCTGGATCGTTTAGGGAGAATAGTATTGATGGTCAGGGACTCGGGGATAAAACAGGATGGTTTAAATTTCCCATGGTGGAAGGTGGTGTTGGACATCCCAATGATGCATTAGGTGGAGGAAATGGATTTGTTGTGGGTAAGAATGCTCCTGAAGAAACTATTGATTTCCTCAAATTTATCAGCAGTGTAGAATCACAAATTAGACAAGCAGAGATAGGCTTATCAGTTCCAGTAGTGAAAGGAGCAGAGGCCGGGTTGACTGATCCAATGCTCAAACTCGTTCAACAGGGTGCAGCAGATGCAGGTTATTTCCAACTTTACTATGATCAATATCTCCCACCGGCAACTGGCTCAGTTGTAAACGATGCAGTTCAGGGTTTATTTGCAGGTACTTTAACTCCAAGAGAAGCGGCTCAAATGGTTGAAGATTCTGCCGCTCGAGAGATAAAGTAAACAAGCTTTGATTCTAAAGATAGGTATGGGAATCAGCATGATTCCCATACCCTTTAACATTGCTTAATAGCTTTTTATGATGAAAAATATTTTTAATAATAATCAGATAGTATCACAAAGGTTTAATTCTTCCAGGCAATTTAAATATAAGATGACTATTTTGCTTTTTTTATTGCCTGCCTTCCTATTTTTGTCTTTATTTTTAGTTTATCCCATAGCCCGATCAGCTTACTATAGTTTATTCAACTGGAAAGGTCTTAGTGCAGCAGTTGACTATATTGGATTGGAGAATTATCAACGTTTAATTACCGATACAATATTCTTAAAAGCAGTTAAAAATGGAATTTTAATTGTAATCTTTTCATTGCTTATTCAACTTCCTTTAGCTATGGGATTAGCCCTTATCGTGGGACGCGATATACCAGGTCGCTCCTTTTTTCGGGCAATTTTTTTTATGCCCTATGTTTTATCTGAAGTCATTACCGCAATTATGTGGTTAATTCTCTACAATCCCAATCCCAGAAGAGGATTCCTTAATGCCATTATTAATATTATCCCATTTTTAAAACCACAAGCCTGGTTGGCTGATACCAGGTTAGTTCTACCGGCCATATTTGTTGTATTGACCTGGAAATATATTGGATTTCATATGCTTTTATATATTACTGGTTTACAAAATATACCAAGAGACATTGAAGAAGCTGCTCGAATAGATGGTGTTAATAGTCGTCAGATGATAACTTATATAACTTTACCTATGTTATCCGGTACTATAAAAACATCAGTTTATCTTTCAATTATCGGTTCTTTACAGGTATATGCATTAGTGTGGATTATGACTAAAGGCGGACCGGTTAATGCGAGCGAGGTTATGTCGACTTATATGTATCGCTACAGTTTTGTTCGTTTTGAGTTTGGTTATGGTTCGGCAGTGGCGATATTTATGCTACTAATTTCACTGACCTTTTCTATAATTTATTTGCGCCTTACCAGGAAAGCAGAAGTTATGGCTTAGATAAGGATTTTTATATATGTTGTTAAACAATTCAAAAAAAAGAAAAAAGTTGAAAAAGAACTATTCGGTAATTCTTAAATATATTATTCTAATTCTTGCTGCTCTCTTTATTTTATTCCCAATTGTTATGATTATTTTTGGAGCATTAAAAAGTCGCGGAGAATTTATGACCATACCATACATTCCACCTATTCCTCCTAAGTGGGATAATATTAAAAAGGTCCTCAGCATGCCTATTTTTTGGTATATGTTGCGCAACAGTACACTGGTTATGATTATGACTACTATAGGAGTTTTAAGTATTGCCAGTTTTGCTGCTTTTGCCTTTTCGCGGTTAAAGTTTCACGGGCAGAATATATTTTTTAATTTTTTTACCCTGGGTTTAATGTTCCCGATTACTGTAGCTATTTTACCTATATACCTGGTGATACGTCAGATGGGTTTAACCAATAACCTTATTGGGGTAATTCTGGTACAGATAGCATTTCATCTCTCGGTTTCCATAGTAATTCTTCGAAATTTCTTTCTGGCTATTCCTTCTGATTTACAGGATGCTGCCAGCATAGATGGATGTACCACATTAGGATTTTTCTGGTGTGTATTACTTCCACTGGCTCGCCCTTCCCTGGCAGCTGTTGCCGCATTGACTATGGTTAACAGTTGGAATGATTTATTAGTCCCCCTGGTATTGATTGATAAAGAAAGGTTATGGACACTTCCCCTTGGTACCATGCAATTCCAGGGTCAGTATGGGATGGACTTATCATTGGTAGCAGCATTCTTGTTATTATCCGCAATTCCTGCACTGATCTTCTATATCTTTGCTGAGCGTCAATTAGTTTCTGGCCTTACCACTGGAGCATTGAAAGGTTAATTAATAAAACAGGTAGCTTACAAAAGTAATCAGGAGAAAATTAAGGAAAGAATACCTTGGTTTTGGTTAATTAAATAGAATAAAAATATAAAAATGAAGGATTTATAAAAATGAAGAACAAAGTTAATAGACAAACCAATGCCAACTATCAAGAGAAAAATCATCTTTTTGCCAGGCAGTCTATTGATAAGAAAGTTCAGCACCTTTTATCCCAAATGACACTGGAGGAAAAGATTGCTCAATTAGGCAGTATCTGGATATATGAGTTATTGGAAGGTAATAGTTTTTCTCAGGAAAAAGCCAAAAAATTGATGAAGCATGGGATCGGACAGATAACCCGACTTGGTGGAGCAAGTAATTTTAGCCCGGTGGAGTCTGCCAGGATAGCCAATAAGATTCAAAAATTTTTACTGAAGGATACCCGACTGGGAGTTCCAGCTATAATTCACGAAGAATCCTGCTGTGGATATATGGCTAAGGGAGCAACTTGTTTTCCTCAGGCTATAGGTGCGGCAAGTACCTGGCAACCAGAATTGGTTAAGGAAATGGCTGTTATCATTAGAGAGCAGATGAAATCAGTTGGTGCTCACCAGGCGTTAGCTCCTGTACTGGATATTACCAGAGATGCCCGATGGGGAAGAGTAGAAGAAACCTTTGGAGAAGACCCTTATCTTGTTTCTATAATGGGATTACATTATATAGCGGGAATTCAGGGTAACGATTGGAAGGAAGGAATAATGGCTACTGCTAAACATTTTGTAGGTTATGGCCTGTCAGAAGGTGGAATGAACTGGGCACCGGCACATATCCCTCAGAGAGAAATGCAGGAGGTATTCTTGTTGCCCTTTGAAGTTGCAGTCAAAGAAGCAAAAGTTGCTGCAATTATGCCAGCTTATCATGAATTGGATGGCATTCCCTGTCATAGTTCAACAGAATTATTAAGAGATATCTTAAGACAACAATGGGGCTTTGATGGTTTAGTCGTATCTGATTATTTTGCTATAAATATGCTTAAGGAGACACATTTAATTGTCTCTAATAAGGAAAATGCAGCAAGGTTAGCAATTGAAGCAGGTGTGGATATAGAATTACCTAGTACTGATTGTTATGGTAAACCATTAAAGGATTTATTGCAGAAGGGCAAAATTAATGAGCAATTAATTAACGAATCTGTGGCAAGGATTCTTAAAAAGAAGTTTTTATTAGGTATCTTTGATAATCCCTCTGTAGATGAAAATAAGAGTTCTAAGGTATTTGATACACCAAAACAAAGGAATTTTGCCCATAGGATAGCTCGGGAATCTATTGTTTTATTAAAAAATGAGAATAATATTTTACCTCTTAAAAAGGATTTTTCTTCTATTGCGGTAATTGGACCCAATGCTCATAACGCCAGGAATATTATTGGTGATTATGCTTATCCCTGTCATATAGAATCACTTTTAGATATGAAAAAAGATGATAAATTTAACACCCCAATTCCCAGTAAAGTAGAGATGGATAATAATTTTGTACCTATATTGACTGTCCTGGAAGGAATAAAGGAAAAAGTAAGCCAAGATACAAAGATTTTCTATACTAAGGGGTGTGCAGTGTTAGATGATTCCAGAGCAGGCTTTTCTGAAGCGCTGGAATATGTGCGCAAGGCAGAAGTAGCAATAGTGGTTATGGGAGATAAATCGGGGCTTATTGATGACTGTACCAGTGGTGAAACCAGAGATAGAGCAAGTCTAAATTTACCTGGTGTACAGGAAGAATTGATAAAAGAAATTCATAAAACTGGTATCCCGATTGTTTTAGTCCTGATAAATGGCAGACCTTTATCTATTAATTGGGCAGCAAGGCGCATACCAGCAATAATAGAAGCATGGTTGCCAGGCGAAGAAGGAGCAAGGGCGATTGCTGATGTCATTTTTGGTGATTATAATCCAGGAGGCAAGCTCCCTATTTCCTTTCCTCGTTCTGTAGGACAGGTACCGGTATATTATAATCATAAACCATCTGGTGGCCGCTCTCACTGGAAAGGGGATTATGTTGAGATGAGTAGCAAGCCCCTTTTTCCATTCGGCCATGGATTAAGTTATACCAATTTTGAGTATAGTAATATAGTTATTACCCCCAGGACTATATCCCGGGATAGCCAGGTTAAAACAAGTGTTGATATAAAAAATATTGGTTCCAGTACAGGAGATGAAGTTATACAGTTATATGTTCACAATAGACAAAGTACTATAACCAGACCATTAAAAGAACTGAAGGGTTTTAAGAGGATTACTTTACAGCCAGGTGAAAAAAAGACAGTGTACTTTATTTTACTTTCAGAACAACTTGGTTTTTATAATAAAGAATTCAAATATGTTGTAGAACCGGCAACAGTAAAGGTTATGATAGGAAGTTCTTCCGAAGACATCCGTTTAGTGGATGAGTATGAAATTATAGAATAAAGAAACAATCAATATTGAAATGCGTAATAGCAAATTGAAATACCTACCAGTAATAAAAAACTAAATAAAAAAAAGGGGGGGATTAAAAGATAAATAAACTTTTTCTATATTTAATTTTATTATTATAAAAAAGGAGATTCTAATTATGAAAAAATTTCAGATTGGGTTACTGACCATTACATTTTTAATTGTTTTGAGTTTTTCAGTTTTTGCTGCCGACAAACCTTTAATCGGTCTATCTTTTTCTGATTTTACCTTAGAAAGATGGGTAAGAGAAGCCGAAGAGATGACTAAATTAGCCAATGACGCAGGTGCCGAGGTTATTGTTCAAGAAGCTAACCATGATCCAAAGATACAGAATGATCAAATAGAAAACATGGTTTTGCAGGGAGCAGACGTTATTCTGATTGTTGCCGAAGATGGTGCAGCTGCTGCAACAGCAGTTGACGCAGCAGCAGAAGCAGGTGTAAAGTGTATCGCTTATGACCGTTTAATCAAATCACCAAACAATGCTGTGTATATTTCCTTTGACAATGTGGAAGTCGGCCGTGCCCAGGCAAGAGGGGTAGTAGCTGTCAAAGATAGTGGCAAATTTGCACTTCTTGGTGGAAGTCCCACAGACAACAATGCAGTGCTAGTCCGAAAAGGTCAAATGGAAGTTCTGCAATCCTATATTGATAAAGGTCAGATTGAGATTGTTGCAGACCAATGGGTACCGAATTGGGATACAGCTGAAGCATTAAAGATTATGGAAAATATGCTTACTGCTACTAATAATGAGATTGATGCAGTTGTTGCCTCCAATGATTCAACTGCATTAGGAGCTATTGAGGCTTTAAGAGCTCAGGGTCTGGCTGGTGAGGTTCCTATTTCTGCCCAGGATGCTACCGCTGCAGGTTGTAATGCAATAGCTAAAGGAGAGCTTACGGTTAGTGTATATAAAGATATAAGAAAACTTGTTCCACTATCAATTGAAATAGCAATAAAGCTGGCTAAAGGTGAAGCTGCAGAAGGCTTAGAAGAGTTTTCCTTAGCGGAACTTACCGGAGAAGCTTTAGAAGGTACAGTGCCTTGTCGATTCCTGGAAGTTGTAGGTGCTACAAAAGATAACCTTTATAAAGTCATTATAAAGAGTGGGTATCAGTCCTATGATGATGTCTATAAAGGTGTTCCTGAAGCCGAGAGACCCCCAAGAATGTAGTAGCTAAAATACTTTATCAGATGTACCACCGGCTATTAATATTATCGGTGGTACATCTGATACTTTTATAATACTAATATATTGAAAAACCCTAATGGGAGTATTAGATTTGAAAGATCAATTTATTTTAAAAATCAAAAATATAACAAAAGATTTTCCTGGTGTACGAGCATTATTTGATGTTTCCTTTAATGTAAAGAAAGGAGATATTCATGGTATCTGCGGAGAAAACGGTGCTGGTAAATCAACTTTAGTTAAAATTTTAGCAGGAGTATATCCTTATAATACTTATGAGGGAAATATTTATTTTGATGAAAAAGAATTAAAACTTGCATCATCTTCTATTGAAGAAGCAATAAATGAGGGAATTGCAACTGTCTATCAAGAACTTGTTCTGGTACCATATTTAACAGCTGGCGAAAATATTTTTTTAGGAAGAGAGCCAGAAGAAAAAGGAATTTTAAACTGGGAGAAGCTTTATTCAGATACAAAAGAGATTCTTACCAATTACAAATTAAACGTTCCTCTGTTTACAAAAATATCCTCATTGAGTGTTGGACAACAACAGATGGTTGAAATTGCCAAGGCCTTATCACGTCAAGTTAAATTACTAATTCTTGATGAGCCTACCTCTGCCCTTACTGATGCCGAATCTAATTCTTTAATGGAGATCCTTAAAAATTTAAAAAAGAGCGGAGTCACATGTATTTATATTTCACACAGGCTGGATGAGTTTTTCCGGATTGCGGATAGTATAACAGTTCTTAGAGATGGCCAGGTTGTCGATACAGTACAAACCAAAGATACTACTGAAGAGAAAATCATTGCCATGATGGTTGGGAGAGAGATGAAAAAAAGATTTCCTGACAAAAAATCTAACCCCGGGGGAAAGCTTCTAGAAATAAAGAATTTATCAGTGTCATGGAAAAATAAATCCATAATTAAGAATGTTTCATTCGATTTGAAAAAAGGAGAAATACTGGGAATAGCAGGATTAATGGGTTCAGGAAGAACTGAACTTGTAACAGCTTTATTTGGTGAGTATGGAAATCAGGTTACTGGTGATATTTTTCTGGAAGGAAAGCCTGTGAGAATTAATTCGGCAGAAGATGCCATTAAATATGGAATAAGCCTGGTTCCGGAAGATAGAAAAGAAAAGGGATTGGTGTTGATACAGGAAATGTTTAAAAATATTTCTTTACCAAACCTTAGGCAGTTTACCACCAGATTAAATATTGATAAATATAAGGAATTGCAGGAATGCAAAAAGTATTCTGATTACCTTACCATCAAAGCACCCTCTCTTTTTACTATTACGGAATCTTTAAGTGGAGGCAATCAACAGAAGGTTGTTATTGCCAAATGGTTAATGTCAAATCCGAAAATCCTTATTTTAGATGATCCGACTAGAGGAATTGATGTAGGTACAAAATATGAGATATATAATCTCATAAACAAGCTTGCTGAAAAGGGCGTAGGCATAATTATGATATCCTCAGAGTTGGAGGAGGTACTGGGAATAAGTGACAGAATTATGATTATGCATGAAGGCCAGTGTGCTGGAACATTAGAACGCAAAGAAGCTACTCAGGAAAAAATTATGGCGTTAGCCACAAATATTAAAAAAAATAACAGGTATGACTAATGAAAGATTTAAATTATATTCAAAAGTTTAAGGAACTCAGGATTGATTTTAGGGCATATACGTTGTTTTTTGCTCTTGTTATTATTTGGTTGCTTTTTGGCTCTTTAACTGGTGGAGTATTTCTTTCAACAAGAAATTTTTCCAATCTTCTAAGACAAATGACCATTATCTCATTTCTGGCTATAGGGATGACCCCGGTCATTATAACAGGCAATATTGATCTTTCGGTAGGAGCCATGACTGGTTTTATAAGTGTTATAGCTGCCTATTTACAGGCAATTATTTTTCCCAATCTTCTTCCAGGATTGTTTCCTTCTCTTTCTATGGAATCATTAGGAATTATCAGTACAGTTGTTACAGTGCTTATCTGTCTTTTGATTGGTTTATTGATTGGACTTGGTCAGGGTTACATTATAGCTTATGGAGGAGTACCAGCTTTTATTGTAACGCTTGGAGGACAATTCGTTCTGAAGGGTGGTATTTTGGGAGTCACTCAAGGTAAAACAATCATTCCCATTGAAGATTCTCTTCGTGTTATGGCGCAGGGGTATCTATCTACGCATACAGGAATAGTCATTGCGATTATTGCTATTATAATTATTTTTATATCTACATTACAGAATAGAGCGAAAAAGAAACAATATGGGATAAAAATCAGAGCACTTGGTCTGGATCTATTTTTTGCAGCGATATTTTCAGTATTTATTTTAGTGTTTACTTTTATGATGAATAGTTATAGAGGAATTCAGATTCCGGTATTGATTATGGCAACTATTGCCATAATAGTAACTTATATTATGAACAATACAAGATTTGGTAGATACATTTATGCTGTGGGTGGTAATAGAGAAGCAACAAGGCTGTCTGGTATAAATGTAAAAAAAGTTGTTCTAAGAACATATGCTATGATGGGCATTCTATGTGGTGTTAGTGGAATTATTTTGACCGGTTATGTTGCCGCAGGAACAACCAGTGGTGGTACTAACTACGAGCTTTCAGCAATCGGTGGCTGTGTTATGGGTGGTACCAGTTTAATGGGGGGTATAGGAACAGTATTTGGTGCTGTAATTGGCACTCTTATTATGACCAGTCTTGAAAATGGAATGAGTGTCATGAATATGAGTGTCTTCTGGCAGTATATTATTAAGGGATTGATATTGATTCTGGCTGTTTATATGGATGTAACATCAAGAAAAAATAAGGTGTAAAATAAAAAATAAATATTATAAAAATTATATTCAAGAAAAGGAATAGTTTCATATTATGAACAAAAGCAAAACCAACCTGGGAAATTCAATAACAATAAAGAAATGGAATCTTAGCAGCATATTCAAAACTATCCAGACAAAAGGACCCATCTCCAGAGTGGAACTGGCTAAAATTACCGGCTATAGTCCGGGTACAGTTTCCAATCATGTCAGAACTCTCATAGAAAAGGGTTATGTAATTGAAACAAATAAAGGAGTCTCTTCCGGCGGCAGAAAACCGGTACAGTTAATCATTAATTCTAATAAGGCTTATATCCTGAGCATAGAGATAGAAGTTAATCAAATCAAGACAGTTTTGTTTAACCTGGATATGAAGATGATTTCTAAAAGCACCATTCCTATAGAATCAAAGGATAATTACCTGGTAACCTTAACCAAACTGTTTTCTGAAATAGACAGGATGATTGGAAAGCATCATATTAGCTTTGATGATCTCCTGGGTATAGGGGTAGCAGTGCCCGGTTTGATTGATAAAGGAAAGGGTATGCTTGAATTTGCGCCAAATCTGGGATGGAAAGCTGTTCCCATTGTTCGAGTTTTTAAGGACAGATACAGCCTTCCCATTATCTTAAATAATGAGGCAAAAGCTGCAGCTATTGGAGAGAGAGCATCCTTCTATCCTGATATTAACAATATGGTTTTTGTTTCGATTAATGAAGGAATTGGTTGTGGTATATTTTTAAATGGCAAGCTCTATCGGGGAGCTAGTGGAAATGCTGGAGAGTTTGGACATATCACTATTGATACCAATGGTCCACTCTGTCACTGTGGAAACCGGGGATGCTGGGAAACATTTGCCTCGGAAACTTATATTGTTAATAGTTATTTAAAATTATCAGGCAGAAATAGCCAGCTAACCAAGACCAAGAGAGAGATATATCAACATGGTAAGAATGGCGATTTAAAAATAAGAGCCATCTTTGCTGAAACCGGGAAAAACATAGGAATAGGCCTGGTCAATATTATTAATGGACTCAGTCCAGAGTTACTGGTTATTGGTGGAGGGATTGTCGAGATAAAAGATTTTATCTATGATGAAATAATTAAAAAACTAAAAGAAAATGCCCTTACTATTAATTATAAAAAGACCACAATAAGATTCAGTAAGCTGGGTAGCTTGGCGGCAGTTTATGGTATGGCTGAATTGATTATCAATGAGCGAATAAGATTTATTTAGCCTCTAGCCCCTCTCTACCTTCCTGTAAGGCAATCCATTTCTGGCAGATTTAAGAGCTCTCGGGAGACCTAAAATTTCTGAAACTATAATTGCTAATGGTAGCTTACGACCCATTAAGAAACTATTCAGCTCTTTTTCCAGATTAATAGAAGCTGTATCTATCTTTAAAGCGTCTTCTTTTTCTTTGGATTCCTTCGATAAAAAGAAAGATTCCGTTTGTTCTTCTACTTCTTGATCTGAAGAGAAAATAAATTCTTTTGTTTCTTCCTGTTGAGGAACATCTTCTGCTTTTGGCTCTTGTTCTTCTGCCTCTTCAATTTCCAATTCCCCATCTTCTATCACAATATCTCTTCTTACTGTTTCCGCTTCCATTCTTTCTTGAGCTTTCTTCAGCTGGTCTTCTGGTAAATCTTCTTCAAAGGACCAGGGATCAAAGAAGGTTTCTTTTTTACTATTCTTTTTTGCTTGCCTGGTTAAGGAAGAAACTATTGATATCAGGATAAAAACAAAGATTAAAAATTCCATCTCATTCCCTCTCTATTCTCTATAAGGATTATTTAATAGCACTATTTATGACTTTTATTTACTGGCATCATTCTTCTTTTCAGTATCAGAACTCATCTTGGATATGGTACCTCTCATCTGGGTATCTGACTGAATATTTTGCATATTATAATAATCCATTACACCAAGCTTGCCTTCTCGCAGTGCTTGGGCTAAAGCTTTTGGTACCTCTGCCTCAGCTTCTACTACCTTTGCCCTCATTTCTTGCACGGCAGCTTTCATTTCCTGTTCTCTGGCTACCGCCATAGCTCTTCTCTCTTCAGCTTTTGCTTGGGCAATGCGTTTATCAGCTTCAGCTTGATCGGTCTGTAGTCGTGCACCAATATTTTTCCCTACATCTACATCGGCAATATCAATAGACAAAATTTCAAAAGCAGTTCCAGAATCCAATCCTTTTTTCAGAATAGTACGAGATATGTCATCAGGATTTTCTAAGACTTTTTTATGGGTTTCCGCTGATCCGATAGTAGTAACGATTCCCTCTCCGACACGGGCAATAATGGTCTCCTCCCCGGCTCCTCCTACTAAACGTTCAATATTAGCTCTTACCGTTACCCTAGCCTTGGCTTTTACTTCAATACCGTCACTGGCGACAGCGGCAACAATAGGAGTTTCGATTACCTTGGGATTAACACTCATTTGAACAGCTTTTAAGACATCCCGGCCAGCCAGATCAATAGCGGCAGCTCTTTCAAACCCCAGTTCAATATTTGCTCTCTGAGCAGCAATGAGGGCATTTACTACATTATCCACATTGCCTCCAGCCAGATAATGACCTTCCAGTTTGTTAACATTCAAATCCAGACCAGCTTTAGTTGCTTTAATTAAAGGTTCTACCACCTTTGAGGGAATAACCCTGCGTAATCTCATCCCGATGAGATTCATAAGTCCTACCCTGACTCCAGCTGCTAAAGCAGCAATCCATAACCTTAAAGGGATAAAGCTGAATATTACAGAAAAAGCAATAATAATAAGAAAAACCATAACCAAAAACGGTAAAATACTTCCTATATTTACCATAATTAATTCCCCTTTCTTCCATTTGATTTATCTTTATTTACCTAATTTATTTTACGAACCACAATCCTGTATCCTTCTACTTTAATGACTTCAACCATTTCACTAGAGTCTAAATAGCCAGTTTCACTGACTGTATCATATCTCTTCCCTTCTATTTCCACCGTTCCCGAGGGGCGTAAAGGAGTAACAGTTTTACCTTCTTTTCCCAGCAGATAGCTGTAATCTGCCGATGAACTATAACCTGCTTCGCGGGTAGCTGATACTGATAATATGAAACTCTTCAGAGTCCCCTTCCTCTGAAAATATTTATAGGCTAAAAAACTGGCAATGCCGGCAATAAAAAGAGAAATTAAGAGCATATATATACCTGAAGCAGTTGAAGCTGCTGCCAGTACTATGGCAATGATTACCGCTACCAATCCGCTTATACCAAAGATACCAAAACCCGGTAGAAATGCCTCTACCAATAGAAAGATAATGCCGAAAACAAAGAGAAAGATAGCTGGCCATCCGCTGACTCCAGTTAAAAAATGCCCTCCAAAATAAAGGCCAAAGGCAAACAAACTTAAAAATCCCCCGATGCCAAAACCGGCAGTCATTATTTCTACTACCAGGAAGAAAAAGCCCATCATTAATAGGATAGTTGCTACGATTGGATTTATTAACCATCCGCTTAATTTTTCCCAAAAAGTAGCCGAACTGTAAATGAGCGCACTACCTGATAGACCAACCCTGTCCAGTATCTCTGTTATAGAATTAACTGTACCATCACTGAAAGATAGCTTTTCAGCATCCAGGGTGGTAAGAGTTAATAGCTCTCCTTCTTCTACCAGACCTTCGATAGCCAACTGTCTGCGCACCATTGCTGCTGCTATAAGGGGATTCTTCCCCTGTTTTTCTGCAGTACTTCTCATTTCTGCTTCCCAGAAAGAAAGCATCTTCTCATCTACCTGTCCACCACCTAAAAGAATCGGCTCAGCTGCTCCTATAGTAGAACCGGGTGTCATAAAAAAACTATTGGTGGCCAAAGCCAGGTAAGCTCCGGCGGAAAGGGCATCGGTATTAATAAAACCATAAACCGGTATGGTAAGTTCATCGAGGATTTTTTTGGCTTCTCGGGCGGTGTCAATAAAACCCCCTGGGGTGTCCATTTCCAGAATAATTGCCTGCGCCCCGGACTCTTGTGCTTCCTTTACAGAACGTTCTAAAAAAAGCAGCCATCCTGGTTCGATTTGCCCCTGGGCTGGTATTACATAAACTGATGCAGATTGTACCTGTAGAAATAATGAGGTAACTAAAAGTATTATAGTTACCACTATAATAAAATATCTTTTCACCAAGGTAACCCTCCATCTTAGCGGTTAATCATAACTAAAAAATTATTGGGTTCTTTTTTAAAAATAGTATTAGGATAATTTTATACTAACATTTACCTTAAATTAACACAAGACAATTACAGGAATATTCTAGGGGAATCCTTCCCCTTGAGAACCCCTGAAATAGTATACCGTATATCATAGCGTTTTACGCTTAAAGTTGTATGTTCTATACTGTCTTTTTGATTTAAGTATAGAAATGCATTTGGTCATTGCGAGCACTGCTTAGGCAGTACGTGGCAATCTCATACCGGTATTCCCCTTTAAGAGTTATGCTGTAAAAATTTAGTTATATTTTATGTTTTTAGGATCCCGAGGAATCATAAGCTTGGGTAGTCAATGTCCTCTAAGTAATATCAAATTCAATATTTAATATTCACTTGAATATCTTTCTTTATTATCTATTATATAATAAACCTAATTTTTAACTAAGGTATGAAAATTATAGATATTATATGCTTATCTTAATATTTAATTTAGTATGTATATTTCCTAAGCTAAAAAGGATGTTTTTTAGTGTCAGAATTTTTTAGAAATCCTGATACCGTACTAACAGGAAATACCAGCTTTTTTAAATGATTGGGAAAGTGCCTTTTCCGCCTTTTCAAAAAATTCCTTAGTCTTTTTGTCTTCCAGACCGTATTTCCGGTAAATCCAATCAGCATAATTATAATTCATTTTATCAATAATTACATAATCAACTTTGCCCCCCAGGATTGCTCCAAGATCTTCAACTCCCGGGAGGATGGGGGCAATCATGGCATAAGTTTTTATACCTGCTCTATGCAATTCAGCAAGGGTAGCAATTCTCTCTTTTATTTCAGGGGCATTCGGTTCGAATAGTTTTCTGATTGTATCATCTGCAGTGGCAATGCTGAAGCCTACCTGAAAGTTCCCTCCCTTTTTAAAAATATCAATATCCCTTAAAACCAGAGGAGATTTAGTTTGAATTACAACTGGCCAGCATTCTTCTGCCAGTATAACGAGACACTGACGGGTAATTTTATATTTTTCTTCTAAGGGTTGATAGGGATCACATACTCCACTTATCCAGACCTCTTTCAGTTTTTTTCTGGCAATTTCCTTACTCAGTAATTCCGGCGCATTCGTCTTTACATCCACAAATTTTCCCCAGGGTTCAGAATGACCGGAATATTTTTTCATAAAACGAGCATAACAATAGATACAACCATGCTGGCAACCCAAGTAGGGATTGATTGCATAGGGATAGATTTTTGATTTAGATAGAATAGTCTTTGATTTTATTTCCTTGATGATAATCATGGTCTATTTTTTTAAAACGTTCCTCTTACTAAGTAATTTAATAATTTTATCTTAGTTTTAGGATTAGGCGCAGAATTTTGTCGTCACCTTCCTGAGGTCTGCCTCTTCCATCGTGATTGTTGGTTAATACATATAGAGCATTATCCGGTCCCACCACTACATCACGCAGGCGACCATAAGTGCCACTTGACCAGTCAAGAGCTAATAGCCGGTCAATGTATTTTACTTCGTATAAATCACCAGACAGCGCTAATCCAATTCTTATCAGTGTTTGACTGCCCAGGGTAGCCACAAATAAGTGACCATTCCAGAAAGACATACCAGAGGGCGGAGTTGCCTGTGTCCACATGATAATGGGATCTATATATTGATCTATATTAGCATCACCCAAAACTAATGGCCAACCATAGTTGCCGCCTTTTTCAATCACATTAATGATATCCTTGTTATATAAACCAAATTCACCGGAAGGACCGTGTTCGGAGGAAAAAAGAGTATCGGTTTCGGGATGCCAGGCCAGTCCCTGAGGATTTCGGTGACCCAGAGAATAGACCGGTGAGTTAGGAAAAGGATTATCCAAAGGGATATCACCGTCAGGAGTAAGGCGAAGAATCTTTCCTCCCAGATGATTGATATCCTGTGCTATCTCTGCCTGCCAGGTATCACCGGTACAGATATATAACATTCCGTCAGGACCAAAGGCCATTCGTCCTCCATTGTGCACCCGGGAACCAGGAATGTTATTTATGATGAAACGGTCAAATTCCATAGACCTACCAGTATCATAATAACGCGCAACTCGGTTAAATATAGCATTATTTTCCCGATAGGTATACATGACATAAAGGTATTTCTGGTCAGGATAATCCGGATGTTTGGCTAAGCCCATTAATCCACCTTCACCAATATGCTCAACCTCTGCAATAACTTTATAAGGGTTTTCCTGCAATATGCCATTCTCAATTAGCCGAACCAAGCCAGCTCTTTCGGTAACAAGAGCCTTCTTTTCAGATAAAAAGACCAATTCCCAGGGAATACGCAGGTTTTCTACCCAAATTTCGATAATATACCCCTCCGGTTCAGGAATAAAGCGATCACTAACCTTTTGCGGTGGGTCTCCTACAATAGGAAAGTCAGGAGTTAGCTGATTGCCACTTACTGTTCCCTGCAGGATAAGGAAAAGAATAATTGAAAATATAGTAATTACCAAAAATGTTTTTCTTGCTAATCTGTTTTCCATAAATATCCACTTCCAGAAAAAAATAACATAAGAATTATCATTATTAATTACTTTTACCGTTAAAAGCTATTATTATTTTATCATGTTCTGCCAATCAGAATAATAGAAAAAGTCAGGATAGACAGTAAAAACAATATAATATTACAGATAATTCTGGTTATGATAGAATGATATAGAGAAAAATAAATTGTTTATGATGATTAAATTTTTTATTATAAACAATATAACTATATTATTTTAAAATTGGTGATGATTATGAGGGTCTGGGATATTCACCCTGGTTATCTTTCTGGACGAAGTTTACTAGGGGAGCACTCAGAAATTCATGCATTATACAGTATCATTACTGAGCACAAAAGAGGTTATTCCAATCATCCTGAAACAAAAAGATGGAATGATCATTTGAATCTTCTGGTTCTCCGACATAACTTATTGGTTAGAGAAATAACTATCAGGGATTTTCAACATCGTAGCCCTTTAGGTTTTGCAGAATATATTGACCGGGAAGCACAATACAATCCTGTTTCCTATATTGATATACCCTCAGCACAATTTGAAATTTTGCATCAGAAATATCAGGCAAAGGGACAAAGAGGTCGTATCCCGCTACCTCTTTATGGAACTGAATTTTGGGCTCAGCATAAGTATTCTGTTATGTCCCGTGGTTATCAGTATTATAAAGAAGTGCAAAGTTTTATGAACAATAGACCAAATTTACCTATTACTCAGGATAATAATTTAATAGTAAAGATTCAGAATTTTATGAAAATACCCGTTTCCGAAAAGGCATTGGGAAATGTTATTCTACATTTATGGGGGTATTTCAAAAATGAAGGTAATCCAGAAGAAAAGAGACACCTGTTTGATTTAAATGGTTTTTCAGAGAAAATGAAGTTACTTTATGATATGTCTAAAAAATATCAAAAAAATTATCTTCTTCACTCCACTATTTTTGCTGATATTTTACCTGATTAGTGGTTTACTTATAATTTTTTGCTGATATTTTTTAAAATAGTAAAAGAGAAAGGAGAAAGGGAATATGCTCGCATTAAGTACATTTACCTGGATCGTTCTTTTTGCTTTATTAGCAGTAATTGTTAATGGCTTAGGTATAATAACAATTTATAAGAATAAAAAATTAGCTGAAAGAACCAATACTTATTTTATGTGCTTTGCTGCAGGTGTCTTAATTACAGTTCCCTTAGTTTTAGTCTTTCCGGAAGCGGTGGAAAAGAATTTTTCTGCTGGTTTTGCTGCCCTGGTTGGTTTTTTATTTATGTTTTTTAGTAATAGAATTATTCAACAGAGGACTAAACAGAAATCTCTGGCTTTTGGCATTACGGCAGTGGAAGGTATAGCCATACATTCCTTTGTCGATGGTGTAATATATGCGGTAACATTTAGTACCAGCATACTTACCGGTTTTTTAGCCGGGATAGGTTTGGTAGTACATGAATTTGCTGAGGGTGTCATTACTTTTTCTGTGTTAATGGAAGGAGGTTTCAGCGGGAAAAGAGCATTTTTGTTTGCTTTTTTAATGTCAGCTTTGACCACTCCGCTGGGAGCTCTGTTAGCTTATCCTGTTGTTTCTAAATTAAGCCCTTCTATTTTAGGTTTGTCCCTCGGTTTTGTGGTAGGGGTGTTAATCTATCTTTCTGCTTCCCATCTATTGCCGGAAGCAAGAGGTCATGAAAAACACCATTCCCCACTTGCTTTTGTGGCAGGTATTATTCTAGCTCTATTTATTGTTATGACCGAAATGGTCTAAGTCATTACCAAAAAATAATTAATATTGCCCCTAAAATATTTACTTCTTTTAAAAATTCTATTGTCATCCGCTATGCAATTGCTTTTTCACTTATTGACAATTAGATGTATAATCAAATTTAAGCAATATTTGTTTAGCTGAAAGAAGGTGTTATTTTGGAAGAGATAGACATTATAGAAAACCTCATTAATTTAGATTCTAAGGCGATAGGAATAAGTGAAAAGAGAAAAAAACAGTTACTTGATTTGAGCAATGAATACAAAGGAGAAGAACTGAAAATTATTAAAAATTATAAGAATCAGATTGAAGAAGAAACCAGGTATATTATTCAAAAGATGGAACAGGAAACACAACAGGAAGTAAATCAATTAAGCTTGGAAAATAAGAGTCTATTGGAGAATATGCAGCAAAAATTCGAAAAACATTTAAAAAATATTATTGATGAGATAATGGAGCGAATTTTTGAAATCAACAGGGAAAATTATGGATAAGATTATAGTCTATTCAGCAATAAATACCAAGATAAGAATTTTAGAAAGAGAGTTTTTAAAAAGGCAGGATTACTTAAATCTGCTTAAAATGTTTTCTGTTGCTGAGACAGCAAGTTATTTAAAAGAAAATACTCCTTATAGAAAACTTCTGGCTGAAATAAAGACAGATATAGTCAGCAGGCGGAATATTGAAGATATTCTAACGCTAAATATGGTTACCAATATTGACAAACTAATCTATTACTTTCGCGGTGATTATAAAAAACTGGTTCGTTCTCTTTGTATAAAATATGAGATAGAAGATTTAAAAGTACTTGCTAGAATTATTTTTAATGGTAAGGAATCCGGAGAAATCGGAAAACCACTCTCTTTTTTAGGCAAGTACAGTCAGATGGAACCTGAACAACTTTATAAAGCGAAGACAATTAGGGATTTAATATATTCACTCAAGGGATCAGAGTTTTTCGAATTTTTAATACCACTGAATGATGGCAGAAGGGAGAATCTTTTTCGTTTTGAGATGGCTTTAGATACCAGTTATTTTAATATCATTCAAAGCCGAAGATTAAAGATTTTCTCTGCAGATAGATACTTAATAAAAAAATGGGAAGGTTTGTTAGCTGATTTGTATAACATTCAGTGGATATATAGGGGAAAAAAGTTTTATCAGTTATCTCCGGAAGAATTATTAAATTATACCATAAATTTTGGTGATAAATTGACTTACAAAGACCGTCAAAAAATGTGTTATGCAAAGAGTTTGGAAGAGTTTTTCCAGATGACATTGAATTCAGTCTATGGTTTTTTATTTAAAAAAGAGGAGATATCAACAGATATCTATATGGAAAGACGTATAAATAGGTTTATTTTTTATAAGCTCAAGTTATTAAGTCGGAAATTTCCTCTGAGCATTATTCAAACAATTGCTTATATCTGGAAAGCTGAGCTGGAGATAAAAGATATTATTTCTATTATTGAGAGCATAAGGTACAACCTATCCAGTGAAGAAGCTAAAAAATTTTTGGTAAAAGTAGCTTAAACTGAGGGAGACTCATTTATGAGTGTAGAAAAAATGAAAATTGTAGGCATTATTGGACCAAAATATATTTTAAACACGGTTTTGCGTATGATTATTTTACACGGTAGCATGCATATAATTAATGCCTTGACCAGGGTAAATTCAGCTGACTTTTTTCTTCCACCGACTGAGAGAAATATTGAAGCCTTAGAAGAAGAACCTTTTCTAAAATCCTATACAAACAGGAGAGACTTTACCGAAGAAGAAAGAATTGTAAAGTTATTCCATAATCTTTTCGATATAGAGCCACATTTAAGGAAAGAATTTTTGAGTGAAGAATATGACTATGACAGTTTTATGAAGCAATTTTTAGGAATATATGATATGTTGCATTCCACAATGCTTGAGATTGAGGCTAAATTTAAAGAGATTGATAGTAAAAGGGAATTTATAAACAACCTAAAATATCTATCTAAAATTAATTTAGATATCAGCCGCTTTGCTAATATGAAATACCTGGTATTCAGGTTGATAAGGATTACCAGAGAAAATTATGATAAGCTTAAGAGGAATTATGAGAATATTCCAGCAGTCATATTGAAAGTAGCAATAGAAGGTAAATATGTTATATTGGCATCTATTACTCCGGAAACGCTGGAGGAAACCTTAGAGAAGATTTTTAGCTCACTAAATTATACAATTTTGCCTATACCTCGAGAAATGAAAGGCACTGTAGCAGAGGTTTTAGAACAGCTGAATAATAGTATTGAGCAAGATCTAAAATTGATTGAATCACTGAAAAGATCAATAGAAGAGTATAAAGAGCAATATAGAGATGAATTAAAAAAGATGTATTCCAGGTTGGAAATGGAGAAAAAAATTGAAGAGGTTAAGTCAGAAGTTGCCATAGGTAAGAAATTGTTTTTTATGTTTGGTTTTGTACCGACCAGTAATGTGAACGAGTTAAAAGAAAACTTAGAAAAAAAATTTGGTGATAAATTAATCATTTTAATAGATGATATAAAAAAATCTTACTCAGGTGTAACCCCTCCTACTAAGCTAAATAATGTAAAGCTATTTAAGCCCTTTGAGAGTTTAGTAAAAATGTATGGCATCCCATCTTATCAAGAAAAGGACCCTACTATCTTTTTTGGTTTGTCTTATATGATTATCTTTGGAGCCATGTTTGGCGATGTTGGTCAAGGACTTATTTTACTCATGAGTGGAATTATTTTAGAGTATATTTACCAAAAAATAGATTTTGGTGGAGTTTTAAACAGGATAGGTTTAAGTTCAATCATTTTTGGCTTCCTATATGGCAGTGTTTTTGGATCGGAGGAAATATTACCTGCCCTGGTTATCAGACCGATGGCTAATATTGAAAATATGCTGATTACAGCAGTATTATTTGGTATAATACTTATTTCACTCAGTTATATATTCAATATTATAAATGCTATAAAGGAAAAGAATTTGGAAGAGGGATTACTTGGACAAAATGGTCTAGCGGGATTCATCTTTTATCTTTTATTATTATATACCGTATACCAGGTTTTTATCATCCATAACAACCTGTTATCGGTTTCAATTATAATTCTAACTGTTCTTCTCTTTATTATGTTATTTAAAAAATCAATTGCCTCAAAATTATTCCATTTAGATAAATTTTACAAAAAATTATCGGCCAATGATTATATTGAAGAAGGTTTTGGCATAATAGAAATGTTACTGTCCATGCTTTCTAATACCATTTCTTTTCTCAGAGTGGGTGCTTTTGCCCTGAATCATGTTGGACTTTATGTAGCCTTTCTTACCCTGGCAAATATGATGAGTAGTGCCTGGGGCAATTGGGCAGTTCTGGTAGTAGGAAATATTGTTATTCTAACACTGGAAGCCCTGATCGTATTTATTCAAGCTTTAAGGTTAGAGTATTATGAATTGTTTAGTAAGTATTATAGGGGATATGGAATTGAATATGTTCCGGTAAAAATTAACAGACCATCTCTCCAAAAAGAGAAAAAAAGATTAATTTTTAAAACAATAGTTTTACCAATTATTGGGAAAAAATATTATAATTTTATCAATCCGAAAACGGAGGTTTAAATTGTATGTATATAATACTATTTATCGCTATGACCATATCAGGTTTAACTATAGCAGCCGGATTTTACCTCTTATTAAAAAAGGATAATAATAATCTGCTTAGAATTAGAAAATTAGTTAAAATGTCTGTGGTAACTTATGTTATTCTGGTAGCGGGTTTTCTCTTTTTCTTAATACCGAATATAGCCAGGGCTCAATCTTCACCAGATCCCTCGTCAGGGATGGGATTTTTAGCAGCCGCACTTTCAACCGGATTAGCTACTATTGGAGCAGGTTATGCAGTGGGTGCGGTAGGATCTTCTGCCCTTGGAGCTGTTTCAGAAGATCCAAATATTTTGGGAAAAACCTTAATATTTGTGGGTTTAGCTGAAGGAATTGCTATTTATGGCTTAATTGTCTCTATTATGATACTAGGAAGATTATAATATAGAAGGTTAACATGAAAATCTTTTTAATTAGTGATAATACCCATACCCTGGCAGGAATGAGACTATCAGGTGTTGAAGGAATAGTAGTTCATGAAAGGGAAGAGATATTAAGGGAATTAGAAAAGATTAAGGGGAAAAAGGATTTAGGAATTTTACTTATTACAGAATTATTGGTAGAGAAGGTACAATCGGAAATTAACGAAATGAAACTATCCAGAAATCTTCCTATCATTGTGGAGATTCCTGACCGGCATGGAAGTAGGCGCTTACCTGACTTCTTAACCGGATATATAAGAGAATCCATAGGACTCAAAATTTGAGGTGAGAGAATCCCATGTCAAATACTATTGAAGACAAGATTTCCCTGTTTACAAAAGTTATCATTGAGAGAATAGAATCGGACTTCCAGAAAAAACAGGAAAATATAATAGAAAATCATAAAAACAGGGTGAAAAATATCATTGATGATTATGAGGAGAAAAAAATACTCGCAATAGAGAAGGTTTCTAAAGAAGCTCAAAGTAGAAAGCAAGGTATAGTTTTAAAAACCAGGTCAAATATGCGTTTGGCAGTATTGAAAAAGAAAAAGGGATTAATGGAAAGAATTTTTAGGGAAGTAAAAAAGAGAGTTAAAATTTTTGTGCAAACAGATGAATATACAAATTTTTTAGTAGAGGTAATAAAGAAGGTATTATCCAAATTTTCTAAAGACCAATTTGTCTATTTTAAATTTAGCAATAATGATATTAAGAAGAGACAGGAATTGATTTTAAAAACTATCAATTCCATCAGAAGCCAGGACACCTATCAGCTTGATATTGGTGATCGCCAAATAGGTGGAGTTTTTGTAAAGAGTGGAGATGGTCGATTAGAAGTAGATTATACCATTAATACCATTCTGGAGGAGAGCCATAAACTGATTGGAGAAGTATTATTCTCATGGCTGGATAGGGATAAGGAGAAATAAGATGCAAGGGATAGGAACGATTATTTATATTAACGGACCAGTGGTAAAAGCTGAGCATTTGGAAGGTTTTAAGGTGCGGGAAATGGTAACAGTAGGAGAAAAAAAGTTGATTGGTGAGGTTATTTCTCTAGAAGATGAAATCGGTACTATCCAAGTTTATGAAGAGACAACCGGCCTCAAAATAGGCGGGAAAATCAACGGTACGGGCAAACCTTTATCCTTAAAGTTGGGACCAGGGATTGTGAGTCATATCTTTGATGGCATAGAAAGACCCCTATCTAAAATTTATAATTCAGGAAACCCATTTATTCCTGAAGGGATTGGTCTTATCTCACTGGATAAAGAAAAATTATGGGATACTAGAATTGTAACAAAAAAGGGGGATATTTTAAAACCGGGTACTATTTTTGCTGAAATAAAAGAGACCACAATAATTGTTCATAAAGTAATGATTCCCCCTGACATTAAAGGAATGGTAATAAGTGTAGTGCCAGATGGTTATTACACTATTGAAGATACCTTGATTATCTTATTAGATGAAGATGGGCAAAATCATGAGATTAAAATGTCTCAGGAATGGCCGATAAGACTACCAAGACCAGTTATAAATAGAATACCTCTGGAAAAATTATTGGTAACTGGACAGAGAATTGTTGATACTTTTTTCCCTTTAGCTAAAGGTGGCACTGCTGCTATTCCGGGAGGATTTGGTACTGGGAAAACTATCACCCAACACCAGTTAGCTAAGTGGAGTGATGCTGATCTGATTGTCTATATTGGTTGTGGTGAACGCGGTAATGAGATGACTGAAGTTCTGGAGGATTTTCCTAAACTTAGGGATCCTAAAACCAATAATCCATTAATGGATCGCACCATACTTATTGCTAATACTTCCAATATGCCGGTAGCAGCTCGTGAAGCCTCTATATATACAGGCATTACTATTGCTGAATACTTCAGAGATATGGGATATAATGTAGCCGTAATGGCTGATTCTACATCTAGATGGGCAGAAGCTTTAAGGGAGATTTCAGGTAGATTAGAGGAAATACCTGCTGAAGAAGGATATCCGGCTTATCTTGCTTCTAGACTAACGGCTTTTTACGAGAGAGCAGGATATTGTAAAAATCTCAATGGCACAGAAGGTTCTATAACTATAATAGGTGCTGTTTCCCCAGCCGGAGGAGATTTTTCTGAACCAGTTACCAAATCTACCAAGAGAACTGTAGGCACCTTTTTAGCCTTAGATCGTGAATTAGCCCATGCCAGGCATTTCCCATCCATTAACTGGCTTTTATCCTACAGTAATTATATTCCTGTTTTAAAAGATTGGTTTAAGGATAATGTATCTCCAGAAATAATGGATATTAGGTCTAAAATGATGGCAATTCTTCTGGAAGAAAATAAACTAATGGATATTGTGAAATTAATAGGAGAGGATGTTTTACCAGATGAACAGAGGATTATACTGGAAATTGCGAGAATAATAAAAATAGGATATCTTCAGCAGAATGCCTTCCATCCCCAGGATTTATATACTATTCTATCTAACCAGTATAACATGCTAAAAGTAATTGATAATCTTTATGATAGGTCTTATTCCTGTATTAAAAAGGGGATACCTCTTTCCAAAGTAAAAGATAGAAGTTTATTTTCCGATGTAATCATGATGAAATATAAAATTAGTGGAGATAAAATAGAGCCATTCAGGGAATTGATAGATAGAGTTAATAAATATTACGATAGCTTGGAGAATATGTATAAAGAAGGTTCCGTTGATGAAGGTTAAATATCTTAAACTGGATAAAGCAGAAGGGCCCCTAATTATAATGAATGGGATCTCAGATGCAGTTTATGGAGAAATTGTAGAAATAGAGTTACCTGGTAAGGAATACCGAATGGGGCAGGTTGTTCAAATTGATAAAGATAAGGTAGTTATTCAAGTTTTTCAAGGTTCTTCGGGTATTTCTTTGAATAATGTGGCAGTAAGTTTTTCAGGAAAACCTATGGAGATTCCTGTTTCATACGAGGTTTTAGGTAGGATTTTTAATGGAATGGCAGCTCCTATAGATGGTGCTGGAGCAATCTATTCAAAAAAGAGTTATAACATCAATGGTAGGCCGATGAATCCTATAGCCAGACTTTATCCTAGAAACTATATCCAGACCGGGATATCTAACATTGATGCTCTTGTAACTCTGATTAGAGGACAAAAGCTCCCTATCTTTTCTGGAGATGGTCTTCCTCATAATCAGCTGGCTGCTCAAATTGTTAAACAAGCTCGCATTTCAGAGGAAGAAGCCAGTAATTTTGCTATTGTTTTTGCTGCTATTGGTATTAAGCACGATGAAGCTGACTTTTTCTATAAGGTTTTTGAAGAATCTGGAGTTATGGATAGAATAGTTATGTTTCTGAATTTAGCTGATGATCCTGTTATGGAGAGAATTATTACTCCCAGATGTGCTCTTACTGTTGCCGAATATCTTGCCTTTGAATGTGAAAAGCATGTATTGGTAGTAATGACAGATATGACCAGTTATTGTGAGGCATTGAGAGAGATTTCTTCAGCGAAAGAAGAAGTGCCTTCCCGTAAAGGATATCCAGGATATCTTTATTCTGATTTAGCCAGTCTCTATGAGAGAGCAGGAATGTTAAAAAGTTCGAAGGGCAGTATTACTCAGATACCAATTCTTACCATGCCTAATGATGATATTACCCATCCGGTGCCAGATCTCACCGGCTATATTACTGAAGGTCAGATAGTTTTAAGTCGTTCTTTACATCAGATAGGGATATATCCACCAATAAATATCCTTTCTTCTCTGTCCCGTTTAATGAAGGATGGAATTGGAAAAGAGTTTACCCGTGAAGATCATGCTGATGTTGCTAATCAAGTTTTTTCATCTTACTCTCGGGTACAGGAGATTAAAGCTTTGGCTCAGATTATAGGGGAAGATGAACTTTCTTATATTGATCGCAGCTATATGGAATTTGGTCGCCAACTTGAAGAAAAATTTGTTCGGCAGGATTTTGAAGAATATCGTGATCTAAATCAATCATTAAATCTCATGTGGGAACTTATCAGTATTTTACCGGAACAGGAGCTTAATAGAATAGATCCTTCTTTGCTTAAGAAATATCTCAGGAAGTGAATATTTATGCAGGGAAATATTGCTGCTACCAAATCTAATCTGATTGCTGCTAAGACTGCACTGGATTTTTCTAAAAGGGGCTTTGAATTACTGGATAAAAAGAGAAATGTCCTTATTAGAAAGATGATGGATTTTGTAGACAGGGCAACAGAAGCTCAACAGAAGATAAGAGAAATATTTAAAGAAGCGTATGAAGCCCTTACTGTAGCAAATATAACCCTGGGAATAAATAAAGTAAACGAAATAGCCAGATCAATTCCACAGGCTACTGAATTTAACATTCTTACTTATAGCGTTATGGGTGTGGAAATACCTCAGATTAAGTATGAACCACATAGAGTTGAACCTTGCTATAGTTTTTATCACACAAATACAGCTTTAGATGTAGCTTTACAGAAATTTCAGCAGGTTAAATATCTAATCTATGATCTGGCTGAAATTGAGGATTCAATATACAAATTAGCTATGGAAATAAAAATAACTCAGAAAAGAACCAATGCTCTAAAAAATATTCAAATACCCAGGTATGAAGCTCTGGTGAAATCAATTTCCGAGGAGCTGGAAGAAAAGGAGAGAGAAGATTTCTTTCGCCTAAAAATATTAAAGAGGAAAAAACAACATAAATATCTTTCTTTATAATTAGCTGCTTAATTGATGGTAATTTCTCAGGGATTTTATAAAGTGTTAGCTGAAAATAAAAACCAACGACTGAACATCATACATTAAAGCTCATAGTTCCCTACTTACTTTCTCTTACTAGTTGTATTCCAAATGAAATAATTTATTTTTCAATTTTGAAAGAAAGTCATTATTTTTTCTTCTTGTTTTCAGTATTATTTTTTATCTTTACATGTTATAAGAATTTTTTTCTCATTCCAGAGTATGATATTTGGTTATTTCTGAATCTAGTATCGTTAGGTAAAATCAAGAATGTACCCATATCCTTTTAAACCAGCGGTAGAGCCATTCATTGGCTAATTTTCGATTTTTGAAGAAAACAAATTGGATATCGGGGAAGGTGACAAAAAGTTCAGCCAGGATATCTGCCGTATAGGAGGGCTTATAAAATACGTTTGTTTTAGGGTTAATGAATTCGCAATAAGGGGAGTCAAATAGCATTGCTTTCAGGGGATACTGCCGTAATTCCTGCAGGTTCAGCTTCAGGACCTCAAAATTCCGTATTTCATGCAGGAAATGATCCAGAGTCTTTCTTTCTGCAATGGCAATAATATGGTCATCCTTGATTAAGGCATAATCTCCTGCCTTGAGGTTCTGCTTCTTAGTATTGCTTCTGGCAAATTTATAAGGGTAGCGCTCTCTCTTATCAATGATAATTTCCATTTTTTCCTGTTTCCCGCCCTGTGGGATATAAGCTCCCGGACCTTTTACTTTCATGGAGGATTGGGTTATCCAGAAGATTTGCTCATAATATTCTCCCGGACTTGTCTTGTATTCCTTTTGCAGAAAAAGAAACCAGCACCTTCTTCGGGTTTTACGATCCAGGATAATGTTCAGTTTTTTACCGTATCTTTGGGCTAACAGGATAGGGCATTTTTCTACAGGTTCATGATCGGGCATTTCTTTTTCGGATAACGTTCCTTCTGAAATACAGAAGATTTTCTTTCCCGGACCAGGCCATTTCGCCTGTACTTGCAGAACTAAAAATTGGCCCGGCTTTTCTTCCAGGTAAATCCTGTAGGGAAATTTATCAATATTGGTTTTAAAAAGATACCAGTTCAATTTCTTCTCCCGGTTTTACATCAATTTTTCGATGTTGAACAGAATATTGGTCTGAAAAGTGATTTATTTCCCAGTATACACAGGAATTCCTTGAATCACAATGGATGGAGATAATGATGATAAGCTGATATGGTTTCCTTACCTTGCCTGATTGCATGACTGCATAGATGCATAAATGTTTGTTTTTTACTTTTCACCGATTTTCGATGCAATAGGATTTCAATTGGCAAACCGATACATTGATAAATTTTGCTTATCACTATTTACTTGTTACTCATCACTGTATCTCAACGTTATATGATATACCATATACGATATACTTATCTTTACTTGATCCTGATTTTATCTGAAAACTTGTACTTTACCAATATCTCTTAAATTATTTAATTATGCTATCATGATACTGGAAGAGTTTGCAGTAGGCAAGGTCAACTACGATACAGGTGCCATCAATAAAATAGATGAGCTCGAAAAATAGATGGACCGCCCTTCTCCAATTTTGGACAGTATCAGAAGCGAAACAAGATACCATCTCGTTTCAGCTTGGGTTGCCACAAGTAAAAGTTATGAGAAGGGCGACCCACACAAACTCTCCTAATCGGAATCAGGAGGTTTCTCTATGATGTATTATATCGGAATTGATGTCGTAAAGAAAGCCCTCTCTGTCTATGATGGTAAAACAAGTCTGGAATTTGAAAATAAAGAAGGACTAAAATCCTTCTACCGTTATCTGAAAAAACACTATAAGAAGTTTGATTATTTAGTTTTAATCTTTGAGGCTACCGGTATCTATTCAGACTCCTTAAGGAAATTCTGTAGCCTCCATCAGATCAAGGCCTATATCCTAAGTCCCAAACAGAGTCATAACTTTGCCAAGTCCCTGGGGGTCAGGTCCAAGACCGACAAAATTGATGCCCGAGTCATCTGGCGCTATCAGAGCCTGATACCCCAAGAGAGGATCCAGATACCGGTGATCGACCCAGAGGTCAAGATGCTGGCTTCCTACTTAACCAGCTATCAGTTTATTCAGGTACAAAGAACAGCTGTCTCCAATTACTTAGAGAGTGTTACTGATAAAACTCTGCGTAAACTGTTAGAAAAAGAGCTGGCAAGAAAACGGCAATTAGAAGCCAGGCTCTTAGGTGATATCAAATCCTATATCCAAGAGCATCCCAATTTGGCCGAAGATTATCGAAGGCTTATGTCTGTTTCCGGTATCGGAGAGAAATTGGCCTTCAGTCTTCTTTTTCTATTTCGTCACTATCAAGGTACCAACCGAGCACAGAATCTGGACTGCACCCCAACCACTGGACACATTTCTAAAAAAATAAGACTTCCAGTATAATGTAATAACCGGAGAAAAAAGGAGAAAAGTGGTTATGGGGATTAATAGAAGACAATACACCAAAGAACAGAAAGAGGAGATCGTCCTGGCCTTTCAAAGCGGCCAGACTGCTCTCCAGTTGGGAAGAGAATACAACATTGCACCCAGTTTGATCAACCGCTGGAAGAGGCAATATCTGGACGGAGAACTAAATAAAAACAACAATGACCAAGAGATCAATAAGTTAAAAAAAGAAATAGCCAAACTCGAGCAGATGATCAGGAAACTGACTATGGAAAACTATGTTTTAAAAAAAGAGAAAGAATACATGATCCAGACCAAAAGAGAGGATTCATCCATCGTAACCGGCAACTATTTCACACCATCAAAGAAGGATGCAGACTGATGGACATCAAAAGATCAACCTACTATTACCAGAAAAAAGAAAATAGTGCTAAAGATCAACAGGAGATATTGTTAAAGGAAAAGATCCAGGAGATTACCTGTGAGCACCCCTATTACGGTTACCGGAGAATCACTGCCCAGTTACAGAGGGAGAATATGACCATCAATCACAAGCGGGTCCTGCGCCTCATGCGCCAGCTGGGGATTCAGGGTAGGATCAAGCGCAGATATGCCATCACCACCAACAGCAAACACAATCATCGTATCTACCCCAATCTCATCAAAGGCAAAATCGTAACCGGCATCAATCAGGTCTGGTGCAGTGATATCACCTCTATCAGCATTCTTTTCGGCTTTGTCTACCTGACTGTGATTATTGACATCTACTCCCGCAAGATAGTCGGTTATGCTATCGGCAAAACCCTATCCCCTGAATTAACTATTGCTGCTTTAAAGATGGCCATAGCGAATAGAAATACCGATAAGCTGATTCATTATTCGGATCAGGGAATCCAATATGCCTGTCAAAAATATATAAAAATATTAAAGGACCATGGTATCCGAATCAGTATGTCTGCCAAAGGTAATCCTTATGATAATGCCTTTGTAGAATCATTCATCAAAACACTAAAACAGGAGGAGGTGTTTTTATGGCAGTACGAAACCTTTTCTGATGTAGCAGAAAGAATTCCGTATTTTATTCTAGATGTGTATAATAGAAAGAGGCTGCATTCGGCCTTGGGCTATCGGCCTCCGGAGGAATTTGAGAGTTTGTTGGCTGAGAATGCCTCTCAGGAAGGTGAAATAGCTAAGACTTTATTAGTCTAGTCTGAGGGGTGCACTCCAATCACACTGCTTTAGTGAGACTGGATCCCATCTCTAAAGAATCAGGTACTTCTGTGAAAGGTAAGGTCAAGATCAGCAAAAACGGCAACCGGCATATCCGCAAGATGTTCTACCTGTCCACCCTCTGTGCCACCAAGAATAACCATAAAATTGCTGTATTCTATCAGCGGTTAATCAATAACCATAAACCGAAAAAGGTGGCAATGATTGCTGCCGTGCGTAAATTACTCCTGGTAGCCCATGCCGTCTACGAGCATAAGACGGAGTATGTACCAGGATAAAAATGAAATAATGTGTCTTTGGGGAGAGTTTGTGAGTTGTCTTTTGACACAGTATCCGAAAACTGGCAACTGACACAAAAATTAACTATTTTGTATATTTTGGAAAGTCATGTTTTAATATAGGTAGTTAAGATCAAATGATAATTTGAATAAATTAATTAATACATAATAGAGAAACTGGGAGTTACAAAAGAATGGATTTAGATTTGAAAAAATACATTCCAGTCAGCTATGCCCTGACAGCAGCATTACTTTTTGGCTTGAATGCTCCGTTTTGCAAACTCCTTGTCAAAGAGCTTAATCCATTATTTCTGGCTGCTTTGCTTTATCTTGGTGCCGGAGTAGGCATGCTTATTATTGATATCATAAAAAGATATCAAAACTACACCTCTTTGGAAGCTAGGTTAACGAAAAAGGAAGTGCCTTTTGTCGTTGCCATGATCTTGCTGGATATTGCAGCCCCGATCTTTCTGATGTTCGGACTTAGTCTGACCAATGCTAGCACAGCAGCCTTATTGGGCAACTTTGAAATCGTAGCTACCTCGATCATTGCCATGGTCTTCTTCCAGGAGGCCCTCGGCAAAAGGTTATGGATAGCTATTGGCTTGATTTCCATTGCCAGCGTGATTTTGACATTAAGAGATGTAGAGACTATCAAGATTTCCTTAGGTTCACTGCTGGTTCTTCTTTCTGCTGTTTGTTGGGGTTTTGAGAATAACTGCACACGAAATCTCTCCATCAAAGATCCTTTACAGGTAGTTATCATCAAAGGTTTTGGATCAGGGATAGGTGCCTTGTTTATTGCTTATAGATGGGGAGTATTGTCTGCACCATTAATATATATTATCCTGGCCTTGATGTTGGGATTTTTTGCCTATGGTATGAGTATCTTTTTTTATGTTACTGCCCAAAGGGAGCTGGGAGCTGCCAGAACCAGTGCCTACTATGCTGCTGCACCTTTTATGGGAGTAGTTATCTCCTGGATTGTTTTACGGGAACCGATATCGGCTAGCTTTTTGATTGCCTTAGCTATTATGATAGCAGGTGCTTATTTTGCCGTTTCAGAAAAACATATTCACGAGCATGCTCACGAAAGTGTTACACACGAGCATAAACATAGGCATGATGACGAACATCATGACCATGTACATAATACCAAGGTGACAGAGCACAGCCATGAACATACCCATCGAAAGATTACACATACCCACGAACATTTGCCGGATCTACATCATCGGCATAAGCATTGATTCAGATATTCAGACATAACGTAGTTGTTTAGTAATATTTTTTTATTGGCAAAAATTTTTGTTCTTGTTTCCTTATTGTATACTAAAGATAAGATATTAAACTTACCTTTATTAAAAAGGATTATATAAAATGAAGATATTCCGTATCCTATATTTTTTTACGATTTTACTCTTTCTTTTTCCTCTAAATATTTATGCCAACAATAATGATTTTTGTCCCCTTTGTGGTTGGCCTCACATGATGACATATGTAGTTCTTTCTGGTTAGTGTAAAATTTACTGGGCTACTTAAAGATACTTTAAACTTGCTTACTAACATAAAAAAGGTATAGACTTACCTAAAAACTGGGACTTTCCCAATCTCAAAGACACTACTTCGGGGGAGACGGGGATCGGTGGATTACCTCCGGTATCCGGGACTACTTTCCCCAGGCCACCTATCTCTTATGCCGCTTTCATCTCTTTAAGCGCTTGAGGGAATCCCTTGCGGGTAACAAAGCTGAGCAGGGGCTGATCAGAAACTTACTTTTCTCCAACCGGATTGATGAGGACCTGGCAAGGATTGACAATCTCTTGGTAGCCTCTTCTGAGCAAAAAAAGAAGAAGCTTTTGGCAGATTTTTACACCTATATCGCTCACAGCCGCCAGGGGATCACCAACCAGGCCCAACTCCAGGATAAAGATATCGCCAGAACCGGAGCCATTGAGTCCAATGTCTATACGGTCATCTGTTCCCGCTTGAAACAGGGCAGAAGCTGGAGCAAGAAAGGAGCAGTCTCTTTACTGAAGATAAAAGAGACCATTCTCAATGGTAACTGGGACAGCTGGTGGGGCAAAGATAGGGATCATCCCATTAAACTAACACCACTTAAACCACCCTAATCAGCGTCTTCTTTTACCAAAGAAGTTCCTTCTCCTGCTGTAATCCAGGCCAGAATCCCGGCCTTAGATGGGCCGCATACAGACTGGCTTTGGGTAGGTGTTTGAAGGAAATTATCTCAATTAGAGCTTGTGTAATTAAATACAAAAAAACTAAAGAAAGTTGATTTAGTATGTATTACTGTAAATTAAATAAAACAAGGAGATTTGATGCGTATTCAAAATCACCATAGTCTCTTCTAACCTGTAAGATAGGTCTACCAAAAACCAGGAACATTTTTATAGTAGAAAAAAGTACTTACAAAAATTTGACACAGACTTCTTTCTGGTAATATTTGACATTAAAAGATAAACTGTGGTATATTTATTATTAAATATTTGTAAGTATTCCACAATGATTGTAATAAATATTCAAAAAAGGATTTTAAATATGATAGAAAATAAAATGCACACGATAATAAAAACTCTAATTCCAATTGTTAAAACAATATCAGCAACATTTGGTAAGAATTGTGAGGTGGTTTTACATGATTTTAGTGGACCTCAACACTCTGTTATAACTATTGAAAATGGTCATGTTACCGGAAGAAAAGTTGGTGACCCTATAACAGACTTTGCTTTAACCTCCTGGAGAGAAGGAGGTTTTGGTGAGACTAAAGAAGATAAACTGCTTAATTACAAGACAAAAACAAAAGATGGGAGAGTATTAAAATCCTCCAGCGTATTTATCAAAGACGAAAAGAACAAGATAGTGGGATGCTTATGTATTAATTATGATATGACAGGGCATTTGATGTTTCAAAATATAATAAATGAATTTTGTAATATAAATGAATTAAATGAAGAAAAAGCAGAAACTTTTGCTCATGATGTTGACGAAATCCTTGATAGTATTATAGGTAAGGCAATTGAAGAGATAAACAAGCCTGTCTCTTTAATGCAAAAAGAAGACAATTTGAGAGTAGTGAAAACTGTTGATAAAAAAGGTGCTTTTATGATTAAAGGATCTATTGGCCAATTAGCTCAGAAATTAAATGTATCCAGATATACTATTTATAACTATTTGGATGAATTAAAAGTGAAGAAGAAAGAGAATAATAATCAGAATACAAGAATAATATAATTTCTAATTGAAAATAAATGAAAGGAGCTTAAATTAAATGGAAAAAGAAATAAAAAATTAATCACGAAGCACCTGCAGCTATTGGCCCATACTCTCCGGCTTTGAAAATAGGCAATATGATTTTTGCTTCAGTACAAATACCAATCAATCCCCAAACAGACCAATTAGTTGAAGGTGGTATCGAAAAACAGACAGAACAATCTTTACAGAATCTGAAGGCAGTTTTAAAACCCTATTTGATAGATCTTAAAAATATTGTAAAAGTGACAATTTTTCTCAGAGATATGAATAACTTTCCTAAAGTGAATGAGATATACAGTAAGTATTTTGACAGTCAATTCCCTGCCAGAAGCTGTATTGAAGTATCACGATTACCTGAAGATGCCCAGATAGAGATTGAAGTAATTGCCTATTGTGAAGAAACATAATAGGAAATTATCCATATATCAAGTCTAAGGTGAAAAAAATAATGGAAAAAGATCAAAAAGATTTACTTACTCTATTACAGGATAATATTACACCTGCTACAGGCTGCACAGAGCCTATTGCCGTTGCTTATGCGGTAGCAAAGGCCAAAGAAGAATCTGAAGGTATTTTATCTGGCATGCGGATTCAGGTCGATTCTAACATCTATAAAAACGGATTAATGGTAACTATCCCTGGAACAAAAGAAAGAGGCTTACTTGCTGCTGCAGCCTTTGGTTTTCTCTTCGGGAAAACCAAAGAAGGATTCAGGGTAATTGAAGGTTTGAAAGAAGAAGATATCCGCAAAGCCAAAGAATTAATAGCAGATGGGAAAATTGAAATTGTGCTAAACAGGGATTATAAAGGTTTACATATCCAGGTTGAACTTGAAACTAATAAAATGAAAGTCAGAGTCGTTACTTTAAACAACCACCTTAACATTGTAAGTGTTGAAAATATATCCAAAGTTGAAAACTTCAAGCCATTTAAGATAGATATTAAGAACCAAAATAACTCGAATAAACAAATTCAACAGTATAATTTAGAAGATTTTTTACAGTTTTCCATGCAAGTTCCCAAGGAAGATTTGCAATTTTTAGAAGAAGGGGTCAAGATGAACCTGGAAATTGCCAAGGAAGGATTAACTATGAACACAGGTGTTGGTTCTACTATATCCAGGCTTATCCAACAAGGAATACTCTCAGATAATATGATTACCCGTGCCCAGGTACTTTGTGCGACTGCCTCTGAAGCTCGAATGTCCGGAAGCAAGTCCCCGGTTATGAGTACTGCCGGAAGCGGAAATCACGGGATAACTGCCTTTTTAACCAATTATGCAGTAGCAGAAAAACAGCAACTGCCTCAGGAGAATTTGCTGAGATCTTTGGCATTAACCAACCTTATTACGTTTTTTATTAAATCTTATACCAGGACCCTATCGGCAATGTGTGGTTGCGGAGTAGCTGCGGGGATTGGAGCTAGTGCGGGGGTGGTCTATTTATTAGACGGCAACCAGGATAAAATAATGGGTGCTCTCTATAATATGGTTGGATCGATTTCCGGAGTCATCTGTGATGGAGCAAAAGAAGGCTGTTCCTACAAATTAGCCCTGGCATCAGGATGGGCAGTTCAATCTGCCTTGCTGGCTTTACACGGTGCAGTTATCCATAAGACAGATGGAATTGTAGATCCGGATTTTAGACAGTTATTTAAAAACTTAGGCTACCTTTGTGATCCCGGGATGATTGCTACAGACCAGGCGATATTGGATGTGATGATAGAGAAAAATATAAAATAAATTATAGTTGGTTAATTTAACATTAAATTTCATTCTACTAACTTGGTTTATGTTGGTCAATTAATCTTACTTACTAGCAAAAATTATTAGGAAAGGAGGTAAATATTGTAAAGGATAAAATTTAAATAAAATTGATTTAAATATAGAATTGACAAGTATTTTAAACAATTTAACAAAATACTTGTGTAAATATTCTATATTGAATTTTTTAAAGGAGGGGAAAATGTTAATTATAAAATTTAAAACCATTTTTAATTTATTAATTTGTGTTTTGTTAAGTATTGGTCTATTTGCTAGTAGCAGCATTGCATCATCTCAATCAATCTTAAGGCCAGAAGGTGTACCTGAGGATTATCCAAATAAGGAAATCGAATTTATTTATGGTTTCAGCCCTGGTAGTCTTAATGATGCTTATATAAGGCTTTTAACTAATAAAATCCAAGAATTAGAAGGTTGGAATAAAGGTTTTATAATAAGCTATAAAGAAGGTGCTGGAGGGAGAATTAGTTGGTCTGCGATTGCAAATGCCAAACCTGATGGCTATGTGATTGGCTTTGTCCCTACAGCAGCATTTGTTCCAGCTGTTGCTGAAGACGTAGATTTCGGATTCGATACATACAGTTATGTTTTTAATATGATGGCTGATCCTGGAGCAATAGGCGTATCAATAGATTCTCCTTATAATTCACTACAAGAACTTATTGATGCCACTAAGGAAAATCCAGGGAAATTGAGTTTTGGTGTAACTTCTGTTACTGGACAAGAAGGTTTAACTTTAAAGCTAATTAAAAAAGCTGCAGATGCTAATTTTAAGATTATAGCATTTAATGGAGCAAATGAAGTCATGGCTTCAGTAATTGGAAAACATGTGGATGCTTTTTGTTTGAATGTAGGTGATACAACTAATTTTATAGAAGATGGAAAAATTAAAGTTCTTGCTACTGGTGCCGATGAACGCTCGGTCTTTCTACCAGATGTCCCGACTTATCAAGAAGCAGGATATGACGTCGTGCAAGTAAATATGAGGAGTTTTGCTGGTCCTGCTGGTATACCTGAACCAATAAGAAAATATTTAGAGAATTGTTTTATGGCTGCAGCAGAAGATCCGGAAGTTGTAAAGAAAGCTACTGACTTATCAGTTCCAGTATATCACTTAAGAGGTGATAACGTAAAGGAAAAATTTGCCAAGATTAATGATGATCTCGGAAAACTCTGGGAAAGCGATCCTTGGCAATAGGCACTTTGTGATTGTCAATGTGATTCAAGAAATTTGATATATTCTTGAATCACATTGACTAAGTACAGAATGGAGAATTTAATGTATAATACAAAGAAAATATTTAATCATAAATATATAATGGCAATTTTTCTTTATATCTTTGGTTTTTTGTTTTTGTTTTCAACTCCATCAATTAAGGATAGTGGAGCAAGAATATTCCCATACATATTAAGTATTTCCACAATAGTATCTGCAACAATTCTTTCATTAAGAACATATTATAATTTAGATAGAGAAAAAGATTCTGTTGATTTTAGTGGCACTTTATTTGTTTTATTTATTGTTTTTATATTAATTTGTTACATATTACTTATAGAAATAATAGGTTTTTATGTATCATCACTTTTATTTTTGTGTCTATTGATGTGGTTACTTGGTCAAAAAAATATTAAATTAATTCTAATACTATCGACTCTAAGTGTTTTAATAATATATGTATTTTTTGGTGTACTACTCGGACTCAAAATTTGAAGTCTTTTAATATACTTTGTTAAAATGGTAATTTTTTCTTTTAATGATAGGCTAGAAAAATATTTTTAAACTGTAAATACAATTTCTTTGTATGAGCACTATAACTTAAGGATTAGAGAAATAACATTTTATATATAAATGCAATAAACAAAGGAATATCTTTAAGTTTTTAACACAAGAGGTATAATTTATGGATATTTTAGATTTTTTACATTTTGGTTTAGAAGTCTTTACATTAAATAATGTATTATGGTTAGTTCTAGGGTCCATTGTTGGAGTTATTCTAGGAGCCCTGCCTGGGTTGTCTCCCACTATAGGTATTGCAATATTTATTCCTATAACTTTTAATTTAGAACCAGCTACTGCACTAATAGTTTTAGGTGCTATTTATGTGCTTGGAAGTTATGGAGGTAATATTACAGCTATATTAATCAATACACCTGGGACGTCAGACTCTTTTTTTATGACCTTTGATGGTTATCCAATGACCGTACGTGGTGAGGGATTGAGAGCAATTGGAATAACAACAGTAAGCGCTTTTATCGGGGGAATAATTGGGACCATGCTTTTGGTGTTTATTGCACCACCAATTGCATTGTTTGCAGTAAAGTTTGGTCCATTAGAAAAATTTTTAACAATGACCATGGGTCTTGTAATTATTATTGCTCTTTCGAAAGATAAAATGTTTAAAGGTTTTATTAGTACCTGTGTAGGATTTCTATGTTCTATGGTTGGCTTAGATATTGTTACTGGTCTACCTCGTTTTACTTTTGGAATTGACCAAATCTATGAAGGATTGCCTCTGGTACCTGTTGTCTTGGGTATATTTGCAATTTCCCAAGTCTTTTGCTTAATAGCTGAGAGAAGCGAAAGTATTGCAATTGATAGATCTGATATGCGTGGAAGTGTATTCCTTGAATTACGAGACTTTATTTCCATGGGCATCAATAATATAAGAGCATCAATTATTGGTTTTATTGTAGGGGTAATCCCGGGTGCTGGAACTACTGTTGCGGCAGGTATAAGTTACGATCTTGCTAAAAAAGGAGATCCACATCCAGAGACATTTGGTAAAGGAAATGAACAGGGGCTTGCATCAGTTTCAGCTGCAAATAATGCTGTAGTAGGTGGTTCTCTAGTTCCGCTCCTGACTCTTGGAATTCCTGGAAACGGAACGGCTGCAGTTTTTCTGGGTGGCCTTTATATTCATGGATTAGCACCTGGTACTAGATTGTTTACTCAAAATATAAAAGAAGTGTATAGTTTATTTTGGGGATTAATAATTGCCCAGTTTTTAATTTTAGTTTTTGGTATGTATGGAGCTCCAATTTATGAAAAGGTAACCAGAGTAGCTAACAGTATTGTTGTTCCTATAGTAACAGTATTTTGTGTTTTAGGTGCATATGTTTTTCGCTATCAAATATTTGATATATTATTGATTATATTTTTTGGATTAATTGGGTATTACATTAGAAGAGCAAATATACCTATTATTCCCTTTATTTTGGCTTATATACTTGGACGATCTGCAGAAATGGAGTTACGAAGAGCTTTATATTTAATGGAAGGACGAGCGTTATCTGTAATTATGAAGCCTTTACCACTGTTTTTGTTAGCAATTGATTTATTATTCTTAATCTCTCCCTTTTGGAATGACATAAAAAAATATTTAAAAGGGAGAAAAGAGTTATCAAATGTTAAATAGTATGATTATATTGGTTTAAGGAGAATAATGATGAAAAAAATGACAAGAAAGGAAAGGATAATTGCTGCTATAAATAAAGAGGAGGTTGATAGATTACCTTTTAGTATGTGGTATCATTTGCCTCATGTTGATCAAGATCCTGTGCAACTTGCAGAGATGCAAGCACAACTAGCTCGTTGTTATGATCTTGATTTTATAAAAATGATGCCTTTTGGCAATTACTGTGCACATGATTTTGGTTTAAGTGTTACTTTTTATTGTACAGAAACACAGCCTGCTTTTGAGAGAAAGTTTGCTATTGAAAATGCAAAACAATGGACAGAAATTGAACCTCTACCTGGATATTTTGGTACCTACGGTAAACAAGTATTATTTGCTAAACAGTTAAAAAAAGAGCTTAAAGGAGAAGAGATACCATATGTACAAACGATTTTCAGTCCTCTTACTACTGCAAAGAAATTAGCTGGCCCACGAGTTTTTAAAGATATGAAAACTCATCCAGTATATTTACACCAAGCGCTGAGTGCTATTACAGAAACAACTATCAATTTTATTAAATTAAATATAGATTCGGGTGTTTCTGGTTTTTTCTTTGCAACTCAATGTGCAAATAGAGAATGGGTTAGTGAAGAAGAATATGATGAATTTGGAGTTAAATATGATATAGAAGTAATCAATTCATATAAAGATATTACTTTTATGAATATTGTTCATATTCATGGAGATAATATAATGTTTGAAAAAGTAGCAAGATATCCTTGTAATTGTATTAATTGGCACGATAGATGGGTTAAGCCAGATATGGCTGAAGCTCGGAAGCTGTCAGATAAATGTTTTTTAGGTGGGATAAACGAGAAGTGGTGGTTACCAAATGCGAAGCCAGAAGATATTCGCACTCATATTAAGGAAGTTGTTTCAGCCGCTGGTCGTAAAGGCTTAATGATCGGTCCAGGTTGTGTAGCAAGACTAGATACACCAAAAATTAATTTCTATGCTGCAAGAGTGGCTATTGAAGGTCTATGAATGCCTTTTATGGAATAAAGAATAATGTGATATGATAATTAGATTAATCTATATATATCAATAGTATATTTAATGATAAAATACATATGATTGAATAATTAAGTTACTATATAATAACAAGCAATGTTAATAATTAGATGAGATCTGAACCTTATTTTATGCAAACAAAACTTCGTACTAGGAAGGGAATATTAATTGCTAGTATTTCACTCTTCGCCAATACAATATTAGTCATCTTCAAATATTGGGATTGGTTTGCAACTGTCATCGGTTGCAATCTTGGCAGAAGCCTGGCATAGTTTATCTGATTCGCTGACTGCCATCATGGTGTTGTTTGGATTAAGAATGGCTGCTATACCACCAGATAATGAACATCCCTTTGGGCATGGGAGGGCTGAAATGATTTCTTCTTTGGAGATTGCAATTCCTCTATCAATCATAGCATTCAATTTTTTTGTGGAATCGCTCACTCGGATAATCCAGAAACAAGCTGTCCAGTACAACCAGACTGCTTTAATTATTTTTATTATCTCTCTAGTCGTCAAAAGCGGAGTTCAGGGGTCTATAATTGAAAAATAACATTTCAACTATAGCTTAATCTGATTAGTCAGGATAGTCAAAAAACTTTCTTTATGTCAGAATAAAAACATATGGTTGAAGGAACATTTGTGCTGCATATTTTACCTAAAGAAATATTTTTATAAGCCAAACAATCTGAAGTTTAAGAGAGAAAACAACTACTTTAGTATTTAGCTTATAGATTAAATATTGAATAAAGCGAGGCTATTTAGAATTACGCTATAGTTGATAATTTTCAATTTTATCTGTTTAAAGGAATTAAATAATTGGAATGAAAAAAATGAACTATGAAGTAAAAGAAAAAATAGTTGCACTTGCTGGGGCATGTTTCTGGGTTTGGGACAGTTTTTATAGTTTTTTGGATGCTTGTGGTGTTTCCCAACAAATTCGGTATCATTTTCCCCGTGAGTCTTTTAGTAAATATCAAGTAATGAGAAACATTCTGAACGATTTAGAGAATGAGGGGAATATCGATGCTATTGACTCTATAATATCTAATTTCTATAGAATGCATAATGCTGTAGATAGAGATAATCTTGACGTTAAACGAGCAAGAATTCTTTTAAATGAATTTCGTGAGTTAATTGGTACTGATCCTATAGATAAAGAAATTCAACGCCAAGCTAAAGAAAAAATTACTAAAGCATACAATGCTTCAGTTATGGAACATAAAATTCGAACAGAAAGGTTATATAAATTAAATCAGCGTTTTATAGATCTTTCATCATCTAATGACATTAATCCTCAAAAAAGAGGTTTTGACTTAGAAGTGTTATTATTTGATTTACTTGATTTCTGTGAGTTTGAAAATACAAGACCATATAGAACCAAAGATGGTGAACAAATTGATGGCCATTTTCGTTATGAAAAATTTGACTATTTAGTAGAGGTAAAATGGACAAATGGTTTGACTAAGAAATCTGACTTATCAATATTTGATGGCAAAATACGAGGAAAAGCTCAAAGTACTCGAGGCTTTTTTCTTTCAGCAAATGGTTTTGATAAAAATGCTATTTTAAAGTTTTCTTGTGATTCTCCACGAATTGTTCTAATGACTGGAGAGGATTTTGCTCTAGTATTAAACGATCAGATTTCATTTGATGATGCAATAAAAGCCAAGATTGATGCGATAGTACGTAAAGGAGAAATATTATTAAATCTTAGAGATTTAAAAATTTAGATAAGAAAAGAAAATACAAGGGACGGTTGTTCATACTCAGTAATTAAGTAACTTTTTTGGTATTCGAAGAATAATGGGGTCTATAATTGAAAAATAACACCCCTAGATAATAAATTGATAATAGCATAATCTGATCAACCAGGATAGTCAAATAACTTTCTTTATGCCAGAATAATCACATATGGCTAGAGGAGCATTTGTGGTTTTTGGGATTTGTCCAGAACAATAACAATGTCTTAAACGACTTGACCTAAACTGGAAACATTCTAATTTATGATATAAAAAATGTTAGTATTTTTTATAACTTATTTATGGAAGCATGAAATTATGAAAAAGTGAAAAAGGGGGTCTATAATCTATTAAGCGGGTAATCAATAAAGAGAATATGAGTTACAGAATCTACTTTATTAGTAAAGGATTTAGGATTAATTATCACACGGTCTGCCGTCCCCCTGTCTGTGTCGGAGGGGTGGCTTGTCCCAGGCGAAGTAAATTAATAACGGAGGTATTAAAGAAATGGATATCCTGGTAAAGATGCTAAAGGTTGAACTGCCTTTTCTGCTGTCGATTGCTACAGGTCTCTGCTTAACCCGTTCCGGTGGACCCTTCAATACTGCCCTTTTTACGATTCATAAACTGATAGCCCTTGCCTCGATCGTCTATATGGCCATTGTGATTCGCAATCTGCTCAAGGTTAACGGGGGTAATCGTTTGATATGGATCCTGATATTCGTTGCAGTATGTTCGGTGTTGCTATTATTTGTCTCCTGTGGCTTTCTTAGCCTTAAAAAGTCTGCCTATCACCTGATGTTAACGATGCATAGCCTTGCGCCAATCGTCACCTTAGCGACTGTCTCCGCCATCGTTTATCTTTTGGCAAGATAGAGGGTGGACAATGGCAGCTTTTTTATGTTCTCTTTGAAAATCGCAGAAATGACAAAAAAGATTCTGATGACGTTATTGTGCGTAAAATAACAGAACGCCGACAGAAAATTAAAGTTTGCTCGATGTTCTGTCGGAGGGCCTTCTGGCATTCGGCAGAGTGAAAACCTCGTACAATAAGCTTAAATAAACGTATATACATTTAAACTAAATATGCTATGCTAATGCCAAGAAGAGCTTGTCGTATGGATAGGTCAAGTCAAGACCGGAACGATCAGGACAAATTGATCAGT
>Ga0334882_1000327_pt1 | contig 78094 bp, 57 predicted proteins | sample GraSluR1_MG_5_FD_207226 | JGI IMG/M metagenome (GOLD analysis project Ga0334882, IMG submission 207226) | Sludge microbial communities from methane-producing bioreactor in Wageningen University, Netherlands - Granular Sludge_15_04-R1 | ecosystem: Engineered > Bioreactor > Anaerobic >... | reverse complement strand
CCCGCGCCGCATAGCGGCGTGGGGAGGGGGCAAGGGAGAGGGGCAAGATTCTCAAAATGAGACAAGCTGCAAGTTTAGAGAGGTATTTTTCAGATAAGAATCGTTCTTTATCCAATAATTTGTCGTATACCCGATGGGAAACGTGATTTTTAGTGCTTGACAACCCGTTGCTTTTGAAGATAATAAGCGCAAGCACATATCCACAAGCTATGAAGGGGAAAAGTACGTGAGGGGAGCCGCCAGGGAGGTGGGGTCATAGACTGCAAGCCCCGCTCGGTGTCAAACTCGCCGAAGTTCGCCCCGGAGCTGACATCTGAAACGTAACGTAATGCGTACTTCATAATGCGTAAAGGCTGTTGATGATACAGATTTTACGTAGTACGAAGTACGCAGTATGTAAGTAGGATGCTCCGTCTGGCCCGGCGTTATCGGGGCAGCCCATCATTCGTGAGAATTGTGGGACTAAGCGGGCCGACATCGGCCAAGCAGGGTGGTACCGCGAGACACACGCTCTCGTCCCGGCAAGGGATGGGGGCGTTTTTTGTTTAGTCAGATAGTCTCATAGTCAAGAAGTCGGGCAGTCTTATAGTCAAGTATTTGGGGAATCGACTACCGACTACCGACTACCGACTACCAGACTACCAACTCTCATAGATTCTTGTAGCACAGGAGATATGCCATGACCTTATTCGACGATTTGGAACAGGTATACACGGAAGCGGCGGCGGCGCTGGCGGCGGCGGAGGATTCGACGGGGCTGGAAGCTTGGTACGCCGCGACTCTCAGCCGCAAGGGCGCGGTGACACTGCAAACGCGCGCGGTAGGGCAGCTTCCCAAAGAGGAGCGCCCTGCGTTCGGGCAGCGCGTCAACGAGATCAAGGAAGCGTTGGAGGCGGCTTACGCCGTCCGCGCCGAGGCGATCAAGCAGGTGGAGTTGGCCCGCGCGCTCGAATCCGGCGCGATTGATGTCACGCTGCCGGGGCGGCCTGTGGCGCAGGGGCATCTGCACCTCACCACGCGCACGCTGCGGCAGATCTACGACATCTTCGCCATGATGGGCTTCGAGGTGTACGAAGCGCCGGACGTGGAGCTGGAGGCGTATAACTTCGACCTGCTCAACATCCCCGATTATCATCCCGCGCGCGATATGTGGGACACGTTCTGGGTGCAAACGCCGCCCAATGAGCCGCGCCTGTTGTTGCGCACGCACACGTCACCGGGGCAGATTCGGGCGATGCGCGAGCGCGCGGCGGCGCAGGAGCCGATCCGCGTGATTTTGCCCGGCAAGTGCTACCGCTATGAGCAGATCACCGCTCGCAGCGAGCATCAGTTCTACCAGGTGGAGGGACTGGCAGTGGGGCGTGGCATCACACTGACCGATCTCATCGGCACGATGCACCAATTTGCTGAGCTGTTCTATGGCGAGGGGCGCAAAATTCGCGTGCGCAGCTCGTACTTCCCTTTTACCGAGCCGAGCGTGGAGGTGGACACGAACTGTATCCTCTGCGGCGGGAAGGGTTGCGGCGTCTGCAAGTACACCGGCTGGCTGGAAATCGCCGGTGCGGGGATGGTACATCCCGTGGTGCTGGAGAACGGCGGCTACGATCCGGCTGAGTGGAGCGGTTTCGCCTTCGGCATGGGCGTCGAGCGTCCCTCCATGATGAAGTACGATGTGAGCGACATCCGCCTGTACTATGGCAATGATCTGCGTTTCTTGCGGCAGTTCTGATTTTTTCAACGCAAGGACGCAAAGCCGCCAGGACGCTAAGTTTTCTTGATTTTCTTTGCGTCTTTGCACCCTTGCGTCTTTGCATTAACTAAACGAGGCAGTTCTGATATTTTCAACGCCAAGTCGCAAAGACGCCAGGACGCTAAGTTCTCTTGGTTTTTCTTTGCGCCTTTGCACCCTTGCGTCTTTGTATTAACTAAACGAGGCAGTTCTGATATTTTTCAACGCCAAGTCGCAAAGACGCCAGGACGCTAAGTTCTCTTGGTTTTTCTTTGCGCCTTTGCACCCTTGCGTCTTTGCGTTAACTAGATTTGGAGGCAAACATGAAAATCCCTCTTTCGTGGTTAAGTGATTATGTAGATATTTCCGACATTCCCGTTGCTGAACTCGCTGAACGGCTGACGCTCGCCGGTATGGAAGTTGAGGCCATCGAGACTGTCGGCTATCCCGGCGCGGAATTACCCTGGGATCCCCAGCGCATCACCACCGCCGAGGTGCTCGCGGTTGGGCCGCATCCCGACGCCGACCGGCTGGTGCTGGTGGAGGTGGATTACGGCGGGCCGGAGCACGAGATCGCCGTGACCGGTGCGCCTAGCCTCTATGCGCACAAGGGCGAGAGCGACTTGCATCTCAAGGTCGCCTTCGCCTGGGAAGGCGCGATGCTCTACGACGGTCATGCCGAGGGCTTCGTGGCGCGTAAGCTCAAGGCCACCAAGGTGCGCGGTGTGCTCTCCCGCGCGATGGTCTGCTCGCAGAAGGAACTCGGCCTGGCCGATGTGCATGGCGACATCATCTACCTACCTGACGATACGCCCGTTGGCGTGCCGCTCACCGAAATCCTGGGCGATTATGTGCTGAGTTTCGACATCAAAGGGCCGTTCGGCCATTTGCAGTGTGTCTACGGCATCGCCCGCGAAGCGGCGGCGATTTTCGGGCGTCCGCTCAAGCGCGATCCGCTGGAGGCTGCCGCTCGCCTGGGCTTGCATACTGTGGAGCAACCGGATTTCATCGAGCTGGCAATTCCCGACCCCGATCTCTGCCCGCGCTACACGGCGACGTTGATTCGCGGCGTGAAAATCGCCCCTTCGCCGCTGTGGATGCAGCTCCGCCTGCAACGCGCCGGAATGCGCCCTATCAATAACATCGTGGATATCACCAATTATGTGATGCTCGAACTCGGCGAGCCACTGCACGCCTTCGATTACCACGTCCTGCGGGCGCTGCCCGGCGGCGAGAAACCCGCCATTATTGTGCGCCGCGCCGTTGCGGGCGAGCGCATGAAGACGCTGGATGAGGGCGAGCGCGTTTTCGATGGCGAGATGTGCCTCATCACCGATGGCGGTGGCCCGGTGGCCGTGGCGGGCGTCATGGGCGGCTTGGACAGCGAGGTGGAAGACACCACCGAGGACATCCTGCTCGAAGCGGCCAACTTCCATTTCCTCAACGTGCGGCGCACTAGCCAGGTGCTCAAGATGAGTACGGAATCGGGCAGCCGCTTCGGTAAGCGGGTGGATCCAGAACTGCCGCTGGCTGCCGGGGCGCGCGCGGCGGAGCTTATGGCGGAGTTGTCCGGCGGCGTGGTAGACCCCATCGCTGGCGATCTCTACCCCGGTAAACCCGCGCCGGTGGCGTTGGCGTATACGCCTGCTTTGGCGGATCGCATCCTCGGCGTGACAATTCCGCCGGAGGAGCAACATCGCATCCTCACCGCGCTGGAGTTTCAGGTAACTCCCCTCTCCCTCGAAGGGAGAGGGGCCGGGGGTGAGGGTTGGGAGGTTGCTGTGCCTTCCTATCGCCTCGACGTGCGCCGTCCGGTGGATTTAGTGGAAGAAATCGCCCGCATCTACGGCTACGACCGTTTCCCGCATACGCTTATTGATGAGGCCCTGCCGCCGCTGCGCCGCAACGTGCCGCTGGAAGAGGAAGAGCGCGTGCGCGACTTGCTCGTAGGGCTGGGGCTGGATGAGATTATCAGCTACTCGCTCATTGATCCCGGCGACGAGGCGCGGCTGGTTCTGGGCGACGGGACGCTGCCCGCGCTGGGCGAAATCGTCATCCTGCGAAACGCCCTCGCCCCAGAACGCTCGCAGATGCGGCGGACGCTGCTCTCCGGCGCGCTGCGCACGGCGCGTAACAACCTGCGCCACATCGAGCGTGTCGCGCTGTTCGAGGTGGGTCATATCCATTACCGCGCCGCCGCGCCTGATCCCGCCGCCGGGGAAACCGGTGTGCTGGAACCGCGCCGCCTCGCTATCCTGCTCACCGGCCCGCGCCAGGGGCAGTGGTTCGAGGCCACCGATCGCGCGCCGCTGGACTACTTCGACCTCAAGGGGATTGCCGAGGCGCTGCTGGAACGGCTGGCGCTGAGTGATAAGGCGCAGTGGGAGCGGGGCGTGCATCCCAGCTTCCATCCGGGGCGCTGCGCCCGCGTCATCGTCGGCGAGCGCGAACTCGGCCACATTGGCGAGCTGCATCCGCTGGTGCGCGAGGCGTTCGACCTGCCGGAACAACCCGTCTCCCTGCTGGAATGGGACTTCGAGGCCCTGCTCGACGCCGCCCGCGATGCCGAGGCGAGCAAGCATATTGGCGCCATTTCCGCGTACCCGCCGGTGCATGAAGACCTCGCTCTGGTGGTGGATGAGGCCATGCCCACGCTCGATGTGCAGCGGGCGATCATCCAGGCGGGGTTGCCGCTCGTCACCCGCGCCCTGCTCTTCGACATCTATCGAGGGCCGCAGGTGGGCGCGGGCAAGAAGAGCCTCGCTTTCGCGCTCACTTACCAATCGCCCGGCAAGGCGTTGGATGAGAAGGACGTGGAGAAACTGCGTGGGCGCATCATCAAAACGGTGGAGAAGCAGCTCGGTGCGAAGTTGCGCAGCGTGTGAGGGTCTGAAAACGCTGCTGATAACTATTCTGGAGGAATCTAATGACTGAAACACTTACTTTACGCGAGGCGCGGTTGGCTTTCATTGGCGGCGGCATGATGGCGCAGGCGATGATTCATGCGCTGTTGGAAGCGGGGGAATCGCAGCCTGATCACATCACCGCGAGCGATCCGGTGGCGGCGCGGCGTACATTGTTGCAGACCCGCTACGGCATTCGTGTAACCGATAATAACGTGGCGGCTATCGCCACTGCCGATATTATCGTACTGGCGATCAAGCCGCAGATGGCACAGCCAGTGATGCAGGAACTACAGGGGCGCGTCCCTGCGCATGCGCTTGTGCTCTCCATTATCGCTGGGACGCCTCTCGCCGTGATGCGCGCCGGGCTACAGCACGAGGCGATTATCCGCACGATGCCCAATACCCCCGCCCAGATCAGCGCCGGCATGACAGTGTGGACAGCCTCATCTGCCGTCACCCCCGCGCAGCGCGAGCAGGCGCAGGCCATCCTCAAGACGTTTGGGGTAGAGATGTGCGTCGCCCGCGAGGAGATGCTCGATATGGCAACTGCAGTCAGCGGCACCGGGCCTACCTACATCTTCCTGCTGATGGAGGCGTGGGTGGATGCGGCGGTGCATCTGGGCTTCTCGCGCCAGGAGGCGCTGACGCTCGTCTTTCAAACGGCGAAAGGCTCGGTGGCATACGCGGAGCAATCCAGCCTGCACCTGGCGGAACTGCGGAATATGGTCACGTCGCCCGGCGGCACCAGCGCAGAAGCCATTTATCAGCTGGAAAAAGGTGGGATGCGGACGATCCTGTCAAAGGCTATTTGGGCCGCGTACCAGAAATCGCAACGGCTAGGGCAGCGCGCTCAGGAGCCGCCCCTGGCCCCGCTCAAGGTAGATAACGGCAATTAAATCGGCAAAACGTGAGAGTAATTGGGGAATGGTTTTTTCTCGGTTGATTTATTACTGTGCTTCTATTTTTACGTTGCTAGTAGGCATCCGCAATTGGCCGCAGGTGGTGCGGCTCTTCTTAGGGTGCTCCGTGCCGCGTCCGTTTGTGGTCACCCTGCACAAGGGGCTGCGCTTCCAAGTGCGCACGCCGATGGATGTCTGGATCGTCAAAGAAACGGTGTTAGAGCATTGCTATGAGCGACAGGGAACGCCGGTGGGGGATGGCTGGACAATTGTGGATGTGGGGGCCGGGATTGGTGATTTTGCCATTCTGGCCGCGAGTCTCTCGGCGGATAATCGCCTCTTTGCCTTTGAGCCGTTCCCGGAATCATTCGCGCTGTTGCTGAAAAACCTACAACTTAATGGCATTGCCAATGTGGTGCCGCTGGCCCAGGCTATTAGTGGTGTGAGTGGAACGTTGTCGTTGGATTTATCTGCTCCCGAAGCCGTGCAAATCGGGACAGCGCAGGAGTTAGCGGTGCAGACAGTCACGGTGCCGGCCCTGTCGTTGGGGGATGCCTTTGCCCAGTTGTCCATTCAAAATTGTGATTTACTGAAGTTGGATTGCGAAGGGGCTGAGTTCCCCATCCTGCTACATGCGCCGGAACGTGTGCTTCAGCAGATTGATCGGATTGTGATGGAAGTCCACGATAGCGCGGAGTATCAACGGCAAGAGCTGGTGGATTTGCTCACGCGGGCCGGGTTCCGCGTGAGCCTTGCACCCAATCCGGTTCACCGGCATTTGGGATTTTTGTACGCTGAAAGGCGGAGGGGATGATAGCGACGGACGTTGAAGATTTTGAGGATACTATCGGGTTGGAAGCTTATGTGGTGGATCAGCTAGCCGGTGGGGTCACAGCGGATAAAATTATTTTCGCGGTGGCGCAACGCCAGCAATGGCGTTGGTCACGCGCAGAAGATTTTGTCAACTTGATTGCGACACAACAGAGTGAAACCATTCTCGACCGTCAGAAACCATTACTCCGGGTGATGAGCGTATTATTGCTTGTGACTGGATTTGTTATAGTGTTTGTGACCTTGTCTACCATAATGGTGTATGTGAATCACTTGATGAGTCAGCGTATGTCTGATGTGGAATTTCTAGCGACATTTATGGGTGCGCTTGGTGCTGTTATAGGGCGCGATTTTATGCAGTTGATGTTAGGCCTGAGTTTGTTGATTGCTGGGGCGGTGGGGTGGATCAAAACCCTGCCCCCGCGCATCCCGCCCGCATTAGACTATGGGGTGGATGAGGATGATGTTCAGTAGATCACGAAATGCTCCCAGGGGATCGCTAGATCCCCGTTCTGGGCTGGATCACCAGCCAGCCCAAGCAAATTGCAATTAATTGACGCTGTATAAAATGCTTTGATACCGCTTTGTTAGGTTCCCGATAGGCAATCGGCTGCCGCTTGTGTTAAGGTGGAGTCACACTTTGCGGAGGGGTGACGATGAATACACAAGCACAGTCTACGCGGGCGAACCCATTAACGGGGTTTTACACTTTTGGCGAAGAGCTCTTTCACAGTATTACGCATGGCATCGGGGCTGCGTTGAGCCTGGTTGGGTTGATTGTTCTGGTGACGTTGGCTGCTACACAGGGTAATGTTTATCAGGTAGTAAGTTTTAGCATCTATGGTGCGACACTGGTGCTGCTTTACACCGCTTCTACCTTGTACCATGGCGCGCGCAAGCCCAACCTTAAGCGGGCCTTCAAGGTTATGGATCATGCCGCGATTTATTTGCTGATTGCCGGAACGTATACCCCGTTCCTATTGGTTGCGATGCGCGGTGCATGGGGCTGGATATTATTGGCGATCATCTGGGGAGTGGCGTTGACCGGAGTGGGTCTTAAGGTTGCTTTCGTCCAGCGCTTTCAAAAGGCTTCCGTGCTGACCTATCTGTTGATGGGTTGGTTATGTGTAATTGCCGGAGGGCAACTCTGGGCAAGCCTATCACCTGCGGGATTATTTTGGCTGGCTGCCGGGGGCGTGTGTTATACAGTGGGGGTGCTTTTCTATGCGATGAAGCGCGTCCGTTATGCTCACGCGGTGTGGCATCTTTTTGTGTTGGGCGGGAGCGCTTGCCACTACCTAGCGGTGTTACTTGCATTAGCACCGTTATCATAGACATGACTTACGTAACGACGTTGCTTGAGCCTGTCGAAGGTGGCGGCTAGCAGGCCCCTTTGTGTGCAGCTCAAGGTACGTTTTTTGCGTAAGTCCTAAGGATATTGGATTGGAGGCTATGGTTATTAGTGATTTGACGGGTTCAGGTATTCTGATCGCTTATTATGCGCTTGTATGTGCCGTGCTGCCGGTTCTGCTGAAGAGATTTACGCGGATTCCGGCTGAAGTGGTGCGCAAAGTTCAGCATGTTGGTTATAGCATGTCCGTTTTTATCCTCTTGAACCTCTTTAGTGCCTGGTATATGGCAATTGCTGGCGGTCTCCTCTTGATAGCCCTGGCCTATCCCGCGCTATGGGCGATGGAGCAATTTCGCTGGTATAAAACGGCTTTTGTAGATCGCTCATCGCGGGGGGGGGAGCTGCGCAGCTCTATGCTCCTCGTGCAAATTGCTTTTGGTATCCTGATTGCGATTTTTTGGGGTTGGTTGGGCGAACCCTGGAAGCCCGTCATCGGCGTGGCGGCGATGGGGTGGGGGTTTGGGGATGCGGCTGCTGCCCTGGTGGGTAAAGCCTGGGGGCGACGGCATGTGTTGATCCGCTTCGTGGATAGCGCCAAGACCTATGAAGGCACGTTGGCGATGCTGGTGGTGGCTGGTACAGCACTGTTCTGGACGTTACGGCTTTACGTGGGACTTTCTTGGTCAGTAAGTCTGCTTATTGCGATGTTCGTCGCGCCAGTGGGGAGTGTTGTGGAACTGTTTTCGCGGAAAGGCGTGGATACCTTGACGGTGCCACTCTCAATAGCCTTTTCCACTTTGCCCCTGATGGTTTTCTTTGTTTGGTTGGGGTGGTAGTGTGACCGCGCTCACTCGCGAACAGGCTTCCAGCCGTGAGAAAACCTTGCTCTTAGCCGTGCTTCTGAGTATGTGGGCGCCGCTTGCCACAGGCATCGCAGTCCTGTCGAGTCATTCGACGACCCAATTGGCGGATTTTGTTCGCCGGACAGTGGAACTCGTCGCGCTTTTGGTGGCATGGTGGGTGTTTCGCTATCTTGAGCGGCGCGGGAATCCGTCCCTTACAGAGAAGGCCCGGTTGGAGCGGATGGCGAGCCTGAGCGTAGCCGTTGCCATGCTTTGCTCCGCGTTGGTCATGGTCGTGGTGGCGCTCTCGCGCTTATCCTCGTTCGAGCCGGGCGGCAATGTTTACCCAGGGTTGACCATTGCGATCCTTGGGCTGCTCACCAATGGGTGGTTTTGGCGGCGTTACGCTCTGATGACTCACGAGCATTACAATCCCATCATCGCGTCCCAGCATCAGCTCTATCGTGCCAAGACGGTCGTGGATTGTTTTGTGACCATTGTGCTACTTGTGGTGGTTTTCGCCGCCACGCACCCCTTAACGCGCTACATTGACATCTTGGGATCAGTCATCGTGGCCGGTTACATGGCCTGGAGCGGGGCGCGTGCGGCGCGCTCGATATCCTAGAACACGCTTCCCAACCCTATCGTCAAAGTTCGCGCATCTTTGATTGGCGCGCCTGCGTCGAAAAGCACATATTTCGCGCTCTCGTAAGGGCGCGCATGTGACCCACTGGCAAGGCGCACCTGTTGCCCTCCTGCCACCAGTTCGCAGCCGCGATGACTCTTTTTGTGTCCCGTTACCAGTATTTGCTGCTCCACATAGCCTGCTGAAAGCCCCGCCAACAGCGCCGCCACATGTGTGGCATACGCCTCTTCCCCATAATCCAGCTCATTAGCGTTGAAGAACGCTGACCACAACAGCTGAAAATCGGGCTGTTGTCCGGCGAACACGCCAATCAAGTAATCATCGTAGCGGGGATCGTCTGGCCCGGATACGGCCAGATAGTGTTTGGCAAGCAGCGGATACCGCAGCCCACTTTGGCGCGCGATTTCGTCACGCAACGCAGGGCGGCGCTCAGCAGGTATCTGTCCCAGCGTCTCCAACATCAGTGCTTGATGAGAGAAGGTAAAGAGCTTTTTCAATGCGGCCGGATTGTGCGCTTCGGGGAAGCTGCCCGCGTGGCAAATCGCCACCCCCGCCGCTGTGCGCACATAGAACGGACTGTGTGCAAAGAACCCCAGTACCTGGTTGCGATGCTCGCCCAGCGCCCTCTCGAAGCGTGGCGTGTAGAGCGTGTTCCCCTTCGCCAGCGAAAAATGATACAGATGTGGTAGCTCGTGGTTGCCCAGTAGCACAATCAAATCATCGCCCAGTTCGCGCTTGAGGGCAATCAGATCCAGCGCGATGTCCAGTGACGCATCGCACTCCTCCGCCCCCTCGCGGTGGATATAGTCGCCGGTGATGATGAGCGTGTCCGCCTTGCCTTGTGCGCGGAGCGCGAGGAACCGGTCACGATAACGCTCGTAGAGCTCCCCGTCGCCGTGCAAATCGGTGACGATCATCGTGAGGCCCTGCTCCAGGGTGATGACGCGCTCAGTTGTGGGCATATTGTTTCCTAGATCAGCCAGCGTGTCACCATCGCCAATAACAGGCCAGCAGGTACTAAAAGTGTTTGCGCTAACAAGGTCCCCATCAACCGCGCCCCCACCTGCCAAATGATAATGTAGGTGACATCACGCTGGGGGCGTTGCCCGCGTAACGCTTCATCGCTCACCAGTGCCGCGATAGGGTCAATAAAGAACGTCATCAGGAAGACACCGGTGCCTGTGAGCAGGGGGGAGAGGCTGGTGGCTGTTCGTGCGCCTTCGGGAACAAGCGCGCTGGCATAGAGCGCGGCGAAGTGTGCGACGGTATAAATCGCCATGACCAGTATGCTTGCCAGTAGAAATCGCTTGGGGAAGGGACTGCGTCGTGATTCGATGGCTTTGGTCAGGCGAGGCTGTGTCCATTGTTGGCGCATTCGCCATAGCCCGCGCACAGAGGCGCTGCGGATGATGACTCGCGGGAAGGAGTGGCGTTGCTCGTAAGATTGGATACCCGCAGCCAACAAGCGGCTTAGCGTGGGTATCAGCAACCCGGCTACCAGCGTTCCCGCAGTAGCGGCCAGTATCGCCACCCGGTAATTCCACAGCAATTGCGTCATGTTATTGGCGGCTACGGCCTGATCAGCGAGATTGCCTAACAGCGTGCCAGATAACATGGTAGCCACGCGCGCTCCCAGCGCCAATACGTTATACAATGAATGCGCCAGCGCGGGCCGTCCGGTGCGCACCCCCGCAAGCCGGGCGGCATACGCGCCGGTGTCAATGGCATGGTAAATAGCCGTGAACAGAAACAGCAGCGCTAATTTCATGGTTCGAGTGGGATCTTGAACAGTTCCGCCAGTGTATGCGCCACGCCTTCTTCCTCGCTGCTCGGCGCGATACGCCACGCCAACGCTTTGATCTCCGGCAGGGCATTCTCCACTGCCACCGGATAGCCCACCGCCTGCATCACCTCGCGGTCGTTGAGGCTATCGCCGAAGTAGAGGATGTGCTCCGGCGCGATATTGAGCCGTGCGGCGATTTCTAGCAGGCTGATGTCTTTACGCGCCTGTGGATGGTTTACCTCCACCCATGACTCGCGCCCCGGTTGGGGTTGCAGCACGACATACGCTTCCTGTCCTATGGCTTTTGCCAACGCGGGGTAAATCGCGCGCGCGCGCCGCTCGGTATCGCAGACCGAGACCTGCACCGGCGGCACGCTGAACAGCTCCTCTAGCGTGTTGGCGACCATATAAGGCTGGAAGGGGCGGCGGCTGATGAGCGCTTCCACCATCGCCATGCCATCTTCGACGAACATATAGCGGGTGAGCTCATCCTGACCGTAGACCAACGGCACATAGCCGCGCGCCAGCAGTACGTCCACTGCCTTGCGCGCCACTGTCTCATCCACGTTGCGCCGCTCGATGATTGCGCCGTTGTGGAAGACAAACGCACCGTTCTGGAGGATCGCTGTGATTTCCGGGCTAATCGCGGTGGTATAGTTGCGTGCCGCCCAAGGATTTAGTCCTGTCACCGCTACGACGGGCAGCCCGCGTTGCGCGAGTGTTTGTAGCGCCGCCAACGTGCGCGGGGGAATCTCCCGCTGCACGTTGGTCAGCGTGCCTTCGATGTCTGTTGCGATTAAACGTATATCGGGCATAGTAAACTCCATAACGAGTCAGCGATTGAGCGAAAAGGCGAGTAACCAGTCACAACGCAATTCTACCGCCGGAAGCTATCCACAATCTGCTCCAGGCTCATCGCGGGGACGCTCTGCCGCACTTGTTCCATCTGCTCGATGAGATTGGGGCGGCTGGTGTCGCGGTAGAAGATGCCCAGGTATTGCTTTTGTGGATCGGAGGCCCAGCGCATGGCGGAAAGCCAATCGCTGGTATCGTGCTCTTCCGGCAGTGGGGCTGTGAGTTTGCGGTAGTAGTCATAGGTGTAGTTGGTGTTGTAGGTGACGCATGGGCTGAGCACCTGCACGAACGCGAAGCCCGGATGTTGCAGCGCCTCGATGAGAATAGCGATGAGCTGCTTGAGCTCCCCGGAGAATGCTCGCGCCACAAACGTCGCCTGCGCCGCCAGTGACATCACCAGTGGGTTGAGCGGCGGTTCGAGCGAGCCATAGGGCGAGGCTTTCACCCGCAAGCCCGGTAAACTGGTGGGCGAGGGCTGGCCCTTCGTCATGCCATAGATACTGTTATCCATCATCACATACGGGAGGGGGATGTTGCGTCGCGCTGCGTGCGGGAAGTGTCCGCCGCCGATGCTAAAGCCGTCGCCATCGCCACCCACCGCTATCACATGTAGTGCCGGATTCCCCAGCTTGATGCCGGTCGCCAGCGGTAATGCCCGCCCGTGGACGCCGTGGAAGCCGTAGGTCTTCAGGAACGCCGGGAACCGGCTCGAACAGCCGATGCCGGAGGCCACTACAATATCCTCGTGGTTCCAATCCAGCTCCGCAAAAGCGCGCATCATCGCATTGAGCACGGCAAAGTCGCCGCAGCCGGGGCACCAGATTGGCTTGACGTTGCTCTTGTAATCGTTGGGTTTGCGTGTGCTCATGACAGCCTCCCTTTTTCCTGCTCAATCATCTTCAAGACTTCGGCCTGCACCTCGCGGATTTTGAACGGGATGCCTTGCTCTTTTTTGAGGTAGTAGACATGTACATCCTGCTCGTCCAATGTTTTATAGTACCGGTGCGCCACCATCCGCCCGAATTGCCCGGAGAAGTTCAAATCCACCGCGAGAATGGCTTTTTTCGACTTGATGAAATCCTCGAACGCCGGATCGGGCATGGGGAGCAGCGTGTGCGGGTAGAGCGCCTCGATGGCGATGCCCTGTTCGGCCAGGATTGCCATCGCCTCGCGGACAGCGCCGCGCGTGCTGCCCCAGCCGATGATCCCGTAAGGGGCGTCTTTGTCGCCCCAACGCCGGGCCGCCATCGGCCAATCGCGCATCCGCTGGCGAGCGGTTTCCACCGTGCGCGCGCGCTTTTCCATCATCTTTTGGTGGTTCTCTGGGTTGCTGGAGGGATTGCCGTATTCGTTGTGTTCCAGGCTCTCAGCCACATACATCCCGCCGGGCGTACCGGGGAGCGCCATTGGGGAGATGCCGGTCTGGGTGTTGGCATAGCGGCGATAATCGCCAGCAGCCAGCTCCTCCAGCGTGGGGATGAGGCGCTGTAACTGCTCGCTCCACAGTGGGCCGGGCGGCGGCACCGTCTCCAACCGTGAGGCCATCGCCTGATCCGAAAGCACCACCACTGGCATCTGGTAATGTTCGGCCAGGCTGAAGGCATTGATCATTTGATAGTAGCAATCTTTCACCGAATCAGGCGCGAGCACGAAGCGCGGCGCGTCGCCGTGGCTGCCGTAGAGCGAGATGAATAGATCGCCCTGCCCGGTGCGCGTGGGCAAGCCGGTGGAAGGCCCGGCGCGTTGCACATTGATGACCACCAGCGGGGTCTCGGTCATGCTGGCCATGCCTAACGCCTCAATCATCAGCGAGAAGCCCGGGCCAGAGGTGGCTGTGAGTGCGCGGCGGCCCGCAAACGATGCACCCGCCAGCATGATAATTGAAGCAATCTCATCCTCAGCCTGGATGAAGGTGCCGCCGAAGGCCGGTAGGTATTTGGCGAGTGATTCCATGACGGTGGTGGCGGGGGTGATGGGATACCCGGCGAAGAAATTGCACCCGGCGACCAGTGCGCCCAGCGCCAGCGCGTCCGCGCCGGTGAGCAGTAGCCGCTCCTCCGGGTTTTCCGGTAGGGGGAGCGTGTACTCGAACGGCTCCGGGTAGTGCTCGCTGGCGTAGGTGTAGCCGCGCCGCATCGCTTCCAGGTTCTTGGCGAGCGAGTCCGCGCGGCGGCCCATGCGTTTTTGCACTACAGATTCCGCCGTTTCCAGACCTAGCCGGAAGAACCACACCATCGCGCCCAGCAGGACGAAGTTCTTACCCATCGGCCAATCCAGCTCCTGCGCGATTTGTTCTGCTGGGATGGGATAATTCTTGCCGAGCGGGTTGTGCAGGGTGAGCGAGGCTTCGTAGATGAGCGTACTGCTGCGGCACAGGTCTTCGTTGCATTCTGACCAGGCCTTGTCGTTCATCGCTACGACGACGTGGGCTTCATCGCCCTCCGAGAGCACGCGCTCTACGCCCAGCCGGGTCTGGTACATCACTTGCCCGCCCTTGATTTCGGCGGGATAGGTGCGGAAGCTGTAGGCTTCCAACCCGGCGCGCGCCGCGATGCGGGCGAAGGTGTCGCCTAGCGTGATCGTTCCTTCACCGCCCTCGCCACCCACGCGGACTACTACCGTAGGACTCGGTTCTGTCATGTCACCTCCTGTGGAAAATCAGCAAATTAGCGAATGGCAAATCTCAAATCTCAAATCTTGTTACGCAGGTAACTACTCAGGTTCAAACTTTCATTGCGAGCCGTCTGCGGTGAAGCAATCTCGTTCATAGTTGAGATTGCGCCGTTCGAAGACGAACGGACGCCACGGAGACGTGGCTCGCAATGACAAGGCTGAGTAGTTACTTACGCAGTACGAATTACGGCTCTTCTGCATGTACCACTGCCGTGACTTCCCCTGTCCCTAGCGGGGAGACCTCTCCTGCCGGCCCCAGTGTGAGCGCAGTGCTATCGGGGATGCCCAGCCCCAGAAAATCGGGGCGTGCGCGGAGCAGCGCGCGTAATGCGGCGGCTTCTTCGGTGCGGGTGAAGTGCGGCATGACGATGGCGCTGCGTAAGAAACCCAAGCCGGGAACAGGCGTTTGGTTGGTATCGGCCACCCAGGCCCCCAGTGCTGCCGCCCCGGCCCCCGCGCCGATGATAATCAGGCCTTGGAGCGTTACAAAGCCTTTGAGGATGCGCTCAATGAGGGGCGTGTTTTGCAGGTTGCGGGCAATGCACGCTGGGTCTGTGCCGCCTAGATAGAGCAGGCCAATCTCGTCCAGGAATTCCAACAGTCGGGGGGAGTGATAGTGCTCGGGGCGCATTTCAGAGAGAACGAGTACCTCGCCGCCCGGCCCGCCCAGGGCTGTGAAATGCTCCAGCAGCGCTTCGGCCTCGTCACGCGGGCCACTATCCAATATCACCAGCATGGGGCGATCCAGATTTGCCAGTGCGAGCGCTTCCGCGTCCACCTGATCCGTCTCGCCGTGTTGCCAATCGCCGCCGCCGAGCAGGATCAACCAGCCATGCCCATCTATCCAGTGCAAAGGCCCACGAATTGGCATCAGGCCTCCTGGACGGGGAGCAAGCGATGCAAGGCCGCCGTCATCACCGCCACGCTGAGTGGCAATGCCTGCTCGTCGAAATTGAAGGCGGGGTTGTGGTGGGCGACCTTGGGTGTGCCCGGTTGGTGTGCGCCGACAAAGAAATAGCAGCCGGGGATTTCACGCAGGAAGAAGGCGGCGTCCTCGCTGCCCATCGTGCGCCACTCCGGGGACAGTGCTTCCGTGCCGAGCAAGGTGTGCGCCGTTTCGCGCACTAGTGCTGTCACCTGTGAATCATTGATGACGGCGGGGCACAGTGCTTTGACTGAGAGTGTGGCGGTGGTTCCCATCACGTGCGCGGTGCCCTCGATGATCTCACGCACGCGGCGTAACACAGTCTCGCGCACTTCGGGCAAATAGGTACGGATAGTGCCGCGCAAGAGCGCGTCATCGGGGATGACGTTGAAGGTGTTGCCGCTGCGGAACTGGCCGACCGTCACAACCGCGGTATCTTGCGCGCCGACGTTGCGGCTGACCACGGTTTGCAGTGCCATGACGATGGCTGCCCCCGCTACAATCGGATCAATGGCGTGTTCAGGCACAGCGGCGTGCCCGCCTCGCCCTGTAATTTTGGCCTCCCATGACTCCGCGGCGGCCATGACCGGGCCGGGCGTGATGGCTACCTTGCCGATTTCCAGTTCGCTCCATAGATGCACGGCCAGCACTTTCTCTGGGCGGGGGTTCTCCAATACGCCTGCGTGTACCATAATCTCTGCGCCGTTGAAGCCTTCCTCGCCGGGTTGGAACACGATCTTGAGCGTGCCTTGCCACTGCGCGCGCGACGCGACCATCAGCTGCGCTACACCTAGCCCGATGGCGACATGTCCATCGTGGCCGCAGGCATGCATCATGCCGGGGATGGTGGAAGCGTAGGGGATATCGTTCTCTTCCTGAATCGGCAGCGCGTCCATATCGAAGCGTGCCATGATGACCGGGCCAGGGCCATTTTCCAACAGGCCTACCACACCAGTATGGGCGATGCCCTCTTGCACGGTGTAGCCCCCATCGCGCAATGCAGCCGCCACAATGCCGGCGGTGCGATGCTCTTGCAGTCCCAGCTCCGGGTGCTGGTGAAAATCGCGGCGCCAGGCCACGAGGGTATCAAACAGTGCGTGAGCAGATTCTAAAATATCCATGAAAAAGGTCCTTGTTCATGCTGATAGCATTCTGGGCGTAAACCACGGACGATAGGTCACGATTTTGCACCTCAAAAGTAGTCGGTGGTCGGTTGTCTGTGGTCAAAGCAGCGTGTAAACCCACCCATTGATTTGTGTTCGTTCCTCATTGTAGCATATCCACAACGGGATGCAACGGGCTTTCTGGCTATGTTTGTGGGGAGCTTGGTCATATAAACTCAGGCGACAGAGGCTTTTGGGGTTCTCTATCGCCTGAGTTGGCCTTTGGCAAACTCAGGCAGCGAAACCGCGTCCCCTGAGCTTGCCGAAGGGTGCCTGTCGAAGGGGATGTGCTGCTCGCAAAGATTGGCCTTCGACAGGCTCAGGCAGCGAAACCGCGTCCCCTGAGCTTGCCGAAGGGTACTTGCCGAGCAGGATTGTGTTAGAGCTCGTAGACTTTGGTATACTTGGCATGCATATAATCAAGCAAGGGTTGCGCGCGTATTTCTTCGCCCAGCTCGCGTTGCAGCAGTTCTGGCGCGGTGAATTTGCTACCATGCTTATGGATATGCTCGCGCATCCAGGTGAGCAAGGGCAGGAACTCGCCCCGTGCAAAGCCTACTTCCAGGTCGGGGAGGTCGGCTTTCATTTTGTTGTAGAGCTGCGCGGCGATGATGTTGCCCAACGTATAGGTGGGGAAGTAGCCGATGGTACCATACGACCAGTGAATGTCTTGCAGACAGCCCTCGGTGTCGGAGGGGGGAGTGATGCCCAGGTACTCCTCGTACTTGGCGCTCCAGGCGGCGGGCACATCTGTTACCTTGAGATCGCCCTTCACCAGAGATTGTTCCAACTCGAAACGCACGAAGATATGCAGGTTGTACGTCACTTCGTCGGCCTCGACGCGGATGAGGCTCGGCTTCACTTTGTTGACGGCGCGGTACGCCTGTTCCAAATCCACCCCCGTGAGATTTTCCGGGAAGAAAGCGCGCATGATGGGCAGGAGGTATTGCCAGAAGGCGCGACTGCGGCCCAGCATATTTTCCCACAGGCGCGATTGCGATTCGTGCAGGCCCAGGGTTGCGCCGCCACTGAGCGGGGTGCGGTCGAAGCGCTCTGGGATGCCCTGCTCGTACAGTGCGTGACCGCCCTCGTGGACGCTGCTGAAGATGGCCGAGAGGGGGTGATTTTTTTGGATGCGGGTGGTGACGCGCACATCGTTGCAGGAGAAGTTGGTGGTGAAGGGGTGGGGTGCTCTATCCTGCCGCCCCCGGTTGAAGTCGTAGCCGATGTCGCGCAGCAGCGCCAGCGTCACATCCCACTGCTTACCCTCGTTATAATCGGTGTGGAAGAAGCTATCATCTACCGGTTTGCCGCGCTCGGCAATGTCTCGAATCAACGGCACCAGCCCAGTCTTGAGGTCATCGAACAGGTGCGTGACCTGGGCCGTGGTGATCCCTGGCTCGAACCGATCCAATAGCGCATCGTAGGGATGCTCCGCGTAGCCCAAAATCTCGGCGATACGGATGTTGAGGTCTACGATTTTTTGCAGGTAGGGGGCGAAGAGCGGGTAGTTGTTCTCTTCCCGTGCCTGGCGCCAGGCTCCGAACGCTTGCGTGGTAACGCGCGACATTTCTGCAACCAGTTCGGTGGGGATTTTGGTCTGTTTGTCGTAATTGCGTCGCGCTACACGTACCAGGCTGGCTTCATCGTCATTGTAATCCAGTCCGGTGACTTCGGTCTCTGCGGCTTCCAGCAGTGTACCGGTCTCCTCAGCGGTGATAATCTCATGTGCTATGGTGGAGAGCGTTGTGACCTGCTCCCCGCGTGCTTCTGCGCCACCCGGCGGCATATTCACCTGTTGATCCCAGCCTAAAACGCCGGCAGCAAGATTCAAATTTGCGGCTTGAGCGAGACGTGCTTTGAGTTGTTTCACTTTTTCAGACATCTATGACTCCTTTGTGTGTTTGTGAAATGTGAATCTGCGCGCATCACTGATTGTATCTTCTGTATTGTAGCCCCAATTCGACAGACGACAACCTGCGTTATCTTTACCGCGCCAGAAATTCCATAACCTTGCGCAATGTGTTGTACAGCCCGCGATCCATCGGCCATTCCAGCAGCAGGTTGAGCCAGCGCCCGACCCCCAGATACCCCGGCACATAGAGTCGCTTGCGCCGTTTATCCAACGCGCGCCAGACAGCGCGCGCGACGGCCACCGTTGGCGTCCCATGCTGTTTGGATTTTTCCTCCGACCAGTTGTAGGCCACCGCGCCGAACTCGCTGACGACCGGGCCAGGGTTGACCATTGCCATACACACGCCCGTGCCGCGTAAATTGCGGTACAGCCCCTCAGTAAACGCATGGACGAACGACTTGGTGGCGCAGTAGAGCGCGAGGTCGGAGGTGGGGGTATCGCCCGCAATTGAGCCGATGTTGACGATCCAACCCTCGCGGCGGGCCAGCATGTCCGGTAATACGAGCCGTGTGAGGTGCGTCAACGCGGCGATGTTTACATCCAAGAGCGTCTCGGCGGTCTCCCAGGGCATCGCGGCAAAATCGCCGCCCCAACCCAGTCCGGCGTTGTTGATGAGGACCTCCACCGGCCCCCATTGCTCACGGATGGCGGCGAGCACCCCCTCGCGCGCGGTGGCGTCGCGTAAATCTGCCGGGAGCGCGAGCGCGGTACCGCCAGCAGCGGTGATGCACTCCGCCAGTTCCGCCAGCCGGTCGGCGCGGCGCGCGGTCAACGCCACACGTAACCCCCGTGCCGCCAGATATTCCGCCGTCACCCAGCCAATGCCGCTGCTGGCTCCGGTCACCAGAGCAATTTTGTTGTTCCAGTTCATGGTGTAGTTCCTTGTGTACGTTGATTATGCAATAAATTCTTTTAACCGCCAAAAACGCCAAGAAAATCTTAAAAAACCTCTGCGAACACCACATTCTTTGCGGTGAAATCTCCTTCTGTTTAAAAAGCGCATAAATCCTGTAAGTTGTTGGGTGAAACGTGAAATATGCTCCGGTTACGCATTACGCATCACGCAGTATACCCGCATTTGTCCCAACCGGCAATTGACATCGTCCTGAGACAAGTATAATGATGAGCAACCCGCACACGCGGTCAGGAGGTCCCCATGATTCAAGTATCCGTCGAAACCATTCAAATCAGCCTGGTCTCCCAGAGTCGGCTGGTAGTGTTGAAGGAGCGCGGCGCAGAACGCTACCTGCCGATATGGATTGGCGCTTATGAGGCCGACGCCATCGCTATCTGCTTGCAGGGTATTCGTATCCCCCGCCCGCAAACGCACGACCTGTTGATTCAGGTGCTGGAATCTCTGGGAGCGCAGTTGCGGCACGTTCTGATTAACGATCTGAGCGAAGAGACGTTCTACGCCCGCCTGGTGTTGAGTGTGCGCGGCGCGCCGTTGGAGATTGACGCGCGTCCCAGTGATGCGATTGCTCTGGCGGTACGCTCTGATGCACCTATTTTTGTCACGCCGGAAGTGATGGAATCTGCCGGTATCGAACCAGAAGCCAATCTGCTCCTCGGCGAATCGGTGCTGCCGGCGGACGAGCCGGAAGCCGACCTGGGCGTTTTCCGCGATTTTCTCAACACGTTGAACCTTGACGATCTGGAACCCAATGATTAGCACATCATGACGACCGCGCAAAAAACCGTTCCCCAAAATATCGAAGCCGAAGAGGCTGTGCTGGGTGCGCTGCTCATTGACCCCGAAGGCATCTTTCGCGTTTTACCCTTCCTCAAAACCGAAGACTTCTATCTGCAAAAGCACCGCTGGATTTACGCGGCCATCGTTGCATTGCACGAGCGTCGCGAGCCATTGGATCTGCTGACGCTGCCGAAAGAGCTGGAGCAGCGTGAGCAATTAGAATCTGTGGGCGGCGTCGCCTATATCTCGCAGCTGAGCTACACCGTTCCCTCTGCCATCAATATCGAAGCGTATGCGCGCATGGTGGAGCATACCGCCGTGCGCCGCCGCTTACTCGATGCCGCCGGTGAAATCTCGCAGCTGGCTTACGATGAAGAGCAGCCCGTGGATCAGGTGGTGGATGGGTCGGAAAAAGCCCTGTTCGCCGTCTCGCAGCATCGCGCCGCCCGCGATATGCAGCCCATCCAAGAGGTGGTGCGCGATTACTACGACCGGGTGGAATACCTCTACGCCCATCGCGGCGAGCCGATGGGCGTGCCTACCGGGTTCAAGGATCTCGACAAGCTGCTGGGCGGCTTCCAACGCTCCGACCTGCTCATCCTCGCGGCGCGGCCCGGTGTGGGCAAGACCTCGCTCATGCTGACCTTCGCGCTCAAGGCGGCGCAGAAGGGCAAGCGCATGGCGATCTTCAGCCTGGAAATGTCGGCGGAGCAGATCGCGCAGCGCATGGTGGCCGCGTTGAGCCAGATTGACGCGCAGCGCCTGCGCCTGGGCGAGCTCCACGATGAAGAGTGGCCGCGTTTTACCGACGCCATCGGCCTGCTCTCGGAGATGCCCATCTTCATTGATGATACCCCCTCTATCACGGCAATGCAATTACGCACCAAATGCCGCCGCCTCTCTGCCGAGCACGGGCTGGATATGGTGATGGTGGACTATTTGCAACTCATGTCCGGTGAGTCGCGCTCCGAGAACCGCGTGCAAGAAGTCTCCTACCTCTCGCGCTCCCTCAAAGGGCTGGCGCGCGAGCTGGATGTGCCGCTCCTCACCGCCTCCCAGCTCTCCCGCGCCGTCGAGCAGCGCACCGACAAAACGCCGGTGCTGTCGGACTTGCGCGAGTCGGGGTCAATTGAACAAGACGCGGACGTGGTGATGTTCATCTACCGCGATGAGCTGTATCACGCGGAAACGCAAAATCGCAGTCTGGCCGATATTATCGTTGCCAAGCATCGCAGCGGGCCGGTGGGGAAGATACAGTTGTTCTTCGATAAGCGACTCACGCAATTCCGCGATGCGACCACGCAGCTGCCGCCGGAGGATTATACCGGCGCGGTGGGTGAACCGCTATGAGCGCGCCCACACGCTATTTCTCCGGCTTCGCCGAGGGCGCGGCAACGACGGTATGCCTTCCCGATCAATTTTTTGTGGAACTGGTGCCTTACATTGACGATGCAGACGAGCTGCGTATCACGCTGCTGGTGCTGCGGCAGCTGGCGCAACAGCGCGCCACGCACGCGCCCTGGGTGACGCCCGTCGAGCTGCTGGCCGAGCCGGCCGTGCGGGCTGCGCTGGGCGGCGCGGACGCGGCGGGCCTGGATCGTCTACTAGAGCAAACGGTGCAACGCGGGACGCTGCTCAGCTGCGATTGGGAACGCGCCGACGGGCAATGGGAAGCGCGCTACTTCGCCAATAGCCCGCGCGGACGGGCAGCGGTGGCGGCGCTGGCGGCGGGCGAATCGCTCGCGCGCGCGCCGGAGCCGGCCCCGGTCAACATCTTCGCGCTCTACGAGCAGAACATCGGCGCGCTCTCGCCGCTGCTGAGCGAGGAGCTGCGCGAGGCGGAGACAACCTACCCGGCGGCGTGGATCGAGGACGCTTTCCGCGAGGCGGTGCGGCTCAACAAGCGCAGCTGGAAATACATTCGCGCCATTTTGGAACGGTGGCAAACTGAGGGTAGAGATGAAAACCATGGACGAGATCGCCGCGCGCCTGACTGGCGCGAAATCGAAGGGGATTATGCCCACCTCATCCAGCACTGACGCCGGGCTGCCGCTCGGCGATCCGGTGGGCGACCCGACGTGCCCGATGTGCCGGGGACTGGGCTATGTGGGCGTGGATGTGCCGGTGGGCCACCCGCATTTTGGGCGGCTGTTCCCCTGCGCCTGCCGCACCGAGGAGCTGATGCAGGAGCGCAGCGAATCGCTGCAACGAATCAGCAACATCAAGGCGTTGGAGCGGTACACGTTCGAGACGTTTTATCCTGAAGGCAAGGGCGATCTCTCGCCGGAGCGCATCAGCAACCTGCGCCAGGTCTACGAGCGGGCGATGGCTTACGCGCAGCGCCCGGACGGCTGGCTGTTGTTGCGCGGCAGCTATGGCTGCGGAAAAACGCATCTGGCTGCGGCTATCGCCAACGTCGCCGTGCGGCGCGGCATGAGCGTCATCTTCGTCACCGTCCCCGATTTGCTGGATCATCTGCGCTCGGCCTTCTCGCCGAGCAGCACGGAGACCTACGACGAGCGCTTCGATGAGGTGCGCACCGCGCCACTGCTCATCCTCGACGACCTGGGCACAGAGAACACGACCCCCTGGGCGCTGGAGAAGCTCTTTCAGATTTTCAACTACCGCTACATGGGGCAGCTGCCGACGGTCATTACCACCAACCACGATGTGGAGACGATGGAGCCGCGCCTGCGCTCGCGCCTGGCGGATCTCGATCTGGTGGAGATGCTGACGATTCTGGCCCCGGATTTCCGCCGGGGTGTGGATCGGGCGGATTCCGACCTCAACACGCTGCACCTCTACAGCGAGATGACGCTGGAGGCGTTTGATCTGCGGCGCGGGGAGCTGGGCCGCGAGGAGGCCGAGAATCTGGCGCGGGCGTTGGAGCTGGCGCGCAACTATGCGACGCACCCCGAAGGGCTGCTGGCCTATACCGGCGCCTACGGCAGCGGCAAGACGCATCTGGCGGCGGGTATCGCCAATGCGCGCGTCAAAGCCGGGCAGCCCGCGCTGTTCGTCGTGGTGCCGGATCTGCTCGATCATCTGCGGGCGGCGTTCAGCCCGCAGAGCGCGGTCTCGTATGACAAGCGCTTCGATGAGGTGCGCCGCGCGCCATTCCTGGTGCTGGATGACCTGGGCACGGAGAGCGCGACGCCCTGGGCGCAGGAGAAGCTCTACCAGCTCTTCAACTATCGCTATGTCGCCAAACTGCCTACGGTAGTGACAACCTCTCGTCCGCTGGAAGACCTCGATCCCAAGCTGCGCATCCGCCTGTTGGATGTGGCGCGCTGCACGGTTTTCTCCCTGCGCGCCCCGGCGTACCTGGGCGGCATCGCCTCCGAACCAACGCGCAAAACCGGGCGCGGGGGGCGGAAATCGTGAGAATTTAACCGCCCAGACCTGCCAGATTTCTAAAACCTGGCAGGTCTGGGCGGCGGGCGCTAGTGACATAACTCCCTTGTCAGACCTCTCTGGAACTGCTATACTTAGAGTAGCCTCTGCCGGATTCTCCGCTTGAATTGGTTTGATTCGCCCGCGACACAAACATCGTGTCAACTGTAAATCCCAGGCAATTGCCATGGCTAAAAGGAGGCAAATGGTAAATTGCGCGTTTATGTCGTGCAACTCAACCGGCGGTTGCGCGGTTGATAAAACGCGCCTAAGTGACATAAGGAGGTTGAAATGTCATGTAAAATTAAAACTTTGCTGCTAACAGGTATGCTGGTGTTAGCCTTGTTGACGTTTGCGTGTAGATTCCCCGCGCCGCCGGAGGTCATCCCTGAAGCGACGCCCACACCGCCCGTTGAGGCCGCCCCTGAACTGCTCTTCAGCATGGCATACGAAGACGCGCGCGTGTATAGCGTGGCCTTCTCCCCTGATGGCAACCTGGTCGCCGGCGGTGGTTACATGGAGGCCCGCCTCTGGCAGGTGCGCGATGGCGCGCTTGCCAGCGTGATCGAATACCATCACAGCGTTGATGATCTCGCCTTTTCGCCCGATGGCAGTCTGCTGGGTGCCGGGCAGGGCGTGTACGGTGTGCGGCTGATGCACGTGGCCGATGGCGAGGAACTCCACCAGCTCCACGGCGGGTACAACAACTATCTGGCCTTCTCCCCCGACGGCGAGACGGTCGCCACCGGCAATCGCGATGGCGTTGTCTGGCTCTGGCGCGTTGCGGATGGCGAGCAACTGGCCGAGTTCGAGCCGCCCCTCAGCGAGTGGCTTAGCGCCCTGGCCTTCTCCCCCGATGGCGAGAGCGTCGCCGCCGGGCACTGGGACGGCACGGTTTTCCTCTGGCGGGTGCGCGATGGGCAGCTGCTCCACACGCTTGCCCCGCAGTTCGACTATGCCAGCGCCAATGACCTGGCTTTCTCGCCCGATGGGGAGTTGCTGGCGGTGGCCGGCGCGCGCCACGAGCAGGGCGATGTAGTGCGGCTGTGGCGGGTGGGCGATGGCAGTATCCACCAGGAGTTGCCCCTGTCCCGTGAGGGCAAAGCCGTGGCTTTCTCCCCCGATGGGCGCTGGCTGGCGGCGGGTTCCCAGGCGGAGCTCGCCATCTGGGAGCTGCCGACGTTGACCCTGCGGCACACCCTCGACCACGTCGCACAGACCGAGGAGACTGACTGGATCACCGGCCTGGCCTTTTCCCCCGACAGCACCCTCCTCGCCGCCGGGCGTTGGAGCGGCGTGCTGGATCTTTGGCGGCTGGCCCCCTGAGCAAACGTCCCTAATTGTGTCAACCAGGCCGGAGTTAATCTCCGGCCTGGTTGCTGTGCCGAAAGTGGATGTAATGTAACCTTGTTCCTCCTCGCAAAACAGGCTATAATAATAGGAAACCTTGACAGAAAATTTAACGCACTCTACAAGGGGCGGCTTGGTGGGAGATGTGCGTAGCACAGGATTTATCCTGTTCCGGCAAAGCAGGATAAATCCTGCTTTACAAGGCTTGTAATCATAGAACATCCGTGCTATAATCAACAGTAAATCAACATCATTAGAAGGCAGGTACACCATGAAGAAATCGAGTGAATCAAGCAAAGGAGGCCCGACAATGGCAGATGTAGGGCGGGACAAGGCGCTGGATCAGGCGGTGGCGCAGATCAAGCGGCGCTTTGGCGAGGGTGCATTGATGCGCCTGGGCGAGGCGACGCACTTGAACATCGAGGTGATCCCCACCGGCTCGTTGGCGCTGGATGTAGCGCTGGGCGTGGGCGGCGTCCCGCGCGGGCGCATCACCGAGATTTACGGCCCGGAAGGGTCTGGCAAGACCACCCTCTGTCAGCACATCGTCGCCGAAGCGCAACGGATGGGCGGCGTGGCAGCGTTCATTGATATGGAACACGCGCTCGATCCTACCTACGCGGTGGGCTGTGGCGTGAATATCAACGACCTGTACATCGCGCAGCCCGATACCGGCGAGCAGGCATTGGAAATCGCTGAGACGCTGGTGCGCAGCGGCGCGGTGGATGTGATTGTGGTGGACTCGGTGGCGGCGTTGGTGCCGCGCGCCGAAATCGAAGGCGAGATGGGCGACAGTCACCCCGGCTTGCAGGCCCGGCTGATGAGCCAGGCGTTGCGCAAGCTATCGGGCGCCATCAAGCAGAGCAACGGCGTGATGATCTTCACCAATCAGCTGCGTGAGAAAATCGGCGTGATGTTCGGTTCGCCGGAGACCACGTCCGGCGGGCGCGCGCTCAAGTTCTATGCCTCGGTGCGGCTGGATGTGCGCAAAGTAACGGCCATCAAGACGCAGGGGGACATCGTGGGCCATCGCACCCGTGTCCGCGTGACCAAGAACAAGGTCGCGCCGCCGTTCCGCGTGGCCGAGTTCGACATTATGTTTGGGCAAGGCGTCAGCAAAGAGGGCGACATGGTGGATGTGGGCCTGGAGCTGGGAATCGTGGAAAAGCGCGGCTCGTTCTACTACTACGAGGGTGAGCGGTTCGCCCAGGGCCGCGAGAACGCCAAGGATTACCTCAAGGACAACAAGGAGACCGCCGCGCGTCTGGAGGAACAGATTCGCCAGAAGTTAATGAACCTGGGATCCGCCCCGCTGGAAATGGGCGTGGGGCAGGTCGAGATCGAGGATGATGAAGACTCGGCGGAGAATTTCGAGGATTGATTTAATTTTAGCTCGCGGCGGATGGTCAAATCCGTCGCTGGAATTGACCATCCAGCGGGGGCATAAACAGCGCAATTTATGCCCGTGAGGGCCATGCCCGGCAAAGATAATGTACGCGCCCCCCAGCTCGATGCTGGGGGGCGCGTTGTTGGCAACTTACGAAATACTCTCAGGGGATCGCCAGATCCCCGTCCCGGTCTGGATCGCCAGATCCAGACCGAGCAAATGCAAAGAGTAAGCCACTACCCCTTCGCGACGACGTTCATATCATCCAGCATCAGATACGGCTGGTTGAGAGCGCGGTAGACCCACTCCGTCTCCTGGCTCACGGCGGCGACGTGGCGCAGCACGTCGTAGATGTTGCCGGCGAGCGAGACATCCTTCACGCGGCCCAGGATTTGCCCGTTCTCGATCCGGTAGGCCACCGCGAGCGGGTTGGAGAACGCCCCGGAGATGATGTTCCCCTGGCCCAGCCCCAACATACTCTCGACCCACAGCCCCTCTTTGATGCCGGCGAGCATCTCCGCCAGCGGCGTCTCACCCGCGCTCAGGCACATCGTACTGCCGGAGGGACTGGGCAGGCTGAACAGCCCGCGCTCACCGTTGCCGGTGGATTCCACGCCCGCCTGCGCCGCCGTCTTGAGATCGTAGAGGAAGCCCCGCAACACGCCCTGCTCCACCAGCACGTTGCGGCGATGCGGCACGCCCTCATCATCGTAGGGCGCGCTGTTGTAGCGTCCCGGCAAAGTAGCGTCATCCACAAACGTGAGTTTGGTGTCGAAAATCTGCTCGCCGATGCGCCCGGCCAGCGGCGAAATGCCCTTGACGACCTGTTTGCCGTTGAGCGCCACCATGAGGGGATAGGTCAACATCAGCCCGCCAAAGGGTGAGAAAATCACCGGCATCCGCCCGGAGCGCGCGGGGACGATGGTTTGCGCCAGGCGCAAGTGCTTGCCCATCCGCCGCACCGGGGTCATGTAATCCTCATCCCACAGCGTCGTGCCGAGCGCGTCGTAGAGCATCAACACATCATCGCCTTTCACCCGGTTGACCCCAAAGTCAATCGAGAAGGGCGAGCGGGTGACGGCAATCTCCGCGCCGGCCTGGTTGCGCAGCGCGGTTTGCTGCACCGCCCGGCGCAAATCCACATCCACCAGCCCCTCGGGATCCACCGCGCGCAGGTAGGCGACAATTTCCTGGCCGATTTCGACCAGCCGCGCGATAGGCAGCTCCGGGATGCGGGCATCGTAGCAATCCACCGCTGGCGCGGGCAATGCGCCGGGGAAGACCAGCGGGGTTTGGTCGCCATAAGCGGCAGATTCCAGCACATTGGCGATCAGTTTCTCCGTTGCGCTGGCGTCGCTCGAAGCGGCAAAGCCCAGCCGCCCCGCTTTGACCACGCGCACCGCCAGGCCGCTGGTCTCTTCCACCTGATTGGTTTTGAGTACGTTGGATTCGAAGCGAATCGTGGTGACTTCGCTTTGCAGCTGCAACACCTCGATTTGTTCGGCTTGTCCCTGTAGTTGTTCTAGGATTTCCATGATTATGCCCCCCCGATGACGACATTCTGAATGCGGACGTGCGGCGCACCCATCGCCACCGGCAGCGGCATCTGGCCGCCCTTGCCGCACCCGCCGCCGGTCTGCGTCCACACGAAATCATTGCCGATAGCGTCAATGTTCTGCAATGTGGCGAACAGATTGCCTGCCAGAATCACATCCTTCACCATCTCCGCCAGCTCGCCGTGGCGGATCATGTAGGCGTAGCCGGAGCTGAACGAGAAGGCTTCCAGTTCCGTATTCCCGCCGTAGGCATCGCAGGCATAGATGCCCAGCTCGATGTCCTTGATCATCTCCGCGAAGGAGCTCTCGCCCGGCGCAATCGCCGTGTTGGTCATGCGGACGATGGGCGGGAAGCGGTAGCTGATGGCGCGCGCGTTGCCGGTGGGCTGCTCGCCCATCCGGGCGGCGGTCTCGCGGGAGTGTAGGCGTCCCACCAGAATGCCGTTGCGGATGAGATCATTACGTCGGGTGGGCGTGCCTTCATCATCGTACTTGTGCGTGCCGCGCAAGCCAGGCGTCGCGCCATCCTCAAAGACATTGAGGAAATCCTGCCCGAAGCGCCGCCCCAGCACCATCATCTCCCGCGCCGCCGGGTTCTCGTAGATAAAATCGGCCTCCGAGAGATGCCCGAAGGCTTCGTGGATGAACACGCCGGCCAGCTGCGGGTTGATGATGACCGGATACTGGCCGCCCACCACGCTTTTCGCGCTCAACAGCTCCACTGCGCGGCGGGCGGACGTTTGCGCCAGCGTTTCGAGATTTTGGGCGATCTCAAAACCAGCCGGCAGCGAGAGGCTCTCGTGCGCCTGCTGGACATCGTTCCCATCGCGGGCGATGGCCGCGCATAGCACCGCGACCATCGGGCGTTCTTCCTCGATGCGCGTTCCCTCGGAGTTGGCGAACGTCACATGCTTGAACGAGTCGTTGTAGACGCTAACCGTGTCCACAATCTGCTCGCTATAGCCCAGCATGAGCGCATTGTAGCTCTCGATGAGGGCTTTCTTTTCCGCCAGTGAGACGCGGCGGAAATCTTGCTCCAACGTCACCGTGATCTGGTCTTGGACGACCGGAATCGGCGCGAGTTCGATGGGCGTCTCGCTCTTGACGTTGCCCGCGCACTCATACGCCTGCGCTACTTTTTCGGCCAGTTGATCGCGGCTGTTGAAGGTGACAATGCCCCAGCCGCCATCGCGGCGGAAGCAGCGCACAATGCCGCCCGCATCAATCACGCTGCTGGCGTTCTCTAGCTCGCGCCCGCGGAAGCTCACGGTGGTTGTGTCCCGCTCCTCCAGGCGGATTTCCGTGTAATCGGCCTTACTCAGGCCCAACGCTGCAGATAGTTTGTCGTGCATCAAAACCTCCTCTGAAAAATCTACAAATCGGCAAATCTCAAAATCGTTTGTGTAGAAAGATGCTTGGTAGTTCGTGGGAACCTCTTTATTATAGCCCAGAAGCGAGGACGTTCAAAGCCTTGCAAAGGTTTCTAACCCTTCGCAAGGGTGTCTCACCCCGGCCAGTAGGCTGTGACCTGGACCCCGGTGCGGCGGGTGGCCTCTTCGGCGAGTGCGCGCAGGCGGTAGGGCGGGATGCGCGCCACACTCACCTCGGCGACGGGGTAATCGGTGCTGTAGATTTGCGCCTGCGTGGGGCGAATCGCTGCGAGTGCGGCCAGCCATGCCTCGAAGGTGTCGCCCTCCGCGTTGGTAACCGGCCCGCCGATGAACGCGCTCTGGGTGATGGCGTGGGGCACACTTTGGATCGCCGCGCAGAGTGCGTCCACTGTCAGCCCGGCGACGGGGCGATCTATCAGCGCGAAGGTGTGCGGATCGCCCGCATCGAGCTTGAGGATGGGCGCATCGCAGCGCAACAGGGCGGCGTGGATGTCCGGGCGCGTGAGCGTGGTGGCGTTGGAGAAGACCGTGATCTTTGCGCGCGGCGCGAAGCGGTCGCGCAGCCGCGCCGTCTCCGCCAGGATGGCGGGGAAGTACGGGTGCAGCGTCGGCTCGCCGTTGCCGGAGAAGGTCAGCGAATCCACCTCCGGGGCGCGGTGCAATGCTTGCGCGATGGCCTTGAGGAGCGTTTCCGCGCCGGGCAGGTCGTGCTCGTTGGGCGTGAGTGTCTTGAGGTGCGTCGGCCCGTAGTGGCAGTAGATGCAATCGAAGGAGCAGATTTTGCGCTGCGTGGAGAGCAAGTTGATGCCGAGCGACAGCCCCAGCCGCCGCGAGTGGAGCGGGCCGTAGCACACGGCCCGCTCCAGGGGTAAGACGGTTCTTATGCGGTTATTCATCGAAAATAGCGAATGGCGAATTGTGAATTGCGAATTGCAAATGTTAACGCTGCATCTACGCGGATCTGGCGATCCGCTCAGAGCACCTCAACAAAATCTTCTTTACGCATTACGCTTTACGCAGTACGAGCGTTGTGCGTGCAAGGCTTTCATCAGGTGAGGTTGGTCATGCGCGAATGAACATCCGCAGCCCTTATCGCGCGCGCCCGCGACCCAGGCCACGCTGGAGATCGAGCAGCGCGCTCTCACGGTTTTCAAGCAACATGCGCGCTTGTTTGGGCCATGTTTCGAGATAGCGCGTGCGGAGCTCTGTCTCGCCGAGCAGGGCTTGTAGTTGTTCCGGTTCCATCGCCGCTAGCTGTGTGTAGAGGTACACCCCCGCAGCGTTTAACATCTCCTCGCTCTTGACGCCCAGTCCCCAGATCGCTTTGAAGTTGTCTGGCCCTGCGAATACCCGTTCTTCTATGGGGGGCAGGGCCGTCGGCGGCTCGGTCTCGGTTGGCGCTGTGGCAAGTGCAGCCCTGGCCCCCGTAGCCAGGATTGCGGGGGTGGCAGCAGCTACCTGTGGTTGGAGCGCATCTTCGAGCGTGAAATCGCCCTGCTCGCGCCAGCGATAATCGTTGGGGAGGGCCTGGCGGAAATCCTCTTGTATGCCGGGCTTGTCGGAGATCGTCCAGGCGTCGCCCATCCAGCGGTAGAGCAGCGCGCAACGGATCTGCTGGGCGTAGGGTTGGCGATTCCAGCGGTCAATTTCGGCATACATCGCACGCACCCAGCCGGTGTTGTGTGCTACCCAACCCTGGTCGTGTTCGCACAGCGGCGCGGCGTTGGGTCGGCAGATATGGTTGGTCTCTGTGATGTAGACCGGCAGCGTGCGCCACTTCGCGGGGATGTGCTCCATGAACAGGCGGTAAATCTGGAAATCGAAAAAGTGATCCCACAGTGGCCCGCTCCCCTCTGCGAAGCGTGCCAGGCTGGTGATGGCTTCCGGATCTGGCCCATGCGTGTAGGCATGGAGGATGATACCATCAAGGGCTTGAATGCTGTCGAGCATCTCCGTGTAGTAATCGAGTGGGCGCCAGCGTGCATTGTTGAGCAGCTTCAGCGGCATATAGTTGTAAGGATCAATCGCGCCGGGGCAAACGATGGCGTTGGGTAGTACGGCCTTGATGCGCGTGTAGGCTTTGTTGAAGGCTGTCGCGTACAGCTGCGCGGTGATGTGCTCCGTGGGCTGTTCGAACCCGCCGGGATGCTCGCGGGGGTTGTTCTGTTCATTGGCGATCTGGATCGCCCAGGTGTAATCGCTCGCAGGGAGCTCCGGGCGCTTGAGGTAGAGCTCCACCCAGCGGGCGGCGGCGGCGGCGAAGCCATCGTAGTGACGCGATTCGGGCAGCGTGCCGCCCGGCTCGTAGCCGTGATTGAGCCGCACGATGACGCCGTAGCCCCGGCTGGCCCAGTCCCACAGCCGGGCGCGGACAATATCGTTGGGCTGGAGCGCGCTAGGATTGCTGCCGCAAATCTCGGTGAAGAGAATCCACCCGCGCTTGGCCTGGCCCGCGTAGAGGCCGCGAATTGCGTCGCGGGTGTGTGGATCGTCGCTGAGTGTGGCAGCGTGCATCCCGAAGATGTGTGGCGAGACGCCTTTGGGTAGTGTAGCGGTGGTTGCCGGGCGCTCATCGGGTTGGCGCACTGCGCGGACGTACCAGGCGGCTACGTAGCCTTCCTGACGGGTTGGGGTGCGGACGTGCAGCCATTGCTCTTGCTGGCCTACTTTGTGACCGGCAGATTCCGGGTTTTCGAGGATTTCCAACACTGTCTGGTGTGGAATCCACCATACCTGCGCTGCATTGACGCTGGGCTGCTCGCGCACGCGCAGGCCGTAGTCTGGACTTTCGACAGCCACATAGCGCACCGGTGCGGTGACTGGTTCGGGGACAATTGGTTCGGGATCGGCAGTTTGCAACTTGAGATACCAGGCCGCTACGTAGCCGGTCATGCCAGCGGGGCTTTGCACTTGTAGCCAGGTATTTGTTTTGCCCACTTTTTGCTTGACGGTGCTTTCCGGTTCCAGCGCTTTGAGCGCGGTGCCGTGGGGCAGTTCGGCGAGCTGTGGGTGGTGTGTGCCCGGCCCCCGGCGCAGGCGGAGCGGTTGCGTGGGGCTTTCAACGATGACGAAGTAGACGGAAGGCGGGGTTGGCTCAGGGGGTGGGGCAGCCGGCGGCAGTTTGAGATACCAGGCGGCTACGTAGCCTACCTTGCCATCGGGCAGGCGCACCCAGAGCCACTGGCCTTGTTGCTCTACTTTGCCGCGCGTCACGGCGATTTCTTCTAGCGAGCCAAGCTGTGTTTTGTGCTGCACGCGCCCGATCTGTGCGGCGGTGGCGTAGGGGGCAGCGCGCACGTTGAGGTAGCCTAGATCAGGGCTTTCTACCAGTACGTCCATCGTTGCGTGCGCGGGCGGTGTGGGTTTCGTTCCCCCCTGTCCTGGCTGGAACGGCTCCAGGAAGGGCGTGGGGTTGATGATGTCGTAGGGGTAGGACGTGTGTCCGGCGTTTGTCGCGCCCGTTTTCTTGAGCGTGAAGTGCAAGTGCGAGCCGGTGGAGTTCCCCGTGTTATCGGCCAGTGCGATCAGCTGCCCGCTCTGGACAAGTTCCCCGCGCGTGACGACTACCTCAGCCAGATGCGCGTAGATGGTTTCGTAGCCGTCGGTGTGTTGTACGCGGACCTGGTTGCCGTAGGGTTTGCCTAGCCGGTCGGAGTTGCCGTCGAGCCGGATGTCGCTCACCAGGCCCTCGGCGGCGGCGTAGATTTCACTGTTCATAGGGGCCATGAAGTCTACGCCCTCGTGGCCGGGTAAGCCGAATTTGTTGTACACTTGGGGATTGACCCCGAAAGCCTGCGTTATTGTGCCGAATTGTGTGGGCCAGCGTAGGCGAATGGTCATCGGTTGCCTCCTTTTTGTGTAAATGGCGAATGGCGAAATTAGATTTTACCGCAAATAACGCAGAGTTCGCAAAGGTTTTCAAAGTTTTTTCAGCAATCTTTGCGAACTCTGCGGTGAAATCTCAGATTTCTATCGTACTGTTGCCTTCAAAGAAAAGGTATAAGGTAGTTTGCCTGCGTGTTCGGGGAATAGCCACTCGCCTTGCCCATCTTTGGTTTGCTGCTCGGAAATCTTGTAATACAGCCAATCGAATTCGTGCAGCCATTCGATGTGCAGCCCGGCCTGGCTCAGCGCGGTGACGATTTCGCCCAGCGTATACATCCAGGAGTAATTCTCGGCCGGTTTGGATTCGCTCGCATAGCCGCCAATCCACTCCTCCCTATCGGCAGGCTTCTGGAAGTAGGGATAGCGGATGTGTAATTCCGGCAGTCGCTCATCATCCCAGATCATAAAGGTTGGGTGGCTGTCCATAACGTACAGGAAGCCGTCATCGGCCAGCAGATGGCGGATGTTGCGCGCCCACAGGAAGAGGTCGGGCAGCCAGCAGAGCACGCCCTCGGTGGTGTAGACGATGTCGTACTTCTCGTGGTGATGCTCCAGCAGCTCCAGCACGTTCGATTCGATGAACCGGGCGTCGGGGATGCCCACATCGGCGGCGAGCTGGCGGGCGTAGCGAATGTTTTCGGGGACCAAATCTACACCCATGACCGTGGCGCCCATCCGCGCCAGCGAGAGCGTATCCGCGCCGGTGTTGCATTGCAGGTGGATGAGCGTTTTGCCGGCGATGTCGCCCAATTCCTGCTGCTGCGTCGCATTGAGCGTGGTGGGGTGGCTTAACAGATAATCGCGGAAAGTTTGATAGTGGTCTTGTGCCAAGGTACTCCAGGCGCGCTTGTTGGCTTCGATGTAGGTGTCCATTCAAATCTCCTGCGATGGTTTTTTACAACAGCTCGTGGCGGCGAACACGTTGCGGCTTACAGCAAAGTGTTCCATAGATTTATATTACTACATTGTGTGTTTTCTGGCAATAAGGAAAGCAGCAAAAATTAACAGCATGTGGGACGTGCTGTTGAAGTGCGGGGTGGGCTTTTACTCCGTTACTTTCGCTCGCATCGCGCGATCGGTAATGACAACGCCCAGCGCCACCAGGGCATACGCTCCCGCCAGGTAGATGAACGCGGTATGATTTCCGCCTATTTTCTGCTCGAAAGGGGGAAACACGGAGAGGGATGTATTGATGGCGGTGTGAAACAAGAGCGCGGTGAACAGGTTGCGGTTTGTTTTTATATAGGCCCATGTGAACAGCACGCTGAAGGCCACTCCCATGACGAGAAATATACCGAAGGGCATGTAGGATTGGCTTAGCCCGGAAATGAAGAATAGCGGCAGGTGCCACACGCTCCAAATCGCGCCGAGGATGAGGCTCGCCATCACCGGGTTGAACCTGGCGAGAAGCCGGGGTAGCGCATACCCGCGCCAGCCAAATTCCTCCTGGAAGGAACCGCCAAAGAAGAACATCATCAAGAAGGTGGGGATGATTAAAAGTGGTTGTCCCAAAAGGATCAGGTCAGGCTGGAAATCGGTCAGCGCGACGCTCAGCCAGACAGCCAGCCCGGACAGGATGAAGGGCGATAGCAGCAGCATAGCCCACCACACCGGCGGGATGCGCACCACAAATCCCGCGCGCAGGAGTTGTCTGGCGGCAGTTCCGCCTCCTCGTGCGAAGGTCAGCCCAAAGGCCGCTACGAGTGGGCCGTGAGCGCCGATGACGACCCATACCATGTTGGGTAGCAGTTGCGAGAACACATCTGCCGATTGCAGGACGCCTATCAGCCACAATAACCAGGAGAAGGCAAATGCCAGGACGAAGAAAACTACAAGGTCTTTGTTGGAGGTGCTTTGTTTCATGGGCTAGGTTCCTTATGCAACATTACCATATCCCCGGCAGCAGCCGATAGCGTACCCGTTGAGCGTACTCGTGGTAGCCGGGGAGCTCTGCCTGCAAGGTGGTATCTTCGAGCCGGGTGCGGATGACTAGCACGGTGGTGAGAAACGCCACCGCCAAGAAAGCCCAGGCGGAATCCAGCAGGAACGGCGTCGCCAGGTAGGTGAGCAGCGCCCCAGCATAGCCGGGATGCCGCATCCAGCGATACGGGCCGCTGGAGATGACGTGATGGTCGCGTTCGGTCTGGATCCGCACCATGCCGGAGAAGAAGCGGTTTTCGAGCAGGGCATACGATCCCAGCATATAGCCGGCAAAGATAACCGTTATCGCCGCGATTTTGACGGGCAGGCCCAATGCCAATCCGCCGCTCAGTAACACATCCAGCCCGGCGGCGAGCGGGATGAGACCCCCGCCCAGCCCCACCAGCGGGGCCAGCAGCTTGTCCCAGGGCTTGGCGTCCGCCTGCTGTGTGAAGCGGGCGCGCTCGGCGAGCAGGTCGGGATGGCGGCGCGCTACCAGCGCCCGGCTGATGATGAATCCCAGGATGCCGAACGCGGCATAGACCCAGGCTTCCCACCAATCCCATTGCCAGGTAATCAGCAGCGGGAACAGCGGGATGATGACGATGAAGAATAACATTTGGATGATGATACGCGGTGTGAAAGCTTTGGATTGCAGATTCATGGTGGATTCCTTTCTTGGTTTTTAACGCCATGCGCTTCCAGCAGCGTCACGACATGCTCCGCGTGTTGCGGCAAGACGCCGAATTCCCAGCCCCACGGTTTGCTATAATTGCATGTGAAGGTGAAGAGTTCCAACTTGCGTAGATATAAAAGCAAGGGGAACGTCAAAAAAAGATGCGATACAAATACCCCTGCGCTTAATACGGAACATAGAATAAGGAGCTGTAAGGGGATGATTTCTAATGCGGGTTTGGGATGTAATTTAAGGAGGCTTTGTATGCTGTTAATGATGTATTGAAGTAACAGGATAACAGGCATAGACAAACTCATTCTAGCGCTCATTAGCAAAGTGTCACGCACTACATTTTGTATTTGTTGCCGGACAGTTAAGGTTTTCTGTGTGAAACCGGTAATTCTGGAGGCCACAAGGCTGCTTTTTATACGGCCTCCAATGGACAGATTTAATGTATGTTTATCGGTAAAAGTGATGGTTGCTTTTCTGAGAAAAGTGAGTTCCCGGTATTTGTGTGGGGCAAAAGTTAGTCGCATCTGATAAGATCGCCGTGGATACGTTATCCAAACCCAACAATCGAACTGCCCGGAGTTGGGAAAGTGTTGCAAGGTAGCGAAAAGCGAGTGGGTATCGCCCGTGTGCTTTTGCGGCTTGAAGTAGACTACGTCTGGCTCTGCGCCCGTGCCATACGCTACCCGCACCCACGCGCCGGGAGTCAGCTTGCGCGGTTTTTCTAGCGAGACGAACTGCACGTGCGTGATGCTCAGCTGCTCCGTTTGGCTCGTGAAGACCAGGTGCTCCTCGCGGATGGTCAGGTGCTCCTCGCGGATGGTCAGGTCGCCCCGGCGGGTGATTCCATCGCGCCAGATGATGACATCACTCAGAGTGTGCATCGGCATAAAACCTCATGTTACACCCGCTGGATTTGATCAATCCAGCGGGTGATTCCGCTTTTTTTGCTCGGTGTGGATTGTCAAATCCACGCCGAGCGCGGTGGACGATTTTAATTTTTGGAATGGCCTTACCGCCAAATCCAGAGGCGTCCCTGCGCTTAGTTGGCCCCGTGAGCGCGTGGTTTCGCCAATGTTTGTCTACGTACATTTTTCAAGCGCATTCAGTTTTAGCCATGAATTAGCACGAATTTTACGAATTTCTTATTGTTTTTGTGTTAATTCGAGTGAATTCGTGGCAAAAATCTACAAGTGTACGGTAGCAAAGCCAATGTTATACCTCTGGCGACTTGGGCGTGGCAATCAGCCGGTAGCCCTTACCCCGTTGTGTTTCTAGCGTGAAGGGAACTCCTAACAGTTTGAATGTGCGCCGCAGCCAGTGGATGTGAACGTCCAGAGTGCGGGTGTCTCCCAGATAATCGGTACCCCAAACTTCTTGCATCAGCTGCGCGCGCGACAAGATGGTCTCTGGGTTGCGCAAAAATGTCAGCAGGAGCGTCGCTTGCTTAGGGGTAAGCGGCAGTTCTTCCGTTTCCCAACTCAACAGATAGCTGCCAGTATTGAGGCGTAACCCCTTCCAATCCTCGCTGGCGCCGGAATCTTCCGGGAGCATCCGGGCCAATCGGCCTAGCAATTGCCGTTTGGTGAACGGATGCCGCAAATGCCCGCTGGCGCGCGGCAGTTGATCCAATCGCATCCCCTTACTCAACAAGAAAAAGATGGATGTGTGTGGACATTGCTCCCGGAGCTCATCGCAAAAGCGCTCAATCTTGAAGCGGATGTAGGTCAAATCTACTAGTAACAAGTCAGGCGCTTGCTCGGCGAGATGGCTCATGGCGGCTTTGCGCGTGGTTACTTGCTTTACGTCGTACTGCTGCTGCAAATCCGTCAGCAAGTCGCGTGTAGCTGCTTGTGCTCCACTTATGAACAGAATCGCATAGCGTTTCAAACACACACACCTTTTTTGAGATTCAATGTAACTACTGCTATACATATTCCAGCGAACTGGCAGCAATGCGGGCTATTATACTGTAACCTGCCAGGCGGCACAACCGCCGCCGTGCTTTGCCCATTAGCCGCGGGTATCCAGCGTGAGTTGAAGCCGGTGTTGGAGCGGGCGCAGGTAGGTTTCCAGCGTGGTCAGCGTATCAGCGGTGGGATTGTTGAGCAAGGCCTGCCAGATTTCTTGGAGCGCGTGGGTCAGGCGTGTCTCAATGAGCGTGCTGAAGGGGAGGGGCGGCCAGGCCCGGCCTTGATCTATGGCGGCGGTAAATAGCCGGTAGACTGGATCGGCGCTGAGCACGCTGGCCTCGAACAAATCCCAGCGTGGCGGCAGCAGGTTGGTGGCGTAGGTGTAGAGCGCGGCACTCTGCGCGTCGGTGAGATAGCGGGCCAGTTCCCAGGCTGCATCGGGTGAGCGTGTATACCGCCAGACAACCAGATTTGATCCGCCAACACATGACACCCCGGGCACTTGTGCTACGCCCAGGTGATCGCGCACTTCTGGCGCAGCATGGTTTTTCTGCGCTGCGTACATCCATTGCCCTTCGATGGTAGCTGCGGCCTGGCCGCTCCAGAACAATTGCGTGGCATAAGCGTCATTTAGTTTCTCCGGCTCAGGGCCTAAGTAGCGGCGTAGATTGAAGTACGCGGCCATTCCGGCCAATGCTGGCGGTTCAGCAAACAAGATCCGCTTGCCGTCGGGTGAGATGAAATCCCCACCTGCTGCCCCGATCCAACTGGTGAGATGCCGGATGGTGCTGGGGCTGCCCTGGGTCGAGACGACCCAGGGGCGGGTGATGCCGCGCGTTTGCAAAACATGGAGCGCGGCTTCCAGGGCCGTGGGGGTCGCAAAAGCGCTTTGGGGATTAAGCCCGGCAGCGGTGAACCAATCGCGCCGGTAATACAGAACGTGGGTTCCGGCTAACCAGGGGAGCGCCCACAACTGCGGATCATCGGGCAGCTGGCAGCTTTGCCAGCTACCCCGCAAATAGCCCGCGCCCTGGCCCAGTTGTGCTTGCAGCGCTCCCGGTACTGGCTGCAACGCGCGCATACTTGTCAGATCGGCCAGCCAGGTGGTGCTGATTTCCGAAAGATCGGCGCCTTGCCCGCGCAGCGCCATGTCGAGCGTCTGATTCCAGGCAGTATCCCACGGCATTGTTGTCACGTGAACATGAATCCGCGTGTGGGCCGTGAAGCGCTGGAGCAGGGATTGCAAGACATTAAACGCTTCCGAATCTCCGCACATCACGGAGAACTCGATCTCAACCATGGGTTGTCCTCCGGATCAGGTACAAGGTGGGCGTTGGGGCGGTAGGGTTATGATAACACTTGGCGTGGCGCAGTTTTTAGTACACGCGCTGACGCAAGCTAAGTATACGCAACTTTGTAAAAAAGGCCAAATCAGGGTGCGGTGATATGGACATAGAAGCAAAGCATGACACTGCCATACTTGCGTTGGTCAGTGAGTGTGAGATTTTCCAACTCGAGCGGCTCGTATTCAATCGGATGAATCTGGGCGATGACGCTGCCCCCCTCTGCTAACCATGCCATGCGCCGATCTAGCACCCGGAGTGTATAGCTCCACAACTGCTGGTATTGCGGCGGCGCGATGTAGATGTAATCGCAGGGGCGGGGCGCAGAATGCGCCAGGAATTGGAACACGTCTGCGCGGGTTACAGTTGCTCGCGCTGTGAGCTGGGTGAGCTCCAGATTCTTTGTGATGGTCTTCAGCGCTGGCCCACCCTGCTCCACAAAGATCGCTTCATCCGCGCCCCGGCTGAGGGCTTCGATGCCGATTTGCCCTGTTCCGGCAAAGAGATCGAGAAAGCGCGTGGTATTCATATCGTGTCCCAAAATGCTAAACAGAGCGGATTTGGCCCGGTCAGTGATGGGGCGTGTGCCCGGCCCTGGTACTGCAATGATTTGGCGGCCTTTGGCGCTTCCGGCGATTACGCGCATGGGGTGGCTTCCTTCATCTCTATTTCTTCGCTTTCCGCTTCTGTGCTGTCGCTCTCGGTAGTGTTCGGCGACTCATCCACCACTGGCGGTACAGGGATTGGGCGGGGGCGTGCAATGATGCCGAGTAGCAGTCCCCAGCCGAGTCCCCATAAGCCCAGGGCCATCAGCCCAATGAGCTGTGCGAGCAGTTGGCCACCATCCCCGCCGAAGAACAGCCCTTGCACCCCTGGCAGTTGCACGCCGTTCGCAAGCGGTTGTATCCCGTTCCAGCCCTGTCCCCAGCGCCCATCGGCGATGAGACCCAGGCTGAGCAGTCCCCACAGGCCGCCCGTTAAACCCAGTGGCAGCGTCGCGCTGCTGTCGTGTAGACGCAGGACATCTTCGATCAGATATAGCGCCAGCGGGAACAGCAATCCAGCGAGCAGGCCATTGACCAGGGCCGCCCATGGCGGTAGGAAGGCCGCGCCTGCCAGCGCTGCCCCCCAACCGGCGGCTTGCCCACGCGCTGCCAGCAGGGGTTCAATCTCGCCCGTAACCAACCAGGCATAGAGTTGGGAGGTCAGCGTGGCTCCGGCAATTCCCATGAGGGCACTCAACCCGGCTCGGTGCAGATCGAGCGTGGCCGCGTAGGTGTGAAAGGGTGCGGATTGCGTCCATCCAATCCAGCCCAGCCCCAGCAGGAGGCTCCCTACATTTGCCAGCAGTGGAAAATAGGCAGGCGGCGGCCCTTCACGCGGCTCGCGGGGCGTGCGGGGTTGGAGCAGTAAAATGCCGCCTGCAAAGGTCGCCGGCAGCCAGAGCAACAATGCGCTACCGCCGAAATCCACGAAGCCGTGGCCCAGCTCCAGCGTGTGTCCTAGATGCGCCAACCAGCCCCCCCCCCACACCCAGCAGGCAGCGATGGGGAAAATGAATGTCGCAGCGAGCGCGGCGGCACTGACAAGTACCCAACGGCGCAGTTCCACTAACGCCAGGGTCGTGAGCAAGGTAGCCCCGGCAAATAGCGGTAGGTACGCCAGGAAGAGTCCTAACGCGGTGGGCGTCACCTCCGGGCCGGAGAGCGCAAAGCCCTTCATGCCGAAGAACCCTCCGGTGACGCTGCGCCCGAAGAGCGCATCCAACCCGGCCAGCGCGGGATCATTGGGATTGATAACCTGTGCCCCACCCAGATGTAGCGCGAAGCCGGTGACCCAGTAACCGACAACCGCCAGCGCTAGCGCCAGCGCCGCCAGTGCCGTGATGCGGGCGGCCTTTTGCGGCGGTAGGCCGCCCCAAGCCAGTAATAACAGACCGAGCGGAATGAAGTAGCCCCAGAGCCAGTTGGCTTGCATGATGTACTCCTCTGAAAATTGCAAATTGCAAATCATAATTAACCGTGCTGCCCCACACGTTCGGGCGAGGCAATCCGCGGCAGGCCCGACATGGGCAGACGCGCTGGATAGGCAAAGGGCTAAGTCCAGTTGGGTGAAACGCGGATTGCCTCGCCCTAAGCACGCACCTGAAAATAGCAGTCATAAGACGGGTTGGCAACCCGTCCTGCATTTTCATCCAATCGCGGGTGACCCATCGGTTAATCAGACCTGTCAGGTTTCAAAAACCTGACAGGTCTAAGGTCAATGATGAATTCCCATGAAAGCCACAGCTTACGTTTCACACAGTGCGGGCAATAGGCGGGACAGGCTTTCATTACCTTATGGCTGATCGTGCGCGTCTGAGCATCCCTTGCTCCTTTATCTTACCAGAGTCTTGTAAATCTGCCAGTGGAATCGGGCGCGGTTTGTAGTTGATTATTAGCTAGTCATACAATAAACGGTTTTCAAACTTTTATTGCAATCCTTTTTTGCCTCTTGCTATTTGTGAGTTTTATCGTTATAATTAGGGCTGTATGGAAGGTGTGCGAGCAGGTCTGTGCGTAAACGCACTTCCGCTGCGCTCTAACTGGAAGAAAATTAGAGTTAGAGTTTACGTAAAGAGCATTTCCTGGTAACTATTCAGGTTCAAACTTTATCTGTCATTGCGAGCCGTCTGCGGCGAAGCAATCTCGTTCATAGTTGAGATTGCGCCATTCGCAGACGAATGGACGCCACGGAGACGTGGTTCGCAATGGCAAGGCTGAGTAGTTACGTTTCCTAAACCTATCGCGGGGAACGTACACGCTCCAAACCAGTTGCCTTCGACAGGCTCAGGCGGTGGGATGCGCAATGCGGAACCCCTGTTTCCATACTGCGAGGCACAGTTAGATGTGTACCGGCCCTCGTTGTTCCCCAGTTGTGTGTAAGGTGGAGCAACCTGGGATTAACTTGTTGTGTTTGGGTTCGACTTTTGAGGAGGTGTGTTATCGCACAAATTATAAGCCTTGCTAGTTGTTCGTAAGTTGGAAAAGATGAAGACAGAGTTTCTTTCAATTCCGAGGAGGAAGTTTCCTATGCGAACCAAATGGTTAAATGTTTTGGTGTTGACGGCGCTGCTGTTGGGGCTGTTCCCCTTTAGCGTCAGCGCTGCGCCGGTGGTGGAATCGCCGGTTATCGTTGAGGTGGAGTCGGAGCTGCAGAATCAGCTCCAGGCGGATGGCTCTACTGGTTATCTCATTTACTTTGTGGAACAGGCTGATCTTTCACCTGCCTATAACATGGATTGGCAGGCCCGCGGGCGCTTCGTCGCGAAGGCTTTGCAGGAGACGGCGGAACGTTCCCAGCGCCAGGTGCGTGCATATCTGGATCTCCAGGGTGCACAGTACCAGGCGTTTTGGATTGACAATGTCATCGTGGTTGAGAAATCGAGCCGTAACACCTTCAACGCCTTGACCACGGCTTTCCCCGAAATCGAAGCCCTGCGCGCGCGGCGGCAGCCGATGCTGCATGAGCCGGAAGACATTGCCCCCCTTTTGGCTTCGTTAGCGATTGAGCCGAACATTAGTCACGTTAATGCTGACGATGTGTGGGGGATGGGCTACAACGGCCAGGGTATCATTGTTGCTAACATTGATACCGGCGTCCGCTACTCTCATGATGCGCTGGTCAATCAGTACCGGGGCAATCTGGGGGGCGGCACTTTCGATCACAACTATAGCTGGTGGGATCCCTATGTGGGCACCGCTGCGCCTGTAGATGTGCATAACCATGGTTCTCACACGATGGGAACTATGATCGGCGATGACGGTGGGGCTAACCAGATCGGTATGGCACCTGCGGCGCAGTGGATTGCCTGCAAGGGTTTCAATCCAGGTGCGACCGACGCCGGACTGCTCTCTTGTGGTCAGTTCATGGCCGCTCCTTGGGATTTGGCTGGTGCCAATGCCGATCCCGATCTGCGCCCGCACGTTGTCAACAACTCCTGGGGCGACTGCGGTACGACCTATGATCCCTGGTATGATGGCGTCCTCACTGCCTGGCACGCGGCGGGCGTTTACCCGGTGTTTTCTAACGGTAACGCCGGTAACTGTGGCTATTCTTCTCCTCCGGGACTCAATACCGTGGGTAACCCAGCCCGTTCCGGCAGTGTGACCGGTGTTGGCTCCACAGGCACCAGCAATGGCGCGTATGCTACTCACTCGAACTGGGGCCCTACGGATAATCCCGATACCATCAACCCACGCGGCTATCCGAATCTCAAGCCGCAGGTGTTGGCGCCAGGCACGAACCGGTCCGCGTACATGGGGAGTGATAGCACCTATGGCGGGATGACCGGTACGTCCATGTCGGCTCCGCATGTGGTGGGATTGATCGCCTTGATGTGGAGTGCGGCTCCTTGCTTGATCGGCGATTACGCAACCACTGAGACGATCATCGAAGAGACCGCCACGCCCATCCCCTATGCCTCTGGTGGCTCGCCGCCTCCAGGGCCAGGGAATGTGCCCAACTATGCCACTGGCTGGGGCGAGATTAACGCGCTTGCAGCAGTAGAAGCGGCGATTGCTTCTTGTGGTGATAGTGTTCTCAATGGTACTGTGACCGATGCCGCTACGACCGCCCCCATCCAGAGTGCGCGGGTTGAAGCGACGGACGGCATCACGCAGACCATGGTCCGGCTTACCGATGTCAACGGGTTTTACGCGCTTAATCTTTTTGCCGGCACCTATACGGTCACCGTATCGGCCTTCGGCTACCAGCCTGCGGTAATCGCCGACGTGGAACTCACTACTGGTATGACCACCACGCTCGATGTGGCGTTGGACATGGCGACCTGGTACACGGTGACCGGAACCGTCACCGATAGTGCGACCGATTGGCCGCTCTATGCGGAGATTGCCATTGACGGCTTCCCTGGCGATGCCATCTGGACCGATCCGGTCACCGGCTACTACAGCATCAGCCTGCCGGAAGGCGTCGCGTACACGTTCAATGTTACTGCCTGGGTTGCAGGGTATACCCCCGCAGCCGTCACGGTCGGCCCGCTCACCGGTGACTTGACGCAGGACATCGCATTGGACGCGGACCTGGGAATTTGTGTTGCACCAGGCTATGTGCTGTCCTATGCCTATCTGGAGGACTTCGAGGCCGATAACGGTGGGTATGTGGTTAGCGGTACGCCTGCTGATCACTGGCAGTGGGGCACGCCGACGGTCTGGCCCAACAGCTGCGCTTCTGGCGTCAACTGTTGGGGCACTAACCTGGCTGGCAACTATGCAAATAGTGCCGCTGCCATCCTCACCTCCCCAGTGATTTCTCTCACTGGTGAAACTGCGCCGCTTACCTTCAATTGGTCACAGGCCTGGCACATTGAAAGCGCTTCATGGGATCACGGCTATGCCGAAGTCAGCATCAACGGCGGCGCGTGGGTGACCATGTGGGAGCACACTGGTGCCACGGCTCAGGTCAACTGGACTGAGATGAGCTACGATATCTCTGCTGCGGCGGGCGGTAACGTGCAGTTCCGCTTCCGCCTGACCAGCGACAGTTCAGTCAACTATCCCGGCTACTATGTTGATTCTCTCTCCATCACTGGGGCGAGCGGCTGTGCTATCCCTGTTGACGGCGGTTTGGTCGTAGGTAACGTCTACGACTTCGAGACCAATGCTCCTATCGTGGGCGCGCTGGTAGAGAACGAAGTCGGCGAAGCGATGATCACGCAGGCTACCCCTGCTGATCCCGCTGTGGATGACGCTTTCTACACCCTCTTCGCGCCTTCGGGCGCGCAGGTCTTCACCGCCACCATGAACCTCTACGGGGCGGACACCGAGACCGTGATGGTGTTGGATAGCGATACGGTACGCCAGGACTTCTACCTGCCCGTGGGCAATCTTACCGTGGACCCGACCTCGCTTCATGCGACGGTAGATCTGGGCGGTACCGAAACTCTCTCCTTTACTCTGGAGAACATCGGCTCTGGCCCGGTTGACTGGGCGGTCATTGAGCAGCCCGGTGGTTTCATTCCGGCACCGTTGAATCTGATGGTGGCGGCCCCGACGCAACCCCGGCAGGTTGCACTGGGGATCACCTCGGCAGACTCTGGTGCCGCCATTCAGGCCGGCCCGTGGCTGCCTAATGCCATTATCCAGCTAGTGCTTGATGATGGTGTGTCTGAAGATGCTATCGGCTTGACCGCTGGTGGGGAATTCTTGTGGCTCAACCGGTTCACCCCCAATTCGGCGGATTTCCCTTTCTTCCTGGATCAAGTCTCGGTTATCTTCCGCGACAGTGCCAATGTAGGCGATCAAATCCAGATCGTTATCTGGGAAGATACCGATGGTGACGGCGATCCCGGCACGGGTGCGAACTTGCTCCACACACAGGATGTGGTAGTGGAGCATAACAATGGTACTACTTGGAACAACTACGCGCTCTCGTCCCCGGTGACGCTACTTGGCCCTGGCGGGGATGTGTTAATTGGCCTGGTTAATCGTTCTGGCGCTGCTGGTGGGTCGCACCCGGCGGCTATTGACCAAACGGCCAGCCAGGTGCGCTCCTGGATTGGCGCTTATAGTGCCGGTGTCCCCAATCCCCCTACGCTTCCAACAGATGACCTTTGGGGCATCATTGACAACTTAAGCGCGGATCTCGCTGGCAACTGGATGATCCGTGGCAGTGGTATGACCGGCTCCCCTGACGTGCCCTGGGTCTCCGAGGATCCAATCTCCGGCACGTTGGCTGCGGGCGGGACCCAGATCATTGAAGTTATCTTCGATGCAGGTGTCTCCGAAGTCACGCAGCCCGGCGATTACTACGCTCAGCTGCGGGTCACGAATGACACGCCTTACGGCGCGCTTGTCATCCCCATCACCATGACCGTCAACCCGCCGGCTACCCACGGTAAGCTCGAGGGGACGGTGACGGGGTTGGGTTACTGTGATGCTGACCCCGCCCCGCTGGAGGGCGCGGAGGTCACGGTTACGGATGGCTTAGGTGGCGTCTGGGTAGTAACTACTGACGCCGCTGGCGCTTACGAGCTCTGGTTGGATGAGGCGGGCACGCCGTTCACCGTAACGGTAACTTACCCTGTCCACACCACTGGTCTGGAAACGGCCGTGGTTATCGTAGGCCAGGAGTCCACTGTGGTGGACTTTGACCTGCGCTGGCTACAACCGTGTGTGACCGCTGATCCTGTAGCGTTCGATGTCGAAGTGCCGATCAACACCCAGCTCACCACCACCTTGACGCTGCTCAACACCGGTGCAGTCGGGACCGACTTCGAGATCCGCGAGAAGGATCGCGGCTTCATCCCCACCGCGGGTGAGGATGTGCTGGTGGTGGCTTGGGATGCCACGGCTGCGACGGCTATGGAAGCCGCGATTGCGGCCAATGGTTTGACCTATCTGCGTGTCACGCGCGATGTTTTCCAGGCTACTCCAGTGGAAGAGCTGTTGGAATATGGCGCTGTCTTCTATGCTGGCAGCACCAGTGGTGACGCTTGGGCTAAAGCCATGGCTTACCTGGATGCCGGTGGCAGCTTCTTGATCGCAGACAATGACTTTGGGTATAGTAATGGCACCACTGTCTTCTATCAGCAATACCTTCAGTCCACTTATGTGTCTGATGCTGGTTCTGACGGCGTGCTGACGGGTGTGGACATCATGGCTGGTATCAACCCTGATATCAGTGCTGACCCCTACCCTGATGATTTCACGGTTGGTGCTGAAGGTGTGGAAATCTTCGTTGCGCCTTCCACTAACTCTGCCGGTGTGCGCATTGAGCGCAATGATTACCGGGCTATCTACCTGGCTTGGGATTTCCAACATTCCGGGAGTGACGCCACAGCTATTACCGCTGCGGCTCTGAACTTCCTCGTTGCTTCTGATGTCCTTTGGATCTCCGAAGACCCCATCACCGGTACGTTGGCGGCAGATACCGGCTCCGTGCTCGTGGATGTCGTCTTCGATGCGGCGCAAGTCTCGGAGCCAGGGCGCTATCTGGCTGAGCTGCAGGTGCGCACTGACGATCCCACCAGCCCGCTGATCATCCCCGTCACGATGAACGTCACCGTGCCCGGCTCGGGCAAGGTGGAGGGCATCGTGCAGGGCTTGGGTCACTGTGATCTCAACCCGACGCCGTTGGCGGGTGCGGAAGTGCTCATTGAGAGCAGTCTGGGCATGACCTGGACGCGCACCACCGATGAAACTGGGTGGTACGCGCTGTGGGTAGAGCCTAGCCACGCGCCCCTCACCGTTACGGTGACGGCCGCCGGTCATGAGTCCGGCATCGAGACGGATGTACAGCTCGTTGCCGATGAGATCACCGAGGTGGACTTCGATCTGCGCTGGCTGCAACCTTGCGGTTCAGTCGCGCCGGAGAGCCTGTCTGTCGAGCTGATGTTGGGCGAGGAACAAACGCTTCCCCTGACGTTGGGTAACCTCGGTGCTGCGGAAATGACCTTCGAGATCAGCGAGATCAGCGGCACGGTTACGCTCTTGAGCGTGAATGCGGAAGCGCCGGTAGTGATCGGCGAAAGCCGTACTGCTATGCAGGTAGAAACCGGTGTGGCTTCTGGTAAGCCAGTCATCGGTGTGCCTTCGGGCGGGCCGGCCCCGCAGGACATCGGCGCTGCCTGGGAAACCATGGCCCCGCTGCCGGCAGGCCGCGTGTTCGCTGCTGTGATTGCTGATGACCAAGGCTATGTCTATGTCATCGGTGGCACCAGTGATGGTGGAGCACTCACCCCCACGAATACCAACTACCGCTATGACACGGCCACCAACACCTGGGATACCATGGCGGCCATGCCCTCGGCCATTGACAGCATTGATGGCGCGTTCATCAATGGCAAGATCTACATCCCCGGAAGCGCCACCACTGCTGACACCTTCGTCTACGATATTGCCACGGATACCTGGAGCACCATCGCTGCTAACGGCGGCTATACTCCGCGCAGCCAGCATCAGGTGGTTGTCATTGACACCGATCTGTATGTTCTGGGCGGTATCGTGGCTGCGGCCAGCGCCAGTACCACCGAAGTGTGGGTCCTGGATACGGTCGCGGGCACCTGGTCAGCCGGTGTGCCGATGCAGAAATCGCGCACCAGCTTCTCCGCTGCGGCGATTGATGGTGCCATCTACGTTGCTGGCGGCGTGCTCTTCCCCGGCTTCACGCCGGACATGACCGCCGAGAAGTTTGACGGTACCGCGTGGAGCTACATCGCTGGCGTACCTGCTGGCGGTGGCACGTACACGCGCTGGTCGTACAATGCCGACGGGCATGGTGAGGGCGGCTTGTGGCTGGCTGGCGGTCGCCGCGATGCGGATTGGAACGTACTCAATCACGCTGCTTACTATGACCCGGAGACCGATACCTGGACCGATTCTCCCACGATCCCCACGCTTGCTCAGGGTCGCGTCTACATGGAAGCTGATGTCGCCACCGATGGTTATCTTTATGTCATCGGCGGGCGCGATAGTGCTGGTTCAATCGCCTACGCGAATAACGAGCGGCTTTATGTGGGCTATGCTGGCGCGCCGCCGGTGGATATCCCCTGGCTTTCCCAAGACCCCATCACCGGTACGGTACAGCCTGATGGCGGCCTGCGCGTGGTGGATGTCACCTTCACGGCGATCCCCACTATGACGCTGGGTGTCCATCATGCGACGATGGTCATCAAGACCAATGACGCGCTCGCTGGCCCTGGCGGTCGGGTGAATGTGCCGGTAACGATGACCATTCTGCCGCCAGTGTACAACCTGACCATCGCGGTGGATGGCGACGGCGCAGGTGATGTTAATCCTGGCGTGGGCGTGCATCAATTCGATCACGGTGAGATTGTGACTGTGACGGCTACGGCGCATACCGGTTCGGTCTTCACCGGCTGGCACGGCGACATCGTCACGGATACCGAGACCCTGGTGCTCGAGATGCTCGGCCACATGGCGATCACCGCGACCTTCGAGATGGAGGAGTACACGCTCACCATCGTCGAAGTTGGTGATGGCACGGTGGTGGCTGATCCTGCTCAGCTTACCTATCACTACGGTGACGTGGTGACGCTCACGGCGCAGGCCGATTCTGGCTGGGCGTTCGTGGAGTGGAGCGGGGATGCGATGGGAACGGACGAGGAGATCGTCATCACCATTATGGGTAACACCGTCATCACCGCGACCTTCGAGGAACTGGTTGAGCCGGACCTGACCATCGTCAAGACAGTTATGCCTGAAGCTAACCTGAACTTGGGCGGGATGGTAACCTATACCATTATCTTGTCCAACAACGGTGAGACGGATGCGGCGGGCGTGATGCTCACCGATACGCTGCCGGCGGGTGTGACCTTTGAGGCGTTCGTGGAGAATGCCGACGCGGCTGTGTATGCTGCTGGTGCTATCACCTGGAGCGGTACGCTGGCTGCCTCTGACTCTCTCACGATCGTCTTTACCGCGATGGTGTCGGATGACTCGATGTATGCCAACACTGCAATCACTAACCGTGTGGACTTCACCTCGGATGCTGCCGGCGACGGCTTCGCTGAGGCGACTTTCCAGATCAAGCAGTACCATACCATCTACCTGCCGTTGGTGATGCGGGAATATACTGGCGGCGTCGCGCGCTAGTTACTACGAGTTTCATGAGTGCAGTAGGGAGGGCCATGTGCCCTCCCTACTTTTTTTGTCACTACTCAGGCTCAAACTATATTTGTCCTTGTGAGCCGGCGGCGACGAAGCAATCTCGACTATGAACAAGATTGCGCCGTTCGGAGACGAACGGATGCCGCGGAGACGCGACTCGCAATGACACGGCTGAGTAGTTACCTTTTTTTGTCACTTGTGTTGTGGGGAATAGGGCGTACAATCGGCGTGGGCAATGCTTATCTACCCTAAGTAATCGCAAGTTGCTACTTTACTCTTTTCGTTAAGACGCTATCCGAAAATTCACAAAGGCGGCGGTTGAGCCTGTCGAAACCAGCACTGGAGTTCGGAAGGCGGTGGGTGAGCCTGCTGAACTCCACCACCGGCCGTTCACCAGCGCTGGGATGAAAGTATAACGCGAACTGTTAGCGCATTATGAAAATTAATAAAATGAACCGGACATAAAATCATTTGCAAGAATCATTCTTTAAAAATTTACAATTGAGAATTTTGCCTCACCCCCTGGCCCCCTCCCCACGCCGCTGTGCGGCGCGGGGAGGGGGAGAAAATAAAGGGGTTTTTGGGCGGCGGCTTCGCCGCCGCCCAAAAACCCCACAAAAAAATCCCCCCTTTCCCCCGCTTGCGGGGGAAAGGGGGCAGGGGGAAAGGGGGGATCATTTTTTTATAGCGACCGATTTCACATAAAACCTTATTTACGGATTAATTTCTTAAAATTCATCATGCGCCGCGCATAGATGCGCCGTTCGCAGCCACGCGAAGCAGACGCTTCGCGCTACATCGGTTTTGATTCGCCATTCGCCATTTTCAGAGGAGTTTCCATGTTGGTATCCACACCAACGAGGATGAAAATGTAGCCGTGACAGTCTTGTCGCGGGGCGGAGACGCGGAAAGGATTCCGCGCCTCTCCATGCTATTGGGGAAGAGGCCGCAATTACATTCGTTGAATTCGAGATTTGTTGACTATTTTCGGAGGAGGTTTTAAGTCATGCGTTGGTTCAGAATACTTTTGTTGGTGTGTGTGTTGGGAGCGCTCTCAGGGAGCGCCGCCGCCCCTCTTGCGGGGCATGCGCTGCCAGTTGATCCGGACGGGGAGCCGGGCGGGCAGGTACTTTATATCCCGTTCGATACGCCGGCACAGTTGGCTGCGCTGGCCGCACAGTTGGATATATGGGAGGTGCATCACGATGCCGGTTATCTGGTAGCGTATGTTTCTGCTCCCGAACGGGCCTGGCTTGCCACGGCAGACTTTACATACACAGTGGATGTTGAACGTTCTAACTTTCCAGCGACGGTTCCTGGCTTCCCTTGCTATCGCACCTTTCCCGAGTTGGAAACACAGCTGACGCAGTGGGCCGCTGCTTACCCTGCGCTTACTGAACTTTCGACAATTGGCTACAGTTACGAGAACCGGCCTTTGCGGGTGCTGCGTTTAACTAATAGCGCGACCTCACACACCAAGCCCGTGTTCTTCCTCATTGCCAATATCCATGGCCGGGAGCTGATTACACCAGAGACGGCTATGGTCTTCATTGAGACGCTATTGCAGGGTTATGGCCACGATCCTGATATTACCTGGTTGCTGGACTATCACGATATTTATGTGATGCCTAGCGCTAATCCCGATGGTCTGGTTAAGAATCAGGGGGGGCAGCCCTGGGCTTACTGGCGCAAGAACGCACATCCTTACGGCAGTTGTGGCAGCACCAGCTACGGCGTGGACCTTAACCGCAATTCCAGCTTTCACTGGGGTGGTCAGGGGGCCAGCACTGATCCGTGTTACGATACCTATCGCGGCCCTGCAGCAGCCTCCGAGAGCGAGACGCAGGCTGTGCAGAACTTTATGCAAACCCTCTTTCCTGACCAGCGTGGGCCGGGCATTACCGATCCTGCTCCAGATGACGCCACCGGCGTGTTTATCACGCTGCACAGCTACAGCAATCTGGTGCTGTGGCCCTGGGGAGACGATGAAATTAACCCGGCCCCCAACGGCACCCAGCTCCAGATGTTGGGTGAGCGGATGGCCTATTTCAACAACTACACACCGCACCAATCCAGCCTGCTTTATGAAACCACCGGCGCGACCGATGATTTCGCCTACGGAGAGTTGGGGATTGCCGCCTACACGTTTGAAATCGGCAGCAGCAGTGATGGCTTTTACCCTGCCTGTTCCCGTTATAATGCGTTGGTCAATCCCAATATCCAGGCGTTGCTCTACGCGGCGAAGACTGTGCGCACACCGTATATCACCTCCTTCGGGCCGGAAGTGGTAAACCCCGGGCTTGACACAAGCGAAGTGGCTGCCGGTGAACCGGTGCAGCTGACCGCTACGGTGGATGATACCCGGCGTGTGGGGAGTTCGGCCACCCAAAACATCGTCGCCGCCGAGTATTATCTCAACACCCCGCCCTGGGTGACTTCGCCCGCGCCGGTCGCCTACCCGATGCTGCCCAGCGATGGTAACTTCAACAGTAAGACTGAGGGCGTCGTGGCGACGGTGAATACCACCGGCTGGGCCGCCGGGCGGCACACGCTCTATGTGCGGGGGCAGGACGCGAACGGTTCTTGGGGGCCGGTAAGTGCCGTCTTCCTTACGGTGACGATGGCCGCCGATAGCGCTATTACCGGCGTGGTGCAGGATATCGCCACCGGAATACCCGTGGATGCGGCGGAGGTGGTGCTCACAGGCGGCGTTTTCACGCAGACGTTGACCACGGACGCAACGGGCGCGTATGCCTTTGCGGTTTTCTCCGGCACTTACACGCTGGCGGCTTCGGCCTACGGCTATCAGCCGCTCACGCTGACGGGGGTGCAGGCTGTTGCCGGTATGACTACGACGCAGGCGCTCAACCTTACCGCATTGCCCGCGGGCTTCATCGCCGGGGAAGTGCGCGCACGGGGCACCGATCAACCCCTTGAAGCGACGATTACGGCGATTTCCGATTACACCCTGTTGCAGACGGTGAGCGATCCGGACACCGGGCGCTATGCCATCCCCGCTTTTAGCGGTGCATATACTGTCACTGCGGTGGCGCGGGGCTATGAGTCGGCGCATGCGCAGCTCACCGTGCAGGCTAATCTCACCACCACGCAGGATTTCACGCTTGACCCTAAGGCCTGCCTATTGCTGGTGGATGATGACGGCAATAAAAACGTGCAAACCACTTATCAGGCTGATCTTACCGCGTTGGGGATGGATTTTGCTACCTGGACGGTGGCTGCATCCGGGAGTCCTACCCTGGCGGATCTCGAAGATTACCGGCATACCCTTTGGCTCACCGGTGATCAGTATCAGCAAACCCTGGGCGCTGCGGATCAGGTCGCATTGAGCGGTTATCTTAACGCTGGGGGCAACTTGCTGTTGAGCAGTTGGGGCGCGGGCAGTGATCTGAGTGCTACGCCCTTCCTGGCGAATTATCTGCGTGCTGCCTACGGTGGCGATGTGGCCTCTGGCGCGTTGCCGTTGGCCGGGCAGGACTTCCTGGCCGGGACTACTCTCACCGTCACCGCGACGGCGGCGATGCAAGTGAGCAAGCTCACGCCCCTCAACGGGGGGACGCGGCTCTACAACCTCCCCGCGCCACACACCACAGCGGCAGCGATTAGCTATGCGGGGGATTACAACCTGGCCTATTTGGGCTTCGGCCTGGAGACGGTCGCGGATACGCAGGCCCGCCGGGAGACACTGGCGGCGTTGCTCGATTGGCTTGGGCCGTGCTCGGTGGAATCTGTGCCTGTGGCGGGTTTCGCAAGCAATGCGCCGGTTTTGTTGGGGGACCCGGTGCAGTTTACCAACACCACGCATCCCGGCGTTCCGGCGGATACGGCATATCTCTGGGATTTCGGTGATGGGGTGGGGGCGGCTACGGCTGAACACCCGGCTTATCTGTATGCGGCGGCGGGGACCTACACGGTCTGGCTCACGGCGACCAATACCACCGGCAGTAGTAGCGTCAGTGGGACGGTTAGTGTGGAGCTGGTGGGCCAGTTGCCGCAGGCACAGTTCACAAGCAATAGCCCCGTTCTGTTGGGCGCGCCGGTGGTGTTCACCAATACCACGCTCACCGGCGTCCCGGCGACCACCACCTATCTGTGGGACTTCGGCGATGGGGAGACGGCCACGCTGGAGCATCCAGCGCATAGCTACGCAGCCATCGGCACCTACACGGTCTGGCTGACCGCAACGAATGTCACCGGCAGCAGCGCCATCAGCGCCACGGTCGAAGTGGCTGGCCTCGCGCCAGTGGCGGGCTTTGTGAGCAATGCGCCGGTCTTGTTGGGCACAGCGGTGCAGTTCACCAACACCACGCTCACCGGCATCCCGACGGATACCACCTACTTGTGGGACTTCGGTGATGGGATCACCGCTACCCTGGAGCATCCGAGCCATACCTACGCGCTAACCGGGACGTATACGGTCACGCTGACCGCGACGAATGCGGTCGGGCATGATAGTTACCACGCCGCTATCGTGGTGACGGAAAAGTGGGAGCATAGCCTGTATCTGCCTTTGGTGTCACACGCTACGGGTGAACCTGCCGCGCTTGTGACTTCGTTGCGCCAACGTGCGCGCTAAGTAATCTGTAGAGCCTCGGCAGGGCGGGCAAGCCCTGCCGAGGCTCGGTGCTGGTTGTTGATTTTTGAAGGGTGGAAAGAAGACCTGTCAGGTTTCAAAAACCTGACAGGTCTGAGAAGCTCCCCTGTGGCGTTGCCACACCAACGATAACGAGAATTTCACGAGGATTTACGGGGTGGTTAGGGCGAGGCAATCCTGGCTTTGCCAACCTTGACCAGGCTCTGCGCATACTCAACAGATCCGCCCAGGTCGGGCCTGACGAGGATTGCCTCGCCCGAACACGTATTTGTAGGCGCATCGCGCTACGCTAGTTTTGATTTGCGATTCGCCATTCGCCATTTTCAAGGGGGTATGTCATGATCAAACGCATTCTGTTGACCTGTACACTGTTGTTATTCCTCATCACCGGCAGTGCCTTCCCGGCCCTCACATTTGCACGTGCGGGGGCCTTCAATCCGCCGCCACCCTGGCCGGGAGAGGTTACGCACGACTGGATTGCGCAGCACCAGACCGCCACGCTGCTGGTGCCGTCGGAATTTGCCCGGCAACAAGAGGCGCGGGCGCTGGACGCATTTACCTCCCTCACCATGCCCAATCCGTATGTCTCGCAGGTCCTCGCGCAGGTCACAACTGCGCAGATCTATTCGATGACGGGGGAACTTAGTGGTGAATGGCCGGCTATGGTTGGGGGAGTGCCGTATACCATCAGTTCCCGCCATACAAATGCTACTGCTTCTATCCAAAAGGCAACCCAGTATGTGCATGAGCATTTCACGGATGCTGGGCTTACTGCTACCTATCATTCATGGGCGCTGAGTGGCTACTCCGGTGTGAATGTAGTCGGGACGTTGCCCGGACTGGAGCGCCCCGAAGAGATTGTTATCATTACGGCACACCTGGATAGTATGCCCAGCGGCGCAATATCGCCCGGTGCTGATGATAATGCCAGTGGGGTAGTGGCTGTGTTGTTGGCGGCGGAAATCCTTTCACAATACCAGTGGGATTGCACCTTACGTTTTGTGGCGTTCACCGGTGAAGAGCAAGGGTTACTAGGGAGCAAAGTCTATGCACAAGCAGCTTACAACAACGGGGATAATATTCTGGGCGTGCTCAATCTCGATATGATTGCTTACGATTCAAATTCCAACCCGGAGGTCGAGCTTCACGCACGGAGCACCAGCCCGGCTGAGTTAGCCATCGCTAACCTTTTTATAGATGTTGTTGATGTCTATAATCTTGACTTGAATCCTGTGATTCCCACCAATGCCTCCGGAGCCAGTGATCATGCCTCTTTCTGGACGTATGGTTACCCTGCCATTCTGGCTATTGAAGATTTCCAAGATTTTACTCCTCACTATCATACAGTCAATGATCGTTTGTCCACGCTCAACATGGCTTACTATACGGAGTTCGTTAAAGCTGCTCTAGGGACATTTGCACACATGGGGTGTATGGTGGGTGATTTCGGCGCGCTCGAAGGGCACGTCACGGCTGCGGATACGGCTTTGCCGCTCGCGGCGACCGTTACTGCCTCCGGCGATTGGCCGGACTTCACGACCACCACCGACGCGGCGGGCTATTATACCATCACGCTGCCCGTTGGGGCGTACACGGTCACGGTCGCCCCACACATTTACGGTTATGTTGCGCATACCGCACCAGGGGTGGAAATCATCACTGACACAGTGACCCCGCTCGATGTTGCTTTGCAGCCCTATCCGCGTTATGATATTTCCGGCATTGTGACCGATGCGCAGACCGGTGTGCCGTTGACGGCGACCGTATTCACGGCCCAGTGTCCGGGCGGCGTGTGCGAGCCGCACATCTACGCGGCTACCGTGAGCGCTGGCGAGACCGGCGCGTACAGCCTCTCCCTCATCGCCGGTGATTATGTGCTCGAAGCGCACGCGCCGGGCTACCAGCCGACGATGCACGCGGTGCAGGTCGCCGCCCCGCAGACGCAAGACTTCGCGCTCGCACCCCGCGCCTGTCTGTTGCTGGTGGATGATGACCAGGGCGAGAACGCGCAGGTCACTTATCAGGCTGACCTTGATGCGCTGGGTGTAGAGTATACGACCTGGAACGTGGCAACTTCCGGCAGTCCTACGCAGGCGCAGCTGGAAGCATATCGGCACGCGCTTTGGCTTACGGGCAGCCGTTTTAACAACACCTTGACGGCGGCAGATCAAACCGCGCTGGGCGGGTATCTCGATGGCGGCGGCAATCTACTCTTGAGCAGCTGGGGCGTAGGCAGCGACCTGAAAACCGCGCCGTTCCTGGCGCATTATCTGCGCGCCTCCTACGGCGGCGATGTGGCCTCTGGCGTGTTGCCGTTGGCCGGGCAGGACTTCCTGGTCGGGACTACTCTCACCGTCACCGCGACGGCGGCGATGCAAGTGAGCAAGCTCACGCCCGCCGGCGGCGCGACGCAGCTCTACAACCTCCCCGCGCCGCACACCACGGCGGCAGCGCTTAGCTATGCGGGGGATTACAACCTGGCCTATTTGGGCTTCGGCCTGGAGACGGTGGCGGATGCGCAGGCTCGCCAGGAGACGCTGGCGGCGTTGCTCGATTGGCTTGGGCCGTGCTCGGTGGAATCTGTGCCTGTGGCGAGCTTCGTGAGCAATGCGCCGGTTTTGTTGGGGGACCCGGTGCAGTTCACCAACACCACGCACCCCGGCGTCCCGGCGGACACAACATATCTCTGGGACTTCGGTGATGGGGTGGGGGTATCTACGGCTGAACACCCGGCTTATCTGTATGCGGCAGCGGGGCCCTATACGGTCTGGCTCACGGCGACCAATACCACCGGCAGCAGTAGCGTTAGTGGAACGGTCAGTGTGGAGCTGGTGGGCCAGTTGCCGCAGGCACAGTTCACAAGCAATAGCCCCGTTCTGTTGGGCGCGCCGGTGGTGTTCACCAACACCACGCTCACCGGCGTCCCGGCGGATACCACCTATTTGTGGGACTTCGGCGATGAGATCACCGCCACGCTGGAGCATCCCAGTCACACCTACGCGCTGACTGGGACGTATACCGTCACGCTGACCGCGACGAATTTCGTGGGCAGCACCGTTTTCAGCGCCACAGTGGCCGTAAATGCGTTGGAATATAGGGTATTCCTGCCGTTGGTGGTGCGTGCTGAAGGGAACGTCTCGCTGGCGCATTGGTGGTGGCGTGCGCGGTAGCCTACACCGGTTCAGTTTTTGAGTTGTAGTTTGCTGATTTCTTAATTTTTCACCAGGAGGTTTTGAAACAATGTCTCTCTTTCGTCGTTGGTTGATGGTATTCCTTGTCGTTGCCCTGCTTTTACCGGCGGGCGCCACCGCTTCTGGCGCTGCGCTGCGCGTTGATCCGCCTCCCGCTGACCAATGGCTGAGCTTCAGCGGGGCACCGGTAGATGCGTTGCCGGCGTTGATGTTGCGCTCGGCCAATAGCGCAACGATTGCGCTTCACGCGGACTTGCCGGGCGTGCGGGCTGAGACTGTGCAGGTCGCAGGTCAACGCTACACACGGCTGGGTGGTGAAGGCTACAGCTTCGGGACAGCACTGGGGCAGCCCGATCTACCGGTATTGCGCCGTGAGGTGGAAATCCCCTTCGGCGCCGCGGTGTCGGTGGACATTATCGCCGCTGACTACACGGAGCACACCCTGGCAGAGCTGGGCTTGCATCGCATCTATCCGTTGCAGCCCACCCCGATCAAGCAGCCGGATGCGCCAGAGGAGCCGTTCCGCTACGATGCGACTTTCTACGCCCAAGCGGACTTTACGGTTGCCGCGCCCGTCAGCTTGGGCGAGACCTACATCGTGCGTGGGCATCGCGTGCAACCGGTGGAAGTATGGCCTGTCGCCTACAACCCCAGCACGGGGCGGGTGCGCCTGTACCATCAGGTCAGTTTCCGCTTGCGGTTAGATGCCAGTGATATGGAGCTCACGGCGGCATTGGCCGACCGCTACGCTTCCTCTGCGTTCGAGGCGCAACTATCAGCGCAGTTGCTGAACTATCGCCAGGGGCGGCCTGCGGCTACCTTCGCGCAGACGCAGGGGCATTACCTCATCATTGCTGCCGATGCTTATTACGATGCCATGCAGCCCTTCGTGGCCCTGAAGGTCAATCGGGGCTTCGAGGTCACGATGACGCGCACCTCGGAGATTGCCAATGGTACGACAACCGCGGGCATCAAGGCGTATATCCAGAACGCTTATGATACCTGGCCCACGCCGCCGAGCTACCTGCTGCTGGTAGGCGACACGGATACCATCCCGGCCTGGAGCAGCACGCAATCGAGCGGGAAATATACCGATCTCTATTACGCGACAATGGATGGTACCAGCGATTGGGTTCCCGATGTGGCCCGTGGGCGCTTCCCTGTACGTTCGGTAGCGCAGACTACTATCATGGTCAATCGCGCGCTCGATTATGCCGGTATCATCGGCGATGAAACCTGGCTCAAGAAAATCGAATTCATCGCCACCTGCGACAACTACCCTGTAGCCGAAGGCTCGCACAACTACGCCGTTAGCACGCACACGCAACCTCATGGTTTCACGGGGCTTTTCCCCAACACCCCCCAGCTTGGCGGTGACAAAATTTACTGTGTCACCCACAACGGCACTGCTAATCACATCCGCACCGCCGCCAACGATGGGCGTTGGGCCATCATCTTCTCCGGTCACGGTGGGGAAACCAGCTGGGCCGATGGTGCAGTCTCGTTCTCCCAGACCGATGTGCGCAACCTGACCTATCAGGGCATCTACCCCTTCGTTATCAGCTACTCCTGTGTTACCGGTTCCTTCAACGTCACGGAGTCCTTCGGTGAGACGTGGGTGCTACAGGAGAACAAGGGCGCGATAGCGTTCTTGGGTGCTTCACACAACACCTATTGGCCGGAAGACGACATCATGGAAAGACGCATGTTCGATTTTCAGTTTACCCGTGATGGCGATGGGTATTATCCTGCCGTGGCCGCGACGACTTATTACGGCCTGGCGCAAGTGGGCATTTCTTATCCTAGCAGCGCGCGCTACTACTGGGAAGCTTACAATATCATGGGTGACCCTTCGGTAAAAATCTTCATGGAGCCTGATTTGCCCGATTATACACTGGAGATCACCCCGGAAGCGCAGGAACTTTGCGTGGCGGATACTGTCACTTACACGGTGCAGCTTGGCGAAGTCTTGAGCTATCCGTATCCAGTGACATTGGCTTCTGGGCCGACCCCCACAGGGGTGACGGTGCAGCTGGCGGCTCTCGAAGTGACGCCGCCAGGACAAACTTTGCTCACGCTCACCGCTGCGGCTGCGGCGGCGGATGGGACATACACGCACATCATCACCGGCACAGCGCAGGACGATAATATCCACATAGCTACGACCGGCTATACGGTAAATCGTGCGCCTGATGCGTTAACCTTGCTGGCCCCGGTTGCGGGAGAAACGGTGACTTCGTTAGCTCCCACATTCAGCTGGGCTGCTGCCCCGCGCGCCACCACGTATCACCTGCAAATCGCGCGCGATTCTGATTTCACGGATTTGGTCTTTGATGTAATCAATATCACTGGAACCAGTTACACACTACCCAGCGCGCTATCGGCGTTGCAGCACTACTACTGGCGCGTGCGCGCGCTCAATGGTTGTGGCGAGAGTGACTTCAGCGCAGCCCGCCCCTTCAGCACTCCTGTGTGGCCTTGCGTGTTGTTGGTGGATGATGATGGCGGCGGCAGCGCACAAACGGTATATCTGGCGGCGCTCGATGCGCTAGGGGTGGCGTACAATGTCCATACAGTTTCCGGCAGTGCCGGGAATGGGCCTGGGGGGAACTTGTTGGCGCAGTATCCCATCGTGTTGTGGCTTACCGGTGGGCGTTATGGGAATACCCTGACCACCGTTGATCAAACAGCGCTGGGGGGCTATCTCGATGGCGGTGGCAGTCTGTTGCTGAGCAGCTGGGGCGTGGGCAGCGATCTCAAAGATAGCGCGTTCATGACGAACTACCTGCGTGCTACTTATGGTGGCGATTTGGCTGCTGGGACGTTGCCTTTGACGGGGCAAGGCGTATTGGCTGGGCAGCCGGTAACGGTCACGGCGAACAGTGCGATGCAGGTGAGCAAACTCGCCCCCCGCAACGGCGCAACGCGGCTTTACGACCTCCCCGTGCCTCAAACGAGCGCGGCAGCCTTGGGCTACGACGGTGCATACAGCCTGGCCTATCTGGGCTTCGGTTTGGAAACTGTAACCGATGCCAATGCCCGGCAGGCAGTGTTGGCGACGCTCCTGGAGCATCTCGGCCCGTGTCCGGCTGGTCAAGCGCCAACCGCAAGCTTCGAGAGTAACAGCCCGGTCGTGCTGGGCGCGTCGGTGATCTTCACCAATACCACGCTTTCTGACGATCCAGAAATGACCACTTATGTCTGGGCTTTTGGTGATGGGGAGGTATCTACGCAAGAGCATCCTATGCACATCTATAGCGCGCCAGGGGAATACACCGTGTGGCTGACTGCAACGAATGCCATCGGCAGTCATGCTGTCAGTGCGGTGGTTGAAGTGCTCGGTTCTACTGGCACCTTGCCCGTAGCGAACTTTATCAGCAATACCCCGGTGACACTAGGCGAGCCGGTGCTCTTCACCAATACCACGCTCCCTGGCGATCCCGCAGCGACCACCTACCTTTGGGACTTCGGTGATGGAATCACTACCACACTGGAGCATCCCACTCACACCTACTCGCTGATCGGGACATACACGGTCACGTTGACAGCGGTCAATCTCGTAGGCAGCAGTGTCTTCAGCACCACGGTCGAAGTAGTGGCGATTTCAGACGAACACTTTGTCTATCTGCCGCTGGTTTTGTCCTCACAAGCGGCGATTTCTACGGGTTTGCTGTTTCGCAGCCGTAGCCGGTAGTACACACGGCGTATAAACAAAGCCGCCAAGCGTTAGCTTGGCGGCTTTATGTATATAAAAACTCCTCTCGGGTTTAGTACGGCCATCTAGCGAATACCTCGCCTTGCTTTGCAGTTGTTGCGCTTACTAGCGCTCTGCCCTGTTGGCCGCCCGAGAGGAGTTAGGTATTTATATTGTATGCTAAAGTATCGTAGCTGTCAATAGTTTAGATATGTATTTTTTACACTTATGAACATTTAAGATTGTTCGGCGTTTACTCCTTCGCATACGAGAGCTCCGCTCCGGCAGCGATGTCTTCCATCAATGCCGTGACGAACATTAGCGAGGAGAGGCGGTTCACAAAAGCCAGATTGGCCGGGCCGATGTTGGGTTCCATCTCGGTGAAGGCGATCAGGCGGCGTTCAGCCCGGCGGACAATGGTGCGTGCCAGGTGGAAGGCAGCCCCGGCGGGGGAATCGCCGGGCAGCACAAACCCTTGCAATTGTGGCAACTGCGGCTCCAACTGTGCGATGATGTCTTCCAGCCAGGTCACATCTGCGTCTGTTAATCCAGTGTAGTTTGCGCGCAGCTCTGGCGTGGCCGAGAGATGTGACATCAGTCGGTACAGACAGCGTTGTGCTTTGAGCAGTGCATCGCACAGTAGCGCGTCGCACCCCTGCGCGCGCGCTAGCCCGATGGCGCTAGTGGCTTCATCCAGCGTGCCGATGGTATCCAGCAGGTTATCGCTCTTGGAAATCCGCTTCGTGTCGCCTAGCCGCGCCGTATCGCCCTGATCGCCCTTGCCCGTGTAAAATAATGTTTTGTTCATTATCACCTCACTTACTGCCCAATCAACTGGACATAATTCGCGCGTTCGAAGGCTTCCGGGTTGGGGGTATGTTTGTGGCTCAGCACGCCTTGCAGCTCCGCAATCGAATTGTATCCGCGCGCCCGCATCAAAATCGTCAGCTCGCTCAGCAGCTCAGTGATAACTTCCACTCCGTTTTTCATCAGCACAGCACAGATGTTGGTAATGCTTGCCCCAGCCATTAGCGCTTTCATCATATCCTCAGCTGTATGAACACCCGTCGTCAGTGCCAGCGAGGCATTGACCTGCCCATAGAGGATGGCGATCCAGCGCAGCGGCAGGAGCATGTCGTCCGAGGTGCTCAATACCAGGCGCCGCCTGGCTTCCAGGGCCTTGATGTCCAGATCAGGTTGATAGAAGCGGTTGAACAAGACCAGGCCCTCGGCACCGGCTTCGATCAGCCGTTGCGCCAGGTGTACCGGCGCGCTGAGGTACGGGCTGAGTTTCACCGCGACAGGGATTTGCACCTGCCCCTTGGTTTCGCGCACCACTTCCACCAGCATATCCTCGATGTGGGTGCTGGTCACGTGCGGGTGGGTGGGGATGTAGTAGATGTTCAATTCGACCGCATCGGCACCGGCGTCTTGGAATTGGCGCGCATAATGCGTCCAACTGCCGGAACTATAGCCGTTGAGGCTGGCAATGATCGGGGTATCTACAGTTTTCTTGGCTTGCTCAATCAACTGGAGATATGCACGCTCATCGCGTCGGAACTCCTCGAGCTTGGGGAAGAAGTCCAGCGATTCCGCGTAGATGGATTGCGTAGTATCGAGGATCGTCCCTAGCAATTGCGCCTCTTGCTCGATTTGTTCTTCGAAGAGCGAGGGGAGTGTAATTGCTCCCACACCCGCCTCCCCCATGCGCTTGATAGTATCGAGATCACCCGTGAGCGGTGATGCTGAAGGCACAAGCGGACTGCGCAACTGTAATCCCATATATTGTGTGTTCAATGCGACCATTTGTTAGCTCCTTTCAAATCTTGTTGTTACGATAAACATAGTCTGACTGCCCTGAAAAAACTAATCTTCACCTCAGAGAGCATGGAGAAAATCATGGAGTTTTTTAGAAAATTAAGCGTGTAGAGACCTGTCGGGTTTCAAAAACCTGCCAGGTCTGAGATATTTTCAAGGGAATTCCTCATTAACTGGCGTTCCTCTCAAAGCCAGCGTGCTCAGAGCGGATCGCCAAATCCGCGACTGGGTAAGGCCGTTCCAAGAAAATAAACTATCCAGGTTTTGACGCTGGCGCGGGAACTTTCTTTTGATGTGGCGTGCTTTAAATCTTGGAACTACCTAAGTATTTGAGATTCGCCATTCGCCATTTTTCAGGAAAGTTGCTCTTTTTTGTTAAAAACTTGACCCTTATTGTGTTTGGGTGTAAGATAGAAGTAGTTTCTTATTGGCTTTGCTCCAATTTGGGAAAGGAACTGCTTGTATACGTATACAAGCAGTTCACAAATGTGGATGCCACTACTTGCGCGTATATTACTATAAATGGTACTCTGATTTTGAAATGGGTCAACCCGTCGCTGTGATGTGCGCGGGGTGCTTATTGAAAAGGAGCTTATGAACGAACGCACTTTTGATCTTAACAGTATTTTTAACCTTGCGCTTCAGGCGATGCAGAGCAAACGCCAGGAGGTTAACGAACTTGATGGTTACAATGGTAACCATGGCGATAATATGGTTACCAACCTCGAGCTCATTGCTAATGCTGTCCGCGAGAAATCTTCCGTTCCGCCTGCTGAGGCATTGCGTTACGCGGGCGATAAATTGCAACAGGCCGGGCATGGTGGCACAAGCCAGTATTATGCTACCGGCTTGCAGCAAGCCTCACAGACTTTGCAGGGGCATGCTGCGCTAAATCAGGATGATGTGGTGACTTTGGTACAAACTTTGTTGGGTGCGCTTCCCGCGCAATCAGGGCCTGCGCCACAGCCGCAAGCTAGGGATAGTGTATTGGGGCAACTTGTTGGTGGATTGCTGGGAGGGCAGTCTACGACGCCTGCACCACAGCCATCTCAAGCGGCGCAAGGTGCGGGTGATATGTTGGGACAATTGCTCGGCGGCTTGACCCGCCCGGCGGCGCCGCAACCGCAGGCGCCAGCCCCGCGCGTCCCAGAAAGCGAAGGCTTTGGGTTAGATGATGTGGTCAACAAGCTGCTTCCTGCGGGTCTGGCCTATTTGCAGGCCAAACAGGGTGGTGCGGATACCACCTCCGCTGCCAGTCAAGCCCTGGTACAGGTTTTGTTGAGCGGACAGACGTCCGCTGCACAAACAACGCCGCGTGCTGCGGCGGGGACGATTATCGCGCAAAGCATTCTTCAGGGTTTGTTCAATAAATAGTTTTCAGAAAGGAGTTTTGACATGGGACAGGAAAAGAAGAAGAACATTTTAGATCGGGCGATTGATGCTGTTACTTCTCGTGATGAGAAGCAGGCCGCTGAAGCGGCGCAAGCCCAAGCGGCGCAAGAGGCAGCCCAACGCGTGGAGGCCGAGGCGCGGGCGCAGGCTGCGGAGAAGCGGGCGCGTGAGGCCGAGGCACGGGCGCAGCAGGCGCAGACCCAGGCCGCTGAGGTGCGCCGCGAGGCCGCTCAGAAGGCGTTTGAGGAGCGTGTTGCCGCGCAGCGCGCCCAGAAGGAGGCCGAAGAGGAGGCCCAGCAAGAGCGCATCTATGTGGTCAAGCCGGGTGACAGTCTCAGCAAAATTGCCAAGGCGGAGTTGGGCAATGCTAACCGCTATCCGGAGATTGTCGAGCTGAACCGCGACAAGATCAAGGATCCGAACCTGATCTATCCAGGTCAGGAATTTGTTTTGCCCAAAGAGTAAGTCGGGCGAGAACCCTTACCCGCCTGCGCCGCAACCCGGCCAGGCGGGTTTTGCTTGTATGACTTGCGGCTTTAGCACGCCCTGAGTATAATGCCAGTGGTACTTATCGTGGAGGTCTAACATTGCCAACAGATACACTCCCTCACATTCTCATCACTAACGATGATGGTGTCCATGCGCCGGGGCTGGCTGCGCTGGCCGAGGCGCTGACCGCTATCGCGCGCGTGACCGTGATCGCGCCTGATCACAACTGGAGCGCCGCCGGGCACGCCAAAACTATGCACAAGCCACTTCGCGCCGATCCGGGCCAGCTCGCCAACGGGCTGCCCGCGCTGGTGACATCCGGCGCACCCTCGGATGCTATCGCATTGGGGCTGTTGGGGCTGGCCGAAGGGCCAGTGGATATGGTGATGGCGGGCATCAATCGCGGGGAGAATCTGAGCCGGGATGTGACCTATTCCGGCACTGTCACCGCCGCGATGGAGGGTGCTATCGGCGGCGTCCCGGCGATAGCTGTTTCTCTGGGGACGCGCAATCGGCGTGCCGATTATAGCGTTGCGGCTGCGTTTGCCGTCACGCTGGCCCAACGAGTTCTGGCGACCGGATTGCCTTCGCATATACTGCTTAACGTCAACGTGCCGGAGCTGCCCGCTGAGGCGATTCTGGGCGTGCGGATCACGCGCTTGGGTTCGCGGGTCTACCGCGATGTGCTCGTGCGCCGCGCAGACCCCTTCGGTCGCCCCTACTACTGGATCGGCGGCGAGCCGCCCACCGGCATCCGCGAGGATGGCACAGACGTGACCGCGCTTGCCCAGGGTTACATATCCATCACCCCGCTCCAGCTCGATTTGACCGCGTACCTGCTGTTGGAATCGCTGGCGGAGGAAGACTGGTAAACGGTAGAGTGGTAGTCAGTAGACGGGAATCGCTTTCCCACCTTTTCGCTGACTCGCATATCAGACTGGAGCCAATAACATGAAACTTTCCATTATTATTCCTGTTTATAACGAAATCGGCACGATTGCGGAAATCATCAAGCGCGTGCGTGCAGTATCGCTGCATATCGTCATCTGGAACGGCGAAACGAACGAGGCAGCGGTCAACCTGGAGCGTGAAATCGTTGTAGTGGATGACGGCTCTGTTGATGGTACGCGCGATTACTTACGTGGTCTGGCGGACGATCCCGATATGCAGGTTGTTTTCCATGCGGTCAACCAGGGTAAGGGCGCGGGCGTGCGCACCGGGTTACAGAACGCCACTGGCGACATCATGCTGATCCAGGACGCTGATCTGGAATATGACCCGCGCGATTATCCGCACCTGTTGCAGCCCATCCTCGAAAAGCGGGTCAAAGTTGTGTACGGTTCGCGCTTTCGCGGTGGACCGAGCAAGGCCATGTTCTTCTGGCACATGGTTGGTAATCGTTTTCTTACCTTTGTCACTAATTTGCTCTACAACACTATTCTGACCGATATGGAAACGTGCTACAAGGTCTTCACCCGTGAGGTGGCGCAGGAGTTGCGCCTGCAAGCTAAAGGCTGGGGGTTCGATCCCGAAATCACTGCGCAGATTTTGCGCCGGGGCTATCGCATCTACGAAGTCCCTATCGCCTATAACGGGCGCGAGTTCGAAGAGGGTAAGAAAATCTCGTGGCGCGATGGGTTCACGGTGCTATGGACATTGTTCAAATACCGGGTGGTGCGCTTTTAGCGTTACAACCAGATTGGTGTTATAATAGGGGTGGAGGAAGCCGACCATGGGCGAGGCAGTGATGCACGCGCCGGTTTTGGTGCTCAATGGCAACTTCGAGCCGCTTAACATCTGTTCCATGCAGCGGGCGCTGATTCTGGTGCTGAATGAAAAAGCAACCATCGTGCAAAATGGGCGAGGGTGGGTGCAGGCTGTGTCTGCGACGTTCCCCGCGCCGTCGGTCATCCGCATCAACCAGGTGGTGCAGCGTCCGCGCTTGCAGCACTACCCCAACCGGCGCGACGTGTTCCGCCGTGACGATTACCGTTGCCAATACTGCGGGCGCGAGGTGGCGCAGCCCACGATAGACCACGTTGTTCCCCGACATCAGGGCGGCGGCGACGCTTGGGAGAACTTGGTGACGGCCTGCTCGCCCTGCAACGTGCGCAAAGGCAAGCGTACCCCAGAAGAAGCCCACATGACCCTGTTGAGCCAACCCCGTGAGCCGCGCTTTACCGCAATGTACTGTTTTGGTCGTTACCTCTCGCGCTATGAAAACTGGCGCACGTTCCTGGAAGGCTGGTAATGCCGATTTTCGATTTTAGATTTTGGATTCGCCATTCGCCATTCGCCATTCGCCATTCGCTATTTGAGATTTTGCTACCGTACACTTGTAGATTTTTTGCCACGAATTCACTCGAATTAACACGAAAACAATAAGAAATTCGTAAAATTCGTGCTAATTCGTGGCTAAAACTGAATGCGCTTGGAAAATGTACGGTAGACAATTTGAGATTTGAGATTTGTCATTTGAACTCAGGGAGGATACCATGTTGAAAGAACAGCTCGAACGATCGTTGTTGATGGGCATTGGACTCTTGTCGCTGACCCGCGAGAAGGCGCAGACCATTGTCGAGGAACTGGTCAAGCAGGGCGAGGTCGCCCGCAGCGAGGTCAAGGATGTGACCAATAAGCTGCTGGAGCGCGGCGAGGAAGAGCGCCAGGCGTTGAGCAAGGTGGTGCGCAAGGAAGTGGATGGCGCGCTGACCGAGATGCGCATCGCCACGCAGAGCGATGTTGAAGCCATCAAGAAGCAGCTTATTGATTTGGAGCAGCAGCTGACCGCGCTGAGCGCCGCGAAGGGCAAGCCTACTGCTGCGGCGAAAGATGCCTGATAACTTCATGCTCGGGCTGATTCAGCACGCCTTGCGCGATCTGCGCCCCGACCAGGCCCAGGCTATTCTGGATGAGGCGCTACTCACGTTGTGCGAATCATTGTTGCCGAAAGAGCGTGCTGCGTTGCTGCAAGGCATCATCGAGCGACATCTGGGGACTTTGCTGGCGGGTTTGGGTCAAGTGGAGCGTGCAGCCTTGTGGCAAACCCTGCTCCCACACCTGCGCCGCGAATTGCCGGTGGATATGCCTTGAGATTCCTCACGCAAAGCTGCATCATTTCGACGGCCGACGGCCGATGGACAATTACAGATCATTTATAGATGCCAACCTTCGTCTGTAGTTTGTCGTCGGTAGTCAAAGCCAGGTCGGTAATGCTGAGTTAAGCTAAGTGCTCAAACGCCTCTCGATTGCCCAATATGTGCGCCACCTGCGGCGCTACCAGCATATCTTCTCGGTGTTCGCCCGGCACGGATTTGGCTTTGCCATCTCGCTGTTGCCAGCAGAACCGGGCTGGTTGCGTGGTGCTGCCCCCATGCCAGAAGCCCGGCGCCTGCCGGTGCATTTTCGCCTTGCTCTGGAAGAGCTCGGCCCTACGTTTGTCAAACTGGGGCAAATGCTTAGCACGCGTCCCGATTTGCTGCCGCCTGATTACATTGCCGAACTCGCCAAGCTGCAAGACGAGGTGCCACCGGTATCTTGGGCTGAGATTCGTGAGGCTATCGAAGAAGAACTGGGGCAACCGCCGGAAGCGTTGTTCGCGCATATCAACCCGGAATCAATGGCTGCCGCGTCGCTGGGGCAGGTTCATGCCGCGCGCTTGCATAGCGGCGAAGAGGTGGTCATCAAAATCCAGCGGCCCAACATCCGCCCTACGCTGGAGACTGATCTGCAAATCCTGCAAGACCTGGCACATTACGCCGAGCGTTACACCGCGCTGGGACAGGTCTATCGCCTCGAAGAGATTGCGGAAGATTTTGCTGACACGCTTCATAACGAGCTCAACTATCGCCGCGAGGGGCGCAACGCCGACCGCTTCCGTCAAAATTTTGCCCGCGAGCGCTACCTGTACATCCCTAAAGTCTATTGGGAGCTGACCACCGAGCGCGTGCTGGTGCTGGAGCGCATCTACGGCATCAAAATTGACGCGCTTGGCGCGCTGGATGCGGCAGGGCATGATCGTCATAAGGTAGCTTCCCACGCGGCACGCATGATTATCAAGGAAGTCTTACAGGATGGCTTCTTCCATGCTGACCCACATCCTGGAAATTTCCTGGTCATGGAAGATGGCGTCATCGCTGCGCTGGATTTTGGCATGACCGGTTACCTCAGCGAGGAAGACCGGGTCAACCTGATTCGCATTTACGCGGTGGCGGTGCGCCTGGATGCGCATGGTGTGGTGGATGAACTGGTGCATATCGGCGCGGCCCCGCCGGATGTGGAGCGCCGCGCGCTGGCCCGTGATATCGAGGGCTTGTTGCGCCGGTATCACAGCCTGTCCTTGCAGGAAATTCGCGCGGCTGAAGTGCTGGAGGAGGTCATGCCGATCATCTTTCGCTATCGCTTGCGCCTACCCAGCAATTTGTGGCTCTTGGGCAAGACGCTGGCGATGCTTGAAGGGGTGGGGTTGAAGCTCGACCCCGCTTTTGATGTCTTTGAATTTTCCGAAGCGCACGTCTCGCGCCTGTTGCTGGGCAGCGTGCTGCCCAATCGCCGCTGGCTGGAGGGGCTGATGCAGCGTGGCTTGGTGTGGAGCGATCTGTTCGAGACACTACCGCGTGCCGCGTTACAGCTGATCGAGCGAATCAATCAGCGCGAGCCGATTCCGCTCAGTGTGGACGATCGCATCCTTAACCGCGCGGATCGGCTGGTCACGCGGCTTTCGCTCAGCCTCATCATCAGTGGCATGATCGTGGGTCTGGCCCTTGTCGTGCCAACCCTGGCGCAGAGTCATCTGATCCTACAAGTTATCGTGGGCCTGGGCTTTGCGCTCTCGCTGGGCCTGGGCTTGTGGTTGTTGCTCTCAATCGTGTGGAAAAAGTAACCGTAATCGTACTCCGTAAAAAAGCATTCTCCTTACGAATTACGCAGTACGCATTACGCACCATGAAAGGAAACCCATGAAACAAAATCTAGATCAACTAATGGAAGCTCGTAATCTGGACGCGCTGGTGGCGAGTGGGAAAATTCACGGCAACCCGGCGCTGTATTACCTCACCGGCGGGGCCGGCATGACCAGCGCGATTCTGGTCAAGCGGCGTGGCGAACCGGCCACGCTTATCGCCGGGCCGATGGAGCGCGAGGAGGCCGCCGCGACGGGGCTGGATGTGGTGGTGAGTTCGCGCTACGAGTATGCCAGCTTGCTCCGTGAGCACAGCGGCGACCTGCTCGCGGCGGACGTGTCCTATTACCAGCGCATCTTCGCCGATTTGGGCGTACAGGGTCGCATGGGCTTCTACGGCCTGCGCGATCAGGGTCAGGCGTACACCTTCTTGCACGCGCTGCAACAGGCCATCCCGGAGCTGGAAATCGCTAACGAGTATGCCAGCAATGTACTGACCGCCGCCCGTGCCACCAAAGATGCCGCCGAGGTGGCGCGCATTCGCGAGGCGGGGCGACTGACAGCCTCTATCGTCGAGGCAACGGTGGACTTCCTGCGCGAGCAGCGCGTGGGCGATGACGAAATCTTGCGGCAGGCCGATGGCGCGGTGTTGAATGTGGGCGCGGTTCACGCGCACATCCGCCGCCTGGTGGGGATGCACGGCCTGGAAGACCCCGAAGGCTTCATCTTCGCCACCGGGCGCGACGCGGGCATTCCTCACAGCAAGGGCACGCCCGCTGCGCCGCTGCGCCTGGGCGAGAGCATCGTCTTCGACATTTTTCCCTGCGAGGCGGGCGGCGGCTACTTCTTCGACATGACCCGCACCTTCTGCCTGGGCTATGCGCCGGAACCGGTGCAGCAGCTCTACGATGAGGTCCATGCCTGCCTGCAACACATCGGCGGGGCGCTGGCGGTGGGCGAGGAGACGCGCCGCTACCAGCAGCTCACCTGCGCTTTCTTCCGCGAGCGCGGTCATCCCACCATCGCCGAAGACCCCAAGACATTGGAGGGCTACGTCCATTCGGTGAGTCACGGTCTGGGATTGGAACTCCACGAAGCGCCCACTTTCCGCGATACGACGGAGAACACGGCGCGGCTGGAGCGCGGGCACGTCTTTACCGTCGAGCCGGGGCTATACTACCCGGAGCGGGGCATGGGCGCGCGCCTGGAGGATGTGTTCTGGTGTGATGGGGATGGCGTGTTCCACAACCTCACCGAGTTCCCCTTCGAGCTCGTGATTCCGGTGGGCTGAGATGACTGTGCGCGTGCTGGGCATCGAGACCTCGTGCGACGAGACCGCGGTGGCGGTGGTGGAGAACGGCTCCATCATTCTCTCCAACATCATCGCCTCGCAGATTGAGCTGCACGCGGCGTATGGTGGCGTGTTCCCGGAGCTGGCCTCGCGCGCGCACGTTGAAGCCATCGTCCCGGCGGCGACGCGCGCGCTAGAGCAGGCCCATCTGGATTGGGGCGATTTGGACGCGCTGGCTGTGACCTACGGCCCAGGGCTGCCCGGCTCGCTACTGGTGGGCCTCAATTTTGCCAAGGGCGTCGCGCTGGCGCGGGGGCTGCCCCTGGTGCCGGTCAATCATTTAGAGGGCCATATTTACGCGCACTGGCTCATCACCGGTGCGGAGGGCGCATCGCCTGGCAGTCTGGTGTTCCCGTTGTTGGTGCTGATTGTGTCCGGTGGGCACTCGGAGCTGGTGCTGGTGCGTGAGCATGGCGATTATACCTACCTCGGCGGCACGCTCGACGATGCCGCCGGGGAAGCGTTCGATAAGGTGGCGCGGATGCTGGATTTAGGCTACCCTGGCGGGCCGGCCATCGAACAGGCAGCCCGCCAGGGCAATCCGCGCGCGCACCTTTTTCCGCGTGCGTGGCTGCCCGGCTCTTACGATTTTAGCTTCAGCGGCTTGAAGACCGCCGTGATGCGGACGCTGCGCCAGTACAACGGCCCGCGCCCGCCGCGCTTCATTGCCGATATGGCGGCCTCGTTCCAGGCGGCGGTGGTGGAAGTGTTGGCCGAGAAGACTGCGCAGGCCGCGCGCGAGTTCGACGTGACAGCGGTGCTGCTTTCGGGCGGGGTTTCCGCCAACACCGCGCTGCGCCAGGCCACCCGCGCGCGCTTGAACATCCCCGTCTACACCCCGCCGCTCATCCTCTGCACCGATAACGCCGCGATGATCGCCGCCGCCGGGACGTACCGCTACCAGGCAGGTGTCCGCGCCGGGTGGGAGCTCGATATTGATCCAGGGTTGCGGTTAGTGTAAGATTAAGCAAGGAGATGATAATGTATAAATTGCGTGATGACAAGTCTGGCGAAATGATAGATCTTGTTCAAGTGAGAAATTTAGGTCAATTACGCGAAGCTGACATCTCTCTGGGCGATTTGACTGTGTTGGTAGGCCCGCAGGCCAGCGGCAAGAGCATCTTTCTACAGACCGTCAAATTGACATTAGATTATCAAAACATCGCGCGCACTATTCGTCAACAAGGGTTCGATTGGAAAGAAGACCCGAATAAGTTCCTGGCATTATACTTTGGCGAAGGAATGCAGGAGCTGTGGACAGAAAAGACGCGCATTGAAGTTAATGGTGAGCCGTTTGATTTGGCTGATAGTTTAGAGACTAGCCGCAGGAAGAAAACTGAGGAAAAACTTTTTCTAATTCCGGCGCAACGGGTAATTACCTTGCGCAATGGCTGGCCGCGCGCTTTTCTGGATTATGAAATGGGCGACCCGTATGTGGTCAGGCAGTTTAGCGAACATTTGCGGCGGCTCATGGAGGCCGGATTGGGGAGCGGTAAAAACGCTATTTTCCCACAGGCAGGACGTTTGAATAAAGATTTGCGAGATGCTATCAACCAGAGTATTTTTTCGGATGCTGAAGTTCGCCTGGATGCCAGCGAAATGCGGAAACGTATTGTGTTGAAGGTCAACGAAAGTTTGTTGCCTTTCATGGTGTGGTCGGCGGGACAGCGTGAGTTTATCCCGTTACTGCTGGGACTCTATGCGCTTATGCCTTCAGCGGGTGCCTCTAAAAAACGGGCAATTGATTGGGTAGTTATTGAAGAACCGGAGATGGGGCTACATCCGCAAGCCATCTCGGCTTTGTTATTGTTGGTGCTAGAATTGCTCCATCGTAAATATCGCGTAATTATCTCTACCCATTCGCCTCAAGTTTTAGAATTGGTTTGGGCGATTCGGATGTTACAAGATACTTCCAGCACACCGGAGCAGCTTTTGCAGTTGTTCGATTTACATAAAACGCCTTATCTTCAAAAGATGGCCGAAGCAAATCTGGGTAAAACTTTCCACACTTATTATTTTGAACGCACTCAAACCGATGTGACCGTCAGAGATATCTCGGAGCTAGCCCCAGATCATCCTGATGAAATAGTGGCCGATTGGGGCGGGTTGACGGGCTTTAGCACACGGGTTTCTGAAGTTATCTCACAGGCCGTGCGCGATAGCCAGGGGTGAATCCAATGCCTTTCCAAGAAGTTTTCGAGCATACAGAAGTAGCTGCTTGTTTATCCCCTGGATTACAAGCCTTGGAACAATATGCAACTTTGATTGTGCGTGAGGATACCCGCGCACTTGAAGGTAGCGTAGATATAGATGCTTGTTTGCGTGAGCGATATCCGCAGCAGCATCGCTGGGATTATGCTTTTGGCTATCGCGCGCGTCTCTATTACGTTGAAGTGCATCATGTAAGTGATAGTGAGGTGCGTGTAGTCATTGCGAAATATCAATGGCTCAAGGATTGGCAAAACAGCCAGCCTAATCCCGCTGCTCTTAAACTCAACAGCAGCTATCATTGGCTTTCAAGCGGCAAGGGCACTTTGACCAAGAATAGCCGTTATGTGCGCAGTCTTATCAGTGCGGGACTGGATTATCCGCCAAGAGAGTTGAGGATTGGGTAAGTTTCTCTTGCCAAACCCCTAAAAGCGAGTACAATCCCCTACGGAGCCGAGGTGCGGCTCCGTTCTTTGTGTGACGCAACCTGAGCGCTGCTTGTATGCGACAGACGATGGATGACAACTGGGTAGGTGTGACCATGAACTATCATCAGGCTTTACGTTATCTCTACGGGTTGGTAGATTATGAAAAGCGCCGCATCGAGCGGTATGCGCCGGAGGAGTTCCGGCTGGAGCGGGTGGTGGAGTTCCTGGAGCGCTTAGGGACGCCGCAGGAGCGCTACCCCAAGCTGCACATTGCCGGCACGAAGGGCAAAGGCTCGGTCTCGAAGATGCTGGCGAGTGTGGCGCAGGCCGCTGGGCTGCGCGTGGGTCTGTATACCTCGCCGCACCTACACACTTACCGCGAGCGCATCCAGGTCAACGGCGAGCCGATGCCGCGCGCGGCGCTGGCTGCGCTGGTGGATGAATGCCGCCCGGACATCGAGGCCATCCAGGAGCTGACTATCTTCGAGGTGACGACGGGTCTGGCGCTGCTGTACTTCGCCCGCCAGCAGGTGGATCTGGCCGTGATCGAGGTGGGACTGGGTGGACGGCTCGACGCCACCAATATCATCACGCCGCTGGTGAGTGTGATTACCTCGCTGAGCCTGGATCACACCTACTTGCTGGGCAACACGGTCGCGGAGATCGCGCGCGAGAAGGGCGGTATCATCAAGCCGGGTGTGCCGGTGGTGACGGCGCCGCAGCCGCCGGAGGCGCTGGTCGAGCTGGAAAAAATCGCGGTGACGCGCCACGCGCCGTTGACCGTTGTGGAGCGGACGTGGCGCTGGGAAACGATGGAACGTTCGGTAAGCGGGCAGCGCGTGCAGCTCGATGCGGTTTCCGGCAGCCCGCTCGCGGGCGCGTATGCCCTACCCCTGCTGGGAGATTTCCAGCGGGAGAATGCTGCAACTGCGCTGGCGACGCTGGAGGTCTTGCGGGCGCGCGGGCAGGCATGGATTACGTCGGAGACGGTACGCGCCGGGCTAGCGCAAAGTGCTTGGGCGGGGCGGATGGAATTGCTGAGCCAGTCGCCGCTGGTGCTGGTGGATTGCGCGCATAATCCGTATTCGGCGCAAATGCTGGCGGCTTCGTTGCGCGCCTGGTTCCCGGACACGCGCTGGGTGCTGATTTTTGGCGCATCGAGCGATAAGGATATCCGGGGGATGGTGGACGCGCTGCTGCCTATCACCGAGCACATCATTGTGACGCGCTCGTACCACCCCCGCGCCGCTACGCCTTACGAGTTGGCCGATGTGTGTGCGGAGGCGGGCAAGGGGGCGGAAATCGCTATCAACCCCACCCGCGCATTGGAGCAAGCAATGGCGCGACTGGAGCCGGGGATGGGGATGTTGGTGACCGGCTCGATTTTTGTGGTAGCTGACATCCGCGAGGTGTGGGCGAAGGATAAACCGCTGCCCTTACCCGAAGGCGATTGGGCGGATGAGCCGTGGAATTAGCGTAGTGTGTGATGCGTAAAACGTGATGTTTTTCGCGTGTCATGCTAAAGTATAACGAGAGGTAAAGTATTTTTATGGATTGGGATTATATGCCGTTGTTGCCGAATGATTTTGTAGGTGGTGATTTAGACCTGGAATTACCCGAAGATGGGCCGTTCGAGGCAATTGTGCTGCCGGTGCGGGATCTGGTGGTGTTCCCCTACATGGTTTCGCCGCTCTATATGGGGCAAGACCCGTCGTTGAAGGCGCTCAATGTGGCGACGGAAGAGGATTGGCCGCTGGTGACGGTGGCACAGCGCGAGAGTAATCTGGACATGGACTATCCTGAGCCGGGCGATCTTTACCAGATGGGGTGTGAGATTACGGTAGCCCGTTCGTTGCGCTTACCTGACGGTTCGACCAGCATCATTGTGCAGGGGCTTAATCGCGTGCGCATCCTTGACTATACGCAGGAAGTGCCGTATCTGATCGCGTTGGTGGAGCCGGTGCCGGAGCCGCGCGAGGAAAGCCCGCTCGGTGAGGCGTTGATGCGTGCGGTGCTGACGATGTTCGAGAAGGCTGTGCAGCTCAATCAAAGCTTGCCCGAAGAGGCCTTCATCTATGCGATGAATATCGAGGAGCCTAACCAGCTGGCGGACTTGATTGCGCAGATGCTTGATTTGGACGTGGAGCAGCGGCAGGATGTATTGGAAACGCTAGAGCCTATCGAGCGGTTGCAAAAGATCAGCGCGTTGCTGGCCCGCGAGTTGGATGTGTTGGAGCTGGAGGACAAGATCCACTCGCAGGTGCAGGAGGAGATGGATAAGAACCAACGGGAGTATTTCCTCCGCGAGCAGCTGCGCGCGATCCACAAGGAGCTGGGGGAGACGGATGCGCTTACCCGCGATGTGGCGCGCATGGGGGAGGAGCTGGAAAACACCGAACTGCCGGAGCACGTCAAGGAGCGGGTCAAGGAAGAGCTCTCTCGGCTGGAGATGATGCCGCCGATGGCGCCGGAGGTCGGTATCATCCGCAACTATCTGGACTGGCTGCTGGAGTTGCCCTGGGAGAAAACTACGACGGATAATCTCGACCTGAAGAACGCTACCGAGGTGCTGGAATCGCGCCACTATGGGCTGCCCAAGGCGAAGGCGCGCATCCTGGAGTATATCGCGGTGCGCAAGCTGGCGCCGGAACAGAGCCGCAGCACGATTCTGTGCTTTGCCGGGCCGCCAGGTACGGGCAAGACCTCGTTGGGGCGCTCGATTGCGGAGGCGTTGGGCCGCGAGTTCGTGCGCGTGTCGCTGGGCGGCGTCCACGATGAGGCGGAGATCCGCGGCCATCGTCGCACCTACATCGGCGCGCTGCCGGGCCGCATCATCCAGACGATGCGGCGCGCGGGCACGCTCAATCCGGTGTTTATGCTCGATGAGATTGATAAGTTGGGCCGTGATTTTCGTGGCGACCCGGCCTCCGCGCTGCTGGAAGTACTCGACCCGGAGCAGAACCATGCTTTCTCCGATCACTACCTGGAGCTGCCCTACGATCTCTCGAAGGTGTTGTTCATCACGACGGCGAACATTCTCGATACTATCCCGCCGGCCTTGCATGACCGGATGGAGGTCATCGAATTCCCCGGTTACACCGAGGAGGAAAAGGTTGAGATCGCACAACGCTTTTTGATTCCTCGCCAGGTGGAGGTCAATGGGCTGACGGAATACCCGCCGCACTTTACACGCCCGACGCTAGAGACGTTGATTCATCAGTATACTTACGAGGCTGGCGTGCGCAATCTGGAGCGCGAGATCGGCAGCCTGTGCCGCAAGGCCGCGCGGCGGCTGGCGGAGGATAAGTCCCCGCTGACCACGATTACTCCTAAGACGGTGGAGAAGTACCTGGGTCCACCGCATCAGTTGCAAGAACGTTTGGAACCGCAGGATCAGGTAGGCGTGGCGATGGGCCTGGCCTGGACGCCCAACGGCGGCGATCTGTTGCCGGTAGAGGTGGCGTTGTTGCCTGGTAAGGGGACGCTCACGCTCACTGGGCAGCTGGGGGACGTGATGCAGGAATCGGCGCAGGCGGCGTATACCTATCTGCGCTCGCAGGCGGCAGCGTGGGGGCTGGATGTGGAGATGTTCGAGAAGACCGATATCCACTTGCACCTACCGGAAGGCGCGATTCCAAAGGATGGCCCTTCGGCGGGGGTGACGCTGGCGACGGCGTTGTTCTCGGCCTTTACGGGGCGCGCGGTGCGCCGTGATGTGGCGATGACGGGCGAGATTACGCTGCGCGGGCGCGTGTTGCCGGTGGGCGGGCTGAAGGAGAAGCTGCTGACCGCGCGGCGCGCGCGCGTGAGCAAGGTGCTCATCCCCGCACGCAACAAGCCCGACCTGCATGATATTCCAGGTGTGGTCAAGCGCCGGCTCAATATTGTGTTGGTGGAGACGATGGCGGAGGTTTTGGAAGAGGTGCTGTCACCGGCAGCCTGAGATGGGGGCGATATACCTGCCAGGTTTTCTGAAACCTGGCAGGTCTTTTGTATACATTCACGTAAAAATTTATCTGATCTGCAATATCTGTGTCCTAAATCTGTGAATCAACCTGGGTGGTAACTTGCGTTACTTACAGAAGTCGCCAAGGAGGCGATATGTCCGAGTGGTGGGGGGAGATGCTAGACCCTGGGCCTGTGGGTGACTTGGAAATCCATAACAATTTCAGAAGCAGAACGCGCTTGGCAGCTATTCTGACGGGTATACCCGCGCTTGTTATAACTCGACTTTTGCAGTACCTTAACATGGAAATACTCCCTAAATTGGTCTGCACCCAGTCCTAACTGGTAGTAAAATAAGAAGAAAGGATATCTAATAGGAGGATTACCATGCTCCCTATCGTAGA